>Ga0179593_1343720_pt1 | contig 10740 bp, 8 predicted proteins | sample CZODoug2_1_08_16_FD_185931 | JGI IMG/M metagenome (GOLD analysis project Ga0179593, IMG submission 185931) | Vadose zone soil fungal communities from Angelo Coast Range Reserve, California, USA - CZODoug2_1_08_16fungal (PacBio error correction) | ecosystem: Environmental > Terrestrial > Soil >... | reverse complement strand
TTTACGTGAGGCGACCGGCCATGTGAAGGGCCCCCCCCCCGTCCGGAAGTTCTCCTTCCCGCCAAGGTTCCCCCCAGGCGCATAGATCACTTTTTCGCTTTCCAATTTAGCTTCCAGTTTTGATGGTTACTGGAGATTCTTGCTCGGATTCCGCAGCCTTGTGATTCTCTTTGTTTTCACGTTTTTCCCTCCCCTTCTTGTAAAGCTTTTCTTGGGCGAGATGATCTGCTTATTGCCTGATTTTCGACACTCTCCGGCTGTTCTTTTCCCTGCTGTTTTTTTTCCATCGACTTTCTTCGCTAGTAATTCTCCCTTAAGATTAGGATTCTTTCAAGAACGCGTTTATGGTTCTTCATGGAAGATATGAGCAATGGCCTACCCCCCTATCCTCGTTGATGGAGGTGAAGAGGTCACATGTTTGGTGTGCAGGGGAATCCCTCCTTCCCACTTGAGCTTCAAAGGTCTGTTTCAGTCCTCGACCCGGATTTTATTTATCGGTTCTTGTGCAGCCCCCCCAATTGATCGGACTTAATGGGGAGAGATTTCGAGGCGCCGTTCTGCCCCGTGACTCTCGGTCTCCGCCCTCCCCCCTAGCAACCTCTCTTTGACAGTCCACCCCTGGACTGTCTGCCAAGGCCAACTCGCCCTCACTTTCCTGTCCCCTTCGGCGGAATGTTTTCCTTCCCGTTTCCATCGAAGCTTTGACGCTCTTATCCTGGAGCAAGATTCTTCGACAGTCCAGGCCCTACTGTTCCTTCCCCCACTTTTTTGTTTTTGCCTTTTTCAGACCTGTATCTCTGCCTGTTAGAGTGGAATAACCAAGGTTGTCGGCCTTTGTGATACAAATTGGACTATCAACGGGAGTGCCCGTCTATGACTTTTTGTACCCGCCAATTTCCTGCGGTTGCGTTCCTGTATAGACGAAGAAGTAAACCCGGAGGGACATTAGATCGGGCTTGCTTGTTTTTCCTCTGAGCCGATTCCCTGAATCTTTTTCTCTCCCTCCTTCCCCCAAACCATTGTAAGAAGAACTCTTATGGGAACCACCGAAGGGTTACCTTTTCAAGTCTCCCGTCTTTTTTCCCCCAGAACTGTGGGTCGCTTTGTTAACTCACCGTTCATATTCCTCCACCCTTCGTTTATTTCCGTAGGAACCTCCTCCCCTAGAAAATGTGTGGAGAAAAAAGAGAAGTCCCCCGTCTCCTCCCCTCATCTCCAGGCAGGATGCCCGCGAAGCGACGAGCATCCTCCCCTTCCTTGTCGTGCCTCCCCCCCAACAGGTCCGAATCCCCTCTTTTTTAAAGAAGCAAATATAGATATTTGTCCTCATAAGTTGGTGGTGTTGAGAGAGCTCGGCTGCTGTATTTTCTGCTCTGGTGCTTATGTTTTGTGAGTGAACCCCCCGCGTCCTGTCCGTTTTTTTTCTCTGCGGTTTTCCTCTTCGCTGAGGTGGGTCACTCTGATATTGGTTGTTTAACGTGGTCGCGTGAGGATCTTCTTGGGTGGCGGACCACCTCCCCTCATTGTATTTTCTTTTACCGAGAACTGTGTTCCCCGCTCCAACCGTTAGGTGGAATATTTCGGTTAAGGACCCACCCTTATTTTGCCCCTACTTACCCCTCCCTCTATTTGTTTCCTGGAGAGCCCCCTTTCTGGAGGAAGGCCGCGGCGAAAAACGAAGTCGAAATCTCCTGTTGCCCCCTTTTGTTTCGTTTTTAGCCGCTATCCCCGCCCCCCTTAAACTTTTTTACAAACTTACCGCTTTTTCCCCCTCCTCGTTTTCGACTTTTTTTTTTTTTTTTTTTTTGGTTTGTTATGTGTTTTGTGAGAGCCGCAGGCCGACAAGGCTTTTTTAGGCACGCTCAAACTTGCCTCCCTAGGATACAGCTTCTGCCCCTTTTCCCGGCTCCCCCCTTTTCCTTTAATGACTTTGAATAGGGAAGAAACTGAAATATCTGTCGCGACCTGTCCATTAGCGCGTTCCAGAGGCGAATCAAGTATGAATTTACCCCTTTTCGCCTACTTTCACTTTCCCTTGTTTTTTTTGAGTCTATTGTCCCTCATTTAAGCTTTCTTGGCAGTCCTTCGTTTGTTGTTTGTTCGCTCTTCAGACCCTTTTTTCCCGCACAAGTTTGGCTGGATATCGCCTAGAATAGACCACGTGGGATAGATGAAATTGTTCGACCAGGCGCAACTCGTAGGTTTCCCGACCCCCTTAAAGACTAACCGCCCCCCTTGCATCCTAATTGCCCTGCAGATATGGCTAGGAATCCTCCCCATACCCTCTTACCCCCTTTTTTTAGGCAGAAATGCATCCTACTCTTCTAACCATCCACATATGGAAAAAGAAACGGCTAGAAGGCAATTTACTGACGACCAAACCTCCCCCCATGATCCCCCCTTTCCAATCCCCCCCCCCTGAAAGGTTCCCCTTTTCGAATCCAATAGAGCAAGTCGTCACAGCCCCCCCCAACGCTCGTGATACGCGTCTTTTTTCCCGTTCCCCCGCAATAGCGAAAGTTCCTTTGCTGACTTTCCTTCCTAGCCTACTGTCTGTGACGGGTCCTCCTCATTTCTGTCACGAATCCAAAGTTTAGTACCAGCTTCCCCCGGTCCTCGAAATTGCAGTCCCCTGAACTTCCGCCTTGGCTCCGTAACCTTGGACTTCTCCTCCCCTTATCGAGAGACCCCGCATCGAAGGGAAATGCAGACGAACCTGGGCTTCCAGTTCTCAGAGTACTATGGATACATTCTGGGTGCGGAACTTACTCCCCTCTCTGAGCCTTCTCCTTGCCTTCGGGCCTTGAGGTACCAAACAGTGGACTATATCAGATCCGTCTTGAGATCTTTTGAACCCCAGCCCGCCATTTCGTCTCGAGCTTGTCCCTCTGGTTGCCCTGGTGTCTTGAAAGCCTTTCTTGTCCCCTTCGAACCGGTTGACCCCCCCCTTTTTCAAGAGCGACTATTCGATCAGTCAAGAAGGGCTGGTCTGAGGGTCCCAGTTTTGAACTCTCCCACTTTCTTACTTATGTCCGAGTTCCCTTCAGCTTTTTTCCCCTTTTTTCTCTTCGAAGGATTTTCCCCGAGAAACGTCCCAACCGCTCCACCTCCCCTTTATCTGTCTGACCGGAGAGTCAGAGAGTCACCAGATTTTTCCTGTTCTTTAATTGTGACCATCGGCGGCACTTAGCGTACTCCTACTCGAGTCGTGAAGGGGTAGGCTTTTTCTGATCCCCTGGGGACACCCTTATTCCGTTAGCCCTCCCTCTAGCTTTGTTCCCTGTTGTCCTCCTGGTCTTTTTTTCTTTCGTGATCGTGTCCCCCCCTCTTTCCCCCCGGTGAGTTCCTACCATGCCATCCCTGGGTGATGTTAAAGAATCCTTCTTGATTTCCGCGTTCAGCGGCTGTTCTTATCCCCCTGACTTGCCCCATTAGGAACACCCACCCCCCAAGGTCCCCAGTATTTCAGAGGTCCCTTTCTTTCTTATCTTTTGACATCTGACACCCGGCAGAAACGTGACCTCCCAAAAAAAGGAGCTTCAATGTTTCGATCGCCACAATTCCGACTTTCCACGACCTACGGGCTTCTTTGTCCCCCCCCCCCTGTATACGATGGTCTGTAAAGCGGCTCTTCTCTCTCTCTTCTTTTTTTCTCCTCCTTCCGTTTTTTTTGTCTTCTTTCTCTCCTACTTAATGTATACATCTTAGTAGAAAAGGGCGGGGTAGTGGAAGGAGGCAATCTTTGTCGATAGAACAGTCATTTTTTGAGTTTGGGTCGGGCGTTTCGTTTGCCGGTGTGGAAGTATGCCTATCTGGTTTTTCTTCCCTACGGTCCTTTTTTTTTTTTTCGTCCCCATGGTACTAGTCTTTTTTTTCCAAGCGCGATCCTTCAAAGGAATTCGTGAATGTCCCCAAATTTGGCTAGTTCGATGTCGCCCTCCTTGGGACAAAGATCTTTTTGGATACCCAGATCCGCCTCCGCCCGAAAGGAGGATCCCTTTCCCCCAGTCCTCTTCTTCGGATCATTCAATCCCTCCCGCTTCCATCCCCCTTCACGCAAAAACTGACGTCTTTCATGGCAAAGGTCCTCCTCTGGGTTAAATCAAGATAGAAAACAAGTGCTTTTTTTATGATGTCCTCTACAGCCGACCCCCCCGACCGCGGCACGGTGGATTTTTGATAGTCTGTCTCTCAATCGTCCCCCCCCCCCTTCCCCCCAGCAATTTTTCTGATACCCTTCCCTGCTTAGGCTCGAGAGAATATCTGATGTTTTCATTTCCTCAAGAAAGTTTTGAATGATATCGCGTCTCCGAGCCTTGGATTTATGGAGTACTTTTTTTCACGGCAGACTTCTCTACGAACACCCCCCCCCCCCCCCCCCCCACCCCCCCCCCCCCCCCCAAAGGACAACCAGCACTTTTTCCTACACTCAAGTAGAGCATGTAAGAAGGTCTTGAGCTTGTTCCCCCTGATCGACCATCTGCTCTTTATATAGTGCCAGCGGGGTGGTCTTTTTCCCCCTGTAACTTTCCAAGTGAAAGGCTGCGCGAAGGAGATGTTTCCGCCCATTGGATCGCCGCTTCCCCTTTTGCGATATCGTGCATTTGATGTTATTCTGCCATTCTTCGGTCCCTTTGTCCTTTCGCCCTTTCGTCCGCCTCCGGATGACACCACGGTTAGTTCGACTTGTTTCTTTTTTCAGATGAATGAGGACGGACCCCGTGGTGAGCTGGGGACCACGCTTTTGAGCGACTTATGAACAGGTGACTTTTGTGCTGGATTTCCCCCTCTCTTATTGCGACGATAGTTTGGTTGTCCAAACCTTTTATAGTCCACAGACTTCCCAAGTTGAGATGCAGGATCGTTTACACACACTTCCTCTCCGGGGGGTGCTCCGCTGGACCACGACACGTTCTCTGATGCACTATGATTTCTCGCGCATCCGGAGACAATCGACTTGACAACCTCCAGCTAAGCCTCTGTATCACCTCGTACGCCTTCCTCCCCTCCAACCCCAGCCCCTTAGCCAACGGCGACTGCTTCATCTTCTTGAAAACTTCCTACCCCGCCCGAGAACCAACATGCCCATATGGTGCCTTTTGAGGAGCTTATAAAGCCTGCGAAGACAGACGGGATAGATGCTTCTGCCCCCCTGTTCAAATTAGCAAGGTGGAGTGTTATTCGTCCCACGTATGCTCATTTTACTTAAGGGCTAACACGTGACCGAGTGGGGGCTGGATGAGCGGTCCTCGGCAATCTTCAGTGGTGTACTATTTGGTTGTTTGTTGAGTGGCAAGATTAATTGGAGTTCCAACTCTTGGCCCTACTCGTTCCCCGTTTGCCTGGCGCCCCCCATTTTATACTAGCGACTCGTTGGAGCGATGATCGAGATAGCAAACGCTTTTCCCCCCACAATTCAGAGCGGACCCCGACACCAAACGGCCCCCCCCCACACCCACCCCCCAACTCCCAGGTACTTTTATGGCCGAAGACAAAGGTTTTAGGGAGGTTTTCTAATGGAATCCTCTTTTTTTCCCCTCCGCTGACGCTCAATGGCTTTTGCAACTCCCTAGCGACAGAATGGGCAAGTCTCCCGCTTCCCTCACCTCTTCCGGACGGGTTCTACCTTTTTTTTCGAATCTTGGCTCTCTAGAAGTGGTGGAGGGGTCAAAAGGATTTTAGGCTTTTATACAAAGGAGGAGGGATAACCGCTTAGTGGACTGTTCCCTTTTTTTAATCAAATTTTCCTTCGTTTTATTATTACCAGCAGGTCTAGAATCCCCCCTTCGGGAAAGGATCTTTCCTCCTTTTCTTTGCTTCTCCCCCTATCCTAGAATCCTATCCCTGAAGTTACCCATCTCCTGTAAGACTCCTCCATGGCCTATGCTGAAGGTTTTTTTCCGTCTTCACCCGTATAAGAGTTGGTGCTTGCTACAACGTACATTCCCCCCCGTCCCTTCCCGTTCCTTTTTCTTTCCTTCCTTCTAAAAGAATGCCCCTCCCCCCATGGGAAAAAGAGCAGAAGAGTGATCAACGCGCCTCCAAGCAGGATGACCGACGCAGTATCGGCCCGAATGACCCTTTTATTTCCGCCCACAGGTTAAGTTCTCTTTATACCCTCCCTTCTCTCATCTTCTCCTCTTTTCCTTAATCCTTTTTTTTTTCGATATCGGTTAGTGATGATGTAATTGGATAGAGATTTTGCTTCGGAACCTGTGGCTGCTGTACTACACCTTGCGATTGTCCCTTTCTCGGCGTTGTCGGGTTATCCTTTATCCTGCTCCTGTGGGAGACGTTTCTGAATGGGCTCCTTTGTTCTATGGATATTTTTTCGACAGAAGTCCCCTAATCAAGGATGTCGCCTGCCCCTTTCGTGTTCCCCCTTGACCCCCTTTCTTGGCACGCCTGTACTGTTAAGGGAACTTCCTTGCCCTAGCCCCTTCTTCCTTCTTACGCTCTTTTTTGTTTCCTTCGTGGATGAGAAACTTCTTCCTTGGAGATTAGGCTCCCCCCCCCAGCCAGGCTGAATCCTCCCTCTCGGTTTAATTGACGCTTCCTCAGTCCGATTCAAACTTGCTTACAAAATGTTTTTCCCCCCCCGGGTCATACGAATTTTTATAGCACGAAGGAATGGGTGAGACGCTCACCCCCTCCCCTCTTCTACAGATCTGGCTCACCTTTCCGGAAAGGGGAATTTTTGAAGGAAGTTTTTTCGTTTTCGCGACCGTGAATCAAACCATATCCGAGAGTCATCTGGGTAGAGCAAGTAAATTAATAAGCCTCACCCTTTTTTGTTGTCTTTTAGTCGTATGGACAATCCTTGTAATCTTTTCTCTCTTTGCGTTTTTTTCTCTTTGTTCGTCTTCGCCCTTAAGCGGTCCCAGACAACTTGGGTCTTGAGCAGAATAAGAATCCACCACACTTCGCTTCCGATCTTTTGTCGCCAGCGACATCCATGGTTCCCTTTACGTTTTGCAAACCTCCATTCCTCCCCCTTGTCTCTTTTCTGGAAATGCCACGGACACGCTCCGCCCTCCCCCGCATCACTTTTTTATTCAACGTCCCTCAATATCAAGTCCTTTCCCTAACTTCCCCATCCAGGTTACTTCAAGATCGTACATTTTGTGAAGGGCTTCCCTTTTAGAAAACACCCTCTATTTACATGTTTAACTTCCAACCTGACCTTTCTCTTACTCCTTTTTCGTTCCCACTCGCTACCTCGATGAATAAGTTAAAAAGAACCCCCCCGTCCTCGGTGAAACTTCAAGCCGGTTTTCTCTTACCCCTTTACCCCGCAACTTCACCAGTCCAAGTCTGAATACGTCCTCTTTCTCCCCTTCTTGCCAATTCCAGTTTCTCCTTCTCCTTCTGGGTGAAATCAAACTGTGGTCTTCCTTGTCCCATGGGCAGCCTTGCGGGAAGTCGACTAATTTTTTTGCCTGCTTGTCAGTTCGAATAAAAGCGCTTCCCCCCCGCGAACCTCCTCCCTTTTCCATAAGAAAGGCTCAAGAGATTGACGCCCGGACTCGAGTTCTCCCCCTCTTGTGTAACAGCGAAGTCTACAAGTTTCCTTGCCCCAGTTCTTTGTCCCCTTTCCCTTTCCCCCCCCCAATCTGCAGCCGAGATAGCTAGAATTGTCTATCTGGACCAAGGCACGACCTTGCTGCTCCCTGATGCGGGTCTTCTTCGCCCGTTTGTAGGGAATAGTCCACGGTCGTGAGTTCAGTTTCTTCTCTCTCCCTTTCCAGGCGCCCTGTCTTTCTTGATTTCCGCTCCATTAGAAGGGGATAGTCGGGCCCCCTTCGCAAACGGATCCTCTTGGAGTCGATGGCGCTCCTCATTACGCTGTCCTTTTTTGTTCTCTTCGCGCCGGTTGCGACGATTTTCACGTCACACCGCTCCTTTTCCTTTGTTCGGGTCCTGGCCCTTGTTCGGATTCTCTCTTCCCCGAGTTGTAGTATGGAATGTGGACACCTAGTCCACCCGCGTCGTGACAATTCCGAGTCGAGTTGTTCGTGAAAGTTGTTATGACCTGAAGCTCGGTCGGGATGACATGACTCTATCAGATCTTTGGTTCTTTTTTCCTCGTCTTTGGGTACCTTTCTGTTTTCCCTGTATCTAGCCCGATATTTGTCAGTCAGTATGGACCATGAATATACCCTTTGTTTGGGGCTAAGGTAAAGAATTCCTTCGTGCATTGCTCGTAAGCGATGTCATCGCTCCCTTTTTCTGTCGACACCCACTTCTAGGCTTCTTTCATTTCCCCCCTGCTTGTCGCCCCCCCCCCCCCTTTCGCTCTGAACAGCCTCACATTGAATTAGATAGAAAAAGATGCTGCCTTAAACTGACCCTTCGCGGCGGTTTTGATACCTGCTGGAGGCACCTTGATAGCGTTCTATCTCTCTCTTGAATACTAATCCGTTGGTTGTGAGTCTGAGGCGTTTCCTCCCGTCTTTTATTCGACCCCCCCTCTTCTCCTTGTGGCGGGATGTCTTTCCTCTTTTTTCAAGAGCCAGGGGGGGGGCTTTTTTCTAGGAGGTGGGAGCAACATCCCCCGATCTCATCACTGTTTTGCACGACCCGTCTTCTTTGTTTTTCTACCCTGAGCACCTTCTTTCCGGACCAGTCCCTTTTGACTTGCCGGAGACTGACATTCTTTCCCGATTTTCCCCCACCAATGGTTAGGCGGCTTCCTCTTTCCCAAGAATCTTGCTCTCCCGATCCGAATAGTCCCCCCTTTCAGGCCGGACCAGTCCCTACTCGGACTTTGATTCGGATAAGTCAAATCCTCGTTTTAAGCCTTTCCCCCTTTTTCCCCGCCCCCCCCTTTCCTCCCTGTAGTCCTAATCCTCTTTTCAGAAGAGTTGGGTCACCTAAATGAAAGAATATAAAGATTTGACTCTCTGGCATGATTCTACAGTTTAATCGGACCCGCACCTCGTGCATGGAGTACGTGGCGTGTTCTCTTCTCTGGATTAGAGGTCCTTCGCCCCCTTTCTCCCTATACCAGACCCTCCCTTTTCTTTTCTCCAAGATCCCCCGGGGAGGATACTTCTGAACCATAAGTACCTCCCGGCGGAATGACCTCTTTCCGTGACGCGCTCCCCTTGGATCCTTACCCTTTTCTCCGTCCCTCCTTAATCTTCCACCCTCCCCCCCCCTTTCCAACCCTTAAGTTTTTCCATAAAACAAACCCAGGGCTTTCGAGAAAGCAGAAGGTAGGGCTGTTTACACAAAACCCAACCCGATATCTCCTTTTCTCCCCTTATCTCGCTGGCCATCTTGTTGGTGTACCCGTCCCTTGAAGTAACCAAGTGAGACTTTTTCCACTAGACGGCTCTTCCCACCCTCTGGGATTCTCGCTCTTGTCGATATGTGTCTGAAATTTTCTTCCTTTCGGTTTAGAGGGCCGCTCTGTTTGTCGATTGTCCTCCCCTTTCGCCAAAAGGGATTTTCCTCTCCAGGGAATGGCACCCCCTCCTCCAGTGTTTCTGATGGACCCAAGCTGAGCGGCCCGCTGACTTCCCGGAGGTCGACTTCCTTTTCCCGACTTCATGCTTTTTATAGTTGGGTTAACGCGTACCTATCCGCCGGCCTTTTTCCACAGTTTTCTTTTTACGAACGGATTGAGGTCTGAAGACCGAGGTGTCCCTCTCCGGGTTTTGTTTCCACGATTTAACATCCCCTTTAATGATTTTAGCCCTTTATCAATTTGTAGAACTGAATTTTCGTCGCGGTGCCTCCCTCCCCGTTTTTTGGTTCCTTTTTTGGATGTACACTGCTCCACCTTGATCTTTTTTATTTTTGATTTCTGCTTCCCGGCCTTTTAAATGGCAAGACCCTCACGCTTTCTTTCCCCTTGGGCGTCTCTCTACCTTTCAAAGTGGTGCTGGTTCTCCACTGATCACGTCCCCGAACTCACTAGTGGCTTATTTTTTTTCCGAGGTCCTCCCATCCACTTGATTGTGAACGTTTCATCGACCCCCTCTCCCCAACCTCTTCTCCTCAACAAGAGTATGTCTTCCCCTTTTAGAAGACCAATGCCCCTGAATGCTTTTTTTGCGTTTAGGTCTTAATGGAATCCTCTTACCCTTCGCCGCTGAGCTACCTTCTTCCTGGATGGTTCCACGATCGTACCTATTTCAAATTGTATTCCATCTCCCCCCTTTTTCACATCCATCCCCCCTTTTTTTAGACTTGCCCCCTCATCTTGATCAGATTTTGAAGTGTTTCGCGTTTTCCTACATGGGCTTGGGATCCAACCTTCTCTTCTAACCGCGTTCTTTTCTTTCCGGAGTTTCCCGCCCCCCTTTTGAATACTGGCTGGCTTTTCTAGCCATTCGCCTTACACCGAGTCTGGACAGGATAGGTCTTTCTGTTTTTTATCGCGATGAATCTTTGGTTTTTCTTTTCCCGTTTGGTCCCCCCCTATGTCAGAATTAAGCCAATTTCATACAAGATGAAGGGCTGAGTCATAAACCCAGTTTCCCCCGAACCGTGGGTCGTCTTTTTTCCACCCATCCCTTTTTCATCTTCCCCGACTCAATTCTTGTAGATTCGGAGCAACCCCTCTCCCTCATCTTCCCCCCTTGTGATAACCATATCCACGGTAGAAAAAGAAGCCGCCCCCCCAGGATGACCGACCGCACGCTCGGGATCGAAAGGCGTAGTAAGCAAGCCACCACCCCAAGGTTCCCGCATCCCCCACGCGACCCCCCTGTAACCATCCCCAGAAAATAT
>Ga0179593_1292352_pt1 | contig 10740 bp, 11 predicted proteins | sample CZODoug2_1_08_16_FD_185931 | JGI IMG/M metagenome (GOLD analysis project Ga0179593, IMG submission 185931) | Vadose zone soil fungal communities from Angelo Coast Range Reserve, California, USA - CZODoug2_1_08_16fungal (PacBio error correction) | ecosystem: Environmental > Terrestrial > Soil >... | reverse complement strand
GCGCAAGCGTCCCTCCCTCTTTGTAGAATAATGGATCCTTCCATGGTCGGCACCGGATACGGAGGCTCTCTCTTTCCTTTATGGCTGAGCTTTCCAGCCGTTTCTCACGCAAGGTTATCTGTCTTCTTTTCTCGATCTGCCAACGACGTTGAGCCCCTGTTGACCATTTTCTGTTTTTGCTCATAAAGTCCTCTCATCTTTTTTGAAGCTGCTTCCCACACCCCTGAGTGATACTTCCTTCCTCTTTTCCCGCTTTCACAGAAATACGATGCTTTCTTTAGGCTCGGTCTCTACCTCCTCCTCCTGCATATCCGTTCTTTTTTTTTGAGAACGGGACGCTGCTCTCCTCTGGATCACGGTTCGGCTTTTCCCTCCCGATGTAGCACTCTTTTTCGATCGCCGATTTTCTCGTCAAGATTCCCCCCCCGCTTCTTGGTAACTTCCCGGTTTCTGCCAGCTTCTTTTCTTTCCAAGCATGAGTCTTAGAATTCAGGATTCGCTGGGGGAGGACGAGCTGTGATCTGGTTTCCCGAATCACACCTTCCTGGGTCAGACTTTCTTGACCACTAGGGTATGTGTTGTTTTTCCTTGTCTTTATCCCTTCTTCTTTTAGTCCTTTTTCTGGAAAAAATCGTTGCCCCTCGACCTCCAGCTCTGCCAGCAGACTTCTTATGAATTTTTTTCTATGGGTAGGATCTCCTAGTGCTTGCCGGAAATCCCTTACCGCCCCCTCGAGTCGTGAACTACGCCTTCAATTCCCTTTTGGTGTGTTCCTGGATGAAAGCCTGTTTTGAAGTTCCTTTCTTTGTGCCCCGTCGACCAAAGCTTTCATCAGGCCCCCTCCTGCGCAGCAGTAGTGACTTGGGCGAGTACCCGGAATTCTCGACCCGCTGTCGCCTCCTCCCGTTTCCCCACGGGTTCTTTCAAAGGACCTAAAGCTCGAACAGACCCATCCTCGATAAAGACAAACCCGCGACGGTACTCGTCATGCGTCCCCCTCCCCACTCGTAGCACGACTAGTAACTTCCATCCCCCTAAGTCATCCACCGCTAAACTGGGCGCAGATCGCCGTTTTTCGACAGGATATCCCCCTCCCCCGTGAGCAGCTGCTTTTTTGTCAGCCTCCGTCTATGGCTTTTTCGTATAGTTGATCCGACATTTTTCCCTTCATCCCGCGACGCCGTCGGCCCCCCCCCGTCCATGTTTAGATAGAGGGGGGGTTTCACATGATCCCCAGCGTTACTTCAATGGGTAGAAGGGGGATGGCAAGAACAAAGTTACTAACGTCTGTCTTCGTCTTTTGAGAAGCTTCTTACTCTTTTCCTTCCTCGGTTTTTTTGATAGTCTGCTCAGATCCGACCCTTTCCCGACCAGCGGCGTTTTCAGGGATTTTTTTTTTTGACCTTTAGCTCCCTGTCGACGCAGGTTTGGCGGGCATTTTGAGTTCCCTAAATTGTGGTGAAATTAGTTGTCTCGATCCTTTTTGCATGATTTCACCTTGTTCCCCTGTCGACGAAACGTGGATCACCTATGTCCCCAAGCAAATCATTCCATTACTCCGTGAGAGGAATGTGTGGAATGTACGGCACTAGTGCCCTTGGTTTGACTCTGGTGCCTTCCTTTTCCTCGTGTTGTTTTTTATTTTAGATGTTGTGGGTTGGTGAGATGGACCTTCCTCTTTCCGGAGATGATAGACTGGTTGTTGTGGTCTGGTGTCTCGCTTCTTTTTTTCGACCGTGGCCCGACTCCTTTCAGGGCCCCGACCATCGTCTGCGATAGTCGTTGGTATCGCATGAACTCTTTTGTTCACTTGCTAGCCCTCTTTGGCGTGGTACGGATAATCTGAGAAATCAAGGTTTCAGCACTCCCCCTCATACTTCCGCCATTTTCCAAACGTCCCCTTGTCCCCAGGTTGCAGTCCTCTGTCGTCGTTTTTTAAGGCTTCGCGCGCCGGCCGCCCCCTCCCAGTCCCCTTCTTTAGGCGGCTTCTTGCGTCGGGGGATTAGTTTTCTGCGACCATTTTTCGACCAGGACCCTGAAGCTGAAAGAGCCAGCACAAGCGTATCTTTACCTCTCCTCTTTTCTTCAAGCAGTTTCCCCCCGTACCCAACAACTTTTAGTTTGTTTGGTTTTGGATGAGGATCTTCCGACCTTTTTTCTATATAACAATGTTGAAGGCCGCCCTTCGTACCTTTCTCAACAGTTCCAGGCGCGTGCCCCATGCCTTGACGGCACCTTCGAGCGCAATTCCGTTTCGCCTTCTTTTTGTCGAACTCTCCCCTAGGAGGATCGTTGCTTCGCGGGCATCGAGCGGGATCGTTCAATGTTAGCGAGCCTTTTTTTTTTTCGACCATTGATTTTGGTCTTGTTTTGACTTCTTTGCCCTCCAGAAATGACGGCTCCCATCAAGTGTCCCGCAGAATCGTAGTGTCAGAACCTAGCAACCCCTCTTCCCTTTCCATTCTGAGGTTTGCGGCCAAGATGTAAATTTTCCACCTGACGTCTGTCTTCCGATAGTAGGGTAGCTGACATCCTCCTGTCCCAGTCCAAACTCTTCGGTTTTTTCAGCTTTCTCTTTTTTCTTGTCTTTACGAAGAGCGCAGACCTGTGCGGTCCGGCAGTTTTCAGTCTTCTCTTCTCTCTTAGAAGTTTGCTCGTCATTATCCTCTCTTTTCTCCCTGATCGAGCCCCTTTGAACCCACTGACTCTTTTTCTCATCTCTTCCCTTATCCATGTGGGCAAAGGATTCTGCATCTTCCTCTGGAGGCGGCCCCTTTCTCTTTTAAATTTATGAGATCGGCCCATCGCTCTACGCACGGTGTTTAGGCTGTCATCCTTTGCTCGCTGTACTTCCCCTGCGCATGACGCTAGTGCTGTGGATCCTTTTTTTTTTTTCTTTAGTTTTCGGAGCGGGCGCAGATCCCACCCTTAGTGTCACGGATCCTCTTTTCCCTGCATGATGCCTACACGACTTTTGGCGCTGTTCGTCTCTGGCCGACGAAGCCCATCCCCTCCGCAAGGACTTCCCATGTTACGGCGCTCTTTTTTTTTTGCCCTTTCGATCTGCCACGCCGATTTCAAGCCTTTTCGTCCCCCTTCTTTTTTTCGAGGAAAGAGTCCGTGGGCCTTGTCGCCGCCTTTCCCATAGGTCGGGGCGGGCCTCTGGCGTGTTCTCATCTTACTTCTTGCGTCCCCTCCAACTGGTTTTCCTATGCAAGTTCAATTCTTCATCATCCCCCCCCTAATAGTTTAGACGACTTTTGTTAACTCATTCGTCTGTCCCTTCTTATACTCGTGTCCTTCCTCCCTCTCCTTTTTTTTGGTCTTCCTACCAACCTTCTGCCCATGCCTTCCAAAATCATTGATTTCGCCTTGGGCTGGGTCGTCGTCCGCGGGTTTTCGTCCTCCGTATCCCTAAGGTATGCACTCCCGTTTTCGAACTGTCCTGGCGGTTGTGTGCGTTCTGCATTTTTCCTTTTTCTGCCGACCCCTATCCTTTCCTGCAAGTCCCCAGCAGCTTCCATAATCCGCGCTCATTCCATGCGATGTTTCGAGCTAGTGTCGTCCCCTCCTGGTTATCGTCTTCACGTTGGATCACCAAATGCGAAACCTTTCCCTACCGAAGCTCCCTGATCAGGCCCTCTCCCAACGCGAATGCCGGTTTCGGCCCACCCCACCGGAACACTTTTCCCCACGATCGCAATCCCTGATTCACTGAACGGTGCTCCCTAGCACGAGACCCCTTCGAAGGAGAGTTGAAGTGATTATCCACCTTTTCCCCCTGCAGGAGCTCTGATTCGTAGGTCGCCTCGTTAGTGTTCTTAGAGACGGGGTTTCTTTGCAGCGGTTTTGCTCGTCAATGTTAAGTCCCTTCTACTTCCGTTTCATGTTTTTAAAGACTTCGACCAGAACTGTCTTCCCCTGTGCGGCGGTCGGCTTTCCCCTTTCCAAATCCTCCAGACTCTGTCGCCGTTTTTTTACAGAAGATTCCTTTTTTTCCTCCCCTCCCCCGTTTTTCGATATTTTTCAACTGACCCTGCCGCGACTCCTTCTTACTGATGTTACCGTAGCGCCATGTTCCTAAATGGTTGCGGTTACGTGTCTTGTAAATGGCCGCTTCTTCTTGACGTTTTGCTTTTATGTTTGAAGAGTTGGCCTTGCTGTTCTGAACTCCCAGTAGGATAAGCCCTTTGCAAAAATCTCTCCCTATCGCGCCTGTGTGCGTGTTCTTTTTCGGTCCTTTTTCTTCCTCTTGTGGTCGTTCCTTTGAAGTGTGGCGGCTCTCGTCTTGTTGGAACTTTGTGTTTCTCGCATCGGCGTCGTTTGTGCTTTTTTTCTTATTTCTTGAGGTATTGTTCGAGCCTGTTTCGTGCCTACAGTGGATGAGAATCCCGGCGACGACAGCGGCTATTGATCGCCGCGTTGTTCTGGAATATTCCCTTTATTTTTCTCTGATTTAGTTTCTCTCTCTCTGGAGGTAGGGTTCACTCCCCAGTCTTCAGATCACCCCTCCCCAGTTTACCGTGAACTTTGCATTCCTACTTAGAGCTTTTTAGTACTTGCTGCTCTCCCGCCTTGCTGCGCGACAGCTACCTTTGACTCGCATTCCTTCCTGCCCCGATCGTTTGCTTTACTCTCGTGGAAGATGTTTTTTTTTTCCTGACCCAGGACAGAGACCTTCTCCGGACATACGTCCTTGCAATCTTCTCGACCGATTCCGTCCAGCACCCAAGTTGGTCAGCTTGATTTGAATGTCTTGACTCCTAACTCTATCTCGAGGGAGATATTGCACGTTCTCCTGCGTCCCTAGCCTCATGTGTGCGTTTTTTCCTTATTTGAAAAGTTTAGATTCATTCCCCGCGGCGGAGCCTTGGTTTCAGCGGCGGATAGACCTGGCGCCATCGTGTCTCCTACCTGCTTACTCCCTGCTAGCTGCTTCGCGTGGAGAGAACTTTTTTTTCTTTGGTTCGCGGAGGATGTTTTCGTTATCCCGAAGAAGCCCATGCCTCCCCTCTTCTGTCTTCCAGCATCCTTTTTCCGCTGGGATGAAGCCTGGGTGTATTTCCGTAGCGCTCTTTTCTCCTATTTTCTATTAAGATGCTCTTGCACGCACGTATTCTCTCCTTCTTTTTTTTGCCAGAACTACGGCCGTTTTGACCTTCAACACCCGTACATCCCCTTCTCAGCCATTTCTGACCTTCGTTGCCGCCTCCTGCTTTTTCTTCCCTTTCGTTCATCGGACATGGACCAATTGGATGCGTCCTTATTCGAGTCCTGTCTGGTAGTGTCTGTCGAATATAGTATCTTTCCTCTCCGTTGTTTTTCTTCTGACGACAGCCACAATATGATTCTTTACTTTTTCCATGTGCCTTCCCTTCTTCTTCCCCCTTCCGCCAGAGGCGGCACTGGTCTTCTGGCTCTCTTTTCCTCTCTTTTTACGAAAGGTGGTGATTTGATCCTGGTTCTTTGGCCTCGCTGCCCTCGAAGGGTGGACCCAGGTAGCCTTTGGGTCGAGTTCCAAGCCGTCCTCCTCTTGTGCGTGTTTAGGTCCCGTTTCACGATTCCTCCGGTAACGGCATGCTGTCAACTTCTAAGAATTGATGGTCGGGCATGACCGGCCTTCCCTCCAGGAAGCTTTTGGCTCGTCCGTCTCCCCTTGCCGCTCGCCTTGCTTTAAGTTTCCCCCCCTCCCTTTTCCCGATCCGAGCAAGCCCCCGCCGCCTATTGATCGATTCAAGATTAGAAGAGGGGAATGTTCGGTCCCCCGGCTCGATGACCCCTCTCCTTGGTGGGATGTGGGAGACTTTCTTCCGGCTCCGCTCTCCCTTTTCTTTCGTTCGTTCGATCCGCCCTTCAAGGCAGTTCCCCTTTCTTAGGTTCCGGACATCGAGTCCCTATTTTCCGCTTCTCATCGTATATTGACTTTTTTCCTTTTGTCTCACCCCCCAATTCGCCCGCCCTCGGACTCCCCTTCCTTAGGCACGCTCCCCCTGCTGTTCAGTTGCTTTCGCGGCTGACTCGGGTTTCGCGCAATTCAATCCGCTTTTATTGATTCCCTTCCCGATCTTTCCACTGGCGGGGTGAGGGGTTTGCTTTTCCCTTGTTCTTGTACTTCTGCCCTCCTCTCGTTCATCCCCTTCAAAGCGTCTCCCCCCTCCCTCTAAGCTTTATATGAGTAGTACAATTTTTGAGAACTGCGCCCCGCCGGCATCTCCCGGGTTGCCCACGTGACCTTCCCTCGACCCCCCAACGCCTGAGCTCAGACTCCTTTCACCTTGACTGCGATTTCCCCATCGCCACCCTCCCCCACACACTTTTTTCCACATTCACCGACCCCTGCCCTACTTCCGTCCCCTTCTTTTCTCTAGTTAAACCCTGCGCAGGCGCTTTTTTTCAGAAGATGATCAACACTCCGCCGTCGCTGATCTTAAGCCGGAGTGTTTCTCGGTTACCCCTCTTTTAGGCGTTTTCATTTAAACCCCCCTTCCCCCCCTCCACTCAATTCCCGTTCCCTGTATCGACCCTCTCCCTCCCCCGTTTTCCTCGTTTGCGAACTGATGCAAAGCCCCCCAGAGGTTCCGCCGCCTCCTTTGGTCGTGTCGATTTCCTTTTCTTGTTGCCGTTATAAAGATGCTTCAAGCCCCGCTCGAACAGCGGCGTGCGTCCCCCCGCTTCGCAGCGGCCCCTTGTGTGTTGTGTTTTTCCCCTCTTTTTCCTGGTTTAATGCCTAGACGATTACGGTTGCCTGATTTGCCGTGCTGAACTTTTTTCCTCCAGCCCCCGATGCGCACTCTTCTTCTCCGCTACGCTTCTGTCTCTTTGTGCGTTGACCATTGTCTGCCGGAATCTCACCTTGCCCGGTCCCATTTTTGCGTCTCGGTCGTTCGTCTTCCATTGATGGCGTATCGATGTGGGTATCTGGTTTTTTTTGGATTCTGGTGCTTTAGTTTTCGTGCGTTTTTTTTTTCATTGCGGCCAGCTTCCCTGTCGGAAGTCTGTTTGTTGTGCTCCCCCGTGGCTTTGAGTCCGGCTCGACCCGGTTGCGAGCGCTTTTCTTTTTTAGGAAGATGGACTCGACCGGATCTTTTCTCTTATTGCTTAAGAGGATCGCTGTGTTACTTTGGTTCCGGTCCTGGCCACTACAAAGAAAGGTTTACGCCCCCTCACACCCTCCCCCTTCTGTTAAGCTAGAAAGGGTTGCCGTCCTCTCCCCCTCTCTGCATGTTATGCTGGTACCCACCATGGAGGCTCGACCCAGCCTCCCTCCTTCCCAGCAGTTCTCTGCGATCGGTCTTTGATGTCCGATGTCGCGACATCCGGCGCGGTCACCCTCTCCCAGATTTCTCTTCGGCAAATCTCCTAGCGTTTCAGTCCCCCTTCCAGGGAGTAGATTGATGGATATTCTCTTTCCTAATCGTGGTTGAGAATAGGCCTTTTCTCTGCTTCCCTCCAAGAGATCCGGGTTTACCCCACTCTCTTTTCTCGTCATTCTTCTTGAGCGATACGGCCCAGCCCGCGATCGATCAGGCGGAGATCCCTTTCTCTGGCGCATGATTCTTGTATTGATCCTTTTCAGAACGATGCGGCCTTGCGAGCGGTCATGCCAAACCGGAGCTTCCATGTGCTTTTGGGCTTTCGGCCCCTCATTGCCATCAAGTCTTAGTCTCTTCTGCCCCCTTCTCTCCTTCTCTTTGAGCGCCTTTTAGAATCCCTCTTCCTCCCTCCCCTGCTGCCTCCTCGATTTTCTCCTCGCCCCGCTCTTTTCCTTGCACGTAGACTAGCGGTTTGTGCCTTTCTTCCCTCCTTGATCTCTTTTTCCCCTTTGATCAACTGAGTGCTTGACCTATCTTTTTCTTCCCCTCCTTCCCAGGTTCCCCCCTTTTTCAGTGGTGAAGTAGCGTCTCCTTCCCTTAAAGTAAAGTCCCCCACTTTTCGAGTTTTCTCCTGTTAGCTTCCTAATCAGTTTGGTTCCCCTGTCAAGGCACAAAGCCGTCTCCCCCTTCCTTTAGAATCAGGGGACCAGTGTCTTTCCTATGTGCCGGCCCCCATTCCTTTTCCCTTCTTTTTTTCTCCGCAGATCGGCTCGAGGTTTAACTTTTTTTCTTCCAACTCCGGTTTCTTTCCTTCCCTTTTTTTGGATTTATCCGGTGATGGCGCGCTGCTTTTTTTTCCGCGGGGTAATTCTAGCGAACCGTGTGGTCCCCACAGGGACATCTGGCGGTGCAGACCTTCGATCCTTTTCTCTGTCGTTTTTTTTTTTCTTCCCAATTTTTTCAAGCATCGAGCGTAATGCAATTTCTCAGACCAGACTTCTTTTGGCCCCATTTACGGCTGGTAAGGAGAAGGCCTCGCGCAATGTCCCTCTTCTTTTTGACGCGCTCTCAAGTTTGCTCTTATCTTGATTTTGACTTTATATCGTCTTTTCTATACTTTTAAAGTTGACGCTGCCAATTTTCCACGCTCTGTTATTGTTGCCTGGTAGAGCATCGAATGTCCTCATTTGCTGTGGAGCGCCCTGACCTCTTTCCATTCCGTGAAGGGTCTTACTTCGATGTTTGCCCTCCTCTTTCCCTTTTTCCAAGCAAGCCGGTCCCCCCGAACTTCCTCGTTGTCCCGGTACCGATTCGAGGCAAAGCCGAGGAGGAACGTATTTCGGCGCTTACGGTGCGCAACCCCCTCCGTCCTCCTGCACCTTCCCTCACGAACTGTCTATCGCAAGCAGCCCATGATTATGTCAGAAAAATTTTTTTGTGGGTCGGAGTCCAGTCGGGGCGCGCGTCCTTATTACGCCGTTGCTTATCACTCCCCGTTTTTCTTTTCTAAACAGGTTTTTCTGTTGCTGTTTGATGAAAGCCTTTTTCTTGTGAAGACCGTACCCCGGAGACTACTTCCCAAAGCGATTTCCTTCCTCTCAAGTGAGATCAATTCGTAACCTAGGGTAGTCATAATTCTCTTTTTCCCTTTTCCCAGACGAGGGTGTGTTCTGCACCGGCTCAAAATTTTGAAAAGACCGCAAGCCTTTATTCCAGCGCACTGCTCCACACCTCATGCCATTTATTTCCTCGCCACCGACACACACGGGACCCACCGCCTCTATCTGCCACCTTTTTCCCGAGCCTCTAGCCCGAGGACGACCAAAAATTGCGCATGGCGATTTTCGCAGATGATACCCAAGTCCCCAACGGTCGCGTGATCGTATTTGCGTTTTTTTCGCGGTCCGTCCTTGCTTCCCTTCTTCCCTCCGGTCCCATTCTTACAAACGGTTTAATAGTCGTCCCGTCCTGTTTCAGTTCTAAAGCGGCGCGCCACCATGGGCGTTCATTGCGAGAGAACTGACCCGCTTTTCCTTTTTAAGGCGGGGTAGTGATCCTGATTTATCTCTCTATTCTCTCCTTTTGTTTGCTTACAGCTATTCACGACCTCAGTTCACGGGGTGAAGCTTTCTTTTTGTTTCCCGCAATTTTTTTTTTTCTTGGTACTTTTAACCGGGACCTTCCAGAGGAAGACGTGTTTTTTGTTCCGACATGCTGAACTCCTTTAGCCCCTCCAGTACAGGATGCGCCAAGATTGTCCCGCGTGTCGCGAGACTTTGCTGGTCGATAATCGTAGCGCACCGCACATTTGGTCGTTTTGTATTATTGATTTCCCCTTATTCGTTAGTCTTTTTTTTCCCAAGTTTGTTTCCTTTTTTCGTGGAACGCATAGGCTTCCCTCTTTGGTTGGCTGTCTTTGATGGTGTGCGATGCTGTTTTTTTTCATACCCCGTTTTTGGATATCTTTGGTGATCCTGGTTGAGCTTCTTTTTAGGCCTAAGTGGTTGCCTGGATGATCAGCTTATGGCGAGGGCCTTTGACCGCTGAGTCTTTAGTCTTTCCCCTCCCCATTTGCTTTCAGCACCCACCCCTTCCTCCTCCCATTTTTTTTCAACCGTTTTCGAATAGTTCTCCTCGTCGGCTTCGTTTTCCCTGTTTCTTTTCCCGGGCACCCAGGTATTTCTCATCACTTTTCTGGGCTAGTTTTTTTCCTGATCGTTGGACCATCGCCGACCCATGCCCCTGCCTTGAAATATACCTTACGCTTCCCTCCTTTTGCCCATAGGACCTCGACAGGGTGTCTACCCTCCTTTTTTCCAAGTGCGGCCGCTGAGTTTCTTTGTCTTATCTTCTTTTGAGGAAGATGTTACCATTTCCTCAGTGTCCTCCGGTCCCGATGTACCGTCCTCCGTTTCGCCCCCTTTTTCGCCGTCGAGCGGATCTTTCCCTCGGTCTTCTTATCCTTTCGGACCTCTTTTTCTCGCGCATCGTCGAGGGAGATTCCAGGCTTACGAGCCCTGCGCGCGTTCAGAAATGGAGGCTTTTTTCATTCTTTTTGTGCTTTCCCCTTCCCCTTTTCCTCCGAAGGGAAGCCCTCAAGTCGTCGTTTCCCGGCTGAACAGGTACAGATTGGAATAGTTGCCACTAGAACGCCAGGCAGATTTTCCGTCTTGCCTCCCACCCTCCCCCCCTCGAATATGTCAACAATTTTTTTTTGTTCTATTTCTTATTTGTTGCGAAATAACCTAAGAGCTTCCCTCAACCACCTGAGCCAATCCCTTTTGCACAGCCGCAGTCCCCCTTATGAACGCGACGCTTTTCCTTCCTTTTTTCCTGGTAGGGAGTCCCTTCCTGAGAAGTCTCCTTTGCCTTCAGGACCCGCATGCGCCTTTTCTCGATCGTTTTCTCAAATCTTTGGTCCTGTTTC
>Ga0179593_1220514_pt1 | contig 10740 bp, 6 predicted proteins | sample CZODoug2_1_08_16_FD_185931 | JGI IMG/M metagenome (GOLD analysis project Ga0179593, IMG submission 185931) | Vadose zone soil fungal communities from Angelo Coast Range Reserve, California, USA - CZODoug2_1_08_16fungal (PacBio error correction) | ecosystem: Environmental > Terrestrial > Soil >... | reverse complement strand
CTGCTCTCTCCTCTATTTCCCCCCAAACCTCGTTCTGGTTCACTGAACCATGGTCGATTTTTGTTTTTTCTTCGATGTTCATTCTTTCCGCTTCCCCTCTGACCTGTCATCGACGCGCCATGGCATTTTCCCGCGATTCCCGTTTTTTGTCCATAAGCTGGCCAGCTACTCCCTTTTATTCGCTCTCACTCAAACTGTTCTCTCTTCTTCTTCAACTCTCCGTCAGACCGCCCTGTGAACGTCTAACAATCAAGCCTCATTGGACTGCCGGCGTTCTTGGAGTTTGTATTTGAAGACTTCATTTCTTCCCCCCTTCTCTCTTTACCCCTCCGATTTGGCCACGGGGAGGTCGGTCTCTCCCGTACGACCTGAGTTTTTTTTTTCGCCGGCCCATCCTTCCCCCTCTAGGCTCCGAGCTTGAAGGCCAGGTTTTTCATTAATCCCTTGTCCGAGCCTCTTGATTCGCTCTCTGCGGGGCCGTGCCGGACGTTTAAAATTACAGGTAATGCGAAGAGAGCAGCATTCCTGCTCTTGTGTTCTTGCGATCCTTTTCTTCTGTGTGGAGGTCTTTCATTTTTATCCTTTCCTTCTTTCTTTTAGTCAGATACGGGCCGCTTTGTTTTGCATTCCGGTCTGCATCATAGACGGCGATTCTTTCCCCCAATCCCTTCTTTTTTCGTTGATTCATTTCGACGGGATCGTTCGTGCAACCTCTACCTCATAAACTTTGGACCTCCCCTTCTTTCCTGATCCCCCCATTCTGACCGCTCGGGAGTGTTTTAGTTGATGGAGAAATGAATTTTGTCATGTCTTCCTGATTTTTTCCTCGTTTGCGGCTCCGCTTTTATCCGGTGAGCGGTAATCCCTCCTCCCCTGTCTTCTCGAGGTAAGCAGGCTTCGCTACCTTCCCCCCCAGAGTCCTTCCATTTCCACGCGATAGCGAGGTTACTGTCTCTACTAGGAACTGCAGGAGTTTTTTTCGTCTTGCCTGATTAGCGTATGAAGTAGGCGCTGTGACGACCCCTCTTCCCGGTTTGTCCTTTTGTCTTGCCCCTTCGTACAGGACAACAACCTTTTAAGTTTGTCGAAAGGGCTATGTCGACGTATGTGTTACCTCCACGGACTTAATTTCCGTCCCGGTCTCTGACATGCTTCTCGCTCTCTCCTCCCCTCTAATCCCATTCCACCCATTTAAACCCTTCCTCCTTGTCCGTAATCTGATTTTCCTTCCCCCCCTTCTTCCCATAGTCCTTTAGTATTTTCTAGTCGCATTTTTCAAAGTTCGGGTCACCACCGCGCTATTGATTCTCCTTTTGATGGGTGTCCTCCTAGAATTCCGAGCTGGATTTTTTACGCTCTGACGTTCTCTTTGACCCCACAGAGCACCCTATCCTTCCTCCCCTTCCTTGTGACCGCAACCCTATTGCAGAAGAGTCCATATTTACTCCCAGGGCTAGTATCAGTCCGCTCCTGTTTCTATCTCATTTTGTAAGCCCAGATGTCCTCAAATGACAAGTTGATTTGGGCTAACCTCCCTCTGCCTTTCGCGGACTCCGATGTCTCTTGACCCGGTACGAATCATCTCACCTCGAACGTAGATCCTTGAGTTTTTTTTTTTTTTTTTGGGCACTCCCCTCTTTTCTTTCTTCCTCCTACTGAGTCGGTTTAGAGATTCTTTTTCCTCCCAGATACTCTTCTCTTCGTTCGTTTGAAGCTTTTCTCCTAGACCTCGTATGTCCTTGAAATTGCAACTGTTTCCTTGTCTCCCTCCGGTTGCCCGCCCAATCCTGCAGTTTTTTCGCCTGGCGTGGCTCGTCCCCCTGACAAACAAAAAGACTAGAAGTTTTCCACCTCCCCATCGTCCCCCCTGCCCTTGAGGACTTCGCCTGCATTTTCTACCCTTCTCAGGCCCAGGGTTACCTTTCCCTCCCCTCATTTTTTGAATTGTTAGGAGTCCGTCCCTTGACAAGCGAGCGACCGTCAGTCTACGTCTTTTTCCTCCCGAGTTCCCTAAGTAACGAGTCGTGTTTTTTTATTGTCTCTGGAGCAGGTGTTTTGAAGAGAGGTCATTAATTCTTCCCGAGCGCTTCCGAGAATCTTGTCTGATGGTAACGGCCTTTCCAACCAAATTCAGGTCCCTGGTCTTAAGGGGGGAGCCGCTCTCACTTTTCCCACCGGTTTAGTCGTCTTGTAACGAACAATCAGTGGCCTGTTCTTTGCAAGCTTGTACTGTCCTACCTATGATTTCGACGGTGTCCCCTTCCATCTGCATTTATCGGTCTTTAGGCCATGGGGCACGTTAATGGACCCCCTCCTGGTCAAGTCACGCTGGTCGCGCTCATTCTCCACGGTCACTTTATGCTAGCAGAGTCGGATCTCTTTCTGCGCCGTAATCCCGAGACCCATGACTCAGGACATTTTTTTCATACGCGTGTTTCACTGGTTTCCTGACCCGGCGAGCTTTATGGGTTACCCGTTCTCTGATTCGTAATTTCCCCTGGGTCCTGGCTTTTTTTTTGTTCGAATTTTTCCTCGGTCCTATTGCCTCTGGCACTGCCTGACGCCGCAATGCGTGTCTCTTCTAGCCACTTACTCTGATTTTTTGATCTGTCTCCCTGTTCACGCGCTTTGGACATTCCACACGCGATCCATCGGCCAACTTGCTCGATATATATTACCTTTTACTCTTCCTTTTTTCTGTTGTCTAGAGATAGATAATTTTTGGCCTTATTGTAATTGAGGTGGCCCGGAACGCTTCTCTGAACCCTCGTATCGGCACGTAAGCTACGGGTCTCTAACTCACCTCACCGAGTCTCTTTTTCAGCAAGAGGGCTGGCCGAGATTCATTCTCCCGAGCTCAAGGCCGGGAACATCTCTCTAGACTTCCGTTCGACTCCATACATAATGCGGTGAGAAGAATCCCGTGACTGACCCTCAGTTTCTCTGATAGACTTCCTAGATTCCCAGGTTCTCCTTTTTAAGTGTAATCGGTTCGCCTGATCTCTCCTCGGCTATTCTTTGCCAGGTATACTTCTCTCGACCCGGACGGTCATCTGCCCCCCTCGCGGTGACCCGGTCTTTCGATACCCATTCCTCTTGACCGAGCAATGTCGATCGATCCGGAACCTTCAGTTTATAAATTCTTAAGCCCCCCTGCTCCGCTTTTCACAGACCCGGCCACAATTTTGTCTTTTCCATCCTTGACTGACTCGTTTTCAACATTTATTCTTCTCCACCGATTGACTTTCTTATTCCTTGGTTTTCCGATACATTCTCCAGAGTTCTACCCTTCTGCATCGAGCCTGAACTCCTTCAAGATTCAGTCCCTCCTACGTCTCCGACCCCGTCTCGAGTATATCCACTCTATGCGGACGGGTAAGTTAGATGGAAATCTAATGATCAGTTTCCTTGCCCGTCTAGATTGTCAGGCCGGGCTCCATCCTGAACCCTGCGTACGGTCCCCAAGGCGCTCCTGTGAACAATGGATGAGCTTTCCGGAGCCTGTACTTCCTTTACTTGGGACGATGTGTTTTTTTCCCCTTCGATGGGGCTGCTGGAGGGTGTAGTTTGACCACTCAGATTTTTACCTCCTTTTCGTTCCCCTGTTTGGAGACAATTTGAAGAGGTAGTCTCACTTAAAGAAGAGTTTTCTGATTAGAGATGGATCGAATGCTCTCTACGGGTCGGAGTTTTTTTTTCGACCCTGAATCCTCCTAACCGATATAAATGAGTCTTTTTACCACGAAGCTGGCCTCACAGAACATCGATTTTCCTTCGTATTTTTATAGAGGTTTTTTCCCGCTTGACAGCTCTACTCTGAAGGCTCCCTTCAGTGATTTTCCTACTACGAGGGAAGGGTCGCCATTTTTTTTATGCTTAGATTGAACCTTCGGAGGAGCTGTATCCCTTTACCTGGTAAGAGAATAGACAGCTAATCGTACTTTTTCAGGCAGGTTCTCGGGCTTACGGGATCTGGTGTACCTTTTGTGTTTCAATTCTCACTTTCTGCTTCTGTGACCCCGTGATCTCAATGGCGAGGACACCCTAGTTCGCCGAGGAAGACCCAGGGTTTAAACCATCCGTTCACATTGGCTCTTTAACCTCCTACCTTCCGCACTTTCCTTGATGGCTCCGACCGCTCCGGCCACCTTTGTGGGGGTGCGGCAGTTCTTTTCCCCATGGACTTCCTGAGATGAATTCAGATCCTCCGCTCTCAAGTTTTTGGACCGTATCCGGCGTTAATGTTTGTTTCGTGACAACCTACGGGCTCCCTTCGAAAAGAGGCGAAACGCTGACGGGTTTTCTCTTTTTCCTTTTAACCAGTCCCCCCCGAATGTCCCATTTCCAGCTTTTTTTTCTCTCGAAGGTCTCGCTCTAAGCACGGGACCGGACCAGCGCCGCACGTTCCTGAGTCTCGGGGAATTTTACAGATCTTTACTCTCGTTACATGGGACGTCGCCTGTGTGTGAGTCCTTCTTCTTTTTCTTGCTTTCGAACAGGGGTCGGATGGAGTCCCGGCACCGTAAGCGGAACCTTTATCTCCCGATGTCCGTACTTTCCCTACGAACTCAAGAAAACGCGTGCGCCAGCACAGCTTATTTTACTTTTCCTCCTCCAGAGCTTGGCCGCCGCGTCTCCTCTTTACTCTTGTACCAGGCTTGTCGTTTGTTTGCTCGTCTGCACGCCCTTGAGCCCTGCGACCATGAAGCACCACCTCCTCTCCCTTTTTCCTTGGGTTTCCATAGCTTTGTCTTCTGCCTAGCCATTCCCTTGTTTCCCCCTGAGAGGACATCGACGAGGACGTTTCACATAATGCATGAAAAGCCCACCCCCCTTAAATTTTAGGTAGAGAGGATTTCCCCACTATTCCTTATGCTCCTTGAATTTTAGGTTCCTTTCTAAACTTTCCGGCACGGCCCTTTTCCCCTCCTTCTTTATGGCTCGGGTTTGCCTCGAGGCGCGCAAAGACCTCTAAGCTCGGATCCCTCCTTATCCCCAGGTCCGGTCTTTGCGTTCCTCTGACAAGGAGTCCCGACACCTCCCTTTAGATGTCTTCGAGGCGACATCGAGGAGGCGAGATTATTCCCTACTTTGACTCCAGGCCCCGCCCGCCGATCTAAACTGAAGCGGGATGTTTTCCTAGTTCAACCAGTCCTGTTTTGCAGTTTTCCGTTTCCCCAAATTCTATAAGAGAATTTTGATGCCTTCCCCTCTGATTTCCAGTTTGCTAATTCCTCTACTTTCGCTTTGGCCTTGACACTTTTCGGATGCATTCAAGCTTTGTCAGCGGGAGACTGACCCTTTCTGCAGGCGAACCTCGTTCTTTCCTTTTTCCCCGACCTCGGTGGTGAGAGTTCATCTCGGAGATTTAGACTATTTTCTTTTTAATCACTACCCTTTGTGGTTTGTTTTTCTGATTCCTATTTCCGAGATTCTCTTGCACCACCTCTTTAGGTTCCCTGTCCTTGATAGGTTAGTTGCAGGACGTCTGTCAGGAGCTCGCGACCTGCTTACCTTTCCCATAGTACTCTATTGTACATTTGTCCTTTGCCCGTACTCTTCATATATGGCCCCCTCTCTCTTTTATTCGCTAATAAACTCCCCTCTCTGCTAGTTTTTTCACACGAGCAGCGGACAGTCATCCCCAGGGGGAAATCTCCCACCTCCCGCACTTGTGTGATTCGTGGAGAGTATGGTCCTTTCTTTTCCTTTGTATCCCCCGACCTTTTTCCTTCTTAGTACCCCCCCTTGTCGTCCTAGCTTTAGCAGACCCCTTTTGTCTTTCTTTCCTCCCAAAATGTCTCTACGGCACCAGACGGCCGCTTTTCTCTAGATTTTTAGCAGGTCGGTGGCTTCCTCGAGAATTTTACTATCCCTATGATCCGTAGATAGGGGCATTGTGATTTCCCCCCTTTCTCAATAACAGGTGTTATGGCAGAGCGCTTATAGCCGACGTGGCCTTCATTGGCGTATCCTCTATAGTTTTTTTTTTCCTTTCTGATTAATAGTCTCGTAGTCCCTAGATTTATGGTGCATTTTTTTCTGCGAATCCTCGACGTGAGAGATTTTTTCAACCGAACATGTCTGGAGGTTTTCTTTCCATCTCCGGGCTCTTTCTTGAAGTCTTACCCTCTCCCCCTCCGCACTTTTCTTGACCGCTTGGGTTTTGTTGCTGACTTCCCTTCTTTTTTCAGGCCTACTCGGCGTTGATCACAGTCGTTCTTGTAATGGGGCGCCCTTCTAAGATAATATTTCTTCCCTGAGTTTCCTTTCTTTACGTTTGCGCGGACTAATTCCTGCACCCTTGCCTCCGCTTGTAAGCGTCGTGCGTCCCTAACCCGGCGAAGTCCATTTCAAGAGTCTCCTGCGCTTACGGACTCAACGGAACGCTCAGGCGGCTTGGTCTTCCCCCCCTTCTCTCCCCAGAGAGTCGGTCTCCTCAAAAATCTTCCATGGGACATCTGGTCGGCTTCCCCTAGCCCCCCTTTACACACATTTTGAAGGGGGGCGATGGGGCTTTTTTGACAGTATTTGGTCACTTCCCCCTGGCACGTGCCCTCGCCTGACCTGTCTAGGAAGACATAGCCCCTTCACCCAGCCTATGAATTCGCTCGCCCTCATTCCACCCCACAAGGCGCCGTTTTTAATGAAGATCCTTTGCACAGACACGTAATTCCATTCTGTCCGTTCCTTGTAAGAGCGCCACGTGAACTGCGCCTGTGTCACCGCGTATGAGGACTTTCTTAGCCAGAGGTTGTCTCTCCTGCATCGAGAGGGTGACTATCGACTGATTTCCCCCCCAGAGAACCTCTTCACGGAAGAGCGATCCGGGTTCACTAAACAGTATCGGCGCTTTTTTCTCGTCTCTCATAAAAGTTGCAGCGCATTCTTCTATACTGTTGCGCCGAGCATTCTTCAGAGATGTGCGTCTCCCGCGGCTGAGACACAGCTTCCTAATGCTCTTAACTGTCAGATCAATCGATTCGGGTGTCTTCAGACACATTCGACGTTTCTTTGCTAGGGATGAGGCCATGTATGGAAGACTCCGCATAGAGTCCTATTTGTCTCTATTCCTTTTTTCTCCATCCTTTTTTTGTCGCTCTAAGTTTTGAAGTAGAAAGCGGTATTCTGCCCTTAACGGGGTTCCTTTTTCCTCATGTGCAAAGACACCAATCCCCCCCCCCTCAATTCTCCCGCGGTTATCGCAAGGACACCCCAGCCCATACGAAGTTGTAACTACCGAATCGTCACCCCGGACACAGGCGGAAGCGTCATTTCCCCGCAGCATGTCCCCAGGAGATTTGCAGTTTTCCCCCCTTAGTAAGACCGGTGCCTGAGTGATGCCAGGGAAGAACGATGAGCCCTTTTTAACGTAAATCATTACTACCTCCTTGCTATTCCGTACCCGCATCGATTTTTGATTAGTTGAGGCCTTGTTTAGCTCAAGAGAGGTACTTAATCGTGCCTCTTTCATTCCTCGTCATCTTTTTCGGTCCCTTTCTAGGTTCCCACAACCCCTATTTCAAGTCCCTTCAATGTCTTTTGGGCCCTCCTCTAATTTGCACCTCTTTCATTCTCTGACCGCCCTTTTCCGTGGTACTTGCGTCAGGTTAATCTTCTCCCTCCCTTCTCCGATTTCGGACTTTTTCCGGCCCGGCGACATTTCCCCTTGACCCCCCGGGCTGTTTGTTATCTTTTACCTGTGTGCCCTCTTGATCGGGATGACAGCATGGTTGATAACTGTGATCCTTCCCCGAGCTCTCCTCGGATTTTAGCTTCGCGAAATGATTCAGCTCCTCGACCCTTGAAATAGAGCATTCGCCGAATCCGTCTTTTTTTCGTCCCCCCCCCTTTCTTCCGGCCGCCCCTTCTCGGGATGGTGCTTGATTACGTCTCCCCCCCCCCGATGATCATGTTCCAAGTCCGGGATTGTCTCATTCTTAGTGCGCCTTCCCTCTGGATATTATTCTAATGACGGGGTTTACCTCCAATGTAGAGCATGCCGCGACCGCGTTTTTCAACGCAGCGGGCTCTGTTCACCTGACGTCCCCTTTCCCTAAAAAGTGAGCATATTCCTATGTTATCCCCCCCCGACGTGGTGTTGTTTTTGTTGATTCTCGACTCTCACTTTTTTGCTTGCAGCGCTTTGGCCCTTCCTTTGCACTAGGCGTTTTAACCGCCGCTATGGCCCTTTCCAGCGCTTTGGAGAAATAGTCAGTCCGGATTTTGTGATTGTCTTCTTCAGACTTTTTCGCTAATATCACTGCCATTCTTAATATCCTATATTTCCGTAGAGCCTCGACGCATTCCAGGCGCCCTTAGAACGTGGGGGCTTCCCACTCGGATGTCTCTCCTGAAGAGGACTCTTTCCTTGTCTCGGAGCGTGACCGCTCGAAATTTCTCCCATCCTAGTCCCTCTCTCGGGCCCAGGCTACCCCCTTGAGCGCGACCCAGTTTTTAGCCTTTATCCTCTGGCCAGGTAGAATCTTCCATGTTACTTCCGATGACCTTCTTCGATCCTGTCCTGAAAAAGTTTCCTCAACTGAGCCGCTGCTTTTTCAGTTTTCTTCCTTCCGACCCCGGCCCGGGTAGTTCACGCATAAATTGTTCTTCCCTTCATACTCGGTTGTCCAAAAAAGTACGTTCCTGGTGCCTTTAGTATCGTTTTTTGCCGATCCCTTAACAGCGCAAAAGCTGATCGTTTTTTCTGCTTTTTTTTGAAGCGGGACGATTACAGGAACCCAGTCTGTACGGCGACGCCCCCCCCCTGGCCTCTAAAGCTTCACCCCCCTACGAGGAGCCCTTTACGATCGATGCGGCCCCCCTACTCTCTGTGGTCCATACGGTAGCTATTTGGTCCAAGAGTGTTTCTCCCTCTGTCCCCGGCGGCTTCCCGAAACCATTGACTGCTCCTTTGACCATGCTTTGAATTCTTTTGTTTTTGTCCTCCTTTCAGGGTTTTGGAAGCTTTCCCTTTGTGTTCAAATTGATGGGGATTGTCTTGTTTTTTTTCCCTATACACGCCTCGTTCTACTAGATTGGCGGGGGAACCATGGCTTTTCTCCCATGGAAGCCCCTTAGTTCTTGCCTGTACCCTTACAATCGCGTTCTCTTTTCTCTATCTCTCTTCCGCACGACTCTCTCTTACAGTACAGTCCCACCGAGGATACTGCGGTAGCTCCAGACGATGTTTCCTCCTCGCTGTCACTTTAGTTTGTTTAGCTAGGCCTTTTCCATTTTTAAGTCCCAGGCTTTTTTTTTCTAGGACGTCCGCTCCCCCCTCTGTTCCGCGCTTTCGAGGGTAGAAATCTGGTTATGAGGAATGTCTGCTGGCAACGGATTTTTCCATTCCTTGCCAGAGCACTGGGATTCTCTTCGTTTCTTTCTCTTTGTCTGGCGGTCACCCTATACTTCGGGTGTACGGATTTATGGTCTAGGTGTGTCACCTATAAAGAGCAGTTTTTTTCCAAGTATCGCATTTGGTCTGCCCCCCACTCTTTCAAAGCTGTCCAGAAGACCTTTTGTGACACCGCTTCCCCCGTTTCCCCCAATTGGGGCTCGGACCTTCCTCCTTACTCTGATAGGGAACTTGTCCTCTCGATGAGTCACACTGGGGACGGGTTGTGGATGTTTTTTGATGAGATTCTTTCCTTCTGCGTGTCGCAGTGTCCCTCGAAAGTTATAAGGACGTTGCCGGCCGTGGTCGTTTAAACTTTTTTCTCCTCAGCCCCTCTTCTTGACTTTCCCCGGTTGGTCATGTCGAAGTTACTCCCCTAATGTCAAAATTCTTTTTGATGAGGCCGACGGCTCTTTCATCAGTGGAAAGGCAACAGGCCGCCTGTCTATGGCCGCTTTTTTGCGCTGTTACCCCTTTCTTTTCTTCTCTTTCATTGATAGCTGTGGTTAGTTTCGACTACGCAGGCTGAACCTCTCCGACAGGGGCAGGCGTTTTTTTAAGGCCTCCCCGGAAGTGGAACTCGGATGCCGCCTTTATCTTCAGCCAAAGAAACGGCAGTCTCCCCTGCCCTTGGAGGCGCTTGAAGCCATTAGAGGTTCGTCAGAGACACGACTTACTTGTGCCAAGGCTTTCTGTTCGGGATCGTCTCAACCGTAGAAAGGGATCTGTCAGCAAACTCCTGTTTTCCCTTTTTCTCCTTTGTCGCGGATCCCTCCTTGTCAATTTATGAAGTCACTCAGACGAGTCGTCGTTTTCTCATACCTGTCCTCCCTCCCCCTATCCACGAGGATCGCTTTCAGTAAATTTGAGTTAGATTGCTCTATCTCCGTACCAGGGTACGTGTCTCCCCCCGTCCGTTGGAAATTCTCTCTTCCCTTTTTTCGTATTTTTTTTTCGCACACCTCTCCCAGCTAGAGAAGGACCTTTCTTGCGTCCTCGACCACATTTCAGTCTCCCCCAAGCAGCGTCGATTCGCCTTCCGCCCCCTTTTATTCGAGACCTTCCTGTCTTCCCGTCCGTCGACATCCGTTTCTGACACCGCATATTACATAGTTAGTTATCGAGTTACCTTTCTTGTTGGCCGTGATCGGTTCACTCTCTACTACTCTTATGCAGGGTGATGTTGCTTACGATGAGGCTTTCCATCTTATCGATCTTTTTTTTATTAGATTCCCCCCCGCTCTCCCTTTCCGAGGTCGCGGAGCTCCTGACCCGCGTCAATGAAGGAGAACCTCGCATGGTCAGCTTGACTCCCCCTCGTTTGGTGAAGATCCTCTCCTGGC
>Ga0179593_1668017_pt1 | contig 10741 bp, 12 predicted proteins | sample CZODoug2_1_08_16_FD_185931 | JGI IMG/M metagenome (GOLD analysis project Ga0179593, IMG submission 185931) | Vadose zone soil fungal communities from Angelo Coast Range Reserve, California, USA - CZODoug2_1_08_16fungal (PacBio error correction) | ecosystem: Environmental > Terrestrial > Soil >... | reverse complement strand
GTGTAAAGTTTACATTTTTTTCCCTCGCCACCCAATCCGCAAATTCTACTCCATATTGATGACTGTGCCAAAGGATGACATGTGCTCGACGATCGTTTCCCCCGCAGGGACACTTAATCAGAAGAGGGTTTTTTCTGAATGTGAGGCGTGCGCTACACCAAACCACCAAATAAGCGCCATGCTTGTCATATTTTCGAACTCTTCAATTGTGCGCAACTGAGTTCACCAATGCACTCCATAGCACCTTAATAAAAACAGAAAATCCTAACAAACCAACCCAAGAGGACCCGAGGAACCATAAAATTCCATGCCAAGATCAAAGAGACTACTTCCCCCCCCCCCCCGCTGACCTTACACACCTTTTTCGCTCCCGCCCCCCTCCGCAAGCCATAGTCCCTCCACACTTGACTGAGGGGATCAAAGCCACAGAATCAGAAAACGTGCCGGCGCACGCGGGAAGCCCAAACGATGAAGGGGCACAGAAGTGCGGTCAATTCCGGAAGGGCCCAACCGAGGAGCGAGGGGTGGGAAAAGTCGAACGCATTTTTGTGTACGGACTTGAGGGATACATGGACCCCAGGAGGCTGGAGGGAGAGGGGGGTAGCGGAGACCAGAAAAGTCTCCCAGTGAGAGTTGGGGGTGGCTCAAATGGCAGGGGTGCAATTTGTGATGTAGCAGAGGTGTAAGAGCGCTGATTTGGAAGGCATGCAGTCGCGGCCAAGGAAGCGTGACTTCGCCCACCTGAGCCCTTCCGACCTCCCTCTTGATCCCCATGGCCGCCGTGTGGGGAGGCCTACAGTTATGCCTTTTCGTCGCATTAGCTTTGACGCTCATGTCGAATATTCCCGTCTTTTGCCAGTGGAGTCAATCGTCAGGGGGTCCCCCAGTACCGCCCTTCTATGGTTCATGGGACATGATTACTCTTTCTTCTTGCCCGTTTTTCTTTTCCAGATCGTGAATGCTTCCTGGTTTGGTCCATTTTGCCTCCTTACGAGGGTTCCCTCCTCCTGTAACATTGGCCTCAGCGTTCTTCCGTTTTTCACTAGTACCCACCCATTTAGGCGCGGCCGTATAGGCCGGGACACTACCGTTCCACCCGTCTTAGTCCTCATTGATTCTTGTTTGTGTGCATCTATTGTGGCCCCCCCCCCCGACCCATACCGACCGGCATGCATAGATCGCACCGCGCTTCATGTACGCCCCCCTTCTTTCGTGATTCTCCTTCGTGCGAGCTGCTGATCTACAGTCAGACCGGACCTTTGCACCCCTCCCCCCCCACCCCCGTCTGTGTCGCCCATCTTGCTGTTTTAGTGTTTTGATCCTTCCGATACCTCCCCTTCCCGGCTTTTCTGCTCAGGCTCGCGACATCTGTGTAATTTCCTAACTGAGCATCTCTCGTATGTTTCGGTCCTCCCCTCCCGTTTTCGATCCTATGCCCTTGGGTCCATTTTGCCCGTTTCCATGGTGATCAATTTCCCTGTTTGCCTCCCCCTACTCTCTCCTAACTGTGTTCACAACCTCTCCCTGCTCCCTACCTTTGTCTCGTGTGTTTCGATCCAGGTGCTTGAGTCCTTGTTTTGTTGGAAAGCGCTCGGCCAAGGTTTCGCTGAGGATTTATCCTTTCTGTTTTCCCTCAAATCGGCTCGCCCCAGCCTTTTTTGCTTTGTATCTCCCCTCCCGGTGGCTGCACACTTCCGAGGCCCTCTGTCCTCGCGATTTTTTTCCTCCGGGTCGGAAGCGACTTTTCCCGCGTTAGTCTGCCCCCCTGAGCCTTTCTTTTTCAGATGAGTTAATTCCCTGGCCGGGTGGTAGCCCCGAAGGTTTTCTCCCACTGTTACGACTCCCGTGGGTTTCCCTCTGTTGTCCTCCTCTTTTGCTGTCGAACAGTGCTTTCAGTTCTTTCTATTCGTACCCCGCCCACTGTATACCTTTGTGAGGGGTGTTTCTTCCTTTTCTGGTGATTCTAGCTCGTGATGCACTTGCTTTACGTAGCTTATGTTCCCCCTCTCGTGGTGTAACCCACCGCCCTGGTCCTTACGGTTCTCGCACGACCTGACGGGACTGTGTTCCTTGTCACAGTTTTTGTTTGTCCTCCGGTCCCCCCAGTATGTGGTTACACTTTCCCTCCCGAGGGTGCCGTGCGGAGGGGCTTTGTAGTGGTTGACATTTTTTCCACCGACTTCGCATATTGAGTTCCCAACCCCAGTTTTTCCTCTGCGCAATTGTAGATCGGTTTGTCGTGACGTTGTCTCTCGAATTCTTTAGTTCTCTACCGCCTGTCCCGGCCCACCTGGCCGTTGGGGCATTAAATGTACCTCCCCTGGACACTATCCCGTTTGTCCGTCCTCCCCTTTTTGACCCTACCTACTGGCTTGCAAATTCCCTGGCGGTGTCTCTCCCCTGATTCCCGCCTGAGTCCTGCCCAGCGACCAGCTGGCTTTGTGTTTCCCCCTCGTGCTCTCGGTTTGACTCCCCCCTTTCTGATTTCCTCGACCAGATTTTGTGTTCTTGATGGCTGAGCCGCACTACATCGTTGTGTCGTATCGATGATGGGCTCAAGTATAGAGCTACCGGTGTGTGTGGTGTGAGCGCTCCCCGGTCCCCTAGATCGCTGGGTGCCCCGATTTCGCCTTTGCGGTTTGTCTTTTCAGGCGCGAGGATCTTTCCTTGGCCTTGTGTATTACCTGTTGTCCGCACACACGCGCCCCTTGTAGCATGCGAGTGACCATTCTGTTTTTTAGTTTTGTTTACGTGTGTTTACCTAAGTTTGCGACTGGGTCTCTCTGCAGCTAGCTCAGTGGGCCTGGAGTCCCACGCGCCCAGGAGATCGGATTATGGCCCGTGTTACTGCACCGCTCTCCGGTTTTTCCCAGGATTTCCTGGGCCCATCCCTTGTATTTGCACTCTCCCAGTCCCTTCCTTCGTAGGTTTTTCCGCCTACTCGTTCGAGGTCCTTTCCCTTTTGGTCTTGTAGGTCGCTCTTAGTATGCGGGTAAGACATACTGGGCAACCCCCTCCCCCCTATTCGGTCTGGAGGAGGACATGGATTCCAATATTTTTCCCTTTGCATGTGCTGTTGCTTTGCGCATCCACATATTTTTCAGACTACGTTGCGATGCATCGTTTTGTGTAAACATCCAAGCCCCTTCAGCAAGCTTTTGTCCACGTTTTCGTTGTCAGCCTCTCGTTTTGGTGCCTCTATTTCTGGGGCGAGGGAATGTATTGTGTTTGGGATTCGCCTTTGTTACAGGGTAGCCTCGGCTTAGGCTTCGGCACCCAGGGTGTCCCTAATCTTGCGCAATACTGGGCTCCTACATCGCGCCCGTCGTTGGGTATTTCCTGAGTCCGGATACGATTCTTGCCCCGCACGGCCCTACGCCGTTTTTTATGACCACTTGCCCCTTCGGTTCCTTTGTGGTGCGGAATTCCCTATCGGTTTTTACCTAATTTTTTTTTTTCCGGTATAGTTGTTTTGTACGTGGCCTTTGCGATGCTCTGTTTCTTTTTTCTCGTGACTCGTGTAGCCGAGGTGAGAATGTGGTTTCGTTCTGTTTTCCTCGTGGTCAGCTGTGTGATTACTACCCCCCTGTTCTCTGGGCGCTTGTCTGCCCTGTGTGTGGCTCCCTTTCTCTTTCCTTTCTTTACCTTTCTGTAAGATTGGAGTTCCCCAGATTTATCGTTTTGTTCCCATTTTTAAGGTCCTACCCTTCCGGTTTCCTCCGGATGTGACGCCCCCGAGGCATTTGGATTACCGCCCGCCTGTGAGGGTGAATAGTCATTCAGCTATACCGTTCCTCGCATCACTTCCCCCGGTACACCGAATGATTTTGTCCTCCCCTCTCCTTGGACATGATTTTGTTTCGCCCCTTCGATTGCTTCCCGACCACGGTCGCCTGAGCTCCGCTTTCCGGGCTTGTATTCCCCACTTGCACTTTACCCTGGCACTAGCTTGGCCCTCTCTTCCAAGCTTTGCGCTCTTGTCCGAGGCGCAGATGAACCATTTCGGCCTTCTCATATCGCCCCGTTACTTCGGAGCTCATCGCTCAGTCGGGGTTTGCTTACGGTTATCGCTAGTCTCTGTTTTCGTTGCCAGTTGTCACGCCATCTCATGGGTCTCGTTCTGGCAGCCGGGACCGCGGGTAGCCCTTCGATGTATGATTCTTATGGTTCCCTCTCGACCTAGTTCCCCCTTCGTCGAGGCTTGTGATGCTGTGCGTTCTGTGCCCTTTTTTTTGATGGCTCGCTTGCGCCGCCCATGCGGTGTAGTCTCCCGTGCCCGCCGGTCCACACTTCGATCCGCCCCTCGTGTGAGGGTCCGACCAGCCCCTCAATCGCACCCACCGCCCCCCAATCTTTGCGACCTTGACCGAAGAAGTGCCCGATTTTTGTTGTTCTTTGCTTCCCATTTTCGGTTCTGGAGCGTAAGAGATTACAACGCCTATTCGAACCAGTTGAGGCGTCCCGCGGGTAAGTTAGGGACGCCGGGGCTGGTCTTCTCCCCCTGCGCACCAAGCAAGACGGGGTCTCCTCGTCTCCCCCTCCGGGTTTTGTCTCATTACCCGCTTGCCTAGGAGGTTTTACGGTTGGGGCTATGTCAAGTGGAACTCGTGTCTTTCTACAGCCCCGGGTGCTATTCTCGGTCCCGTGTCCCAGGTTTATGTGTGTTGGATGCTGTTTTGGCCAGCGAGCCGTTGAGCTGGCTGTTGCGGAGTATGGGAGACTAGGTTTCAACCCTTGAGTGGATGAGATATAGGTTATCTACGTGTCCATCTGTGTCGTGTCTGCGCTGTTTGTGTGTCCTTGGATCTGCCATCCTTCGAGTTGTGTTGATCTTAGTAAGATTTCGCTTTTTTCGTTTGTGACACATGGTCCCCCGTAATTAACAGCTATCGCGGTACCCTTTTAGGGTCGAGTGATTAGAAGGTTTGCTTCTTTAAGCGCGCTGGTGCCCCAAAATACGTGCGTAGTGTGCGCCATAGACCCCCCGCGTTCGCAGTCAGGCATTTGGAGGTTAGTTAGTCCTTGTGGCTCGTTGCCCCTCCTCTTCATTTGCTGGTTTTATATTCTGATGTTGTAGTGTTTCTTATTTGGGGGCACACTCATGTCGTGTCGTTTGTTTTTCCGCCGTGTGGTCTGTTTGATTTCTGAGTTGTGCTACTTGCCATCTATCCCCCAGTCTTCGGGCTTTTTCTAAACGATGAGGGACCCTTCCTTGCGGGTTCAGTTGTTTGCCGATATTCTCCAGATAGCAGCAACCTGAAATTCCTTTCGACGTCCATCACACGGGTCCCTTTTCTCCCCTTTACTGCCAGAGCTCGGTATTGGTCATATCTCTCCCTGGTGTCCGAACGAGAACAGGCCCGAGTTTGATTTACTCCGCAACATCTCCTCCGTGATCGGGTTCCGACCCCATCTTTCGTGCCCGTTGCCACTTTTCATTTCATGGATTGCGTTATTCAGCGTCAATTAAGGCGGTACCCTTTTTACTTTGTTATTACCATCCCGTATTTCTTGAGTGTTTTAGAGCGTGTCGTGGTAGAGCGCTATTCTTTTGGCCCGGTGCTCCGGCTTCTTTCCTTCTTTTTCGTTGTTTCCCCTTTTGTTAGTGTCTCTTTTTATCTTTCTCCTTCTTTCCTCATAGAGTCCCCCCTCTGTTCTCGTCCCCCGCTTCCCCCCGATTACTTTACTCTGCGATTTACGACCGCTTTGCCTTGAAGGCGGTCGATCCAGCCATTGGGCATTGCCACCGCTCCCGCGCGCTTTCATCCCTGGTTCTTCCCTCCCTACCAACGTTCGCTGTAGCTGGTCCCCGCACCAGCACTTCCCCTTGCTGTTCGGTAGTGTTCACTAGAGGAGGGATGGCTAGAAACACCATTGAGGCCATCTTTTTTTTTTTTTTTTAACCCGCCCCTTTTCGTCGCATTCTCTAGTCGTTAGCGTATGTCGTCCCGCAAATTCTGAGTGGCCCCCCTCCTTCCCCCGTGTTTCCCTGGCCCACCCCCGTTTTTGTTCCGCAATACTCGTTTGTGGTTTTTCCGCTGCCTTCTTGCGTGTATCCTCCGTGCGTGTGTCCGTAGGATTTGCTCCAGCCGGTTCGTGGTGTCGTCATTTTAGAGAGGGATTTTTTTCACGGGGTGTATGTCACTTGTGGTCGACGCGACGCCCTGATCGGTCACTATCCCAACACGATCCCGTAGATTGTCTTAGCTCCGACTGGTTGAGTTTTTCGGTACTTAGGAGTCCTTTCTGGCCTTTTTCCTTTTCCGCTCGTTTTCTCCGTGGGTGTTCGGCCTTCCTGTGTCGATGTACGGTGGCCGGCGACTTTCATTTTTCCAGTACGCACACGTAGTCCGCTCGCCTTCTGCACCCAACCAGCATTGGTTTTGAGCATGTTTCTGCCTTATTCTTGCTTAGGTGGGCGCATGTAACTGGGTATCACGCGCCATTCAGAAGGCCCGTGCAGCTTTTATTTTGTTGCACCGGCAGTATGCTTTTCCGGTTTGCTTCAGCGCCCCTTTCTCCCCCTGCGCCCATCCCTCGGGGTACGTCGCATGTGCTTAAGACGGCATCCCCTGGAGGACGTCCCGCTCCTCGCATCTTGTGGTTCCACTGGCACACCCCCATGGTTCCGTTTATTTTATTTCCATTCCCCTCACTTGTCATGCACGTATTATTCCTAGCTCTGACGACCCAGACCTTTGACCTCTCGTGCAGTTTCGTTTGTGCGTATGTATACTTCCTCCCGGTCCATCTTGTTTCCAGCTCCGGCCCACCCAGCTTTACCTATCATTTACCTACCCCCTCTTTCCATACTTATTTTCTTCCTTTCCCCTCTCCCCCGCTTCACTAGTTTTCCGATCCCCCCCGACGCGGGAGAACCCGTCCTGACGGGTCTATGTTTATGGCCGATGCCGTATGTTCTGTGAGTGTGCAGGGGTTCTTTCTTTTCCCCCAGCCCCAGAGTTGTCCCCCAGTGTCCAAGCATACTTCTCCAAAATTGCCACCTTATGACTGGTATGTTCGATCAGTGAGGGGTGAAGGGGGCGGAGGGGCCGTGGGGGCAAGGGTGTGGCCATGGGGGGCGACAGGGGTTAGGAGGTTTTCTGGTATTTGAGGATTTAGCGCCCTAAAAAGAGATAAGTATCTTTGACGACGCTCTGGATTCGATCCCAGTGTCACTAGTTTCGCGTGTTTGATTCATTAAGTCCCTTTGTACTTGTTATAATGGACCATCCTTTCCCTCGCCCCCCCTGCCGGTCCCCATTTATCCCTTCTCATTCCTCTTTCTCCGGACGCCGTTTCAATACCCCGTGCATAGCCCCCCCAGTGTAGCGCGGAATCGCCTGAGGCAGTCAGCACTATGTGTATGCACAACCAAGTTACGCATTCTATACGAGGTTAGTTAAGCTTCCCTCATATAGCCGATGTCTACCTTCGTCGAACCCCTACGCACTCCCCTCCCCTACATCCCCCTGTGCCTACCTGTTCCATGTTTTGCTGACATCTGTCGCCGCGTCGACCTTCTTCCCGCTTCCCACCATCTTATAGTACATTCCACCCTCACTACTCTCTTTCAACGTGTTGATTGCCGCCGTCCGCATCATCATCTCCCCTAGCCCCCCTGCCCTCCTTCCTCTTTTTCGGGACCCCCCCCTTTTCGTTTCCCAGCACCTCTAAGTTTTTGGCCCTTTTCTGCGCCCCGAGGCACAGCTCCTTTTTAGTGCATTAGCTCCTCCCCGAAGGCTTGTTAATGTGACCCTTCTCTCTGTTTTTGTACCTCCCGGATCCGTCAAGCATTGTCTCCCCTGGGTATTGCCTTCTTTTTCGACATCCGACGCTCGGGCTTTGTTCTCTCGCCCTACCTTCTGAAGTCATTTTCTTTTGGACCTCTTTGCCGCCAACCTCTGTTATACAGCACCGCCACTATTACTGTGTGATTGTAGGGTTGTCCACCCTCTGTCTCGGTTCCCGTCCTTTTCTTTTTTGAAGGGTGGCTTTCCGCGATGAATTGATTTTTTTTCCTGTTTCAAGTCTTTCCCCTCTCTTGTTCCCACTCCTCTGCACTACAAGCTGGGTCGAACCTTCCTCCTATAGACCCCCGGACGTTGCATTGCATTTCCTTTCTTTCGCTGTGTTGATGTCTGAGAGCAATCTGGTTTGATGTTTTGCTTTCTTTTCGAACGACACTGCTAGTATTCACCTTACCCGTCTTTCCCCGAGCCCCTCAGACGCCTCTTGCGCTGAATCTTCAGTCGTACCTGGGACTTTTTTTTTGCCCGAGGCCCCCGCCCACCCACACCAGGCGACCTAACTTTGTCCGGACTTCCCGTTGTGTGCCTCTTTGGGTTGGTTTATCCTTTCTCCCCCCTCCCCTCTACTTTATGACCCCCCCGCGTCAGACACTTTAGCTGTTCTTATTAGATTTCACTCGCTATTCGTGTCAAGTTCCCGGGACAGAAAGTTCGTACCCCGTATCTGCCATTTTTACATTGGTTCCCTCCCGGTAGTTTATTTGTGGCCTACACTCTCCCCGGGCCAAACACCGGTTTTTGTCGAATTTCGCGCTGTAACTTTTTGCCCCACGCCTTTAACGTACCCGTTTACGCCAGATCTCTGCCCGGGTTTACCATGTTTCCCCCTTTTAATCTTCCGACGGGTTTGCGCAGCCCTGGAGCCAATTTGAGGATCCCTCACATCTGTGTTCCGCCTAGCCCGTTTATACGGTCCCCATACTAATGTCGCGGGGGACTGTTTGTTCTCGTGCTAATGGTGTAACCCAACCGTTCCATTTTACCCCTCGATTGATTCGCCCGAGAGAGGTGTATGGAGCATTTTCTTCGGGTGGGCCGTCGAGTCTGTTATCGTGTGTCTTCGAGCGTGTGTGCTGACAGAGTCAGGTTGCCACTTTCTTGAGCTTCGTCATGGGTTTGGGGTTGTTTTAGACGATTCTCTTTCCTTTCAGACAGCTCGCCGCCTATGTGTCCAGCCCCCTCTCGTAGTTACCTCACACGCGTCGTCAAGCCATCCTGCGCTCTCAGCAGTGAGAGTTTGTAAATTTTTTTGCACCGCACTTTCCCATCCAATTTGGCATTGTGTCTTTTTTCTCCCGCCCTGTTTTTTAATGTCCGTCGGTGTTTTCGGTTAGCACCCTTAACCCCCAGTAATTTACCTTTCCTTTTCTGATCTTTCCTCAAACCTGATTCTTCCTCCCAGATCCTTTTGCACTGTACACCTCCTCACGGCTGATTCATGCGGGTAGTACCTCTGATAAGACCTCTTTTTACGGCCTACAAAGTCTTCCCGATTTTTCACTTCTCGTTTCTCCTGGCGGCTACATGTTAAATATCTTTTTTACCTCTCCCCTTGGGTCTTGGAACCCATGCCGCCCTTCTCCTTCCCCTGCACAATGTTTGTCATCTTGCACTAGCTTCCTTGTATCTTTGCTGATCGTGTTTGTGTTCTGTGATTCCTCCCATCCCCGTAGCTATGTCACCGCAGAGACATTTCCTACATTTTTGTTCTAGACCCCCCCCCCTTCTCCATTTTCGGTTCTCCAAGTGATTCCCTCTTTCACTTCCCCCCCCATAGTCATTTGCCTAGACTGAAATGTTGTTTCCCGTTCCTTTTCTTTTCCTTTGCTACCCGTTTTTGGTGTTCCTTTCTTCTTCTGCAGATTTCTTTTTGGTTGTTTTGACTTTTTACACCTGTGCGCCTCTTTGCGCCCACAAGTGCCGTCATTTTTCCCTCAGACATGTGCTGTTGTTTTTCGGGCGATGCATTGCCGGTGGTATGGCATGGACGACCCGTACCTTCTTGACCGTATATTTGGGTGTCGACTCCTCCTCTCTCCCTTGTCTTCACCCATCTCAACCTTCTTCTCCCCGTTGTTCGTCTACGTGACTAAGACACTGATGGTTTCTATTGCCGTAAACCCCCCCGCGTTCCGTGTCCAGAATCCAGGTCGTAGCTGCCCCTCCTAACTTCTCGGGCTGAGTCTCAGGCGTCGCAATTGCCAACCTATAGGTGCTATTGGAGTGCCTTGAATGAGGAGTAATGGTTTGTCTCGCGTTTATCGGGTCGTGTTCCCCTTTTTCTTTCCCGTCGTCGCCATCTTCGCCCAATCGCTGCACTCTGTAGCTTACCACCCCTTTTTGGCACAGTTACGTTCTACTTTTTTTCGCGGTGTTCTGGGGGTGTTTTGTGCGTTTTCTCTTTCTTTTTTTTTTTCGCCGTTAGTTTTATTTGTTAGTGTAATGTTCTCCAACACCTTCCACGTGTGTGTCCGTCCCTTAGTGTTTCTTTTTCGGCTTCTGTCGTGTGCCTCTATTCGTTGTGCTGCTTTTACATAGCTTTTTGATTATCGGGCCTGCCATGCTCCCCTGTAGCTCCGGTTACGTGACATGACAGCGGATTTATTCTTCAAACTTGTCTCTCTCTAGAATATGAGATGACGCGTGATCCTGTTTTGTTCTGATAATAGCTGTTCTGCTGAGATGCTCTTAAACTATCCTACGCCAGGTCCCTCTCGAATCACAAACATTTCGTCCCTATTTTTACTTCAAAACCCAGGGAGTATGTCACGAAAATATTTTCTGTCCCCCCTCCCATGCGATCCCTGCTCCCCCTTCTCAATCCTTCCCGGACCTTATTTGCCACCTGCGCAATCTTCTGACCGGTTTATGGCAGTTTCCTTTTTTATCAATCCGCAAGCTAAGTTCGCAACTCATGCCCCACGGTCGCC
>Ga0179593_1383819_pt1 | contig 10741 bp, 9 predicted proteins | sample CZODoug2_1_08_16_FD_185931 | JGI IMG/M metagenome (GOLD analysis project Ga0179593, IMG submission 185931) | Vadose zone soil fungal communities from Angelo Coast Range Reserve, California, USA - CZODoug2_1_08_16fungal (PacBio error correction) | ecosystem: Environmental > Terrestrial > Soil >... | reverse complement strand
AAGTTCCCCCCTCCAAAGCAGTTTCGACTAACGAACTTTTGACACTCGCGACCTTATTTTCCACGGATTCGATGCGGATCTGAAAAATTGGCTTTACCTTGCCATGTTGACCGTATTGCTCATTTTGTTGGCTCTTTCCTTCCCGAGATTTCCCCTGTGGATCCTCTACCCCTCCCTCTCTGATCTGTAAGTTAACCCCTGAGGATGAGCTGCTGCACGCGGCGACTTGAAATTCCCCCCCCCCCCAAAACCCACTTTTTCTCTCTGTATCCTCTTCTGCGGCACTTCGAGTCGTTCCAAAGGTCCCAATCCCGTCTTTTTCCACCCCCCGCCTCACTGAAAATCAGGCGTTACCTAGAGCTCATTTTCCCACTGTAGATCCTAGTCTTCCTTTTGAACCGTCGGGTCAGATTCCACCCCCCGCCTATTTCAGAACGTAATTCTCCCCAACCCTCCACTCTGACGGTACCCCCGCCCCAACAAATTTTTTCTTCTTCCTTGAAGTCTCTTTTGTAGTAAAGTCCCCCTTATTCACTCCGCGCCGTTTCCCTCTTCCCGATCGAAGTTTATGAAGCTTATCAAGCAGACGCCCAGGCTTTGCCGGGTTGTCGCTCCTGCCTTACTTGGATACCCTTATGTCCCCCCCCCTTCATTGTCCGTTTCGATCGTGCAGTTTATAGTCGTGCTTCAACTAAGACGGTTTTCCTTTTGGCTTTGTCTTTGGTTTGGGATGGGTGGAAATCCTTGCTTCTGACTCCGACTCCGATTCTGTTGGCCCTAGAACCCCCCTTTCCCCGTTTCCTAGTTTCTGCAAGTTTTCCGTTAATCCCCATAGCGCTGCCTAAATTTTTTCTAGCCCTCCGCATAACATTTCAGCCCTTTTATTTGTGTATACTTAGACCTAAACTTCCCTTTTTCCCTCCGCTTTTTTTTAGTTTTTCGTTTCTAAGTTTAGCTTGCCTTCTTTTTTAATATTCCAAATTCGTTTTCGGTCCTTCGATCGGATCCTTATGTTTTCTATTTTCTTCAACTGCGTCTTTGTTTGTCAAAGTCGGATTTTTGTCCTTCCGTTTTTTTTTTTTCAGTTTTTCTTAGCGATTTCCTCCATTCTCGGGAGGCACCAATGTCAACCCATTCTTCAGGTTTTCCGTTGCCTCTGCCAAGTTGTGGCCCCTGTTTCCTCTTGGTTATCTGCTTACGCGAGTGACTCGATCTCTTGTTTTTTTTATTTCGTTTACTCGATGTTCCGACAGCTCTAAGTTCTTTTCGCCTCTTTGACTCTGTTGATCAGTATCTGCTTGGCGTATGGGATGACTTGTTTTTCTGGTCAGGGAGAACTATTTCGCGGGACCTTTCTTCTTCCCTCCTGGGTCTTCTTCGATTTCACTGGATGACGATGATCCGCCGGTTGTGTTGTTTTTGGTGTTTTTTTTTTTTTTTTTTTATTTTGTTTTTTTCTCTTTGTCTTTGGTATCGGGTTTCACTCTTAGGATGGTTTTTCTTTTCTCGCCCGTTTAATTAGCATTCCTTGGCTCCTGAGACTTGCGAGTCTCAGTTCACGTGATGTATGTACTCTTATAGCCTATAAGGTGCACTGTTTTCCCCAGATCGTTTTTGACTGCCGGATTGCTTTTAGCGTCTCTGTCCGCGTTTGGCTGTCTTGTCGCTGTGTTTTTTAGTTTCGCGCATGGTTGCATACTTGTCACCGCTTGTTTTTTTTTACTCTACAAGCCCTTCTTGTGGAAGCCTACATATCTCCTTCTCCTCTGTTTTTTTTTTTCTGAGTTTATGGCTCCACATCCTCCCTTTGTTGAGAGTGACCCGTCCAACACCAGACTCGAGGTTCAATCATCGGTTTGGCGACCTTTCTCAAGATTCCCTCCCATACTAGTTCCATTTGAAGACTCCTTCCCCCCCCTCCGTCGCCAAGGTACAGAATGTTGACGATCTGGAAAATTTTCCCCTGACGACGAGCCGTTGTAGTTCCAGTGTACCCGCTGGAGCTTTCAATTCTCCGCAGAGTGCTGCTCTCTGGTTGCTCGTTCTTGACGAACCCGCTTCCAGTTCCCCCCGATCGATGGCTAGTCTTTCAGTCCAAATCGCTTTCCTGTTCGCCCACCTCGGACGGTTATTACTTTTTGATCATGTTCCAACTTCGAATTCCCCCCCAACCGCCTTGTGCTCCTTGCCTCTATGATCTCTCTCCTTTTCGTCCAAAACCCTTCCCCTCCAATTTCAGCTGCGTTCTCTTGGCCTTGCCCTGTTAGTCCGAAAACAACGATTCGTTAGAGTACGTCAGTGTTTCTATCCCAGCGCGGCAGTGGAAATCCCCTTGGTGCGGTTGCCTTTTCTCTTCTATTTCCGTTTTTGCTCCCTGAGCTTTTTAAACCCTGGGTTGGGTCTTTCGTCCTTGCTGATGCCCCCTGTTCCTCATGTCCACACCCCGCAGGACCGAGCACCTCCATCCTCGGGAATTCCCTTTCCTTTTTTCTCTTCGCTTTTTTGAACTCTTCCCCTGCTCCCTCTCCCAAACTGCCCGACAAAAACTTCGGGACGTTCGGGTTCAGTCTCAAACACTGCTTATATTCAATTTATACTGCGTTCATCGTGCGGCTCGCTAGGGTTTTGTTCCTTTTCCCTTCCGCCGACTTGCTAAGTCCTTATTGTGTTTTATTTTTTCTCGAAGGTTAAACTCGGCCACGGACTCGGAGCAGCGCACCTATGGCAAACCCTCCCACATCCTGGTTCCCCTTTCAGAATTCAACTTATGATGTTTCGCCAAGTACCGTTGTCCCCTATCGTACCGCCCCCATCGGTTGGCACCTTAACTCCTTCATTCTCCTACCCCCCGCCCTGCTGGCCGCTGGGCGCTTTAAGACTTCCCCTTCGATTTCCGCGAGATTACCTTCTCGAAGAATCTGGTAGTGCGGACCTAGTTGGTTTTGGGGCGTGGCGCGCCGCGGACCTTTGGTTTTCGGTTTTAATACCCGATTCCCTTTTTTGTATCGGACCCTCGCAAACCGGAGTTACCTCCCAGCTACCGTATTCTCTCCCCACCCATTGAGCTATCTTTAAGTTTTTTCTAGGACGATTCTCGTTGGGATCTTTGGGATCACCCTCCGTTGACCGCAGCCGTCGGCCCTTGACCTCCTCTTTACCCTCTTTTTTGGGTCCGAAGGTGCCATCTGCCTCAAATCCGAAGGACGGGGTCTGCAGTAGCTGTCTCTTTTTTTTCTCTTCTCTACCATTTTCCTCTCGGGCTTCCCCTCTACTCCCGTAGCAAATTTTACCTTGGCCCCCTTCCCTCACACCCCTGTTAGAGCCTTCTCGGCCTAATTTTCTTCTAAATTCCCGCCTTTCTCTCCGGAGCTAAATTCTCTTTCCTACCCATTGCTTGATTCTACTCCTGGAGCCTTGTCCCCCACCCCAGGACACTCATTGCCCTGTTTCTCAACTTCTACTCTCCTTTCTCTTGGATTTTTTGGTGCCATGGCCGCGCTCATCTTCGGGACCCCCTCTGCTCGTACCACTCCTCTCCAAGATGCTTTGGTTGCGCTAACACATCTTAAATGTTCCTGGTCATTTCCCCCTCCCTCGGATTCGCCCGTTTTCTGCCGGTGAATGGCGAGTCATTTTTCAGCAACCCCCCTCGCGCAAAGCTATTGCTGAGGTGCTCGTTCTATTCATCCGTCTACCTTAAACCCCTGACCCTTCTTCTCGTTGGATCTACACTTTCTTGTAGATTCTTGAGGCGAGTACCCGTCCTCTGTACGTCTTGCGGTTTACTTCTCGCGTGTCCCGGATGTCTTTGTTGCCACTGCCCGACGGGGAATTTTCCCCCTTCGCGAGCTCTCTTGTCGTAGGGTCCCTCCTTTTTCTCTTTTTCTGCGCACGGATATTTTTAACAGGTGCACCACAGAGAAACCCACGTAATCTCTCATCCAGTTGTTTGTTGCCTGAGTCTTCCCCATTTTTGGTGCAGGGTTAAACCTCTTCCGTGTTACTTCACGTGTCAAAATTCGGCCCCTTCCCCCCATCCGACCTTCATCGGACCATTCTCCTCGACAGGGTTTCCCCTTCCCCGTTAAGGTTGTCCCATTCTGACTGGATGGCCTTTGTCAACACGCACTTTTCTTTTGCCCTCAAGCAAGTCCCTTCACCACTTTATTTGTCTTCTGTTAAAAATGTAGCTAGTCTATCCGTTTTTGTTTCACTGGTATGGTTAACTGCTAGACGGATTTGTGAACCTCTTGTATACTGACCCTCCCCCCGATACCAATTTCTTCCTTTTTTCTGAGCCCTACTGAGCTTCGAAAAGTTGGCTTATTCTTCTCTTTTTTGTCCCTGACGGAGTCCCATTCCCTGTTTCTGTTTCGCGCCAGAACTATCTTTATTGTGCAGGACGCCCTTTTGTACCTGACGACCTCCATGTCCAGACTTTACTTCTTTAACGCCCAAAGGGACTTCCCAAGGCTTCCCTACAGCCACGTCTCACTGGATTGATAGCTAGGTTACGATCAAGCCTGCCCTGGCGTACAACTCATTTACGAATCACCTCCATTTTTTTGTCGGTCATCATGACCGGAGCTCCATGTCAATGTCGCTTCTTTTTTGAAACCGGGGCTTTACCTTTGTCCATTCTCCCCGTTTGATGAGTTTCGTGGCAGCTTTTCTTACCCCTTTCCCCGTTGATCCCCTCTGACCCTTCCGCCCCCTTTTTCTAGCCGACGTGCCCAAGAGCCGCCTTTTTTTTTAATCAACTTCCCCAACCCCCCACGAGATTACGATCAGTCGCCGGAAGTTCCTGGTCTTTCTTTTCTTTGTTTTTTTTTACTTCTATGTGTGTCCCCCCCCGATCCCTTCCAATCCCCCCCGGCGCATCGGTCCTCGATCCAATTTGGTACCCTAGAGCTACTGTTGCAAGGAGCTCTTCGCTTTCTTGGGAAAATCGGTGCGCCCCGGAGGTCCCGCAGAACACCCGGCATTTTTTATCCTCCGGCCCCACCAATGTCTTCCGTTTGGTACACTCCTCCCCAACCATGTGCCTCTTCTGCTTTTCTGGAAGACAGAGAGTTGAGCGTTTTTCCTTTCTCGATGATTCGAAGGCTTTTTTTCCTTTCTCAAGACGCTTGCAGGCCATGCGGTGTTTATGAGTCTCCCCCCCCCCACATTCTAGGCACAGTATTAGCAAAACTGCAGTGCTTGGCGATCGTGTTCCATCCGGTCGTCGTTGCGACGCCGATCCCGTGCAGGATTGGGATTTGCTGGAGATTTTTCAATCTTGCTGATGAGTCCTTACATTGTCGTAGGGCTTTTTCACTTCGCGTCCACTAAACATGACCCTTTCCTCTTGCAATACCTGGCAGGGGAAAAATCTGAGATCGTGAGCACGAACGATTAATCAAGTACGTCCTTGTGCAAATCTCCGTGGCTTTAGTTTGTCTTTAAACCTAACTCCCGACTCTTTTTTAGTTCTTGCATATCTTCTCTCCTTTTCGTTCTTCCGCTTTTTTCCACTTCTTCTGGAAGTCTATCCAGGCTACTGGACTTTGGTGGGAGGTCCTGTCAACTTTTTTTTTCTTTTGTGGGCCGTCCCGTGGCGGTTTTGCCCTTCCGTTTTTTTTGATAGCCCTGGTTTCGACTCCATTTCTGGTCCAATGTCCTGGCTCCCCGTCACCAAGGCAGGATTTTTTTGTCCCTTGGGGATAGAGCCGTCTTTTTGTTAGATCTCTTTTTTTCCTTTGCTCCGGGCAAAGCGCTTCCTCAGCAGCTTACTGAATTTTTTTCGTTCAATTATCTTGCTTGACTCAGTCGGTGGGACTTTGCGCAGTTTTGTGTTCAGTGACTCAGCCTGGTCGCTTCCCTTTTCTTCCCCTGAGGATTCCCCTTTGCCGTAGTTCCGATTTCAGGCCAGGACAGTTCGTTGCGTCGTCTTGCCGAAGGTGTTTTCGTTCCTTTTCCCTCTCCCGACATATTTTAGTACTTTTTCCCTTAGTTTCTAGTCCCAGTCCGGGTGATGCTTTCCTGGGACGCGTCATATTTTTTTGCCAGACTAGCAATCCGACTGCTTTTATTGGTAGTATTTTTCCTCTCAGGCGCTTTTGCTTGTTCGGCTGCCCCCTTTTCCCCCGCCGTTCGCAGGTGTCCTTTGACCTCTTTGGCAACGCTTTTTTTTCCTTTTCCTTTCGACTTGAGATGCCCAATCTTCATCCTTTGTTTGTTGTTTTGCTGAGAGATTATTTCTTCCCATAACTTCCATTTTCGTGGATAAGTTGACAACCTCCCCCAGAAGTTAAAGTTTTCCTTACTCCCGCTTGCTGAACTTAAGTCGGCGACAAGCAATCCCAGCCTTCTCGGACCTATCGTCCCTACGGCAGTAGAAACTCCATAATCCTGGGGCATATGGTAACCCACAGTTTCAGACGATACTTGGCAGTCATCCTTTTCCCTCATCTGTCCCCTTCGGAGCTCTCCCCAATTCCCCGGAATTAAGTCTTTGCTATCTGGCCTAGGCGTCCTACCCAGCTGCCCCGTTAGACGATCGCGTCTACGTAGTCCTGTACTTTCACTCCTGAATTTCTCTGCGCCCATCTTTCCTGCTCTCCTCTGTCACGCGACCGTTCTCCCCTCATCCCCAAATTTCCCAAGTTTCCACCTTGCTGAGTTCCTTCTGATGCCCTGACAGCGCGTCCTTTAGACACATTTGATCGCTTCCCCATGTGCCTGTGCTTTCGACCTAACCACCAGCGATCCCTGTCGCGCCCGGCACTTGTCTATTCCCCAGCGGGCCGTGGCAAAAATTTTTCCGCCCTTTTTTTTAAGTTTTTTGTTGTGCTCTTGAGAATTGGGAATCACTTTTTTTCTCGCCTCTCTTACCCCCCCGGACTGCAAAACCCCAGTCGACTTTAACCAAATCAGTGGACCCTCCCCCAATTCCCGGCCCTTCTGACGACGTCCAGCAAGTCCTTGTGGTGTGTCCTCTGCATTACCCACCGACAGGTCATCACTTTTCCTCCCCCCTCCCTTCTTGATTTTCCGGTTCTTCGAAGTATAACACAATAACCCATGCCTGTTCAACTGGTCCGTACTTGCGTTACTCGCGTTCTCGGTTTTTCCCGCGGCCGCATTGCAAGCTTCCGCCCGTTGTTTCGGTTTTTTTTATTTCCTTGAAAACCACAAAACACCCCCCACCCACAAAACACAACAAAACCCCCCCCCACCACCATCACCAAATAATATCGGAATTCGAGCCGTCCTCCCATTTTTATTGCAACCCTGCCTGCCCATCCAATCCAACTTCCCTTGCTACCAAACTGGCGCACGCCTATTTTTCGCAACGACACCGTTTTCCTGAACCGACCTTCATAGTTTTTTGGATGTGTCTGTCGCTCCTACGACATGCTTTCCGTCTTGGGCGTCTTTTCTGCTTCACCCTTTCATCCGCGGCTTGACAACTGTCCCTAAGACGCTTATCCAGCGCAGGAGTCTCAGCTATTGGTTGGTTGTGTTCCCGCGCCGGGACTTGGTTTTCGTCTGCAATTTAGAGGCGGTATTTGATTATTGGACCGGCCGTCCCCCCGAGTCCACAGAAAAGTATGTAGCTCATGGGCCCGGAGCGTTTCCGTACTCCCTTTTTCTAGACCTATCGCTTTGAGCCGAATATGTTGGAACCAGATCGAAGTTGCCCATCCCCCCCCTCCTTCTATTAAATCTTTTGTTTTGTTTGCCCCGTTAAGTCTTCTGTTGCCAGCGCTCCGCCTCCGTGTGAGGCCGAGCGCTTGTTGCGGCTCCAACGGGAAATCTCGGGCCGGACCCGCTTCCCGCCCCGTTTTCCAATCTTTCCCTGGTCCCCAGGGTACCTCCCCCCGGTTCATTGGCCTGTGGTTCCCCTCCCATTGAATGACGCCTCCGTAGCTGTATTCTTCGCGACCAACTGGATTTGCTTTCGTAAAGTTGTCCTTGCACGTCCATTTGTTACAACGTGATACTTCATTGTCCTTTTTTTCTTGGGCTGTCGTGGATGCGTCCCGCGCCTTTGGTGCGCTTTCCTTGCCCTTCGTACGCCTTCTTTACACTTTCGTCTGTCCTACCCCTTTTTTTTTCGGGCGCTTTACATTTTTTCTCTCCCGTCCATTTCCAATTGGTCCGCACATACGCTTCCCTACCCTTTTTTTCTTGCCGGGACGTTCGTGTCCGACTTTTGCTCACTTTCCCGGTTCTTTTGGGAGGACTCCTTGTGTCACGCTCTTCCTTCCCCGTCTGTTTTCGTTTGATAAACTTTGTGTGGTAGCTGCCCGGAGCTGTCCCAAAGCTTGTGTTACTGTATTTTCGGTTCCTTTTTTTCCACTTTACCAGGGCGCGCAACTGCCCTCCCTGGGAATTTTTCTCCCCTGCCTCTCCTCTGCTTTCGAGTCGCGTTGTTAGGTACTGCGAACGGGAATTTTACCCACCCCTGGGACCGCCCGCTTCTTTTTTTTCTTTAGAGATGCTGTTCTTGTTTTTTGTTTTCCTCTTCCTTTCGTCACCTTGCACCCACAAAGTATCAAGTTCATGACCATCGACCTATCTTTTTCCATGCTTTCCGGACTTGGGGACTTTCCGGCTTTTTCAAACGTGAAGCTTCGTGCACCGCACGCGCGCTGTCCCCGCTCCCCCCGTCTTACCACCACCCTGGCTGTCCTTGCTCGGGCAGCTACAACTGAACTGTTTATATCGCGTGAGGATCAAAAGTGGTTTCGGTTCGCTGTTCCAGAGCTTCCTCGCAAGCACCTATTTCCCGTCTTGGAGCTCTGTGTCTTGCGCAGCCGCGCGCCCCCTTCCCGTAACGCCCTTCGCTGAAACTTTTTGCGGGACCTATGGATCCCGCCATTGACATGTTTAGCGTTCCCCGACATTCTTAATTTCTCACGACGAGTGTCTCGCTCAGGGAAAGAATCTTTCCCCCGTAGCTGGACACGCAAACTTCCTACAGGATGCCACATCCCCCCTCTAAGTTTTTTTTTTTAGATTCCGTTTTTTACGCGCCTTGGCGTTTTCCTTCTGTCAGTCGCTTACAAAGTTTCCGAGCCCCAATCCAGTGTGTTCGCTGACAGGTGACAGCTAGTTGTCAAGGGGCATTTACCCCCAAGGTATTTCCGGAGTTGCTCTTTGCACCCTTTTTCTGTACTTTTTTTCCGTTTCCCGTGCTGAGGATCTTTTTTTTCTCCTTTTCCTCTTTCCTCTCCGTTGTCGCACAGATGACGGTGGCTTTGCCGTTCCACCCCTTTTTTTTTGAGGATTGGACGCTGGCCGCGTCCCTTTCCGAACCTTACCAAAACCCCCGTCTATTTCTATCCTTCACCTCCGACGGATGGTCACTTCGCGTCGTTCACCAGATGAAAACGCTTCTCTTTCCTCAGGTTGTACCCTCTCTCTCCGGGGTCCCCCCTGATCTCTTCTGTAAGCTCGTTTAACTCGTTGCGTTTCTTCAAATTACAAACCCAGCCTTATTTCCTAACTCCCTTACCTGAAAAACCCTTCCCTTTTTCCCGTAACAAGACCCCCACAAACCTCTCTTGCCTCTTTGGATTCCCTTTCCCCGAGCGGTCTCCGAGCCGTTTCACCCTCGCGATTCGGGGGCGGGTAAAGGTTTTTCCTTTCACTTTTTTATCATCGTCCAGCAGGGCGGGGGTCTGCGCGATTCCTTTTCCACCGGTATTTGTTTTCCACCCCCTGATTGCCGTATAGTTCAGTTCGTAGTCACCGAAGACTTCTAAGGTTTTCTTTTTCTCCCGACTGTGGTGAGTGTGTCTGCTGGGTGTGCCCCTCCTTTTGCCGATCTTACCTTCCCCCTTTTGGGAACCTCGAGAACACCAACAACTCCTTGAGTTTCCTTCGAAGGTCCCAATCCTGCTGCAGGGCATCCCCATCGCCAGTGTGTACTCCGGAGGAAACGCAAGTCGTCTGTTCCCCCATTCTTCCTCCCCTTTATTTGTTCCCTCTCCTCCGACTTCCCGAAGCTTTTAGTTAGGCAGTTTCTGTGCTTTTTCCTCTCTGTACAAAGTCTTCTGGAAGGTTCGCCGCAGTTTTTGTTTTTTAGGAGTTTCAGCCCTTTTTTTGTTCCCCCAAGCTCCGGACGGGTTTTTCTTTTTCACTCTCGGCGTTCCGAAATCAGTTTCTTGCTCGGTTTGACCCCCACGTAAAGTAGTGACCTGCTACAGGAAGCGCCCCACTTGTTACCTTGTCTCTTGTTGATAGGGCCCGTTTCGTGCCTCAGATCGCTTGTTTTATTGACCCGTTGGCGCTCTTTCGTCTTGCGATTTTTTGACGCGAGGGATAAGCTCCTCGTCTGTGCTCTTTCTCAATTTTTCCTGCGCTTGGCGGGACCCCCTTTTTCTCCTGCGTTCGCTTCCCCTCTTCTGACGATCCCTTTTGATTGGTGATCAGATAAGGGCGGATTCTTTTCTAACTCTTATTACGTTGCTTAGTAATTCCTTTTGTTTCTCCGGCCCTCGCCCGAATGCCCTCTTCGCATCCTTGTTCCTGAGAAGAAGAGCCCATTGCGGGTCGTGGTTTGGTTAATTTTCCGCTTCTCTCATCTTTTTTTGAAATGACTTCCTCTTTATTTTTCGACTGCCGGTGCGTAGAATCGTCCGCGATTTTTTTGCTGGTTCTGTCGGCCTGGTGGTGAAGGACTTTTTCAGCTGTCCCTTCCTTTTTTTCTTTGTTTGGTTTGTTCCCCCTTTTTTTTTCTGATGTGGAC
>Ga0179593_1678896_pt1 | contig 10742 bp, 14 predicted proteins | sample CZODoug2_1_08_16_FD_185931 | JGI IMG/M metagenome (GOLD analysis project Ga0179593, IMG submission 185931) | Vadose zone soil fungal communities from Angelo Coast Range Reserve, California, USA - CZODoug2_1_08_16fungal (PacBio error correction) | ecosystem: Environmental > Terrestrial > Soil >... | reverse complement strand
TTGCGCGCACGGTTTCTGTAATTTTATCCTGACTGCTTTTTTTTTGAGTCCCTCTTGACTCCGAGTCTGGATCCTTTGGCCTCTTTCGTCCCCGCTTTTTCAACTTTTCCCTTTCTAACCCCTCCGTAGAAAGGACAGGATGAAACGTGAGGCTTTGTGTTTCCTGAGCCCCGTCCTCGGTATGCTGAGGGGTTTATCCTTTTTCAACTATGACCCGTGGATTCCTTTTTAGTCCTGCAGATTTCGTGGGCGTGAGCCATGTATGTTTGAGCCCCATCGACAACCCCCTTAACCCTCTTTCCTGGGCCTTCTGTTTCTGCCCCTTTTTTCTCGGCTTCCATGAGCCTGCTAATCGTACGCGGTCCCTCTGATTCTTAAACTCCTGCTATGCAGGGCGCTTTGATGCGTGTCCACACAGCAACGATGGACTGACTGGCCGAGGTCTTGGCCCAGCTCTTCCCCGTTGCAGTACGGCGTTCCTCCCCGCAGTCTCCTCTTGCTTAACGTCATCTGCCTGCGTAGACTTGTAGAGGCGGGGTACCGCCTTTCCTTGGTTTCTCGAGGTGACCACCCCCCCTCCCTCCCCCGCTGGCTCCTCTTTTTCCCCAACCCTCCGAACTTTTTTTCGTGATGCCGAATGAAGAGACACCATCTCTTTTTCGCAGGAATGTCCCTACCCTAAATAGTAACGTGTGTTTTACCCCCCCCCCCGGCCCCCACCCCCCCCCCACCCCCCCCCCCCCCCCCCCCCCCCCCCCCCCCCCCCCCCCACCCCCCCCCCCCCCCCCCCCCCTCTTGGCTTGTTTCTGTTTTGGTTTTTCTTTTGTCTTTTTTTTTTTGTGTGTCTTCTTTTTTTTTTTCTTTCAAGTTCCTGATCCGGCTAACGGCGAAAAGCGTTTTCTCCACGACGAAGCCCTCTTCCTGTTATGAGATCTGGCCCTTTCCTTTTTTTGAGACGCCGTCCCCAGACGACCTTTTCCCATTGAGTCCTCCCTTGAGAGTGTGCTTCGATAAGATGTCTCAGGACGGTCGTCTTTCCTCACCCTCTCCCTCCTTGGCGCGGATGCCCCCCTGTCCCTCCTATTTTTAAGTTCTCCTTTCTGAGTCGATATCCGACAAGTGGTAGTCGGGTCCCTTTGTAAGTCAGCTCATTCTCAGGTTTCCCCTTCTGCATTCTTTTTATCTATTCGGCTTGGACTGAAGGATAGCCACCATTTGTAGACCTCCACCTTTTTCCCAATTTTCCGGCAATCGGGTAAGTTTTCCTTGCCGGGACCCCTCATTCATGTCTAGCCCCTTTTTTCCCTCTTGTGAAAGGAGGCTTATTAGCCCGACGCTTCTTTTTATCCCTTTGTGGACCCGGATGGACAGGTCCCCCCTGAAGAGGATGGCTCTCGGCCCCCTTCCTCTTGGCTTCCCTGATTCCCCCCTCCGGCCTCCGTTCCTCTCCCGCGGACGATGTCAGAAGGTCCAGATCCCTTTTCTTCGTCACCCCCGACCTCCCCTTTGCCGCCCCCGTCCTCCGCGCGCCACGAGATGGAAACAGGTGCACCACTCCCTTGCATAGTCTTCTCCCAACTCTTCTAATCCCCCTAGATCAAATTTCTTATATAGCTTTGACCGCATTTTTAGTGGCCGACCCCTTCTGTCTTCGAGCCCCCCCGTTTACCCCCCCTTTTCTCAGTCCTTCTAATTTCCATAGGAACCCCGTGCTCAATCACTCGCCCGGATGAATTGCGTTCCCTTGTCTTCTTGACTTTTGATGCGGGCTACGGGGCCCGCGCCAGGCCCTCTCTTTGCTATACTTTTTCCCCTCCCTTCTGCCGCCGCGCTGCAGCGCGACTTATATGAAGACGATCTACATCCTTGAGGCTTGGCTCCTGACAATAAGATCCCGTCCTCCCCGGATATCCTTGCTCGTCCCCCTTCCTCCCCCCGTTTTGCCTTTTTTTCGTTCGTCTGGTGGCTGGCGTCCATGAGTCTTGGCCAGGATGGGCATGACAAGGCGGCCCCCTTCTCTTTCACTCAATCCGTTTTTTTTGAGAGATTTTACCTCTTAGCAGTTTCCTCCTTCACCCCTAGGGACGACCAGAAAAACAGGACGCTGGCCAGCTCTTTTTTCCGGGCGTTCCAGTCTCCTTTTTTCTTTTCTTTTTCTCGGATCCGTTCCCCCCACTGGCTGCGAGACTTCAGACTATGTCACGGCCTTTGCAGCGCGGCTGTCTTGCCTTTCCCCCAGCCTCTCTCTCTCTTTTTACTGTGCGTATTGCTCCTTCCCTTTTCGCCAGATCCTCCTTGCGTCCGGCTCCGGCAGATGAACGATTCATACGAGAGTGAGGCTTTCACGTTCCTTGGACATGACTCCGGCCCATCGATCTCTGCCCCAGCCTCGATGGCTCACGAAGACCTTCTGCCTTGGTTTCCCCCCCGACCAACATGCGTTTCTATATAAGGTTCGTTTTGCGATTTTCCCCCCCCCTTCTTATCCCCAGCTGAGGACAACTCGGCAAGACCCTCTGACGTTTGACTGGCATCTTTTTTTCTGACTTAAGTCTCTCGTCGGGCAAGCGAGGACCCCCTGACTTGTTGTGTCCTTAGTCCTCTGTATCTCCTTTATTCTGCTGAAATGAACCGGGGCAGCGGACCCCTGCACTTTCCGTTTCTCTTGCCCTTCCTGTCTCACCCCGATATGTCATTCCTCTTTCCGACGGACCTGTGAGAAAATCGGGTAAACAGCTATTTCCCCTTCGCTTATTGGATCCTCCGCCCTTCCGTCCACCCTATCTTCCCTACGCTGTGCCTGACCGTGGGTCCTCCTTAAGCACGACCATTGAATGAAGGGTCCTTAGAACTTTTTTTCTACCGTCTTTTAAAGAAGGAGAGATCATTACACAGGACTCCTGTAACCTTTTCGAGTCATTTCATCTTTCCCGCGCGCCCTCCTTGGATCTCTCCGACGCCCCGCCTTCAGTATCAGGATAAATACTGCCTAACTGAGGATTCGCCCTTGGTCACTAACCCTTTTATGGTCGAAGGAGTAGACAACCCTATAAGGGAGGTCCTCATGGGTTCTCTGATCAAGTCCGCGGGGCGCCCCCAGTATCCTCCTGCTTCCCTCCTCATTACCCCCCCCCTGATGGCCCCCGGGGGTGGTCCCTTGCGTGGGTAAGACCCTTTCGTTGTTAGCTAGATCAGGCACTTGCTCGAGGAGCCGCTCCGCTTTTTTGAAATCCTTTTCCAGCCCTTTTTTTTTTTTTTTGGGTTTTTGGGGGGGCCGGGTGGAAGGGAACAACCAACGCGCTTTTCACGGGGTCTCCTGGTCTTCTTTCCCCCCTTGCACTCCGTGGTCCAGGCAAGCGGTTCTTTTCATGTGGGACCGACTTTCTCTAGGACGCGTGGTTCCTCCCCCGGCTTCCTGACCCCCCCTCCCTCACTTACTCGGCGAGGTTGAGATACCCATAATAGCGCTCCCCCTGTCCAGACTTTACAGACACCTCATATATTTGTTTACCTCTAGAACTTCATGCCCCCTGTGGACTCACCCCGAAAGTCCCCTGGATGTCACTTCATCGTGCTCCTTGTTATTCTTTCTTTCCTTTCTCCTCTCTTCAGGGTCCCCCCAGAAGCCCAGACAGCTTTTTTGTGTTTTTTTTTTGGATCGCACCCTACAGGCCCGCGCCCTTCTCCCAACTCCCTAATCCCATGTCGGGTTTCCTTGCAGGTGCTTCTTTATCCCACCTACCAGAATGACCCCGGCATCCCTTTTTTTGAACCATCCGCCTAACTTTTTTAAGAACAGGCTCCTCAGGACGGGTAAGATTGTTTAAGTTCTGTTTTTGCCCTTTGGCCGTTGTTTTCCCTTTTCTTCCTTTCTTAGTTTTTTTTCCCGGTCCCCTCATTAAGTACTCCTTTCTATACTTTTTTCCTCCTCCTGTTTGTTGTCCTAGATTTTTCGCCTCCTTCTCCTTTTACCTTTTTCTTGATCGCTGAGCTCCGCCGAGATGATCGTGGACCTTCGCTGGTCGTCCCCTTCTTTCCCACGTTCGGGACGACCCGGCCCGCTTCGCCTGGTGTTCTCTTCTGTTTTTTCAGGTTTCCTTCTGCGGTGGTGGCGGGCAACGATACACTGACCCCCCGCCTGGGTCTGCGACGACTTGCGTGGCCTTCATTCTTGCTTTGAGACTTTTTTTCTGCTCCCCCCATACGGGAAAGGAAAAGCTTTGTAGCTGTGACCCCTGACTCTCCTCCTTTCTCTCTTCCTTTCCCTCTTTCTGCTCGACCAGGCGATTGAGGACCCCTTGGCCGATTCCGGCTTCCACTTTCGCGGCCTGCCGGCTCGAGGTTCAGGGCCACCGTCTTTTACTTTTCTCGCTCCCCCCTTTTTCTCCCTCGAGATGAACGGATTGCGCTCGACATTTTTGCCGTGCCAGCCGACTTTCTGAGTGTCCCAACTCTCCTTCCCCCCGATTTTGTCACAATGACCCCCAGGAAATCCTTGATGCAGGGCTTAATAGCTCACCACGATCGATGCGCATTTCAGGAACGACCATCTCCGACCACTGATCCTTCCCCCCCGGCCGTGATGTATTTGAGAGGATGCCTCCCCCGGCTATGTGTTTGTCCTTCTATACTAACGGCGCCGCAAATCGTTTTTTTCCCTACGCCGCCCCCCGGATTTCTTGAGTCTGCCATGTCCTTTGGACGCTGACAGACGGTCCGAGGGACCACTTCCTCTGATCCATGAGAGTGTGCCGATCCGCTCTTCTCACCCTTGGCTATCTTCATTTCCCACGTTCCCCGCGAGATATCCGGAGAAGACGCCCTTGGATCGACGTCGTTTTTCGTTCGCCCGACACAGGTGGTCGGCTCTTTTTTGATCATCCTGCTACCATGTGCTAGGGGGTCGAGGCACTGTTTTTCCGGCCCTGCGTGGCCACATTTCCTTGAACAGCCTTTGTGTCTTTTCCTTCTTTTCAGGGTAAGGGAAGGGGGACACAGTTCCCCGAGCCTACGGGTTCACACCCGTTTGTACGGCAGGGCGTATTGCCCCACCTCCCTTTTCCTCCTTGAAAAGTCGGTCTCCCTCTTTCTTTCCCATCTCCCTTTCAAACAGGGGTCGGCGGCCTGTTTTCGATCAGGAAAGTGTACCTTACCGTTCCCCGTCATTTTTTTCCTCCCCAGGAATCCCGACTCCTAATGAATAGTCTTCTTTTTCCCCGTTGTCGAAGTGCCGTCGATCAAGTTATCTCAGGATCCTGAACACCCCCCTCCTTGATCCAGTAGTCGCTTACAGATCTTTTTTTTATTTCCGAGCGCCATCCCTCTTTAGATAGGCTCGCCTTGGTACGATGTACTATCTTTTTCTTCCAGTTATCTTTGCCGACCCCTCCGGCCTTCGATTCCATCGGAACCGCCTCTTCCCCCCCGCGGATGAACTCGACCCCCCCCCCCCCCAATTTTCTTCCGTCTCCGGCGGCGCCCCCGGGCCGGAACGTGATCCGCTGCTCTCTTCTTCCGCTGTGAACGCCCTCTCAAGAAGCCGCCCCATCCTTTTGATGCATTCCGACATCGCACTTTATGTTCCCCGGAGATCCCTATTCCATTATTACAAGATCCCGCACCTTCCTCACGCTCTTCTCCCCCTTCCTTGCTGGAAGTCGTGAGGCAGGGTGGCTTCTATAGTAAATGAGGGGGCCCGTTTCTTGCCTTCTGCCCGGCTCCCCGGTGATCTCTCTCTCTCAATCCTTTTGAGATTCCCCTTCCGTTAAGGAAGGCAAGCTGCCCCCGTCTACCTGACCAGACACCCGGCTACGCTGGACACCTCGTTGGCGTCCGTGCCCTTTCTATACTTTTTTTTCCCCTGGTTATATTAGCGGATCTTTTAAAAGAAGGCTGAGGCTTGACTATGTCCGTTCGATCAGTCCCTATGGCGGTTCGATAGGCTTCCTGCTACCCGGGATCTTTTTTTTCCTTTCGAGGACCTTCCCTGAACCGCCCGTTCCGTATGCTCCGGAGAGCCCCTTACCTTTTCATCCTCCTCTGAGGAGGCACGTGTTTTTTCTGATTCCCTCCTTCATCTGGCCCCTTCTCGACTGGCTTCGACGCCCCTTTGCGCCGGTTCCCTTCCCCGTTTTTTCCTATCTTTCGTCTGTCATGGCATCTGTGCGTAGACAGATATCTGGGGCCGCGACGACTTTCTGCACCTTTCCTTGTTCTGCTTTTCCATTGTTCTACTCTTCGACGGCATTCCGCAACGGAGGCGGCAAATTACCTCTTCGAATTGGATTCTTATTACTGCGACCGGAGTTTCTTGCCGCCCTTTTCCGGAAGTAAGTCCCTAGGGTACGGTTTTATCTGGCCCCCCCTCCTCGTACGCCACGTGGAGCACCTTTCCCCCCTTCCTGGATGGGTTGATCCAGAAATTGCAGTCCCATGCCGAGTGGCTGGGGCCCTCTCCAGATTCTGAACGTGTCCCTACTGGACTTTCCCCTGGGCCTCGTTAGAACTTCTGTCGACCCGTCATGGTCCCCCCACTAAGGACGATCCACATTTTCCCCCTTCTCGTCCTTATGAGAGCCTTAAGCTGTCCAGACGCCCCCGTGGCGGATATCGCCTCTTAGCTCTCGTGTTTTTTCTTTTTCTTTATCTTTTTCGGTACCATGATCAGCCACAGGTTAGGATGGCCCTCTTGACTGTCCCCTCTCAGGGAGGTCCCGGATCTGATCCCTTTCTGCGCCCACGGAGCCCTTGCCAGCATCGCGTCTCTCCAAGATACCTGCTGGGTGCTGGCTTTTCAGACCACGCTGTCCCTGGCGCCGTTTTTCTCATCTCTCACACCGAGGAGCCCCCTTTTTTCAGCCCCTGTCGCCACCGCCAGCACTGGCCGGTTTGAAGGGAAGACCACCCACCACCTTTGTTCTGCCTTGGATTTCGGCGGATTTCACAGTTCTCTGTTGCCTATATCTTCGCGCCTTCAACGTTCATTTTTTCCTCTTCGCAAAGTCGACGGAGCTCGCCTTGTGGTCTTCCCCCATTTAAAGGCGGCTGGCCGTTTATTAACCGCCCCCCCTGCACTCGATTCCGTTCATTCCCAAGGCGACGGCCTCCGCCGGTACTCAACCGAAGACCGTTACTTCGCCCGGCTTTAGTGGATAGTGTGCCCCCCCCTTTTTCTATCCCCCCGGCCCTCATTTTCTCACGTCCCTGTGACCGAGTCCTTTCTTGCCGACTATAAGGGATTCGCCTTTCATGGTTCCCGCCCTACGGCCAGACCCCCTTATTTTGCCGTGCCTGCGATGGGATTTCCCATAATTCCCGATCTGCGGCCACGTGCTCGCGCAACCCCTCTGCATTCGTCTCGTTGCCAGGACCCCCCAAGAAGAATGCTTTTTGGCCTTCGTATGCTTTCTAAAGCACCCCTCCCCCTTCTCCGGGGTCGGTTTCAGGACAGCACCGTTTGTCCAGGCAGGACGGCGTTGACGACAGCACGATCATATCGGCCTTTTCTTCGCCGCGCCACCACCCCCGTTTTTCGAAGACGGGTATCTCTATTCTTTCTCCAGTTTGTGTTTGAGATAGAATATCTGTCTCCCGGTTACGTAAGTGTTTATTTGACACAATTTTTTGCATTTTGCTCTTATCGTGGGATCGCTGTCGTTCCAACGCTGCACGTGACACTTCCCCCCGCCGAACCAAGTTAGCCAGGCTGACACTTGCTTCGGTGAATGATAAGTATCTGCCGCGACTCCTGGATGCGGTTTCTTCCTGGTCAACGAGATTCCATGTCACAAGCCCATTGGGTGCCGAGATGCGTTTGGCCTGCAAGATCTCTTTTGTTGAGCCATTTGTGTCTTTTTTCTCCCCCCCCTTTCCAGCCGCCCAAGTTTTTGGAAGTACTTTGACAACCTGAACTCGCAATCTGACCGGCTCCTCGGAAGCGGTCCTAGGACTGTCTCACCTTGAGTGAGGCATCCTTGGACCTTTCCTTTGCTGAGTTCGTCAACACGGGCGCAGCCGGGCTAGCTTTCCAAGGGGCCATCCTGCCGTCTTTTTTTCTTTCCCAGGGGCGCTCGAAGAGTGAGCGATGAGGGAATGTAACTGCGAGAAGTCGATGGCGGTTCGGAAGATGTAAGACGCCCTTTTTACGGCGGACCCCCCCGATTGGCCAGAGCTTTCCCCATGAACGCAGTGTGTGGGGTGCCGAAGAGACCCACCTTCGCTGCTGTGCGATACGGTTTAATGCGACCGTGGTTTTTTTTCTTCCCTTACACCCGGCCGGCTTTTTTCTCTTCTGAGCGGTCCCCTCGTTTGCAGTGGCCTCCGCCAGCTTCCAGCAAAAGCGTTTTAACCCCAACGAGCCCCCCCCGGTCCCCCCTATCTCTTTTTGGTTTTCCGTGCCTGCCGCCTGGGGATCAGCCGTGCCATGGATTCTCCCTGAGAGTTTGTCGACTCTCTCCCCTTGGGTTGTTCTTCGAGCTCCTTTCTGGCGAGTTTCCTGAAACGATTAGGGGTAGATCTCCTAGGAGGCGTATTCCGCCACTTCGGGGCGCGATTGCCTTCTTTTTCTGTTTTCCTTCTCGCCGGGGTCCGTGATCGTCCCTTTGCCCTTCCGGTCGCCAAGGTAGAACGGATCCCCGGTTGCTTTTCCCTTGTTTGGCCGGGCCGTTACCGGCTGGCCTCTTTATAGACACCGTTCTTTTGTCTTCATTTATTCTCCCGCCGTTTTTTCCTCGCGCGTTGACGGAGTGCTCACCTCACTATTGTTCCCCTCTCGTCTGCACCAGGCTTTCGCGGACTGCTCTTCTCTGGCCACTTCCTTTCTCACGAGGCCTCGGTCTCAGTAACCTAAATCTCCTTGACTTTGCAGTGAACTTCCGTTGCCGAAGTGTAGAGAGCCTTTTCCATCTCTTCCTCCCCTCCTTCCCATTTTTTCCGCGGACCAGAATGCGGAACGCCACCCTTTCTTTACTGGATAGTCTGACCCTCCGTTTACTTGGAAGAATTCGAAAGCCGTTCGAGAGCCTTTTGCCCCCCTTCCCGCGCGGTTATCACTCCCCTGCCCCCCAACGTTTCTCCCCTCACTCGGAGGATTCCGCCTTCTCTTTCTCCTTCTTTTTTCCCTGGGCCCTGGCGCCCGGTCGACTCGCAAGTTGATAGGTCTTCCGTCCCTCCTGACTCTGCAGCGACTTCAACCTGTGCCGTCTTGATTTTTTTACGACCCCCTTTCTTCAGCTTACCTGAAGATCCCGAAGTCCCCCGCGATATAGGTTTTTTTTTACTAGCCGGAATCCCGCTTTCTTTCTTCAGTTTGTTTTTTTTTCCCTGAGATTTTTTAAAGGCTCTCGCCCAGGCTTCCCTAATCTTCTCACCTCATAAGGCTTTTGTTGCATCTCGATTTTTTTTTCGGCCTGGAATTTCCAATTCAGGGACCGAAACCCAACCAGAGCACCCCCCTCAGCTTTTTTCAATCGCCTTTCGTATTGGCGTTCACTATCAGGTCTTTCTTATTCTTTTGTTTTTGTATCGTCCGTGAAAACAGTTCGTCGTACAGACTATGTAGGTTTTTTGCAGCTTTTGCCTGTTCCTGTACCTTTGTCATTTTTCCTTGCGAGTTTCCGGCTCCTTGACCAAGTTTTTTCCTCCCCCAGGAGCCGTTTTCCACGGCTCCCGTCTCCACCCGCAATTTCCTTTTTCGATTTCTCTGGGCTTCTCATGATTTCCTCGGACGGGATGGGTCCGGCAGCCCTGAATGGTCTACTCTCCATCCTTACGGTTCTCCCCCAATTTTTTATATTTTTCTCAGGACGGGCCCCTTTCGTAGTGCGGGCTTTCGCGACGACGCTAGACCTTTGTCTTGTCAGGCAGGGTTCTTGGCGAGCCTTAGCTTTTTTCGGCAACTTCGTAGGGGTGGCCTGGAACGTCTTAGAGATTGAGTCTTGATTCCTTCTCCTCGGCTTTCGGCCCTCTTTTCCCTCCTTGCCGTTATATCTAGCCTCTTCCTCGTCCTGTTGCCTACGACTTTCCCCCTTTCCTTTCCTCCTCCTTTCTTCATAAGGACGCCTTCCTACAGTGAGCTTGGTGGGCTACCCTCCCTGTTCCACTTAAGGGTTGCTAGAAGCATCTCGGCAGGACTTTGCCCCAGGTACCCCTTTCCCGGCCAGCAAAAGGGGACATATTCTTTGTGGCGTTACGTCTGGCCCCCCGTTCCGGACCCGCTGGACATTCCTATTTCTCCTCAGCTTGAAATGCAGACCGCCAAAGTGGAGGCTTTTCCTCCGACGCACTTCCCCCCTTCCCTTTTTTTTCATCCCCTCCGACCTGAGGGAGTCGGCTTTTATGCTCAGCACCCCCGTTCGTTATGGCCGAACGATCCCCAATCCCCCCTCCTGCCTTGAATGGGTCTTTTTTTTATCAAGTAGGCGTTCCCCCCACGTCTCTCAAGCATGCCTCTTCCACTGGACTCTATGGCCGGGGGCTTTTTTGTTCCTGTCCTTTCGAGCTCTTCCTTTTTTTTGAAACGCGGAGACGCGCAGTTTCCCCCAGAACTTTTTTTTTAAGAAGACCCCCCCCACGGTCGCGATGTTTTCGGCCGAGCTTGCCGCATGTCCTTTGTTAGGCATCCTTCTCTTCTTTCTGGTTCTTTTTCTGGGTACGAGCTCGCACGGCGTTTCCCCCGGTTTCGCCAGAATCCGTTTTTCTTCCTCCCTCCTTTCAACCCCCACCTACTTCGATCCGCAGGCATT
>Ga0179593_1453208_pt1 | contig 10742 bp, 7 predicted proteins | sample CZODoug2_1_08_16_FD_185931 | JGI IMG/M metagenome (GOLD analysis project Ga0179593, IMG submission 185931) | Vadose zone soil fungal communities from Angelo Coast Range Reserve, California, USA - CZODoug2_1_08_16fungal (PacBio error correction) | ecosystem: Environmental > Terrestrial > Soil >... | reverse complement strand
CTGATCCCTCTTGACCCCAGCGGGCGGTCACGCCGGGCCCCCGTTCGGCCCACCGTCACAGGGCTTTGGACCCCCCCGGTTTTACGGTTACTTCTCAAGGGCTTTGTCCCCCCTTCCTGCCGCGTCCCACAGAGAACAAGTCCCCCTTCGGCGCGTCTACCACGACTTCACTCGAGGGCCAGCTTCTCCCCGCTTCCAGCTCCTTTCCTCTTTCGCGACCCCCTCGCTCGGTTTCTATAGAAGTGCTGCGGACTCTCCCTCCTGGGCCCCCTTTTTTGTGAAATGGGGTCTGAAAACCCTCTTGATTCGGGAATTGGTGTCCAGACTATTCTCGCCGATCCTTGATATTGGTCAGCCGCATGCCTGTGTTTCGTACCTTTTACTGCGCTAGCTTCCTTTTTTACTCCAAAACGCTCCCCCCATTTTGTATTTTTACAACTGCCTGATGGTGTTCGCCTCTATTTGGTACATGGGCTGTTTCGTAGAGGACCGGGTTCTTTTTTTTGTCCATTCTTGGGCCCATTCTTTTTGCTCCCCTTCTGCTGCGGCGTCTACCTTTTTTTTCACCGCTACGGACACGACGCGCGCCCAAAAATATCTGTCCTCCCCGTTTTAGCCTTATCATAGGAGAGGGATCCTCTGCGCTTATGGGCCTTTGCACGCGCTACCAGAGCTAGGATTCTCTTGGCTTATTCAGACAGCCCCCGTTCTAGGAGCCTGGCTTCCCCCCTTCTCGGATCAGGTTCACAAGAAAGATGTCGTCTCCCCTCCACCATCCTCCCCCCGATACCCCTCTCCTTTTTCAAACTCCGGGCCGCTTTTGCAAATGTTTTCGAGTCTTTTTTTTCTTTTTCCCCACCCAATTCTGCCTGCTTCTTCTGCCTGGTTATTTCCGCTCACCTTTCCACCCTTTTCCTAAACGCAAAATCTGCCAATTTCTCAGTCCCTTAGGCATCCAATTTAGTTCACAAAGGATCTTGCACCCTTGCAATGAGAGTCCTTCTTATTTCTTTTAGTGTGTAAACTCTTCCTCAAGTATACCTCTAGTCTAATTGCATCCCAATCTTAGACGCTTGTATAATTTGCGTGTTTTTTAGAGAATCCAATTTCAACATTTATTACACACTTTGCTGAATTTTTGCTACCCATCTCTTCTGCCCCCAGAATCTGAGAAAAGCTCTTTTTGAGTGAGATTGTAACCGGCTCCGTGAGTTCCCTCCCTAAAAGTAGGGAACAATTTCCTCTCTCGATCGGACAACTTAGATAGATTCTTTCTTCCTCGACTTTCAGGTTTAGTCCCCCACATCCGTTTCGTAGATTTTTGCCCGTTACTACCATTGTGGCCTCTCCCCTTTCGTGACTCTTCCTCTTTATTTCGCGATTTTAATCGCTTCCCACTGACTCCATATACCTTTTTTTTTAAAAAGATGTGCCTTTTCCCCCCTTATTCGAGTCCTCGATCACTCCCTCCCCCGTCGAGTAGTCGAAGTGGGCTCGGTTCGACAGTGGTCTCGATTAAGTTGGCTTCCCTCGTCCAAGAGTTTATGTTAAGAGCCCCTGTTCCCTTCATGTCACCTTCTGTTTCTTCCCCTGGGCTTCTGATCGTATTTAATTGGTAAACTTTTCTTTCTCCCGCAGGGGATTTCTTGTCGTCGAAGGTTTTCCCGTCGGCCTTGGTACGCGAGGAGAGTCTGTGCCGGTCTCGCCGATCCCTTTTCGCGTTGAGGCGTGAGATCCCGGATCAAAGTCACAACATCCCATCTCTGGGCATGGAAACGAGGGTGACCGCTTTGTGTTAGTTAACCCCTCTTTTGGCGTAATGGATTGCTTGGTCCGGATAAAACTAAAAAGAATTCTCAAGCGTCGCTTTTTGGTGCACATTTGCCCTCTTCGTGCATGTTTTTCCCCAGTCTCTGCGATGGTTGCCAGTATTTTGTGCCCGCATTGTCCTCCTTCGTTTTTCCTTACTGGCAGGGAGCGTTTCGTTCCCTTGATCTGGGGAACGCGATGTACGAGAATGGGTGTTTTATTGTGCGAGACCTGTGTTAATGAAAAGATCGTCCTCAGCGGCTTTGTAACCCCCTAGCTGGGAGGAGTTCGATGTGCGGTCTTAAACCTTTCTTCTTCTGGCTCTGAGCGAACGAACCCCCACACCCCCCCCCAAGTTTTTCTCGCGACCTTCCTCTTTTGCTTCCGAAGTCCACGCCTTTCTTTAATTGCTTTGGATCCCTTGTCCCCCATTCGCCATCATTATCTTGGCCGCCTCTGCTGCTCCACTTTGCGCACATCTTTTTGCCGGTTTTTGCCTAGTTTATGACTCCTTTGAAGGCCAAGTTCAAAAGCCCCTCTTTTCTACTCCGAGTTCGAATTACTTTTTGTTCAGCACCCTGGGCAAACTTTCTGCACCTCTTGTACCTCCCTTCTTCTCCCCACCCGTTCTTATAGACATTGACCTGCCTCGATTCCTTTAAACCTCTCAGGCGTTTTTGTAAACAATCTCCTGCTTGAGTCCATTTTTCTTTGGATGCCCCACCCCTTTCCAGTCTCTTGCAGTGTAAACAGGTAGACACCAAACCTCATCTTCTGATATCTTTTTACCGGTCCTGTCCCCCTCGCCCGCGGTCTTTTCCCCCCTGTCTTAAACCATTTCCCAACTATCCCCCCTTGCGTCTACCTAAATCCCTCTCTATCACTTTCTCCTTTTTTTTGAGTAAAGGGTCTCTTTTCTGATTGGTGAGAGGATTGCGATTTTGACGAGCGCGCTAGAGACGGTAAGGCGTGTTTTCTGACTCGCTTCAGTGTAACGGGGATTCCTCTTTGTTTAACCCCCACCCGAGTCGAGAGTAGAAGTAGTTCCACCCTTTCTTTGGCCGTTTTTGGTTCTGCGGACCTGTGGTTTTCAGAGCCCCTGTGTATTCTTACACTCTCGAGGTTTTGTTGCACGTAGAAATTTTTTTTCTAGGGATACCTTCTCCATCTTTCCTATTCCTTGGTTGAGTCTGCTTCTTATCCCTGGACAGAGGGTTCTGGAAACATTTTTGCCTCGGCCGCAATCTCGTTTAGAAGTCGTTTCAAGGTCGTGACCAACCGGTTGCGCCCCCGGTTAACGTTATAGAGCGTTCCCCCCTTTTCTGGGTTGTTTGTCACCGTTCTTTCAGTCCCCCTTTTTCGAAATTGAGCGATTTTTCTCACCCACCTTTGCTCTTGCTCTCCCGTATGCTCCAATTAACCTTTCGCGTTCGTGGTCCCGCTCGCGATTACCCAGCTCCGATGGGACGTCTACGTGGTTCAGTTCTTTGTCCTTTCCTCATTTTTTGCCGGGATCAATTCCGCGCTGATTTGACCTAGGTGTAAAGAGGGTGCGGTGCTGTCAATGATATCGCCCGTATTCTTTGGAGCCCTTCCTCCCTGTGCGCGAGCGTTCCCTTTTGGATGGTTCCCCCCCCCTCTGGCCCCCAAAACCGCTCTTTACTATGGCCCAACACGGTAGCCGTTGCGAAATCGCTATTTCATTCTTGATGAGTCACCTTTTTGGATTTCCGAGGTTGCCCTTCTGAGGTGCCCAACTTTTGCCATTTTGCTCGGTTGATACCCAAGTCCCTCAACTGAGGTTTTCCTGTGCTTTTGTACTTGGCCGGATCACTTTCCCGTTGACGCGCTGCCCCATATAGGAGAAGCAATTGGCTCTAGGAGGGCTTTTGAAAGTGCCGCTTTTTATAGTTACTGAATTGCAACGTACCAGCCATTCTCTGATGAGAGTTCCCTTTCGTTCATTTCAGTTACAGACTAAGGGCTTCTCTCCTCCCCCATTTTTCCGTGTTTGTTAATGTCATTACCCCTCTCCGGCCGGCTAAAGAAAGGATGTTTCCCGCCACCTCCTCGTTTGGTTGTTTTTTTTCAGCATCTTATTTGGTGCCGGCTTTCTCGCTTCTTTTGTGCCTTACCAAAACAAATTTCCTTCTTTTCCCTGTCCGTTTTCGATCGCGTTCCAAGCCACCAACTAACGTTTCAAGTTGCCCCCATCAGACCAGTCTGCTCCAATTTTTTTCTACAAATAAACCTCGGCAAATCTTTTTCTTCGTGATTTCTTGAGTTACAACCCTCTTTTCCTTCGAGAAAGCCCTTAACTCCAACCACTCTCCTTGATAATTTCTTTTTCGCACAGATCCAACGGGACCCCCCACTCCCCTTCCACTTTTGGCTTTTTAACCCCTTCCCCCCTCTCGACTTGGGGAGACTCTCTTTCCCCCTGCCCATTGCGAGGTGGTGATAGATTGAAAATGGCTCGTATTTCTCCAAAATCACAAGTCGTCCCCCGTCTTTCCCCATGTACGCATTCATCGTTCACGGTCTTCCGAGCTTCCTTAGTAGCCAGACCTGCACTGCGTTTACGTAGGTTGCCCAATTTTGCTCGCGGTGGACGCTTGTTTTTACTCAACTAATGCTTCTGACGTGACTTTTATTAAACGGATCTTTTTAGATTTTCCCTTATCCTCCAATCTTTCGCCGATTGGCTCCCCGTTGCCCAAAAATTCTGTATACTTCCCTTTTTTTTCATCAATATCCTTGTTTTTCGATTTCTGGTTTCCCCCTGGTAGCCCCAATCGTTTATCGACTGTGATAATGATTCTTTCGTGAAGAAAATAGGCCCAGCTGTAATCGGTAAGACGAGGTCTATTGTCCCACAATGTCCCTTCCGCCACCTGAAAAGCCGGTTCGAGTTTCGTTATTATGATCCAATCCCAACGGCCCCCCTTGCTAGGTCTTCTTCCTCCTCTAGGACCTTCCCGTGGAACGATGTTTTATCTCTTCCCATTTCTCCCCTTCTATTTTCTGTTGAGGTGTCTTATCCCGGCTCATTTCAAATCTCCAATGCGTTTCTCATGTCCCCTCGTTCCCACGCACCCGCCCTGGGGTCGTTGTTTAATTTCCCAATATATCAGCCTGATCCTGGATTGCTGCTACCAAACCGAAAGAACTTCTCCTTCGATTTTTGTTTTTTCTGCACCCTATCCCTTTTCGTTCGAATTAACTTTTGCCCCCGATAGCCATCCGAAAGTACCTGCCGTATGGTCCTCTGGCCTGGCCGCCTGATTGACCTGGATGCGGGTAGTTAGCCCATTTCTTCCTGGAACGCTTTTTAAGATCATCGCGGTGCCTCCTCCCTTGTTTGGGACCCCGACCCGAAACAAACAGCCGAAAATTTCCTCCCAGCTAGAAATATTGGTCTTTTTTCAGTGGCTCTGGTGCTGCCCTACATCCTTTCTTTGCTCGCGACCGTCCTGAAGTCAACCCCCATGGACCGTTTCACGCCATCGACTGGAAATGCCCGGCCCCCTGCGTACTTTTTCAATAAGGGGTGTTACGGCTCATGCGCCCTCCTTGCGCATCTTTTCAATCTCCCAACGATGAATCTCAACCCACTTTCGTCCCCCTTTGTGCGTCCTTTGTTTTCTTGATCCGTGGAGGACGGGCCTTCCCCCCTCACTCTGTCTACGCGAAGTTCTCCAGAGTCTATATATCGTCAAGACGCCAATTCTTTAGTTTTCAACATTGCCCCGCACCAGGTCCTTCAACTCCGTCCTGCCCGAAGGGTCTCTTTTCGTTGGAACCCCCTCTCGGCCGTGTTCGTTCCACATATTTAGAGCGGTTTTTTTGTCCAGTCGTTTTGGTATTAACCGCCATGGCCGCTTATTTGCAGCCTGCGTCTCCCCCAGCAAAAAGTCTGCTCATCCTCCTCGTGTTATATTTTTCTTTTTTTTTTTCTTTTTTTTTTTTTTTTTCTTTTTTTCTTTTTGCTTTTTTTTTTTTTTTTTCTTTTTTTTTTTTTTTTCTTTTTTTCTTTTTTTTTCTTTTCTCCTCTTTTTTTCCCTTTTTTTTTTTTTTTTTTTTTTTCTTTTTTCTTTTTTTTTTTTTTTCTTTTTTTTCTTTTTTTTTTTTTTTTTTTTTTTTTTTTTTTTTTCTTCTGTCCTCCAAAACCGCCCCGTTTTACTCTTGGCACAGAGCGGCGTTCTGTCCATGGCCATTAAAAATATTTCCCTTCCTGGATCCCCGCCCCCCCTTCTGTGCTCGTCCCCCGAGGGGTTATCTCTCTCCCCGGACTCGTGGGGGATTGATGTCCGTTCTTCGCTGCTGTCGAGCTTTTCCTTCCGGTCACTTCCCTCCGCCCCCCTTCCGCGGCGTTTTTACGTGACGGTCGCTGACTTACGTGACACACAAGACCTCCTGGAAGCGCGACCGTCCAGTTAAAACTTTTTTGACCCCCTTCCGGTCCCGTTTGACCTTTGGTGTTCCCTACAAGGTTTTCTACACTTCCCCTCTTATCGGGGGGGACCCCTGTGTTCCCGCGCCCTTCTTTTAGAGGGATAGATTCAGGCTCTTCTCTACTCCCCTCTACGTGTTTTTTCTAGCGCCTGAATCTTACCTCGGACCCCAGAGGGTCTCCACACCGTTTTCCGGGCACCCGCGCCTCGCTGGGTAGTGTATACAACAAGCGCCCCTTTGTCCTCCTGGAACTTCCTCTTCACAACGTTTTTTAACCTTTAGGCCCCCCTTTGCCTCGGGCTTGTTGTCACCTTCCCGCGGACCCGCGAATTTGTCTCGGCGTCGATCGTACTTTCCCACGAACGATTGGACAGGAGCCCCAGTTTCCGGCATCCCTCAGAGTACACACCCCGCCCGCGCTGACTATCCGATCTTTGACTTCGGGGAATCATAGACTTATTTTCGTAAATCGCGATTTGATATTTTGGAAGGGGACGGGCTCTCTCATACATTTTCCCGGCTTTTCGTAGGGTAATCGTTTTTTTCGCTTTCCATCCTCTGCCGTTCTTAGTCGGCCTTTTCTTGTCGACACGTGGGTTACGCTGCGCTCCTTCCTTTTGGTGGTTTCAACTGGCCCAAACCGCACTATTGACACACTGCCGGGTTTTACCTCCCCTCGATTTCCTTTAGGTTTCCCCCGCAGATTGCTTTTTTTTTTTTTTTTTGGGTTGGTGTGGGGGTTTTTGGGGTGTGTGTTTGGGGGTTGGGGGTTGGGTTGGGGTTGGGTTTGGGTTGGTTTGGGTTGGGTGATTTGCAATTTTCTTTCAATCGTGAACATTCTGTGACCTCACCTCTCCACTCTTCCCCAACCTTGGCGTAGGAACCGATTTTTTCATGGGTGTTGCCGGGTGTTCCCGCCCGCTAGTTCAGATCCCCTGAAACGATTTCAAAATATTGTTGGCCTCCCCGTGGTTTGAGTTTTTATCAGATTAGGCGTCTCTTGTGACCTTGGTCTATTCCTTCTCTGATTCCCCAGCCATCGATTTTGTACGTGCCCTTGGAGGTCGACCAGAAATGCCTGCGTTAGAAGTCCATTTCGTGTTTTTCCCCTTTACAACGGTCTTGCCAAACAGAATTGTCTCCAGCACACATCTCCCTCGTGACACCTCTTTTCAAAATGTTTTCTGCACTTTTTCGCCCTTCTTTCTTTCCCAACCCCAAATTCGCGTCCCCCCTATGACGGTACGGAGCTCCCTTTTTCCCAAACAGGATACTAAATACTGCTTCACTTGCCCCCTATGAAGGAGGATCCCTGGTCCCACACGACTGCCCACGGCAACTGATACTTTTGAGTTAGCTCTTTCCACCACATCTGATGACGACTCCGGTCCGCATCCTCTTGATAATTTTTTCTTTCGTTGTTCCTCCGTACAGGCAATCCCATTTCAAAAGGCTGATTTTCTCTAATAACGTTCTTTTTTTTTTTTTCCCCCGATTTCACACGGTTTGTGTTTTTTTTTTTTTTTTTTTTTTTCCTTTTCTTTATGTTTCTAGGTCCGCTACATCGAAAAGTCTTGGCGACAAGGTATGATATCTTTGTTTCTTCCCTTATCTTACTCGAGTCAACCCTCGCACTGCGGTTCTCTGCACCCCAATCCGCTCTCCGCTCCCGAAGCGTGATTTTCCCCTGGCCATACCTAGATTTTTTCCCTTTCTTACCGCCATTTTCCGCTTCCGCCCTTCTCTTTCAATTTCTCAAATCCACCTTCTTGCTCGCCGCCCCCTTTCTTACAATCTCTCGATGACCTTCCTTCCCGTTGGTGTGTTATCTTCCTACGGGGTTTTGGCCTTCCTCCCCATCGGGTCGGAAAAGTCTTTATAATGAATCAGTGTATTTTCAACATCGGAAAGTTTTAAGCTTTCCCTTCCCGTCTGTCTTCCACATGGTTAGTCCTCGGTCAACTAGTCGAGCGGAGCTGCTCTTTTGGCTTCCAGCCTTCCCCTCCCACGCAGTGCGATTGTATGTACAAGGGCCCGCTAGGACTGCAGACCGTGGAACGATTTTGCTCGATCTTGGTCGAATTTTTCGGTTATTGCTTACACGGCATGCATATTCCCCCACCTCTTAATTTCTCCCTCTCTTGTCCGCAATTCGATTTTTGAGTTCCTCCTCAAGATCCTCGTTGCTTTCAATTTTATTTTGATGGATATATCGCTCACCGAAAAGAACTTCCCAGCGGATTGCCTGCCCGTGCTTCCTTTCGTCAATGAAGATGTGTGTTACCCCCCTGCTCCATTCTCTCGTTTTTTGTTTCCTTCTCTTTGGTGAGACGCGAATTGTCGCTTTCTGCTAGAGCTTGCGCCTGAGGTTATTTAGCCCCTTTTTCCCTGTGACGCGATCTCCTTCCCCCCCCGATACATTTGATGGAGAATGTCACCCTCCCCCCCTCCTTTCCCCTTTCCCCCTCTGATTTTTTGCCCCCAACCCCCTCGTTTTTCCTCTTCGGTGGGTTGTTGCATACTTTCCTTTTGATCCTTTTCTGCTAGAGCGTTTAATAGAAGTACGAGCCATGGCCGGTAGAAACGCAGCTTTTCAAATAACCGGCCTCCCCTCTTTCTGCCTCCTCATGAGTTTGTTTGTGCTTACCCTCTCCCCGAATCTCGCTCTTTTAAATAGCCCGAATACCGGCGTACGCCGATTTGGCTCGCTTGTCGTTTTTTCGGTCAATTTCACGCACTATTTTCTAATCCTTTGGTGTAGGCGATTCTGACTTCTTCAACCTGGCAACTTGAATTACCCCTCATGATTTCGAACCGCTATGCACCGGTGCTAACGTCCTTCCATTGCATCAGGAGTCAAGGTACGTTCCCCCTTTGTGGAATTGTTACTAAAAACTTGTCGACTTTTGGCCGTCGTTGGTCTCCATACAATTTTAGCTAGTTCCTCGTCAACCCTGTTTTCAAATTTGAAATTACTTTCCGCTGCTGCCATTATGCCTAACGTCACTAGGTTTCACCTTTGAGAGCGTGATCTTCCCCACTTTTCCAGACCTTTTCTCCCAACCCTTTTCCATTCGCGATTTTTTGCGAAGTCCCTTCTATATCCCGTCCTTCGTCCCAGTTTTTTTTTTTGGGTATCGCGATTCACGTCCTCGGGGATATGCGACATTGAGATGGCGTTGTTTACCCCTCTGAGGAAGGATTTTTTCTTTTTCGACGCCGGCGTCGTTCGCGGGGCGCTACGCCTCATCGGGTTCTCGACTTCAGAATCCGTTTAAAGTTTTGTGCATTTTAAGCCGGGTGTTAATGGTCTTCCACGGTTTTTCCTTTTGAGTGTTCTACCCATACACCTATTCTGGGTGCCCGCGGTCTTTACTTGCGCCCTCTTTTTTCCCTTTTGAGATAATTCCTTCTTCCTCCCCCTAGTTGAGCTAGATGTCTGTTCTCCCTCGTTCCCCCTATTTCGCAGTGATTTTTTACCCGATTCCTGTTTTTTGAAACCCATCAGAGTCACCAAGGTCTTTTTAAACCTGGGGCCTTTGGCAACCCCTTTGAAGGCCCTCGTCTCCTGACTTTTTGTTTGTTTCCCCTTTCATGCGGAACGCCGCGAACTTTTGACTTTTTTAGTCGAGGCGGTCCCGTTACCCCCCGAACGTGTACCGTCTCCGCCAGCTTCCTTCCCCGTCCTATCCCCCCTTCCCACATCCCGCCCCGAGTAATGGTCGAGATAGAACTTTCTTTTGGAAGACACGTTGGATCTTTCTCCTCTTTTTCTTAGAGTACGGAATTTTTTTGACCTTTTGTCTTGACTCTCAACCGACCCTCGATTTTTTCGGGCGGTGGGTCTGTGAGTTTTTCCTTAGAATATGGCCTGTCCCTTTTCCCTCTATGTTTTGTTTCCTCCTTCTGCTTTTCATGGCCTCAACCTGTCCCCATCCCCGCTGATATTGTTTTACACCGCCGGAGACGTTTAGGAAATTATTCTTTCAGGTCCTGTTTCGCCAAGACTCTTCCCCCCCCCTTTGTTGAACTTCCTTTGTTCCTTCACGTTGCCCATTTTTGTGACAAAGTCTCCCCTCAACTGGCGGTACAGCTTTTTGCCTTTTCCTCGGGCCGTGAACCTACGCTATCGGTCAAGGTGAGCATGTTCTTCTCAGTCCCCCAAAAGCTTCGGCCGTCTTGTTAGAGATGCACGCGATAAACCCTATGCAGATTTTGGCCCTTGGCTTTCTTTTCAGAAAGAAGGGAGTTCTAGCCTCTCCTTGCTTATAATCCCCCTTCTTTCCCCCTCAGGCTCAAAGCCTTTGTAGTATCACGCACAATTCCGACCTCTCTTTTTTTTTCCCCGATTGGGCTCTTCCAGATTCTTTTTTCGTTCCCCCCCCCCCCCCCCAGGGCTTTCTACAACTCTTTTTTTTTTTTTCTTTGCGTGATCTCTACGCGAATCAATTAAACGCCTTTTTCCCTGTCTATTTCTC
>Ga0179593_1364531_pt1 | contig 10742 bp, 9 predicted proteins | sample CZODoug2_1_08_16_FD_185931 | JGI IMG/M metagenome (GOLD analysis project Ga0179593, IMG submission 185931) | Vadose zone soil fungal communities from Angelo Coast Range Reserve, California, USA - CZODoug2_1_08_16fungal (PacBio error correction) | ecosystem: Environmental > Terrestrial > Soil >... | reverse complement strand
CCCCCTCACTTGACGCAAAACCCTCCATGATTTTTTTTTTTTTTTTGGTTCTATGTACCTTGTCCCTCCTACCTCGCCCTGGTTGCTTGCGCGCCGGCTCGAATTTCCCCCTAGAAGCAATGTCGAGTGCGAACCATTTTTTTTCTCGGGATGTTGGGCCTCACTTTCCCTGCAAACCGTTTCATTGTGCCCCCCCGTCCGTGTGTGAGAGTTTTTCCCGGGCGTAGTTACTTCCAACCCTCCCCCTGGGAATCCGGACGCGTGCATGCTGCGGGCGCGTCGAGTTCCCCCCCCCCACTGGCCTTTTTTGCGGCCTTTTCCCCCCCGTTCTAGACGCCCGTTCACCCCCTTTGCGGGCCGTCCGTAGAAGATCGAAATTTTCTGTTTTTTTTGACCGGGCGAAGAAAGATGGTCTTTCTCACCCCCTATTTTTTTCAACGTTTTTTCGAAGTAGTTTTTTCCCCAGAGACCCGCCAACGGTGATCTGCTGGTTCGGAATCCTTTCGATCGGAGGGGGGAACCATTCCATTCCCACCCCTGTCTGAGATTTCATGTCCCCGGAGTACCCACTGTGACCCGATGCGCGGAAAGCATTCCTCCCTCAAAAACCTTCCTTTTGCGGATTTCTATTTTTTTGCCCTTCGAGTTCTGGGTATAAAGGAGAGTCCTATTCCCGCTTTTTAGCCTTCTCCTCTTTTACCGAGTCTTACGTTTATGGTCGGTGCGATTTTATACCTCTCGGGAGTCTGTTTTGACCCACGCACGTTTTTTCCCCCTTCCGGAAGTGTGCTTGGTTTTAATTTCTTACATCCGGCCCCGTTTTCCACACAGGTTTCCTCTTTTACCCGGCCCTTCATCCCCTTCAAACTGCGCGAGTACCAACCAGCGAAAGAACGCGCGTACGCGAATCTTTCCGAATCCCTCAGACTACCCGCCTGAGTTTTCCCCACTTCTTTTTTTAGACTTTTCAAGTGCCAAGCTATGCCCTTTACGCGGAGGCCGCGGCTTTTAGATGACGGAGAATTCCTCGTCCCCCCCTTTTTTTCTAGTGCTGATCCACTTTTTTTTAGGCCGCCGTTGTCCCTGACCGACGGTTTTCCGCCGCTTTTCCCCGTTATGGGTCGGTTCTCTAGTCCACCCTTTTTTTTTGCAGATACCCCCCCTTCGCACGTCTCCCCTGTCCTTTTTTGCCGCGGTCGCCTACCAATTTGCGGGATGTCCTGTCGGGCGGTTTTTCAGACCCGATATTTTTTTTTTTTTTTTTCTCTTCCCCCCGCGACTTGATGGTTTCGGCCCTTTTTCCCGAACCATTGGGGCACCGACTTTGGAATTTTTTTAGGTTTTGCTCACCCCACACACAATGGTACTCCAATGATAGGTATGCACAGCCATGCCCCCCAATGAAATAACCTCCATTTTGATTTTTATCTTTCCAGTTTGTCACCCCCTCCTTACTTTAAGTGCTTTCCTTGCCCTGGTCCTCTTTTATGGAAACCGTTACCATGGGAGTTGGGAGAATTTTTTTTTCTCCTCTTTTCTTCCCCTTTTACGCAGCCGTTTGGGTGCTGTGTCTTGTTTTTTCCCGGATCTAACAAGGCGTACACCTCCTTCCCAGGGAATGCGGGGAATTGGCTCCTCGGGGTCCCTCTCTTCCCCCCCCTTCCCGGCATTTTTTTTAAAATCTCTTTCTTTACCCTTCGTTAGAGTACGTCCCGCTTCCCCTTAGATGGTCAGGAAGTGTTGCTCTACACCCTCTTGCCTTTGATTTTTCTTCACCCCTTCCCCCCGATTTTTTTTAGTGTCGCTGTGGCTGGCGGTAGTTGCTGATGGGAGCTCCGCGGCTTTTTTCCGGGCGTTCTTCGTCCCAGGTTTCTGAAATAGGATCGATCTGTACCTGAGCCTTTTGATTTTGCCTTCAGCACTCCTTCCTGCCCTCTTCATCTGAGTCCGTGGGCAGGACGCAAGGTCATGGCGATTGCCGCATGGCTCTTTTGAGGGAAGGTTCTGTCGATCCTTTCCCGTGTACCCGTTTTCTTAATACCCCACGTTTCCACCGCCGTTTGGAGTCAACCCCCCCCGTCGTGATTGCTGTTGTTTATTTCCCGCTTCTTCCATTCTTCCCTCTGAATGTCTGAAATTGCAAACCTCGACCTTTGCTGATTGATGACATTCCCCTTTTGGAATTTTCTACGCTATTGGCAACTCCAATTCGCTGTTCCTATGGATGATGGTCGGCGGCGGACACCCTTCATTTGGCCTAGACGTCTTTCTTTAGATCTTTTTCCTCATCCCCTTAGGTCGTTCTTTTGCGGCTCATTTTTCGAAATCTCTCGAGCCACGGCCGAGCTACTTTTCCCTTCTCCCAATCTTTTTTTTTGAGTCTTTTTTGGTCACCCGCCTGGGACCCTCGCCTCCTTGCTCACCTTTCCTTTTCAAACTCTGATGGAATGTTTCCACTTCACCTTTTTTAAACCCTTTTCTATTTTTGTCCCTGAATGTGTGCAAGTTAAATCGGACTTTGCCGTATGCCTTGTGCGGTGCTTTTAGTCTTAACCCGGATTGCTTCCCCCCAAATAATCTGCCTCTGAATAACGCATCACCTGCCCGCGATAAGCCCCCTTTCGGATCCCCCCCCTCCCCCTTGGTCCCCGGTCATGCATCCATCCTCTCTGCCCACAGGGGGTCTTTTTTGTTAATTCCCCACTCCTTTCTTTGTCTCCCAGTCCTAGTCTGACCCGTGTTTGCGGCGCGACAATGGGCCCCGAGATGGCAGCCTCCCTTTTCTCCCCTGATCCCCCCCTTGAGGTCTCTTTTCTTGCTTTCTTTGGTCTTTAACCTCTGGCTGGTTTTAAATTCCGGACTTGTCCCCTTCCCAGTTTTTTCCAATGCATTTTGTCGAATTTCGGCGTTGTTTTCACCCACGGCGGAACGTCGTGCTCAATCTTTTGAATCTTAGTCTCCCACTTTCTTTATTTTTTCCCTTTTCCCAGAGTTTGGACCCTGCCAATGGCGTGCTGCGGGTCGATCTTAAAGAATTGTAGCAACATACTTTTCCCTTCCGGTCCCTTGGTTTTTTCTTGTAAGAATGGACCGGACCCCTTTTTCCGTCTTTTTTTAGACAATTCATCCGCCGAACCACCGACCCGAATTTCTTACTTCAGTTCCCCCCCCTCAACTTCTTTTTTGTTTCCTCTCCGCCCTAGTTGATCCGCTCTTATAGGAGTCGTCGACCATCTTCGTTTGAGGAGTCCGACTTTTTCAACTCACACGTCCGAAGAGATTTGGCGAGTCCAGGCTGGAACCGGACTACAACCAGACTCCCTTGTTTGCAGTTTACTCTCGCGTGAAGCAATTTTGTTGGTTGATTTTTTTTTTTTCCCCAAAAGCCCCTTATTTTCTGTCCGTCCGGCTCAGCGGTTTTGTTGGAATCCGTCAGAGGATGCTCTCCAAACTTCTTGCCCCAGAATAATCGCTAGTTATCCGAGTTTGTGCGTTTTAACCCAAGAAGGCATGTGGTAGAAAGGTTACCCCACACGATTCCAGGAGAACTTTGAAACACCGCCCCTTGTGCACCTAGACGACTTTGGACAGGCTTTTTTTATTTTGCAGGCGATGCACTTGCTTTCCCCTTTATAAGGTCCGATATCTTTTTTTCGCCGCCAGAGGCCCACCGTCTCGCGTTTTCCCCATTTAGGAGACACTTCTCCCGGTCATTTTTCCCACTGGTGTTTTTTTTTCAGTCGTTGGGCTGTTGTTGCCCAAGACCTTTGTCTCCCTTAGTTTCGCCCGCCTGTGCATTTGAGTGGGTTTTCGGCCCTTTTTGAAGCCCGTTTTCGCGAGGGATCTCCCCCCCTCCTCGAAGATTTTGAGCAACACGTCCCCCAGTCGCTGTTACCCTTTTGCTCACCCCCCCCCCCCTTTTTTTTTCTTCTTCTTGGACGCTTCACTGGGCCGGTGGGTTCCTGGTCATCAAGTTCCCCCCCTTCCCATGAGTTTTTTTCGATTCTTAAAGGCCCTTTCGCCGGCCGTCCCTGTGGTGCCATTTTTGCCCCTTTACGCTGAGCGGCCGGGCAGCCCCTTGCCAATTAGCGTCTTGGCCCTTTTTTTTCCGATCCTCTTCTTTCAAATCGGGTTCTCTCCCTCAAACTCGCGCCTCTTCCGGCCGACGGGGAATGCCCCCATCGCTTCTCCCCAGAAAACTCTCTTTTTCGGGTGGTCCCCCATTTTTTTTTGGTCCTCCCCAAAGCTCCGTGGCCGGTGGACCGGCCTCTTTATAAGAAAACTCGGCCTTCTTTTCGGTTAGTTAACCAAACTTCGGTTGGGTACGCTCCATCCAGTTTACACAGCTTTCCTTAACCCTTTCATCTTTTCCTTCGAATCTGGACTGGCCCCTCACCAGTGGGCACCCAGAAGCCCCCCACCCCCCTCGCCTTCTTCTCAATCCTTTTCTTGTTTCTTTTACTTTAGGAATGGGGGTCCAACACACGTGGGGCTCCCCCTTGTCAAGCAGCTCCCGTGCCCATTTCCTGATCCCTTTAGAGGCAACCCTGTTGGAGTTTTCACTCTTTCCCAGTGAAAATTCTCCGTGCCCTTTTTTTGACCCCCCCCTGCGTTGACCATTTGTCCGACCTTCTTCTCCGATGTGTGTATAATTTCTTTTTGTCCCTCCTGATCGTTTTTCAGAGCGCCCCTCCTCGTCCGATCCACTCCATTCTACCCTTAGGCCCCCTCCTGATCGGTTCAGACTGGTCCCCCCTTCACCTTTTACAGGTTCTCCGTTTGCCCCTGTTAGCATCTCGCGGAAAGAAGGGCCCCCGCCACTGAACGAGAATTCTCTTCAACGGTAGATCTCCATTTTCGGCCGAAGTATCACAAACATTTTTTGATGCTTGATCCACCGAGACTCTCCCTTGGCCTTGGCTCCTTTTTCCCCAGGGGTTGTAGGGTTACTATTTCTTTTTCGGTGCCCCCCCCCTCAGGTCAAAGGTTTCCTCTAAACAGCTGTTCTTGCCCGCCACAAACCCTTTTTGCGGACGTTCAAGGCCCTTGCCGAGCCCGGCTACCTTCTGTCATTTCTCTGCGGTGGTTCGTCCCGTCCGGGCCCATGGTTTTGAGTGTGCCTTTTTTTCCTGCTTTGACGACCCCTTAGCCGTTTCTTTCTAGGAAATCGGGTTGTATTTTGCCCCTCTGAACTCATACCCCCCCCCCCTTTCCTTCCTTCCCCCAATTCGTTAAACCTCGTCCAGACCCCTTCATCCCATTCTTACCGAATGGTCCTAGCCCCCCGTCCTTCGTCTTTTCCCATGACACGGGGAAGCCTATCAGTCACCACCCTTCCCAGTCTGTATTCGTAGGGGTTAGGCGCTATCGGGTTTTGTTCCATTTTTTTTCTTGAGTCCTGCACACGCTGGCGTATGAAGATTTTCAGGAACCGAGTCCCCCCTCCCAGCCTTGGTACCCTCTCCCCTCCCCCCCCCTGAGTTGGGCCTCGATCTTTGCTCTTTTGGTCCCATACCCCTTCCCCCCAATGAGTGGTGCTTTGAGTCCCTGGACCCGCCGAAACGCCTCGACTATCCCTTCTTTTGATTCGATTGTGGCGGCCCCTCCTTCCTCTGGGAGGAGCCCCCCCCCTCAACTTTCACTTGTGACCGGTGATTGGGGCGTCTTTGGAAATTACGTCGTCCGATTCCCTTACAGGCAAAATGTTTTTTGGTCACCGATACACGTTGCCCCCGATTTCGGTCTAGTAGATTGGTGAAAAAAAAAGGTGGGAATTCCCTCGTAGCCATTAACAACAATTAACCCTTCATGATCCCTTTTAGATTTTTTTTTTTGAAAGTATTTTTCTCCCCCTTGATGCTGTGAACCCCCCCCCCCCCCCCCCCCCGGCTTCGTTGGGTCGTCCTCTCGCCACTTTCCCCTCTTTATCGCCCGCGACAGTACGAAGAGCTTTTCTTTCCCCCCTAACCCCTCAGAACCCCCTCTTTTTTTCCTGTATGGCGTGCGACCGGCCTCGCCGTCCATCGTCCCCCCATTTCGCCCCCGTCCACTGGGAGGGTCTTTCCTTTTTCAGTATGCGGCTCCGGGCAGAAGTCTCCCCCCCCTTGGGTGATAGTAAGTTCACTTTCGCCTTTTTTGGTGCGGTGGATGTCGCCCTTCAAGGACGCCCTCCCCTTCGCCCGTCTTTCGACCACACACCCCCTTCACCCCTCGAGCGAGTTTTTGCCTTTTGATTTTGGCATGCGTTTTTTTTTCTTCCACTCCCCTCCTGACACCCTTTGAATCTATTCCCCATCCTAGGGGTGCTCCCCTTTCCCCTCAATCTTAAATTTGAGGATGTAGATATATGATTAGCTCCTTCCTGTTATGCCCCCCCGTCCAGTGTTTTAACTTTTTTTCCTTCACCGTTTCCCTGGTTGGCCGGAACGCGGTTATTTTCTCTTTTCGGTTTTCAAAGACCTCCTCCCCGACTGCTCTTTTCGCCGCCCACTCGGACTTACCCTCCCCAGTTTGGTCCGTTAGTGGACTCGCCCTTTCACCACTTTACCCAACCTGTGAAAACTTTTTGTCACAGCCACAGTTTTCTTCTTACCGTGGACCGGGGCTTCCGGCCCCTCTCTTGTGGCCTCGTACAGGTCTGCGCTTTAGAATTCCGCCTTTGCCCCCCCTTGCCCGGACCCCGGTCGCGGTGCCGCATTGGCAACCCCTATCTGCGTTCTCTTCTGCTCTTTTGATGTTTTTTTGGTCCCGCCGGCTCCTTTTGTCGGGCGCGTCACCCTTCCTGTTTTCTTTCAATTCCGCACGAACTGAGCCCGGGCAGAAATTCTCTTCGGCTTTTGCACTCGTTAGTGTTTTCCCCCCACTCCACGCGAAGCGAATACTCGTCCTATGTCCCTGTTCCGGTGGGATTGGTCCCTTTGCCGACCGAACGCCGGACCAACCCTGACCGATTTGGGTGGTCTTTTTTTTATTGGCTAGTTGCGGAGACGTCACATTGTTCCTCGCTGTTTGTTTCCCGGAACGTCCCGGTAATTTTTTCCCCTCTTTGGCTGGGCCACGTCCTTTTTCCTCCTGCGAGGAGGCTTTTTTTGTTCCCCCCCCTCGACCCTTGGACGCTTCCATGCTGTCCCCCTTGTGGGCTGGGTTTCTCAGCACTGTTTCCACTCAGTCGGACCAGGCACTGATTTCGTCTTTCCATGCTTTCTTTTTTTCCTTCTCCCCCCCTTCTTTTTTTTTTGTTTTTTCTACGTAGATGGGCCCCTCTTTCCTCCCCGTTTCTCCTCGCTTTTTGACTTTCCCCCCTTTTTTTCGTCTCGGTCACCCCCCTCCCAACGCTTGGCGGCCTGGCGGCGTGAAGGCCTAAGGGGACAACCCCCCCTTTTTTCACCCCTCTCCTGTTGATGACGTCCTTCCCTCGCGGCTCCCAGGCAGCTGGGTTTTCCCTTTTCCTGATTGTTGCCGTGGCCCTGAGGACAATGTCGTCCTTTTTAGTTTTGCCGTCGACTTGCCAACCCCCCCCCGACTTCCCCCCTTGGGTGGGGTCGGTTCGCGAGACCTTTTCCCCCTGTTCCACCCCTCGGCCTATCTGTGCTTTCTCTTCGTGGAGGGTTCGTGGCGAACCTTCCGCGGCAAACCGGCCGTTTTGCTCGACTTTCCAACTCTTCTGTCTGTTTTCCCTCTTTCTGATTTTTCCTTGACCCTCCTTGAGGTGGCGCGGCACCGGGGCGCCTCGTTTTGGTCGCGAGGACTTTTCCTTCCCCCCCTTCCCGTGGGTTTGCCCAAAGACCCCTTTTTGGGCGTGTTCTTCGATGCAAGCCTCGAAGTTTTCTGAGTTTGTGGCTTTTTGTGTTCTTTCGAGGGGTTTTTCTCCTTTTCCCCTTGTCCGCCGGGACACTCACGGAGAACCCATTGTCCCTTGACTGGTGACAGGAGCTTTCGTCCCTCCTTTCCTTCAGTTTTTAGCCCTAAGGTCTGTTCCCCCCTTTCACGTGTCGCGTGACTGAGGGCCGCAAAAGTCGGCCCCTTGAGACAGGGTCCTCCTTTTCTCATCTCTGTGGCCCTTTCCCCCACGACCTTGAGCTTTTTTTGACATTTTCTTACGAGGCAACGGCTATTTTTCCCCCCCCCCCCCGCCTTTCCCTGAGGCCCGATCTTTTTCTTCCACCTTACGCGACAGAAACGGGTGATACCCCAGCGGCATACCTGTGTTTTCTTTTCCGTAACCCTTTTATTTATTGGGCCCTCCTTAACCAACCTTTTTCCCCCGTAGTCCCTGTTGGTTCGCTCGTCCATTCGGGGGGACCCGTTTTTCCGCTTTTTTGATCATTCAGGAAGGCCCTCTCCCCCTTTTTACGAAGCCCCCAATCCTTTCCCCCCAACCGAGGACCCTCAACCCAGTTATCTTTCGCTGTTCCGGAGAGGTGATTTTTTTCCCCCTTCCCCCCTCCCTTACTTCCCTGGCGTAATGGCCGCCCGCTCTTTTCTCGTTTCTCGCCGCGCCACTTTGTCTTTTCCACCCCGGGGATCTTCTCGACCTTTCATCTCGCCCCCAAACATAGGCCCTTCAGTGGATGGCCGTTCAGTTTCAGACATCGAACATTGCCTTTTTTTTTTCGACCCCCATCCGTTGACTGTTTTCCCGTCACCAGGGTTTGTCATTCGTCAGGCGCAGGATATTTCCGCCGACTGGCCGCCTCCCTCCCCCCTCTGTTGTTCAACCCAGAGTTCTGTTGTCTTTCAAGGCCTTCCTTCTTTCCGCTTTTCAGGTTGCAAGAAGTTCGACGACGGCCTTGGTTTTGCGTCGCACCCTCTGTTGATGTAGTTGGATTTGCTGGGTTCCCGCGTGGTTCCTCGCCAGGCGTTTTGGATATTATCCCGGAACCCTACTTCTTCTTTTGTCCGATCCACTAGGAGTCCCTGTTGCCGGGCCGCGTCCGTCGCTTCCCCGGGGATGTCCTGGGCTTCCGGCTTCCCCCTTTTCCCCTCTCAGTTCGGGACGCGCTGCCCCCCCTTTTTTTTTTTCCGCCCGTCCGTAATGGTGTCTCCCTCTTGTGCCGAGGTTTGTTGTCCGTCAGGTTAACAAACCCGATTTTCCTATTCCACACTGCTTTGTCGCATCACCCCCCAATGTCCCCCCCTTTTCCCGCAATTTTTCTTTCCTTTTTCTCCACGGGGTTAAGCAGACCTTCATTTCCCTTTTTTCCCTGTACCCCTTTATTCAGATGAAGGGTTTTCCCCTCCATTGGAGTTTTCCGCCTCCCCCCTGGGACAAATCTTTCGCACGCGCGTTTTTGGAGGGGCCCTACCGCTCAAAAGGCGCGGGTTTTTCCCCCTCCCCTTTCCCCTTTTGGTTTTTTCAGGTGGATAATTCATCTAGTCAGCTTCAGGATCTTCTTTTTGCCGAGCTCTCGCGTCTTTTTGTTTTTGAGGCTTGTGCAGAAGTGGGATTTTACCCCCCCTCTTGCTTTGGTCTCAACTCCTTGACCTCTTTACGTGTGCCTTCGATCCTTGTGCTTCTTTCTCTCCCGGGGCTATGGGTAGTTGAGCTCCCCAAGCGCGGCCCCGTCCTTTGAGCGCTTGTCCTTTCCTTCTGGCCGGTGGGTTCCCGACGAATCGTGAGTGGTATGCGCTCCCTGCATGGGCCGATTTCTATTGTTTGATCACGGTCCCCGCAGCGTCCCCTTTCGTTTTCCAGGCGTTCCCACTACGTAACCCCTTTCCTTGGGATGGAGACTCCAAACTCTGGTGATGATTTTTTTTTTCTTTTCCCCCGCGGTCTGGTCTGTTCATAGGCTTAGCCCCTTGCCCTTTTCAAGCCACCACCCGTTTGGCTGCCGCCGTGGAGACCTCACCTGGTCGACTTCGGCAGTCCTTTTGCTGTGCGCTTGTCGTCCCTTTTTGGACGGAACAAAGTTTGGATGCTTCCCCTTTTTTTTGTTAGTTTTGTTCTTCTTTCCGGATCGGTCCGGGACTTTGCGGCTCGTCCTCTGAACCTATTTTGCCCCTTCCTTTTCGCCAATTGATACAATGATTTTGCCTCCTCCCTCCCGCTTATCTACCCCGGCTTCGGACGCCGCCTTGGACCCACTGGAAAATAGTTTGCTGATTTTTCGCCCCCATTTCCCCCCTCGACCACACCCGCCTTTCGTAAGGCGTCCTATGTTGTCTTTTGGAAAGTTATTACCTTTGGGCGGTGATGAATCGTTTTGCTTCTTTCTTTTGCCTTAATAGTGCGTCTCCCCCCCTCCCGGCCCTTCCCAGACACCCCCCCAGCGCTACGGTCGAGCCGCTTTTTCACTTCCCTCCTCACCGAATTTTCCCCCGCAACCCTTTTTTTTTTTACGTCAAGAGACTTCGTCCCTTTTCCTCGTGTGCCCCACGATTGTTCCTCCGCGCATCGAGGCCCTACATGGCAGTCCCCCAGCCCGACATGTTCCCCATGTCTTGTTTGCTTTAGAGGGATTTGTGGATTTTTTCCCCCCCCTAGCGTTCTTCCGCCTGCGTCCTTCCGACTGTAGGTAACCTGTGCCTCGGAGGCCTTCCAACCACCCTTTGCCCTTCCCTTCTTGCTGTCCCCTCCATCCCCCCCTGCTTCACTTTTCCTCCTCGGAGGAATGACAGGGTCGTGAGTCGTTCTTCTTGTCCCAGCCTTTTTTTCCCCATTCTCTTCTCATGGTTTTCGTTTGCTTTTGGGTACTGAGATGGTCACGCAGCCCCGGCGCTGATTCCCCCCAAGCTTTTTT
>Ga0179593_1278396_pt1 | contig 10742 bp, 11 predicted proteins | sample CZODoug2_1_08_16_FD_185931 | JGI IMG/M metagenome (GOLD analysis project Ga0179593, IMG submission 185931) | Vadose zone soil fungal communities from Angelo Coast Range Reserve, California, USA - CZODoug2_1_08_16fungal (PacBio error correction) | ecosystem: Environmental > Terrestrial > Soil >... | reverse complement strand
ACCCCGGTGGCGTGTCATCTCGTCTTTGGTTATTCCCTTTATCCCGCGTCCTGTGCCTCTCTAATGCAGCAGCTTGGAGAACTGTCCCTTTTTTTTTTTTTTTGTTTTTTCGCCTGGCTTTTTTTGTTTCGCCTTCGGACCCTCTTTTTTCCCGAATGGCGTTTTCCCAGACGTTTTTTCCGTCATGTCTGACTCCCGGTATGAAAACGGAAGCTTGCCCATTCAGTTTTTACCTGTTTTTCCTTAAATTTGCAACTCCCCCCCCTTGTTCGCTTTTTCTTTTTTTTTTACAACTGATCTTTCACCTGCTCCCCTCTGCATCCGATGCGATACCTCCCCGTCAACCTTTTCACGGCGGCTGCACCAAAAGATTTGAAGACTCTTCTTCCTAGTCCTCCTTTCCCCTTTCCCTCCCCTTTTTCGTGGCGAATGACCCACTTGCTTTTCTCGTCTGGTTCGCGATCCGGATTCCCTTTTTCTTACCCCTCTTTGGCCAACCTCATTTTTTTAACCGCTCTTTTTTTTTTTGTAGTCTCGTTAGAAGGGCACTTTTTTTTTGTCATTATTCCTGCTCCGCTAAACGTCCACCGCGCACAGTCGCGTTGGATTTTCCCCCCGAGCCAAGTGTCTTCCCTCCTTTTCTCTCCATTATTTCGGTGGTGCGCCTCTGTTACAAGTTGGAAGTTTTATCCTGCACTCGGTTTTTTTTCGTGGGAGATAACGAAAGTGTACTGGTCCCTCCTGCGCTCACCCCCCTTTTGTTGCTTCTCGGCCATGTCAGTCTGGCACCCACTCCTTGAGAAGCGCGTCTTTTCACTCTTTTACACCTTTCTCGGAAATTATTAGCTCACGGCTTTCTTCTCCCATTCGTTTCCCGCTACCCTTTTCACTCCCCGCAAACCCTGACTAAAATTTGCTACACCAAATTAGCTACCCAGGTTTCCCCTGCTCCCCTCCTCGGGCTGCTTTTCTTTTAGGAGGTGGCTTCCCCCCCTTTTTTTTAAATGTCCCACGTCAACCTTTCCAAAAGGGATTTGCCCCAAGGTGACCCCTGTCCCCCTCGAGTCTTTGAATGCCATCCCACGATTCAAGTCCCTTTTTTTTTACTTTTTATTTTCCTCTGTCAAGTGCTATTTTCCCTTCGCCTAGTTTGTAGCAAACATGAAGCGGGTGTTTGATGAAAGCGGCGGAGTAATAATTTGCTCCCGGTGATATTGCTTAGCTTCTTTCTTTGCCCAAAGGGGTTTAGGGGTGGTCGAGCTGTCTTTGGCGCCATCCGGTCGCCTTGGCCCCCCGTAGTTTTGATTTAGCGCCAAGCTCAACAGTGAATATCGATATGACTCCTTCTGTTTCCGTTCTGGCTTTGCTACAGTGACTTTCCGCCGTTATTGTTTGTCTAGATTTTTACCCCCCTCCGTTGATTTTTCAATCCCCCGGAATAGCGGATCGAATGTCCTTCCCTTTTTTTCTCTTGAGGGAATGATGAAGGCGGAAGTCTCCCCCCTTCTGTCTTTGCATCTCAAATAGGAGTGACCGTTGTAAGGGGTGGCCTTTCGATATCCCCTTTTTTCTACTGATTCTCCCTACGACCCCCCCCCCAGTGGTCGCATTAGTGACCTCTACTCCTCCCCTTGATTCCAGGAGGATATCTAAGGAGGCTTAACCTCTTGAAAGAAGGTCCTTGATTCCTCCCCTTATTCTGACGCACACGAGTCCTCTTGCTTCGTATTCCTTCCCTTCTGAAAGCTTCTCTTCCTTACATAATCTTAAGGAACAGTTCCCCCCACGATTTCTTTCCCCTTTGGGGGGCGCTTCGTCTATCGCGTATTTCTTTTTTTTTCTCATTCAGGTGTCCCTCAGTTGGCTCCCCCCCCAACGGTTACCAGCTTAAGACCCCCCCTTTTCCCCCGTCACCCCCCCGTTTTTCTGATCGAAACGGCACCTTTCCAGTCTTCCGGCACGCGTCCTTAGGGTAATCGCCCATATTTCATGCTGTCTTAAGACTCCTTGCTCACCTCTCCGCGATCCTCTCAGATGGTTTCCCCTTCCCGGGTGATCGATTTCTTGCGAGGATGCCCAGGCTTCTACTACATTTCCTCCCGCCAAGACGCCAGCCGCGTTTCTCCCTCCTCATCCAATAAAGATTCTTCCTTCGGCGTTGCTTCCTTTTTTTAGTTCCCCCCCCCTCTTGGGACTGCCTGTACGATTCTTCGGGCCGCCCAGAAAGTTTAGTCCCTTGCGGGCCTTTTCTTGAGAAAAGTCGTCCCCTGTCTACAAGGGCACGGGACCTCCCCTTCCATGGCCCCTGCCCCTTCACCCGTCCTGACATCTCCTGAAGGCCCCCTTTCTCGGATCCCCTCTTCCCTCTTGCGATTTCCCTCCTGTAGTTTTTTTTTAGTCCTGGCTCCAAACGAAGGGCCGGAGCTGCTTTCATTTACACCTCCCTCCTGACGTTCCCTTTTTTTTTCTTTCTTGCTTGTTCTCCGGTTCCTCATGTACTCGCTTTAGTGTGGTCCTCTTACCTTCCCACCCCTTTTTTTCCCGAGACGGGCTCTGGAGTTGCTGTTTTTTCCCCCCCTGTCGTTTTTCTCCCCCTTCCCCCTCTTTTGCCATCCCTCGCACGATGTTTAGTTTTGTATTAGGCCACCAAGTAAAGTCGTTCGCCCCCTTTCGTCCCTTTCCCCCCTTTTGATTTCTTTTAAATGAGTGTACATCGTTTCTTGCTCTTCCAGTGGTCCATTCGACTCCCTCGACCCTTGAGCGGGCGGTCGTTGCGTTGTGGAATTTAATTCCTCTCCGTGCGCCCCCTTTTTCACAATTGTGGAATGCCCGTGAGTGATATAGTTCCCCCCCCCCTTGGCACGACCACTCCCTGGTCCCCATACCCAGTCTAATATGTCCCAAAAAAGACGCTTTTCATCCCTATTCAACTTTTCGGGCTAGAAGAGTTCCCTCTGAATCTACCCAGTAGTTTTCTTTGGCCTTTTCCCGGTTACCGTCCAGGGTCTTTCCCTCCCCATTATCGGCGAGCTTAAATCGACACGTGACCCCCCAGAATGTTCTGCTGCCTGTTCCGGCATTACGATCCTGGCATAAGATGGCCGGTTCTTCCGCAGAGGGCGACATACTACGCCGTTTCTCCTTCGCTCCTGGGCTGACCAGGCATTTTTCGTTGCCGTTTTGAGTCGGTGAGCACTTTTACGATTTCCGCCCTTATCGACATTTTAATAGCACTGTTCAGGCGGTGTCATACGCGTTCTACCTTCACTATGTGCGCCCTTGCTGTTGTTTTTGACTGTCCTGGGGTGATTCCCTTTTTCCTACTGAGAGAGTTTTTTTGGTTGCCTGCAGCGATCTTGAAGTATCTTTGCAACATTTTTTCTCCCCTGCGGCGTGCATTTTTTTCGATAACTGGTCTCCTGTTTCCCCCCCTTAGACGCGGGATTTGAATGCCCCCCTCCCCCCTTCCCCGAAGGTTTACTTCCGCCCCTTTTTTTCTTTGACGCTTGTAAGTTAATGACCGCTACTGATTGGACACCCTGTATCTCCCCTTTTTTTGGCCAGCGGTTTGGGTTTTCCGTCGTTTGGTGAAATTCTCCTACCGCTTATTTGAATTAGTGGCCGCCATCTTTTTGCCTTGGAATTAGCGTTAAAGCCGCCCAGCAAATTAAAGTTGTATTTTTTTTTTTCCCAGGCCCGCCACCCCCTGGACCGCGGCCTCTTTTTTCAACTCTATTTCCCCCATCGCCGAGGCTGTTTCACCCCTCTCCTTAAGCATCCGCTGCTTCTCAAGTTCCTAAAAGTCTGTTCAGTGAACTTGATCCTGTTTCCCCTTTCTGACCCTGGTTCCACCCCCCGAGAGAAAATAATATTGGACTTGTCTTGGCTGGTGGGAAGTTTTTTTTCTCGTCTTCCAGGCTAAGTGTCTTGATTCCCTTTTTGTTTTTTTTTTTTCCCTAGCTAGGGTTCTATCCTTTTAAATCCTTCGTTGTTGTTTGAGTTTTCCCGTGACCCCCCGAGTTCTCCTGAATGAAAGTGTCAGAACCTTCGGTCCTTTGCGACGAGCCGGCAGCTATCCTTTTTTTCCCCGTCTCATATGTCGTGATCGATGCGCGTACCCAGTTTTGTACTTTCCCATGAGTGCGCTGGCCCACTTCTTGTTTCTTTGTGCCCTGGGTCCAGCGATATTCCCTTCTCCGTTCTCAATATAGAGTTTCTTTCGTTTTCCATGAAGCCGCGCCCTGGTTCCTTGCAAAACTCCCCCCTGATCCTCCCGTTTTTGTGACTGATGTTTCCCGCAGAGAGTTTCCTTCGGTCCCGCTTCCTCTCATCCACCCCTATTTCGGCGGTATGCCCAGCGTTCCATTTGCCTTTTTACGGAGCGTTTTTTTCCACCTCCCCGTCTTGATCACGTTTCCAGACAGCATTTGTGATCTTCTTCCCGCAGAGTCCTCTTGTTTTCCTTTTTTTCGTCCGGAAGTTATTTTTTTTTTCGCCCCTTCTAGCCTTTTTGGGACCCTTTTCAGTTCTCCTTTTCCGGCGTCCCTGCCGGAATTGATCCATTTGCTAGACTTCACATTTTTTATGTCCATCCCTCCTTCGGGTGCCTATGTATAAAGGATGACTCCCGCTAGTGCTCACATAGTTTTATCTTTCCCTGCCTTTCCCCCTCCGACATTTAGGATGATGTTCCAATCCGTGCTTAGAAAATCGTGGATTCATTTTTCCCCTACGCCCAACTAACGCGTCCCCAGACCTTCTCGTCGCACTAGTCCATGCGTTTGCTATTTTGGTTCTTTCTCGCTCCATCATTCTTATCCAGTGATGCCCCCCGCTCATGACTGCTTCACTATCTTGGTCCTTTTTCCTTATGGCCCAGCGCCGCTTATGTCTCCCCTCAATCCCCCGTCCCTTCCGGCCCCCCCCCACAATAAGAAGGGAGATCCCTTTTCCTATGTTAGATCTTCTTATTCGTCAGCCTTACCCCCTTGCAGCTGTGAATTAGTTCTGGTCTTATAGAACGGGGTCTTTTTTCCCGGATTTCCCTTTTCCCTTGGGTATTCCTTATGGGTTCACCGTGTTGTCCACCGGCTCCTGTCAGATCCTTTCCCGTTCCGACAAAGCCATACCTCCCCCCCTGCCATTCCCTTTTATCGAGTTAGACTTTACCATTGCTTCTTCCTGCCCCGTTTCACGAGTTGTTCCGAGTCGTGCACAGTCCACCGCTTGAACATTTGAGAAAGGTTTCCCACCCGATGGAAATTTGGGTTGCCGAGCACTCCACCACCCCCCCTTTGCGATCTGGCACGCGTTTTCCCCGTCCCGAATAGTACCCCCCAATGCCAGCTCCGTCCTTCCTTGTCAGCCCACCACTCATTCGTGTAGATAGTAACTCGCCTTTTAATTCGTCCTTCCCTGTAGCCCCATTCCCTTCCCCCCTTCTCCGGCGTTCCGTCGGATCCAGGGCGTACCTTTCCTCCCTTCTTTTTCAGTTAAGAGTAACCCGTCTCTTTCGTGGTCGATTTTTTTTTCCCCAATTCGCCCTTCCGGTCTCCCTCTTTTTAGGCGGTATCTTTTCTGGCTCTCAGGCGTTTTGGCGTGAACTTGTTCCCCCGGCCAGTGGACGGTTAGGACTCCCCGCTTTTCTGTTTCTCCCCTTCGTTCTTCATTTTAGAAGACCTTGTCGTCTCGAAGTCGAGAAAAATCTTTGTTCCCTCTTTCCTGCCGTTTGAGAAAAGATTCGCCATGCCTTTTTTTTTTCCCAACGCCTCGACGCGAATAGTTTTTCTCACTTTTATGAGACTGATGTGACGCGGGGGGACTTAGAGCTGTCCTCGTGATCTTTCTCTTTGCATTGCATTCTCCGCGTTGACTCTATCACACGGCTAATCAAGAGCCCCTAGAGGGTCGGATCTTTTCATGGCCTGGAGGAATCCTCTGACATAGCGCACGACCTTGTCCCTCAAATCAGTTGAAGGAACGGTCGCCACCTTTGATTTCGTTTTTGCAACTAGCCGTGAAGGTTTCTGGACGTCGCCGACTTTTCTGCGTAATTTTACCCCCGCCTTTAGGTCCTTTTCCCGCGATAGACGTACTGGCCCCTCCAATTAGAATTTCCGTTGGGTTTGTGAAGTAGATCCCCGATTCTCTCCAGAGTGATCCGGAAGTACCCTGACTACTTTTTTCCGCTTCTTGTGGGCTCAGCTTTTTGGCGGCCGATTTCCCTTTTGTTTCAAGGGACCTCCTTTCTCTGTTGGTCGACGCCGGTTCCAGCTCCTGCCTGCGCTTATCCCGATGGGCCCACCGGAGGCCCTGACATTGTGCCTCTTTGCCCCTCGTGAGATCCCAACTGGCCCCTCTACAACAATTCCTTTCCATGTTTATGCCCCCTCCCTCGCTCTATTCTTTATAGTCGGAGAGCACGAGGCTGAGGCCTTTTTTTCTTTTAGCTCCCTCTTCTTTAACTTATAGGAGACAAACCCTCCGCGCAATTTCAATTTTTTCTCGATCCCTACTTCCCATACCTTTGGTTTTTAAGACGAGCTTCCCTGATTAGTTCATCGCTCTTTTTACCCGTAGGGATCCCCTGGTACTGTCGCGTCCCCCATTTCGCATGCTCCTGCCCCCCTGCCTTTTCAACCCCCTCCCATGAAGGCACTTGTCCCCCCGTTTAAGAAGGAGACCTGCCCTCTTCCAGATGCCCTCAGAGCCACGCGGCGCTCTTTTTCCCACCGTCCTTCCCTGCAGGGCCCATAAATGTTATCCCAAGAGCGAGAGTCCTTGTACCTTAGTTATGCACTCTCTGGCGTCAGTTTTTCGGTCCATTTCCTAGTTAACCTTCTGTTTCCAAGTGTGATTTTGGGTCTTCTTTCGTTTTTTAGTGAATTGTCTTTTTCACACTTACATGGTCAGCCATCCTGGTTCGTTTCTCACCTTTGGGCTCTCCTTTTTTTTCGCCTTAACTTTCGTTTTTCTTCTTGCTTTGTTTTTCCTTTACGATGATCTTCCCCTCACGTTCTCTCTCTGTATTTTTCCCCAAGGAGGTCCTCCAAAGTAAAGACGGTGCCTGTTGCATCTCCATTGCTCGCCCTCACCTTGCGTTTTTCAGCTCTGCCTTACACCTGTCCTGCACCTTTATTGTTTCCCCCAGACACGTTTCCGATGCGTACGCGTTTGCCAATTTAACCTTTCTTTTTCTGCCCCCCCTCCTGAGAGATGGCCTCTAGTCCGCTTCTCAGTTAATCCCCTTTCTTTGAGCTTACTCTCCCCCTCTCTCCTTTTTCTTTCTGGTTCGCCCGTACGCCAGATGTCCAGAACCAAGGGGACCCCTTTCTTTTTTTTCTCTTTTCTACTGAAGAAGGGGTTTTTTAGTAGCGATGGAAGTTCCCCCCTCCTTCTTTCACATCATTCCCCGAACCAGACACGAGCAAAGACGCTTTGTATTCCCCCTCCTCCATTGCTGCCGTGTTCTTTCCATTATTCTCCGGTGGGGAAGCATTCACTTGGGTTTTTGAGTGAGAGATCTCACCTTCCTTTTTGCGTGGGAGTCGCTCCTTATCCGTCCCGTTTTATTTCCTCTGCGGTTCGAAAATTGGTGGTTCTGTGCGAGCCTGTGAGATCCACACTCCTGAGCCGCGCGTATTGTCGGGCTCATTTTTTATACCAGTTGAGTTTCCTCCGATGCTCGCTTGCTTTCATTTTTTCTCCAAAGCCCCCCCCCTGCCCCTTCCTCACACTATTTTACAGCCCCCAAATGGTTGAGCTAAGTGGACCCCTTTATCCCAGCTGCTTTGCTATTTAGTTAGACCCCCTTTTTGCGGCACCCTTTCCCCCCCACACCGCAATCCAATTTTCAAACCGTTTGTCCACCCGGGGTCTTTCCTGTGCCTTGCACCTTGTCACCCCCACTGCCGCCCTACTTTCCCCGACTTTTTTGACCCATCCCCTACCTCGCGGAAGCTGTATGGGCTGAATGTTTCATTTCCTCTGGCCCTCCTCTTGTTTTTTACATGCTGATCTTGACAGGGGATTTTCTCTTCTGCGGTTCTTATTGCCGGCCGTGTGTTTTTGAAATTCATTTGTGTGTGAGAAGAGATGTTGGCGCCCAGAGAGCCGTCTCGTGGTTAAAACCCCTTTTTCCTTTTTTCTCTCCTCCCGCAGACCTTGCTCATCCTCGCTCTTGAGCGCCTGTTGAACTCCTTTCTGGCTCCCTTGCAGTTAAGCGCCGTATTGTTTGGACGCTGTTTTTTTTTTCAGTCCCCTCTGGGATTATCTCCGAAATTGTTATGGTACGGAGTTTACCTTGAGTCAGGAGTGGCATTATGAAGGCGTCTATCGGCCGTTTATCCCCTTAGCTTCCTTTTTCCAGTATTTTCCGGTTTTCGACAACTTCTTTCTTGGCTCTTCCAAGCAGGCTCCCCCCCCCTCCGGGTACCTTGATCCCGACTGCCCGCGTCTCCCCGTCGGCAACAGGATCCACGGAGGTGCCTCAACTGCGCCAATACATCTCTATTATATCTCTCCGCCCCCCCCGATGTGCCTAAGAGGAGGGCCTTTCCATTCTACGCTTTTATAGAATTTCGAATCTACGGTCACCGGCCCCTTTTTAGAAAAATGTTTGGCGCCTGTCTCCCTCTTTTTTGACCTCCTTCGGGGTCGCTTTCTGGCGCCAAGTGCTCAGAAGTCCGACCTTTTGGCTTTACCTTTTCGGTCAAAGGAAATATTGCTGCGGCAATTTCCCCTTCGGTCCTGTTCGAGCCCTACTTCCCACATCGTTTCGACGCCCTGAGGCCCGACTTCCCATCCTCTTTTCCGGGCCGTTTTTTGGTGCCCTTATCCTCGCCGCGAGATGACATTGATTCTCATGAATCCTACCCATTTGCCTTCCAAGCGCCCCGATACTCCGATCTAATGAAAGCCTCCCCTTCACTTTTAGCGGAGTCTGTTTTCTCTCTGTGCATTGTCGACCATCTGTTGCTGCTGCCTTCCTGTATCTCGGTTACGCTTTTTCCGATTGTCGATGAAAGAGCAGGATGAGAACGTCGAGTTCAATTTCTCCCCCCGGCCTCTTTAAAGTACTAAACCACTGCCGTCCGGCACCTTTCCGCGTTACCGCTGAAGGCCGCTCGCCCTTTGAACCCCTGACCCTCTTCTCCTTCCTCCTACAGATAACCGACTGTGTGCCTCGCTTCTCCTTTGCCAAGTTTTCTGGGGAGATTTCCCGATATTTAAATGACGGACCCGACTCCCTGATCCTTTCGGAATGGTTACTCCCCCTCCTTGACGATGCTCGTTTTGTTTGACCTTCAGTTTTTGCGCTGACGGGCGTTTTAGCTTCTTAGCGGAGGTTCTTCTTCGTTCGTTTCCCCCCCCTCGCGTTCATCGGCACGGATTTTTTTTTGAGTTCGCCACATCCTGTCACTGGCTCTCCCTTTTCCGCCATTTTCCTAGGCTTGACGATGCCATTTTTCTTCCGGAAGAAATTCCTTTTGTACCCTTTGCTCATCGACACAGAATTTGCTCTCGGGCTTGTGGGCGTTTGCTTTTTCCTCCAGGCGCCTGTGGGCCACCTTGGTCCAGCCCGCGTGCTCTCCCGTTGACAACGGGCAGGTCCCATCGTTTCACAGACGGCTATTCCCACTTCCCCCCCCAATTAAGAGTAATCAGCCCACGGGTTTCTGGCTGCCCGAGTTATAAAACTCTGCGCCTCCTCCTTTTTTTTCCTCCCTTGAGTTTACCCAAGTAGGTTCTTTCGCCACTTTCCGAAGATGCTTTCCCCCTCAGGACACGCTGTCCAAACTTCCCTTCCTTGGTATGAGCTTTAAGAGACTCTGTGTTTTTGGTTCCCCTCTTCCCAAACTTTTCCCTTCTGCCGAGACGTTCCTAGATAGGCCGCCCCGGCTTCTGAGCTCTCTTTTTCTCTTGTTGCATACGTTCGTGTGGATTTGGATCTCCCGGCCCCCGAGATGTTAGCAGTTTGGTTTTCGTCACCTTTCTTTCCCACTGCAGTGGTTTTTATAACTGCCTTTTCTACGTCCCCCTAGGTGGATTTATTTTTGCCCATCCTCCTGCGAGTTCCAGGCTTCCGAATTTCGAGTGTTTACTTCCCTTCTGTTGCGTCGAAGTCAAATTCATTCCCCCCCCCCCCCCCAATGCCCGGCTTTGAAGCATTTTTCACGGTTTTAACTTGGCCTTGAACCAACCGTCTCTCGCGAATCATACTGACTTACCGGAACCCTGCAGCCCCCTTGGCATGGACGTGCTTCGCAAAAGATCCTGCATCTCGTGCCCTTCAACGATTCAATTTTTCACTAGGGTCTTGGACCTCCAGATCGTCGTGTTGTGGGGGGGTTTTTTTGCTTTGTGACGTCGTTTTTCATCCAAGAGAAGTGATTGGAATGCTTTTCTAGCCCGTCCTCGGACCTCTACGTTAAAGATAATCACCTCACGTCTCTCTGGTGGTGCAAGTTCCGCAAGAAGGTCGCAGGCCTAGGAAACGCGCGGCTTCTCCTTCTGTTCCCCACCGCTAATGCGCATTCTTCTTCCTCTACTTCCACTCCTGTCTGTCCCCTTCAAGAAAGATCATGTTGTTAAGTTGCTGACCTTTCTGCGCTCGCTCCACGCTCATCTCGGCCCTTTCTTGCCTTTCTGGGAAGTTGCCCCTTTTATCGTCGTCCCAACGTGACTCTGTGGTCTTGATTCCCCCCACTTGTCTTTTTTTTTCCTGCTCGACTTTGAATATT
>Ga0179593_1762424_pt1 | contig 10743 bp, 11 predicted proteins | sample CZODoug2_1_08_16_FD_185931 | JGI IMG/M metagenome (GOLD analysis project Ga0179593, IMG submission 185931) | Vadose zone soil fungal communities from Angelo Coast Range Reserve, California, USA - CZODoug2_1_08_16fungal (PacBio error correction) | ecosystem: Environmental > Terrestrial > Soil >... | reverse complement strand
TGTCATGCTCGAAGATACGAGGGCAGCGAGCTGCTAGCCTTTCTTTCTTCGTTTTTTTTTTTGTATTCTTCGTTAAACCTAACCGAAGCCGTGTAATTTTCGATCCTAATGCGCCTTAATTTGAGGTGGATCGGTCTGGGGGAGGGCGGCGGGCGCGGTAGGAGGTGTGATTGTGGGGGGGGCGGGTGGGGCGCTATATGGGATGACCCCCCCTCCTCCTCCACCGCCGCAGTGGTATCGCGGGCGCGGGAGGAGGCGGATCAGCAGAAGGGGGGGCGGACGCGCGGGGTGGGGGAGTGGGGGGGGCGGGACCGGGAGGAGGGGGGAGGAGGACGGGGGAGGGGAGCGCGGGAGGGAGGGAGCGGGGCGCGATCATCCTTTTTTTTTTTCCTTTCTATTTTGTTTGTTTTTCTAATTCTTATTAGTTCTCTTCTCTCTAGTCTTTAGTCCTTCTTTTTATCTTCTCTTCCTCTTCGCTCCGTGAATATTCTTTAGCAGGGTGGCTGTATTTATTTTTTTTATTTGTGTATACAGCGCTGTTGTATATTCCATTTATTTTTTTTCCCTCTTTTCTTGTTATCTCTCTCTTAAAAGCTTGTATCCCCCCCCTTTCTTCTTTTTTTTCGTTTATTATTTGTTTCACGGGAGGACAGCACCAGCGGGGCGGCGGGCGCGGGGGGGGAGGGGGGGCGGGAGCGCCGGAGGCCGGGGAGGGGTTTTCTTTTTCTGTATTATGTTGTATTTTTATATCTTTATATCTGTATCTTTTTCTTGTCTCCGTTTTCCTTTCTGTCTTTTTTTATCTTGAAGGGGTGGTGGTTTGATGTGTAGGGTTGCGTTCTGTATGGGTTAATAACAGAGGTGGCTGTAAGAATGATTTTTGTTGTAGTGATAGGGGGGGCGGGGAGGGGGGAGGGAGAGGGAGCAGGATGAGGGGGAGTGCGGGGGGGGAGGAGGGGGGGGGGGAGGGTGGGACTTTTTTTTATTCCCTCTTTCTCTCTCTTTTTTTTTTTTTTTTTTACTTCTTCTCTCTGCTTAGTCACGAGCTGTATCTTTGTTTTCGCTTTCTTCTTTTAGTATGTTCTCTCTTGTTTTATCTTTTGGAAAATACTGGAATCTTAGTCTTTGAGCTTGTATTTTTGATGTTCCCCCCCCTGTTTGCGAGGGGGGGTCGCTGCCGTTCTGGGGAGTGCGTATCCTTTACATCGATCCTTTCTGGCTGTTTTTCTTTTTATTGTGAATACTTTTTCTTCTTGCTCGGAAAGTCGTGGAAATTCCTTTCTTTCTTTTTCTTCGGAGGCGGGGGAGTTGTCTTGTGTGGGCTGGGGAAGGAGGGGGGGGGGGGGCGGGGCGTCGGCCGGGCCGGAGCGCGGGGGGGGAAGGGCGGGGGGGGGCGGGGGGAGGGCGGGCCGCCGGCGGCGGGGAAGGGAAAGGGCGGGGGGCGGCGGGCGGGCGGGAGGCGGGGGCGGGGGCCGGGGGAACACATTACAACCGAAACAAAAGCTGGGGAGGGCGTCTCAGCGGAGCTGTAGGGGTGCGAGGGAGCGGCGGGGGGAGGGGGGCGGGACGGCGTTTTTTTTATATTCTTTGCTTTGTTAGATTTTTTTATTTGTTCTCTTGCTCTTTTATATTGTAGGTATCTCTTTTAAATCTTTTCTGGTCTTTCTTTTTTTTCTTATATTTTATGTTTATTTTCTTTTTTTTCTTTCCTTTCTTCTTCTTCCTTATTATTCTTTTGTTTTTCTCAGTGCTTTTTTTTTTTATCTTGTCTTCTGCTTCTCTTATGTCCCCTTTGTTTTTTTTATTTTATTTTCTTCCTATTTCGTAAATTTCTTTTCTCCTTTTTCGTCTTGCTTCTTCTTTTTTTTCATCTTTCCGAGCCTTTACCCCGAGCTGTTATTTGCGCTTTTCTCTTTTTGCGGTCTGGATTTTCTGCTTTTGGTTATTATATGAATGATAATACTTCTTTCTGCGTTTTCTCTTCTGGAGTCTTTTGTGGAAGAGCTTGTTATCTTCTTCGCGGCTATTAGCGGTAGTGAGGCAGATTGTTTCTGTTTTCGTTGTGCGGGGCGCGGGGGACGAGCGGCAGCGCGGGGCCGCGCGGAAGGAAGGAAAAGGGGAAGGCGGGCGGATGACAGGGGGGGGAGGAGGGGGGCGCCGGGGCAAGCGGGGGCGGCGCGCGGGGGGGGGGCGGGGGTGCGGCCGGTGGGGGGGGAGCGGAGATGTTGTGGGTTAGTCTTCGGGTGAATCCTGTGTTGTGACATAGCTGTTCTGTATGGTGTATCTCTCTGGTGGAAAAGCTGGTATGGCGGGGCGGGGGAGGGAGGGGGGCGGGAGGCGGGGGAGGGCGGGCGGGGGAGGCGCGGGGGGCGGCAGCGGCACTGCGGGCGGCGCGGGGGGGGGGGCGGCGGCCCCGGGGGCCGTTCCTCCCCCCCCCCCCGGGGGCGGCGGGGCGCGAGGGCCCGGGGGGGTGCGTGGGAATGGGGGAGGGCGGGCCGGGGGGAGCGGCGCGGGGTGAGGGTAAATAGTGGTCTCGGGTGCTTGAGAGCGGGGAGCCGGGGGGGGGGGCGGCGCTGGGGGGGGCGAAGGAGGGGCCGGGGGGGCGGGGCGGGGAGAGCCCGCGGAAAAGTTTTTTTTTTTTCTTTTCCTCTTTTTTTTGTTTTGTTCATTAACCCGAAGCATCACCGTAGTTCGCGTCGAAGCTTACCCAAACCCCGAGCTGTATTATCTTTAGGTCTTGTTTTTATTAATATTGTAATTATTATATTCTATCATTTTTTTTCTTCTTTTTAGTTCTTCCTTATCTTTCATTTTGTTCTCTTTCTCTTTTTTCTTTGTTTGCTTGATTCTCTTCTTTTTTTGATTTTAAATTCTTTGTCTATCTTCTCTTGTCTTTTAACGCTTGTTTAGATTACCGAACGCTGTATCTTTCTTTGTCTTTTTTAGCTGTATCTTTCTTTTTTTTTTTTCTTGATCTGTATTTTTTTTCTTTGTCTTAGTTTTCTGTTACGTCTTTTCTGTTTATTTAACTTTTTTTTCCTCTTCCGTCCGTTTCTCTATCTGCTATTCCTAGTTAATCTTTTCTCGTCTTCTTATTCTTTTTTTTCTCTCTCTTTTTTTTGTTCCTTCTGTCTGTGGTCTCCTGATGCTACGCCTCTCTCTCTTTTGTCTTTTTTAATGACCGGAGAGGACAGGACAGCGCCGGGGGAGCGGGAGGGGGGAGGGGGGGGGGGGGGGCGCGGGGGGATGGGAAAGCCGGGGGGGCGGCGGGGCGGGGGCGGATGGAGAGGTGCGCGGGCCCGAGGGGGGGCGGGAGGGGAGGCGGGGCGGGGCGCGGGCCTTCTCCTCTTTGATTTTTTCCTTTTTCTTTCGTTTCTCTGCTTTTCTTTATCTCTTCTTTTTCTTTAATGTTATAGAAAGCAGCTGTATTAATTTCTCTTTTTCTTTATCCCTCTTTCGGTAACGAGGCCAGCGTGGTAAGCGGGGGCAGAGGTAGGAGGCGGGAGGGAGGAGTGAGACAGTGTGGCGCCGGTGTCGGGGAAGCGCGCGGGTGTAGTTGTTTTTTGTTTGAAAAAATAAAAGCCCCGAGCTGTTTGTAGTATTAATTCCTCTATAATTTTTTTATTTATTATATTTTCCCCCCCCACCCCCCTTTTCCCCCCCCTTTCTCTGTTTTATTATAGCCTTCTGTAATATTCCTTTCTTCTTTCTTGTATTATAGATCTTTTTTCCTATTTTCTCTTTCTCTTTGAACAGCTTGTATATCTTGCGAATAAAAAAAGGCTTTCTCTTTAAAACCCGAAGTTACGATAAAAGAGCCCCAGACCGAAAAAAAAGAGAGCTGTTGCTGTATTTCTCGATAATTTTTTATGCCCCCCTAGTACACCGAGCTGTATTAATGATCTCTTAATTCTTTAGTCCAGCCGCAACCGGAGAGAAGAAGCTTGTATCTCTTGTTATTTAAATTTTTTATTCTGTCTTCCTATCTACGTATATTTCTTCCTACTTTTCATCCTATTCTATATCCCCGCTAATATTTGTTTGTATTGCTGTAGTTTTCTCTTTTTTTTTCTTTTCCTTGTCTTTTTCATCGTTTCTTAATGTTTCCTTTTCTGAAAATTTCTTATTTATATCTTTCGTTATTCGTCGTTTCTTATATTATCCTCATATTTTTAGATTTCTTTAATCATAGTCGTGATTTCCCTCTATTTTTTTTTTCCTCTTTTTCTATTGTATCGTCTGTCCTTCTTCTGCTTTCTCTCCTTCTTCGTTTCTTTATTTTTTAGCTTTGTTATTTATTTCAGATTTATTTTCGTTTTTGTTCTCTTTTCCTCCTTTATTTTTTTTTGTCCTCTGTTTCTTCCTTTTCTTGTTTTCTGTTCTTTCTTCGTTTTGTTCTTTCCTTTGTAGTTCCTATCTATTACTTGAGAGTCTCGTATGTAGCTGTCTGGTGATGAGGTTGGCGGGGGGAAGGGGGGGCGGAGAGCGAGCGGGGCAGAGGAGGGGGGGGGGAAGACGGCCGGTAATAAATTTATTGATTGCCTGATTGGTAATGGTTGTCGTTGGGTGGATGTGTTTTATTTTTAACCCGAAACGCGCGTGCTAAGGCGAGAGGGGGCGGGGGCGGGTGCTGGCGCGGGGGGGGAGCGGGAGGGGGGAGGGAGGGAGGCGGCGCGGGGGGGGTCTTTTTGCTGTGTTCTTGGGGTGGGGTTTGTGTATCTTTTTTTGTGCGCATCTCTTGTAATGCGGGCGGCGTTCAGGTCTGTGGCTGTGGGTGGTATTATTAATAGGTTCTGATATTTTTCTCTCTCCTTTTTTTGGTGCTTATAGCTGGCATCTGTCCGTCTCGTGCAATTCTGTTGTGTTTTCGGGGCGACGGGAAGCGGCCGGGGGCGGGCGGGGCCAGGTTTCTTTGTAATTGATGTATTTTCTCTTCTTTTTTTATTCTTTCATTGTTAAATTTTTTTTTTTTTTGTTGTATCCTTCTTTTTTTTTTCCTTGTTCTTTAGTTATTTTATCTGCTTTTTTTATCTGTTCTTTGTCCTTTTTTTTTTTGTTTGTATTAAGAGGCTTGTTAATTTTCTTCTTTCTTCACTCTTTCCTTTCTTTCTTTTTCTTTTTTCTCTTTTATTCTCTTTTTAATATTCTCATCTTCTCCTTTAAATATTCTTATTTTATTTATTTCTTTTCTTATCTCTTTCATCTTCTATTTATTTTTGTATTTATAAATTGTATTTTCATGGGACTCGTCTGTAGGTTTGGTGGGAGTGGTTGGGGTCAGGTGTGGTGGGGGCGGCTGGTCGTCGACTAGGTGTTGGAGCTCTGCTTTTGGTTGTGGTTTTTAGGGTTTTGTTTTTTATCTTCATTGCTGTTCGTCCTTTTCTTGTTTTCTGTGAAAATTTCTTTTATTTAAATTATCTTCTCTTTCTTTTTTTTCTGATGTCTTTTGGAGTAAGCTGAATTCTCTTTGTGTATTTCTCTCTTTGTTTGCCCGGCCCTGTGCCCCTCCCCCCCCCCGCCCGCCCGATCCAGCTCGCGTCTTTTTGGGGGGAGCGGCGGCGGGGGTGGCGCGGCGACGGCCGGCGAGGCGGGGCGGGCGGCGGTGGGGGGGCGGCGTGGCGGGGGCGGGGCGCGGGGGGGGGGGGGGGGAGAAGAGGGCTTAGGCGTGCGCCTGTTTGTTGTTTTGTGTTTGGGGGGGTTGGGTGTTTGCGGTTGGTGGGTGGTATGTATGGGGGCGTGTATCTCTCGCGGCCTTTTTCTTCATTTCTTTCTCTCGTATCTTAATTCTGTTTTCTTTTCTATAATGGCTGTATTTTGATCGCTTCTAAGTTATCTGTTCTCTTTATCTGATGTATAAGAGCGGAGAGCGGGCGGCGCGGGGGGGGGGGGGGGCAGGGGAGGAGGTGTCCGGGGGAAGCTAGGCGGGGGGGGGGCGCGGGGGTTTCTTTTTCTTTTCTTTCTCTTTTTCTCTCTCCATTTGTTCTGTCTTTTTCGCAAAGCCAAGAATTCTTGCTCCTTCGAGCCGCTGTATTTTTTTTGTCTTTCCTGTATAGTTGTTTTTGATCTTTTTCCTTCGTGCTTGGTATCCACGTCCGGGACCGAGCTGTTATCCTCTTATTATTCCTTCTCTTTGGGGGGGAGCGGGGGCGGGCGGGAGGGGGGCGTCGGGGGCCGGGTCGGGGGAGGAGGGGGGGGGCGGGGGGGGGCATGTATTCGTGTGGTGTCGGTCGTCTCGTGGGCCTCTTGAGGCGGGCGGAGGTGGGGAGGGGGGGGGGGCGAGCGCTGAGGGGGAGGGGTGGGGCTGGAGTGCGCTGTCGGCGGGGCGCTGGGGAAAGGGGGGGAGGGGGGATCGAGGGGTGCGTGTGTGGTAGCGTCCTCTTTTGGCTGTGGTTCCATAGATATTGTGTTTTGAGGAAGTGGTTCTTCTGTTCTCGCTGGTACTGACTTCGCTCCTTCTGCTGTTCTTGTTGTTTCTTATTAATTTTTCCTTTTCTTCTTCTTCTTGCTCTTTCTTCGTTTTTTATCCTTTTATAAATGACTTTTTATTTTTTTTTGTTCTATCTTTCTTTTCTTTTCTTTCCGATTCTTTTCCTGTGTTCTTTCTTATGACAGGCTTATTTTTGTTTTTTATCGAAGGCGTATCTTTTCTGTGGTCTTTTATATGTATTGTCTTTCTTCACGCTTTGTCTTATTCTTGCATCTCTTTTACGTCTTCTTATCCCCCCCCTGCCTTTTATATTATGATTTCTTTTCTGTTGTATTTCTCTTTTCTTGTAAATCCTTCATGTCTCGTAAATTGTTTCATAAAAATTCTTTTCTGTTTGTGATTTTCTCTTTCCTTTTTTTTCCTTTTTAAATCGCTTTATTTCTTCCTTTTATGTTTATCTCTTTTTTTTTTCTCTTTGTCTTTCTTTTTCTTTTTTTTCTTTTAATCTTTTTTCTGTTTTATATCTCTTATTTTAATTCTCTTCACTTTTCTCGTCATTTTTTTTTCTTTCTTTTGTTTTTTTATTTGTATTCTTTCTCTTTTCTCATCGAATAGATACTCGGGTGCTAGGTGGAGGTGTCAGATATCTCGTCCTATGCGTTTAAGAAGAAGTAAGGGAAAGAGTGTTCGTACGATTGAGTGAAGTATTAGCGTGTATGTTTTTTTCTTTTTCTTTTTTCTTTTTTTCTTTGAGCATGTTGTTCTTCTTATCCTCTTTCCTTTGGGATGTATTTTGGAGCGGCGGTGGCCTGGCTGCGCGGCTTGAGGGGGCGGGGGGCGGGCGGGCGGCCGCGGGTTTTTGTAATATATATTTTGTATCATTCTCTTCTTTTATTCCTGTCTTTCTTGTATGGTGTAATTCGATGTGTTTGCTTTTGGTATCTTTCGGTCGGGGGAGGGATTGGGGGCGCGGGTGGGGGGGCTTAGCGGGGTCGGGCTGGTGGCGTTGGGCGCGGGGGAGGGTTAGTGGTAGTGTTTTGTGCCCCCCGGAATGCGGGTGGAAGGGGGGGGGCGCGCGCGGCGGTGGCGCGGATGCCGGGGAGGGAGCGGGAAGGGGCCCGGGGGGCGAGGGAAGGAGAGGGGGGGAAGGCGGGGGGAGGAGGGGGGGTGGGGGGCGCGGGGGGAGACGGGGCAGGGGCGGGCGGGACGGGCAACCGGGGGCGCGCGGCGGGGGCCCGGCGGCCGGCAGGCGCGCGCAGGGGGGGGCGCCACGGGGGAGGAGGGGGGCGGCGGGGGGCCGGCGCGGGGCGGGAGGGGCGGGGCGGGGGGGAGAAGGCGGGGGAGGGGGCGGCGGCTCTGGGGGGCGGGGAGGAGGGGGAGAGAGAGGGGAGGGGAGGGAGAGAGGCCGGCCCGGGGCGCGGGAAGGGGGGGGGGTTGGATTGCGTCGCGGCGGCTGGTATTCTCTTCTTCTTCTCTCTTTGTTGTCTTTTTTCCTTGCTTCTTAATTTCCTCGAACGGGCTGTAATTTTCTGTGTGGCTTGCTCTTTCGCGCTTCCGGATCGTCTTGGGGTTCCTCTGGGTGTATCTTCGGTGAAAAAGGGCTGTTGTCTGGAGGGGGCAAAGGGGGGGGGTCCCCCCCCCTGGGGGGGCCGGGCCCGGAAAGGCGGGGCGGGGGGGCCGGGCGGCGGGGGCGGGCCGGCGGGGGGCGGGCGGGGGAGGGGGGGAAGGCGGCGCCGGCGCAGGGGCGGGTCGGGGGCGGGAGCGCGCGCGTGCCGCGCGGGCCGGCGGAGAGCGCGGGGGGGCCGCGGGCGGCGGGGCGGGTCTTTTTTTTTATCTTTTTTTTTTCTCTTTTCTGTGCGATCTCCTTTTCTTTTTCTTCTTTTTATTTTTCTTGCTTTCTTGACGCTTTGTATGTTCAGAGTGCGCGCGCGGGGGTTGGGGGAAGGCGGGTGGGTGGGCGCCGGAGCGGGGGTGGGGGGAAGCGGGGGCGAAAGCCTGAGGGGGGGTCTGGGGCTCGGTGCGGCGGGGCGTGTAGATCTTTTTAACGACCCTACCGAGTGTAGCTGCGGGGGAGGCGCGCGGCGGGCGGGGCGTGGGAAAGCGGGAAGGTGCGGCCTGCGGAGGGGCGGGCGGCGGGGAGTGATCTGCGTGGCTTGCTGCGGGTGCTCCGCTGGCAACCACTGGAGAAAGGCTCTGTAGTGGCGCTGGGCGGCGGAGGGGCGTGTCAGCTTTCTTTTCTCAAATTTCTCTTTTTTCTTCACGCCATTCCCTCTCTCCCTCCTCCCCGAGCGGGAGGGGGCGGGGGCGCAGGGGGGGGGGGGAAGGGCGGGGGGGAGGGCGGAGCCGGTGCGGCGGGGGGCCGGGGGGGGGGGGGGGAGGGAAGGAGGGCGGGCGGGAGGGCGCGGCACCGGGAGGAAAGGGGGGCGGGGGGCCAGGGCGGGGGTGGGAGCGCGGGCGGGGGGGGGGGAGAGGCGCGCGCTCGTGGCGCGGGGGGAGGCGCCGGAGGGGCCGGGGGGGGCGGGCGGCGGCGCGGGGGGGGGGGCGGCGGGCGGCGCCGGGCGGGGGGGGGGGGGGGCGGCGGGAAGGGGGCGCGGGGGGCGCCGGTGGGGGGGGGGGGGCCGCGGGCGGCGGCGGGGGCGGGGCGCCGGCGGGGCGCCGAAGGGGAGGGGGGGGAGGAGAAGGGCGCGGGGGGGTGGGGGGTGCGGGGGAGTGGGGAGGGCCGCGGGCCGAAAAGAAAGCCGGCGGCGGGGCGGCGCGGGGGGGCGGGGAGCGGAGAAGGGGGCTGCCCGGAAGAGCCGGCGCGCGGAGCGGGTAATGCGGGCCGGGGGGTGCAAGGCGGCGGGGGAGGGGGCGCGCGGTGGGCGGCCGGGGAAAGCGGCGAGGGGCGACAAGCGGGCGGGGAGCGGGCGGAGGGGCGCGGGGCCGGCGCGGGCGCGCGGGGCGGGGTGGTGCGGCGCGTCGGGGGGGTGGGGGCGGCGGAGGGGGGCCCGGGAAAGGCGGGGAGGCGGCGGGGGGGCGGCGGGATGGGGGGCTCGGGGGCGGGGCGGGGGCGGCGAAGCCCAAGAGAGCGGGAGGCGCGGCGGGCGGGAGGCGGCGGGGGGGGAGGAGGGGAGGGCGGGGCGGAAGGGGACCGGAGGAGCGGAAGGGGGGGCGGGTGAGGCGGCGGAGCGCGGCGCGGGGGGGGCGGGGGGCGGGGGGGAGCGAGGGGGGGAAGGGGAGCACGCGGCGGCCGGGCGCGCCGCGGAGGCGAGGGGGGAAGGCAGGTGGGCGCGGGCCGCGGTGCCGGTGGCGGGAGCGGCGGGCGCGGATTGGGCGTCAGGGAGGGGGAGCGGGCGGGTGGCCGGGGGTGGGGCCGGGCTGGCTCGTGGGGGTGTGCTTTCTTCTTGGAGCCTGGGATGTGTTTCCTACTTTCTCCTCCTTTTTTTTTTTTTTCTCTTCTTTTCACTTTTTCTTCCTTTTTCTCTCTTCTTTTTTTTTCCCTTTTCCCTTTTTTTTTTTTTTTTCCTTTGCCGCCCCTGTCCCTTCATTCGCGGCGGGGGGGGAGCGCGGGAGGCGGCCGGGGGGCGCGGCGGCAGCGCGGGGGGGGCGGGGCCGGCGGCGCGGGAGGGGGCGCGCGGGCGCGGCGCGGGGGCGCCGGGGGGGGGTGGAAAAGGGGGGCGGAGGAAGGGAGCGGGCAGGGAGGGGAGGCCCGCGCGGCGGGGCCGCGCGGGCGGCCCCCCCCCCCCCCTTGCGGGCGCGGGGGCGGCGGGCCGTGCGTCCGCTGGGGCGGGGGGCGGGGCTGTTCGGGGCAAGCTCGCGGTTGGTCGGGGCGGGGCGGCGGCGTGCGGCTTGAGGTTGCGTTGCCGCGCTGGGCGCGTGGCGCTGGAAGCGCGGGATTCCTTTTTTATTTCATCTCGTTAAAGTTTTCTAATGTTCTTTCTTTTTTCCTTTTTTCTTTTTTTGTCAATTTCTTCTGTCTTTCGTCTCTATTCTTCTTTTTTTCTGCCCTCTCTGTCCCTGGGCGGGGCGGGGGGGCCCTGGCCGGGGGAGGGGGGAGGAGAAAGCGGGGAAGGGGCGGGGTAGGGCCGCCGGGGGCGGCGGGGAAGAAAAGGCGGGGGGGGAAGAAGGAGGGCGCGTTTTTTTTTATCTTTGTCCTCTTTCTTCTTTCCTTTTTATTTTTCTTGTTTCTTCTCTTTTGTCCGCTCCTCCCCCCCTTACACCGGACCCCACCCCCGACAAGGAACTTCCCGCCCTTTTTTTTCCAAAAGCGATACCGCCCGAACGAGGTAGAGGGTATCTGGGCGTGCTTGTGTCTGCATCCGCGGTGGGATTCGCTT
>Ga0179593_1441211_pt1 | contig 10743 bp, 14 predicted proteins | sample CZODoug2_1_08_16_FD_185931 | JGI IMG/M metagenome (GOLD analysis project Ga0179593, IMG submission 185931) | Vadose zone soil fungal communities from Angelo Coast Range Reserve, California, USA - CZODoug2_1_08_16fungal (PacBio error correction) | ecosystem: Environmental > Terrestrial > Soil >... | reverse complement strand
ATGGTACCTTCTCCCCCCGCTCCAAGAAGCACCCCCGGTAGGCACGTAAAACCCCCCCCCATTTTCTTTTTTTGCCAAGGCCCAATATGAAAACGGGGGAGCCCCCCTCTCACTTCGTTTCGCTTGCCACGTTTTTTCTGGTACTCTTTCTTTGCTTTTTTTCCTTTGACCCAACCCCTGATCTCTCGTTCTCAAAGTACGTTTTCCCACAATTTCGGGCCCTTCCCCCCCCTCATTTACTTAGGGGTGCGTTCCGCTTGCACCCCCCCCCGGGGCTGTTTCCTCCCCCCAGCCTCCCTCCTTCCCCAATTGTCGTTTGATGGTTCTACCACATCGGTTCAACATCCACACGTTTTTACCTTCTTTTCCTCTTGGAAGGGGTATCTCATTTTTTTGTTTTCCCGGATTATTGCACCCCCCCCCCCCATTTTGGGAGGCTTTCACCCCCTTTGGGGCCCGGCGGTTTTCCCCCCATTTATTTGTTTTTCCCCCCAGTTTTTTATTATCCCAGTGGAGTGACCATTTTCCAGCCACAGGTCCGAAGGATTGGCGGTGACCAGGGCTTTTTTTTCTGGTAAACGTTTTGCCCCCATGACCACAGGCGTCGTTCGTCCGACCCCCCCCAGTCCGCCGTTGTTTTTCACCTCCCTTTATTTGCTTGTACAATACCGTCCGGCAAGAAGCGTTTCGATTTTTTTTTTTTTTTGATTCTGTGGACCCCCGATTTCTGTCCTTCTTTCATTTCGCCGTTTTTTTTATGGCTTCCCCCCAGTTCCGGCTTTTTGCGAGTTCGGCTTTTGTCCGCCCAACACTTAACCCTCTCTTTCTCCTCCGTGTGTTGTTTTGTCTTCCCCTGCTCCCTTGAAGTGGTGGGCGTTTTTTTTACCAAAACTTTTTAACCTCGGCACCTTGGTCCCGGGCATGTTTTTTTTCCCAAAACACACGGGGCGCCACCTGGAAAGGGCCTTGAAGACCCTTTCACAGTTCAAAATGACCACTGTGCCATTCGGCTTGCGCGGGCTTTGCGCAAAATTTCCTTCCCAGTCAAAATTTTTCCCCCTCCATTTTCCAAAAACCCTCCTTTTGACTGGCCACCCCGCTTCAGTTGTTCGTTAACACCCCAACGCACTCCCTTTTCTGTTATCAGAATTTCGCCCCCCCCAAAATTGATACGAGGTGGTCTGTAAAAACATCAACACCCCAATTTGGAAAACTCCCTGATTGGGATTTGAAAAATCTTCCCCATGGTTTTGTTTTTTTTTTTTCAACCCTGGCTAAATGGGTCATTCAATTTGGGCCTGCTTCCGCCTTCTGTCTGAGTTTTCCCAAGCGTTTTTTGTTCCCTCCTTTTGTTCATCTTGTGTGGTAGCCATCCCAGCAGTTTTTTTCTTCAGTTGGTCCTCCCATTGTGTTTTTTAAGGGGTCCGGCGCAATAAGTTCCAATGTTTTGGTAATTTGCTGTAAAGACCCCCTTTTTTGTCTTCGTTCTTGCCACTCTTTGATCTCATTTCCCTTTGTTTTTCAACCCAAGTACCCCACGTAACAGACCTGTCCCCCGCTTCAGGCCTTTTTTTTTTTGGAGGCAGCGGGGTTTCCATTTTGGCCTTGCAACCGATGGGTTTTTTTCGTGCCTCCCTCGCTTGGTTTTTTTCTCGGTCTCTTACCCCCTTTTCACTTTGGCCCCGAGTTCCCGGCTTTTGGTTTAATTTCGGCGGCACTTTCGAACTCTTCTTCCCCCGCGTTTGCCCCCGCCCTGTTCCGGGTTACGCGTTTCATTCGCGCTTGGTGGCTTCGGGGGATTTCCTTTCCCACTGTGCGGTTTTTCCCCGTGGCACGACTTTCTTTTTCCCAATGACAACTTTTTTTTTTCGGGCCGTTGTGAGGGCACCGCGGCGTTTTCTCCTAAAGCCTTCTCTCATTGAGTCCCCTAATCCCTGTCAATCACGCGGCGTTTCCCCCCCCCAAATCCATGTTTTTTACCTGACCCTGTCTCAAAGAATCTGTCCATTTCGCAGGTGGACGATTCCCTGATGTTCCCTTGGGCACGATCCCAGATCTTTTTTTTGCCCCCCTTTCTTTTCTTGTGCCTGGCCCCTTGCGCAAAACGGCCCTTTTTTCCACAGAATCATCTTTGTCTTCCAACGTCAATCGGCTCCTTTTTTTTTTTTTTTTTTTGTTTTTTTAAAACCTCTTTTCTTCTTCATCCATCATCAAGGAGTCGGGTGGCCAGTTTGCCCAACTTCCGCAGTTCCTTTTTCAATTTCCTGTTCTCGTTCCCGCCTGGTCCCCCCCACGTTGGCGGGGCTCACTTTGCCACTTTTTTTTTTTCTGCCGAAATTTTCTTTTTGAAGGCCTACCCCCCCCTCTGGTCTCACCAATGACTGGACCTTCTTTGCACTGTTCATTTTTTGCCAGGGTTTCGCTTCTCTTTCCCCTGGTTTTTTCTGAAATTTCCTTGAATACCTTCTCAATGGGTTGACTTTTCCCCCCGTCGTTGGTTCGTGAGTCCCTTTTTTTTACTCGGATTTTTTTTTTTTAGATTTTTCCATGTTTTGCGCCGGTTTTTTTCGCGCTCCTCCAGCCCGCCTTGTTTTCCTCCTCCAGCCCCCGTTCCTTTCTCATTTCATCGCTGGGCTAGGTTTCCCCTTGGGCCTTTCCCTTACACGGAACGATGGCTTTTTTTCGCCTGTCTGGAGAACCCCCCCTCATTTTTGCAATTGTTTTCGGCTTTCTCTCTCTTTTTTTTCCCTCCTTCCTCCGTTGTGTTTGGTTTCATCTTCCACCCCCTTTGCACACACCACCAATTGTCCCCCCCCCCCCCATTCTGTTCTCCAGGGAACCTTGACCCGCCCACCCCCCCTCTGTTTACCTTTTGCTGCTTTCCCCCCCGGATCGCTCAGTTTTTTCCTTGGCCGAGTTTTCCTTTGCCTGGTGCTAGGAGCAGCACGGTCTGGATTTGCTCTAAACAAACCTCGGTTTTGTTTTTTCACCCACATATGCCCCACGGAACCCTTTTTCCACCCAACCCCCAAAAGCTGGGACGGGTCGAAGAACAAAGGGCTCATTGGCATCAGTATACCCACCCTTTCCTTCAAAAAGAACCTTGGAGTCCCGTTTTGACCCCCCCCTTGCCATGAGACTTTGTACCCTCTTCCCAAATCGGGCCATTTTCGTGACCGTTTCGTCTACCTCTTCCTTGACCTGGATGGATTGTTCAAGTCGGTTCCCGTTTTATTTTTTTTCACCCCGAAAGTGGCTCTGGCCCCCCCCCCTCCCGTGGCAATTAAAGACCAAGCCTCCAGTTGGATCTGTCTTGTTCGGGCGTGCCCTGTTGCTTCCCGGCTTGCCTAGTTCGAATTTTTCCAAAAGGGGTTGAAACTGGCGGAATACCAACCGCCCCCCCCCTCTGTCTTGATGGCGGTTCTAAAAAGGCCTCCCTGTCCGGTCTTGTTCTTTGAGCGATTGCAAGTATTGGTTTTCCTTTTCTTTGGAGGCCTGTGGAACCGGTTTAGTTTCGGCGGGCCTGTCCCTTTATGAAAAGTTTTCCAGCCCCTGACAGCCTTCTGGTTTTTATCGGGGCCCACCTTTCTTCCCCTCTTAACGTGCACAATTTTTTGCTGCTTTTTTTCCCCAGTCTAGTCCATCGATGAACAGGTGATTTTTTCCGCCGGGGCATTTCTCCCCCCTGCTAGGCTTTTCCCGACCCCTTCCGTTTATTCCTACCCCCTTTTTCGTGATTCACCCTCCCCCATGGGTACTCTGTATTCCGCTTTTTTTGGCCTGGGCGGGAGACTGCTTCCGTTTTTTTTTGAAAACGGGCGGTTGTTGTGGTCTTTGATTTCCGAACTCGGTGTTTGCTGCGCCCGTTAACGGCCAGTTGGGGGTTTTTCTTACACGCGGGGGCTTTTTTGTGTGGTGAGGGGGTCTACCTTTTCGCCGGAAAGTGGTCTAGAAAATTCCTTTACCAAACCGTCTTTTTTTCGGCCGGGCTTGGTGTTTTCCACCCCCCCGCTGGGTAAATCCCCCCCCTCTCCAAGAGCCCACCATTCGCGTGAAGGGCCCCCTTGAAACACCCTCAAAAACCCCCATTCGGGGTTTCGGACCCAACCTAGGACCTTTTTTCTTTTCTGCCGCTCCCTCTTTCCGTTCGTCCTGGCACACAGTTGGGTACAGTTGGTTAACTGTTTCTGAGTGCCATCTTCGTCGCACAATACCAACGACCAAAATTCGGGATTACCTCCCCTTCCACACTCCCCTTTCCCTGGCGCGCCGCTGGTTGCCCCACCGGCCGGTTGCGTTTGCTTCTAACTTCTTTTTTTCTTGCAGCGTTTTTTGATGGGGTACCACATTTTGGCCAAAAGTATTCCACCCCCTCTACCCCTCCCGCCCCTCTGGGTCAAGCCCCCCCTTTCCCAGGCTTGCAATTCTTTTTTCACCCCAACCCACCCGGTTTTTTTACATATTTAGGTTCCCTTTTTATTTTTTTTCCCCCCGTCAACTCCTTTCCCTTGTTTGGGCGGTTCCTCCCCCCCACTGACTCCAGCCCCGGGCCAGAACAGTGATTTTTCCCCCCGGGGTGCTTGTTTTGTCCACCTTTGCAGCCCAGGAGGTTGGGCCCATTTTCCCCGCCCTTTCTGTTTTTTTCCTCGGTCTTTTTTGCTGTACCAAAAGAAATTTTTCTGGCCAGAAGAAGGCCACCTCTTTGATTTTTGTTTCTGTTGATTTCTTTATTTCTTACGTCCTCCCTGCCAGGTTTCCGTTCTCAGGCACGGCTTGTTGCTCTTTTTTTGTTGTCTTTTTGGTCCGCACCCCCTCCAATCTTTCTTTACTACCTCTGTTGTTGAAAGGACTTTTTGAAAGTGTGTTTGTTCAGTTTTTTTTGCCCCCCTCCCCGAAAATATCGGTCAAACTCTGGCCGTTCATGGACTCTGAAGAACCACGGGCCTTTGTCCCCCCCCCAACTTGACTTTTTGACGTGATTCTGTCACTCATCTCAATAACCCCCCCCTGCGTTTAGTTGCGTTGTCATAGAACTCCTTTGAAAAACGGCTTCCGACTGCCCCCCCTGTCTTTCCCTGTTCCTCATTCCCCCCAAAACCCATCCCTCCCGAAGTCGGCCCTGGTTTGTTTGCAATTTACCTTACAAACTTATTGTTTCCCAAACAACCCCATAAAATGGTTTCCCCCCCCCCCAACCGCCCCTTTTAGGGCAAAATCTCCAACTGGGGGTTTGTTTTTCAAATCCGGGGTTACAACACATGGCATGCTGCTTCCAGGCCCTTTTTTTCTTTGTTGTAGCTAGTGGTTGGGATATTCCCGAGTTGTAGCCACACCCCGTTGTTGCCACGATCTCGTGGCGATTGCCCCCTTTGCAGTTAGTTTTTGGTCCCCCCAAGGGCGGTCCGACTTCCAATTTTTTTACTTTTTTGAAGGGTGACTGTCCCCTTTTTCTTCCCCTTCGTTATTTTTAGAAAGGCGGAGTGAAATCCCTGTCCTTTTTCCCCATCCTCCCCCCCATTACCCGAAAACTGTTTCGCTCAATAAAGCGGAGCGGAAGCTTCTGTTTCCCCCTATCGGGCTGCACCCGATTTGGGGGGGGGTGTTTTGGTGGTTGGTTTTTCCCCTTGCATCCGTCTTGCTCTTTGGAGCTGTTGGCTCTTCACCCTCTTTTCCTTGCCTCCGGGCCCCCTTTTGCTCCCGGGTTTCAGTTTGTTGGCCCTTTTTCCCAGGACGAAAATAAAAAATAAGCCCCTTTTTTGCCTCCCCCCCCCACTGGGCTGTCCAACGCGGCATCGGCTCCCCTTTTTTTTTGCTGGTTGACTTTTCCTCCCCCCCCTTGCGCGGTTTCTCCCCTTTTTGTCCCTGAAGCGATTCTCCCGCTCCTAATTAAGAACCCCAGATACCACTGCTTTTTCTGACCGGAAGTTTGTTCTTCTTCGCTTCGCGCCCTTCTTTTTCGCCTCCCCGATCAATCCTGCTGGTCGCCCCCAAATTTCCCTTGTCGCGAGGTGTGGGTTCTAATCAAGAACCTTCCTCCCATCTGTTAAGCTTTCCTTTGGTGTACCCTGGTCCCCCCCCCCCGATACCAATTCTCTTTTGACGCTTTTCATTATGGAGTCCTCCCCCCCCGCCCAACCAAAAACACCGCAAGTGTCACCCCCCGGGCCGGTAAGATGGAGGGTCCCCCTTGTGCTCCCCCCCCTCTCGCTCACACCGCGTCTCTGGGGGCTTTTCCCCCCGGACCTTCCAGGAGACTCCTGGCGGTTGGATTTTTTTACCGACCCTTTCCCCATTTTCAAGAACTTCTTTTCCCCACCCCCCAGGTCCGGCGTCTTCTTGGTTACTGTTCCCCGCCCTTTGGAGGGTTTCATTTTTTTGCCCACTCTTTTTTTTTTTTCCCCTAGGAATTACTTTTGGTTCTCCTTCTATTTCTTTGTTGGTGTTCCCCCTCGCTTCACCGATTCCTATTTTCTTTTCAAATCTCATGGTTGGGTCCGCGGAATCGCTCTTTCTTGTATGAACTTGTTTTCCCTGTTTTCCTATAGCCGGGGCTGCTTAAATTTCAAAGTTCCCCCCCCACGCTTTTGTCCTCGGATTTATGAATAACCCTTTGCGGTTCTTTTCGGCCCCCATCAAGACACCGGCGTTTGCGCTAATACCCCCCCTAATCCTTTTTTTGATAAGTTTTCCCTTTTGACGTCATTCCTTTACCCGAAGCCCTGTTGGCGGTCGCGGCTTTTTGGAGGAACCCCACTCAATGTTTTTCAATTGGATTTTTATGATAAGTCCCCCCCAGTTTTTTTTTTTTTTTTTTTTTTTTTTTTTTTTTTTTTTTTTTTTTTTTTTTTTTTTTTTTTTTTTTTTTTTTTTTTTTCGGAGACTATGACAATTTTGACAATTATGGTTCCCTTTTCCCTTTCTGCAGCCCCCATTTCGTCGGGTGGTTAAAAGTTTCTTTGTTTGCCACTTTGTCCCCCTGAGCTTTCCTTCCCGGGGGCGCTTTCCCTTTGGTCGAGGGGGCTGTGGGAAGATCGGTCTCTTTTTTTCTGCCCCTCTGTCCAAAACGCGGGCCCCCCCCCATTTTTCCTTTCCGTCACCGTTAAGAAGGATGGCCCTTGGAGTTCTCCAGCCCCCAGAAGGGTCCCCCATTGATCGGATCCAATTCTTGCACCAAGACTCCTTTCCCCTTTTTTGTACCGCGGCCGGGCCCCCCTGAGATGACACAGTGCCCGCTTTTCCCTGACCTGTCGACCTTTTCCCCGCCACAGATTGAAGTGCTGTTCATGGATAAAGAGGGCAACTTGTTGACCCCAAAGGTTCTGCGGTCAATCACCGTGGCACCCCCTAAGTTTTTTGCCCGCCGGGAGTGTCAAGGCCCCCCCCCCCCCCATGATCGGCGTTTTCACCCTGGCGAAAGTTGCGCGGAGAGCCCAGCCCCCCCCCCCCCCAAAACAACAAAAGGGACAAACTGTGGCGGACTTGAATTGGACCCCCCAACCGATTCTTTTTCTTTTTTGTTTCTGATTGAAGCGCCCGTTTTAGCGTATGTTTGTCTCGAATTGCTTCAAGACCCACCTTTTGCCCCCTGACGTGGCCATCGTTTGCGTTGGAACACTTTGGCTTTTTTTTGCTGTCGGCTGCCATCTTGGACTGTGTGTCCCGCAGATTTCTTGGTTTCCTTGACTCCCTTCCCTCGTAACATTCCAACTTGCTGCCGGGGATTTCTTAACCCTCGCCCCCTTTCCATGTCTTTTGGTCGCTCGTCCTCTGATCGAGTCAAGCCGTCCATTTTCCCCGTCCTTTCTCCCCCCCGGCTTGCCTTCAAGTTCTTCCAAAGGGACTTTGTCGGCGCTCCTATTTTTTGCACCCAATCGGGCCTGAGGGAATTATCCGTGCCGTGACACCTTTCGCTGGGGGGTAGGTGTTTCACAGTCCTCAACTCCCCCAGGGCGCGTTCCTCCGTAAGTTTTTGGGGGGGACCGACTACCCCACGCTTTGCTTCGTGTTGTTGTACCTCCCCACTTTCGAGTTTCTTTAAAATTGCAGCGCCAAAAAACCCACGACGCTCGGCCGTTGCTTTTTTTCCAAAAAATGTTTGTATTTGTCCCCTCCCCCCCCCCCCCCCCCCCAAGAGAACCCCTGGCGGAGGCACGTTTTTTCAAACCCCATCGGTGTTCCCCCGTGCCAAACATCAACAGGTGCCGGCGGAGCGTTTCCTTTTAGGCTGTCAAACACAGGTTTCGGGTCAACTTTTGGCTACCACATGACCTCTTCTTTCTCCCCCAATAAACGAAGACCCCCCCCCCTCGGGCTTACCCTCCTTCCAAAATCATTTACTTTTCTGGCGTTCAACACCAACCCCCAGTTTTTTTGTGGTCGCCCCCCCCTGTAAGTTGGTCAACGGCTTTTTTGTGATGTGGCTTTACGGTTCCCCCAGTATCCCAACCACGCGCGCGCTCCCCCTTTTTGACCAGGCAGTGCAGGGTCTGCCTTTGATGTTTTTTCCCCTTGACACTTTGCACCCCCAAAAATTTTTTTCAGATTTTTCCTCAGCCGGCGTTGCCCATGATCTTCCCCACCGTTCCCCTTATGTGTTGGTGCGGGTGAAAATTTTTTCCTGCTCTGGTGGTTTTGGGAATTTTTTTTTTCCCATTTGCTGGTTTGGGCGTAAAAAACTCCCTGTCCAGGCTCGTTTGGTGTTGCCCCCCCTTATCCGCGGTTTTCCTTGATTCATTGGCTTTCTTTTTTTACAGGAATTGCTTTCGTCCCCCGAGGGTCCCCCTCTTTACGTGCTGTTCGTTTTGTTGATCGTGACCTCTTTTTCCCTTTAATTTTTTTTCCCCTGTTTTTAGTCCCTCCTGTGGGCCAGTTTTTGTTCTGTTTCGTTATTTTCCGCCCACCACTTTAAAAGATCTATATCTCCTCTGTTGTTTGTTTTTTCTTTCCGTGGTTGTTGTTTTTTTCCCCCCCCCAAAATAAAGCACTCTTTTTTTCCCCCCTGGGCCTGGAACGCTGACAAAATTGTCGAAAAACTTCAGGGTCTGACGAAATCGTCTCAGCTCCCCAACCCCCTTCACCACACACTTGCAATCATTGTTTCGGCCTGAGTGCAATTTCTTCACCAGTTTCTTTTTTTTTTTTTTTTCCCCATGTTTACCAGGTTTTCCCCAATGCCACCGCGCTTGGCTGCATTTTTTGACGCAAAACCCACCTGCCTGTGTCCCCTTCGCCCTTGCTTGTATCCAGACATTTTTCACCCCTTGTATAACGAGTGTGTAAACATACATGGGTTAAACCGGCTGCATGAGTGCCCCAATCTCCCAATTTTGTTGTTCCCCAATAATTGCCACACATTCAATGGCAGAACCCTGTCTCTTAAAGGCTGGGTTTTTAGGTTTCTTCCCCCCCTTGCCCCGATTTGTTATCCATTCCCCCCCCTCCTTTTTCCCTCTGCTGCGTGTAGAGTGCGTCCGGCGTTTTGCATCTTTTCCTGTCCCAACCTTCCCCCCCCTGATTTGGAAAGACGTGATGTTTCTTCTTCTTTCGTTCCAAGGGGGATAGCCTCCTTTGTCTCCGGTTTTGCAGCCCCAGGTCCCCCGAAACTGTTTTCGCAATGTTCACGTGCGGGTCATCCCTTTTCCCCCTTTACCTTCACCCCGTTCCTTCTTTTGATTGATGCTCTTGGAGCTGGTCCTTCTTACAACCCCTGAATTTTTCCCCCCTTGTCCCTCCGTTCCCCCGAAGCCTGCGGTCTTTTTTTAAAATTTATGCGGCACTTTTCCGTCAAACCCCCTCCCCCTTTTTTTCACCCATACGCGGCAGCCCTTCCCCTGTGGGGAGTTCGGCTTCCTCCCCCTCCCTCCGTTTTCAACGGCTTTAACCGTCCGATCCCCCCCTCCACAAATTCAGGCCATCCCGGCTACACTTTGAACTTTTTTACTTTTTTTTTGGTATTCAGAAATGAAATTTTTTGTTGGCCCTCTCGACCATCCGCGGCTTACCCCTCCATTTTTGCCCCTCATTTGTAATACAAAGAATCGTGGCAGCATAGGTTTGGGACCCTCTTTTCCCTTTTTTTTTTTTTCCCTGCAAAAAAAAATATGGGCCGCAGCTCATTTTTTTTCAGCGGCCTTCCCCACCGCCGTGTTTTGTTCACCTAGACGATGTTCCCGTTTCTGCCCCCTTGTTTTTGTCTATCCACGACGATTTCTTTTTTTTAGTTTTGCTTTCATCAACGCCCCAGTTCTTTCCCTGGCGGTTGTTCAATTCATAAATTTTCCTTTTTTTCCCCCCACCACTTCTCCTCTAGATTAGAACTGTTTTCTTATTGGTGTCCCCTTGCCTTTTTGCTAATTTGGCCACTTGGGATTTTTTTCCCCCTGACCTCCACTCCCTTTGTTCCCTTTCCCTCCTTCTACATCCATTAATTCTGTCTTTTTTCAGACTTCTTTCAATTTCCCCCTCATTGGAAGGGTTCCCCCATGCCTCCATCTTCTTGGGTCTAATTGTTGTCCTGAATACCCTTCTCCCTGAGCTTTCTTTTTCCTTTTCCTCCCCCAGTTCCGTCTTTTTACGTTCGGATTCATTTTTTTCTCCGCCTCTTTCCGTTTTTTTTCCTGCGAAGACTCGCCCCATGGGAGCTTTTGGACGCTCCCCTTTTACACGTGGGCCTCCCTCCCCTCTCCCCCCCGTCACGAGTGCGTTCCCCCCTTTCTGTCTTGAGCTGTGACCCCCTTTTTTTTA
>Ga0179593_1435381_pt1 | contig 10743 bp, 11 predicted proteins | sample CZODoug2_1_08_16_FD_185931 | JGI IMG/M metagenome (GOLD analysis project Ga0179593, IMG submission 185931) | Vadose zone soil fungal communities from Angelo Coast Range Reserve, California, USA - CZODoug2_1_08_16fungal (PacBio error correction) | ecosystem: Environmental > Terrestrial > Soil >... | reverse complement strand
TCCATTCAAACGTTTTAGTGGGAGTCGATCCTTGTTTGCCTGTGTGCAGCCCTTTCCGCGAGGATCCAGGATTTTTCCCCGGGCTTTCGGCCGAACAACAAAGACCACTCCGGCGATTTTCCGGATGATACGTTACCCCCGCTGTCCCCTTCTGCGTCTGCGTTCCTCTTTTGGCCCCGGTTTGCTTGAACCGTTACTTTTTAGTTATTTTTCAATGGGCCGCTGAATGGCCAAGTCCATCAGGTCTCCTTTTCAGCTCCTCAGGCAGTTCTGCGCCTTTTCGTCTTGCCCCGTGCTGGGTCATCCCCTGACCCCGAACATGAATGCTAGCACAGGTTTTTTCCTTTTCTGACGGCTATTATGCTGTTTCTGTTTGTGGAAAGATTGACGTTCGCTTCAAGAAGTCTGGGCCCTCCTCCCTGTGGCCCAGTTTTAGAGACCTTCCAGTCTAACTCCTCCTTCGCTTGAGCTCGATCCCCCTTTTGTGGGTAGTGTCTGGTGTACACCTTCAGTCTTCTTACCGCGTTTCAATTTCGCGATGCCCAAATACCTTTTCCCCCGTCTTTGACGACTTCTAGTTTCCCTCTCTTCCCCCCTTTTTATTGCGCGTTGAAAAGTTTCTAGTTTCCATATTTTTTTTAATATTTGTTTCCCTTTCCTCTTTAGGATGGCTACTCATATCGCTGCGCGCTTCGAGGAGGATTTATCTGAGGACGGATTTCGCGCCTCTTTCGCCTCCTCTCTTTCTTTCATGTACGGAAGGCCCCCCTTAGCCTTTGGTGATGGTCTTATGGTAATACCCTATGGCGGTTGAAATGTGATGCGCGACTTTGGTGTTCTCACGCTTTTTTAAATCTAACCCTTTTGGGGTCACAAAAAAGGCACCTTTTGCGCCTTTGGGCGTCTCGTCCAGTCGATTCCTAGGTTCACTTTTGTACAAACTGTCCCGCGCCGCGCCCTTCAAAAAGATTGGGGCGTCCGGTCTTGGACGGTCGTTTTCTTTCGACACGCTCGTCCTCATGGGCACCCCCTCCTTCTGCTCCCTTCCCCGGCCATCTTTACAAAGCCGATTTTATTCTTTCTGATTGCTTCCAACAATAGTTTTCTTTAGTTTGAGGTGCTCCAGCCTTCTCGGCAAGGTATTCTCTCTTCATCCTTTCAGCGAGAATATGTGATGCGAGATTCCTTGGATTCTGCCCCCCCGCTATACTTTGAGAAAGGTCCCCCGCATTTGGAAAGGACTCTTTTATGTTTCTCCTCTATGCGTCCCCTTTTTCTTCCTCCTCTCCTTCCATCGCATCCTGCTTCCCAAGACTGGTTGGTGGCCCCCCCTCTACCCCGATCGCAATTTGATAACCAAGCGTAAGAGAGCTGAAAACAGCCACTCTGTGATTATTATTTTCAGACGACCAAGGATGTGCTCCGTGCGCATCGGCCGACTCCGCGGTGTTCATCGTGTCCGGCCCCTCGCGTGGGTGGTTAATGAGTTTCCTCCCCCCAACATCCCGGACTATCATAAGCAAACGCGCTGATATGGAGACAGTCAGCCAGAGGACTTTTCTCGTATTCCATCTCTTCTGAATTTTTCTGAAGAGGGGCTTCCTTCTCTCCGGTTGAATTTCTCGGCCCATTCGCGCCACCTTACTCCTTCTTTTTGAGACCCCTTTTACCGATCGTCATGTTTGAGAGGTGTTGACCGTTGATGTTGAGTCCCCTTTGGGCAAACGAAGTGATAGAGGCTTTTTGCCGACTCCCCCCCCCCCCCCTTTTTTTTCCTTGTTTTCTCCATGCTGCTCTTTCAGAGTTACGGGTTTGCCTTTTAGTCCTACTCTAGAAGGACCAATGGTTCTGTTTTTTTTGAGAGAGTTTGGCTGGCGTTCCGGTTCGGCGCCCTCTTTCTTCTTTTTTCAGTACCTCGTAGACGCGTATTTAAGTGACTTTTCCCCCTTATCCCACAACTTCCCTTTTCTTAAGCTAGTCCCTGATTTTTTTGATAGATTTCAGAGCCTCCATTATAAGTTTCTGATTTCCCTTTCGTTGTTTCCCGCCGCTCCCTTGCTCAGACCCACACCCTGTGCCGTCTATTTTTGCGAGAAGAGTCTTTTCCTGTAGTCTCCAGTACGGACGCGTTTCATTTATTCAACGACCGTACCCTTCTCCTTCATTCCTGTCTTGAACACGCGGTATCCAGGTCCTCTACCCCAGTGACCGAATTTGTCACGTTTGTGCTCGATCGTATTCTTGCGATTTTGTGCTGTCCAATCTAAAAAAGCAGAAAGTCAGCCTTAAAAGCGACGGCGACAGAGTTTTCCGTCTTCCCCTCGAGGACTGACACGCACCTGCTTTCTCCCCCCCTTATTTTTTATCATAATGCAGTTTGATGAGTAGTGGTAGTTACCTGATAGGTAAAATTTGATTCCCTTGCAACTGATCCCTGATTGCCAGCTGATTCGTGACTCGTTGATCCTCTTTTCTTGTCCGCAACTGAGTACATTGATTCCCCTAAACCCTAACCTATGCTTTGATAAGTTTCTGCTCTTTCCTTTCCCAGCATTATTAAGCCGTTTTCCTCCTCTTTCTCAAGTTGCCCGATTGAAGTTTTCCTCTCCTCTTTTCTTGCCCTGCGATTCGTCCCTGCACCGTTTTTCAATTCTTCGTCCCCTCCCACCTTCCCCCCCCCAATTTAATCCTCTCCTTGATTGTTGGTTCTTTCTCTCAGCTCCCTAATTTATGCCCCTGAATGCATTTGCCTTTTGGACACTGACCTTCTTTTTTTATCTGAGAGGTAACGGCTTCTGTCAACTGTGCTATCTCTCTCTCCTTTCTTAGACCAATCAGTAGCTAACTGGTCCGTTCCTCCCCCCTTTTCTGGTCAAGTGAGAGGTCTATTTTTTCTCTTCAAGTCTCGGTTAGGCTTGTTCGTTTGAACTCCTCCTCCGATTTTACCTGGCGTGACGATCCTCTTTTAATCGCTTCTTCCTCTTCGGGACTTTTTCCCCGCTTCCGATTGCCACTTGACTCCCCCCCTCCCTCCTTGGACTGACTGATCTGACACCACGGGCGATGGATGTCTTATAATAGGAGTAGAATTCAGGAAACGATAGCCAGTGTTGATTCCTTCTGGTTAGTGTTTGAGCTGTCCGGCCTCTCGCCCATCGCAGTCATCATGTCTCTCTCTCCAGTCCGACTACGGTCACCATTTCGTTCAAGAGTTCCTTCTCCCCTTTCTCAGCAGCTAGAGGAATAGACCTTGAAGTCTGGGAGTCGCCCCCATCCCAACACCCATTACTCTTTTTCTAATTTCCGACGATCATCTTCGCGCACGGCGCCATTAGCGCCTCCCCTCCTTGAGTAACCGTTTTATTATCGTCCAAATTAGATGGAGGCGATTATAGAGCAGTCTCTCCCGCCAGTTTCTTCCCATTTCCCCTATTTTTTGTCTTCGAGTAATTGAAATCTTCCGGGTCTCTCTCCTTTCGGTTAAGTATCATAATCAGTTGTCTCTCCTCCAGTACGCTCCCTTCCGCGGGGCTTCCCGGAACCTGAGGATAAGTACTTCTAGTCTGAGCTCCCCTGCCTCCTTTTCCTCCTCCTCCCGCCGTCTCCTTTATTTCTCACGGGTCAGGCTGCTTCCCGATCTTTCGAACCTTAGGGAAGTTTCGATAACTTCGGCTCCTGGTCCCCCTGCGACATTGATATTTTCTTCGCGTTGGCCTTGTCTCCCCTCCTTCTTCTTTTGCTTTCGCTTTTTTCCTTTACGACATTCCCCCCAGTCTCTAGTTACCCAGCAATCGATTTCGGAGTTATAAGAGAGTTTTCTGACATAGTGATGGACCGGCTTGGCCTTCTTGTCCTTTTAGTGTGATTGATGATAGCGTGATGTGATGTCGCTTCTTCTCCTCTTTCTGCCGATTTTCACCCTGCTTTCGTCTGTAACTTCTCTGCCCATCTGCATCCCCATTGTCGGCAGCACTATCTATCTTGGTTATAGCATTTTCTTTCTTTCCATCACAGATGGCGATCTGCCCTCCCCCCCCACTTTCCCCCCCCTTCTTGAACCCCTTCTTCTATTGTCCTGTCTCTAGAAGATCCTCTCTTTCCCTGACTGATTAGTGAGTAGATCACTCCTTTATTTGCAGTCTCGAACCAGTTTGTCCACCACTATAGGCAGACTCGTTACTCATCTTTCGCCCTCCTTATCTTTCCTTCCTCCTTACCCCCTGTGTCGCACCGTTTGCCATTCCCCCTCCCCGTATGCTCGGGACGAGTTTTAGAGTCAAAAACATAGGATCACTCCGCTTTATTATGGCCTTTTGTGGAATGAGGACTGTGCTTTTTCCTCAAATTGACCGCCATCCCCTTCTCCTGGCCCTGAGCGCGGCGGGGACGCTTTTGTTCAGTCCTCTCTGCGATGATTCGTCGACCAATTGGAAGATTCCAAGGCGGCCCCCTTTTTGTTTCCCTTTCAAGCTGGCCGCCCCACCTTCTTCCTCAGTTTCTCTCCTATTTTTTTCCCCTCTCATCCCCACGCTCCCACAATAACTTCTTTCTTCAGTTCTCTGTTTACGATTCACGACTGGCCAAGCCAAGCTTTGATTAGGGCGCACGTTTCTCCCAGATCATCCGACTTTCCTCCGCGCGCTCCCCTCTTCTTTCCCCGCCCTCCGCTCCGCCCTTCAGGAAGAAACTCTCCCCCCGAGCTGGTGTGTATTCCAAGTTCACTCCTGTCCCTCTCTATGGCCATGGACCTGTCGGCCTCTCTCCCGCTTTTCTTGGCTCCTTGCCACGTGGTATGCGTATGGCCCGTTCCCTTTGTTATCCAAAGCGAGCCAAGCAAAGAGGGATACTCAACCTATACGACTAGATTGACTGTTCTGCCGGAAGGTCTCTCCCTGCGGCCCTTTTTTCTTCCGTCTTTTTTTTTTCGCCTTCCACGGCGATTGTCTCCACCCTTCCTTTTTCAACTTATCCCTGATATCTTTCAGAGTCCCCTAAGGGTCTGTGAGTGTGGATTACCAGCCTGTGGGTCCCTCATCACTTCTGGCTGCACTGCCTGGCTGCTTTCACCCCGCTGACCTCTGACCGTATAATCGGCAATTTTGAAGCCACCCAAACGGATTTTCCGAAACTCCCCCCCCCCCCCCCCCCCCCCCCCCCCCCCCCCCCCCAGTTCTCCATTAACCTTCCATGTTCGCGCGATTTACCCAAATAAGTAGTCTTGACTGATTGTCGTCTGGCGTGTTCTTCTCGATTCCCATTCTTTTTCCCAACCTCTTCCTCTTCTTCCCCAACTTTATGTCAATTTCGTCCTGTTTCTCTAGAGCATTCCCACCTGTTCCCTCGTTGTTTTGCGTATCGATCTTCCGTCCTCCCCCTCCTTTTCCCAGGCTCTTCCTTCGGTTGAGGGGACGACAGGAGATAGTGGTTTATTCCGATGCAAGTGCTTGTCCCCACCCCAACGGCTGGCCGACAAACGCCCAGGACTCCCCCAATAGTGCCGTTATGAGGGATTTTTTTTTTTTTCTTTTTTTTTTTTTTTTTTTTTTTTTTTTTTTCTTTTTTTTTCACTCCCGCGCGCCCATTTCTTTTTAATTTAGCGCTGGTTGATTGAAAGAAGGGTGCCATTAATTCAATGTCTCGAGCTTCTACAACTGGAAACGCCTTTTTCTTTTTTTTCATCCTCAGCAGGCATTGCCTCTAGGCGTGTTCTGGTTCATAAAAGGCCCCCTAACACCTATGTCTAGGCCCATCTTCGACCCCCGGAGGAAGGGACGCAGCTTTTTTGGGCCCTCCCCTCCCTCCCTTGATCACGAAGATTTTCCTCTTCATGGCTAAGGCATTACCTAGAACTTGACGGTTATTTGGATCTTACCGTCGGTGTCCCCCCCCCCCCCCCACCTCGGTTGTGCGCTTTGCCCTTGTGCCACCCCCTGCCGTTTAATAACCTAGGTTGAAAACTCGATGACCCTAACTTTGATCTGCCGGAGTCGAGGTCCCTTCCTTCTCCCCCCTTTTCTTTTCGTGTGTGACCTTTTGCCATCACCTTCCCATCTCCGTTCATCGTGGCGACTTCCTGGTCCCTCTTTTTCTGGCCCTCCTTCGCGCTTTACTTTCGTTTCCCGGCGGATGCTCTAGTCCTTCTCCCCTCCTTACGTGTGAGAGAGCGAGTTTTTGGCTTGTATGGACGGGACTTTGTTCCCAGCACCCTTTGGAGCGTGGATTTGGAAACTGCTTTCCCTAACCCTTCTTTCTTTCTTCTCCCCTTTTTTCCCGAGACCTGGCTTTGAGCCCTCTTTTCCTTCCCCCCTTCCCCCCCCCCCAAAAAGAGACAGTGAGATCGCACCCCTTGTAATTCATTAGGCTGGTCTTCTTTCTCCAAAGAGGATTAGACGTCTCTCCCTTCCACCTCTTTGCTGCAGTATGTCGGTACTCTTTGAAAAGAGGAGGTTGACCAGGAAGCCTGTTGCTGGACCCCGTTGCATTCTGGACAAGACCTTCGGTGGTGGACTTTTCTATTCTCCCCGCTTTCCTTTTTCCTTACTACTCGCCTTTCGTGGATTGTTGGCTCCCTGTTCTTCCGTGGTCAGGCTGAATTCTCTCCGAACTGCTTCTCATCTTCGCTGATTGGTGGTAAGTCTGTGAAGCTACTTTGAGTCTCATGCCTGCCCTTCGTTAGTACGTTCCCTTAATTTTTTCCCTAGAGGACGCAGAGGCCTCGGTCCGAGTCGGCCATAGAATTTTAATGTTAGCCCGGTGACTGTTGTTTGGTCCCCTTCCGGCACCTTATCCCTCTTATTCATCCGCGCCATTGACCTTATCTTTTTCCCTTTTGCTGAGTTTCCCTCTTATTCTCCGCCCTACCATTGATGGCTTGCAAGTTGCCTTCCCCGAAGAAGCGTTGCATTTCGGGCCGTTTCGCCCTTCCCTATTTTACAGCTACATCAAAAATCCTTCTGCCCCCCTGAACTCTTGACATGGCGCAGACCCATACCGGCTGGATTAATATATTAGGTCTCCATGGTTTACTCGATTTCATCCGGATAAGTTTTCAATTATAGGTGCCCATCGGTCTCTCCACCCCTCCTGTGGGCTTTTACAAATCCACGCGCCCGCTTATGTTTTTCCTTGAGTGTTGAAAGTTTTAGAGAGGGCCACTTTTGATATTGCCGCGAGGCCTTTGCCGACGCCACCGCGCTCGGTTTCAAGGTGCTGATCACTTTCCTGCGTTGTTCTTTCTTCCCCGGCCAATTTATTTCTAGTGGCGCCATCGACAGACTCTTCCCTCTCCAATCAATGTTCTTGCTAGGAGTTCTTCCCGGAGTTTCCCGGTTTTTTTTTCCTGTATTTTTGAGAATACCTCTGCACTCGGCCCTTGCCCCCCTTCCCTCCTTCCATTCTCGGACACCCATCGCAATGTCCCCTTTTCCTCAGCTATCTCGAGATCCAAATTTTCCCCCCTACGGTTTTCTATTTCAAAGGATTTTTGTTAAGGTGGCTTACGCCCTCTCCTGCGCGAAAACACATTGTGCCCTGCGGTCCTGGGCGCGCCGCGAGGTCGGTCGTCCTTGACTCAAGTCTTCCCTTTTTGCCTTTGCTCGTTACCCCAAGAAATACTTTCCTCCTAGAGGTCCCCTTGTTTCCTTTTCTTTGGTGACCGAAATTTTGGTTTACTTCCTCTTGTCGATGATTTTTCTGTCGTGGGAGCTCCCCCCCCATTCAAACAGACCCCCCCCACACCCCCCCCCCCCCCTTAATTTCGCTACTCCCTTTTCGGACGACTTAGTTATATACCTGCCTGACTTCCTCCCCCAAGCACATTTCACGTACTCCAGGTTGGTTTTCTCCTCCTTTTCTTTCTCCCTTCTTAAGGAGTTCTGTCGATCGTCTTTTTTCTCCGGACCGTTTCCCCCTATGTCGATGATGCCGCTCTTGTGCCTCCTTTTCTTGATCTCGCGGCGACTTGTTCCCCACTCTCCTTTTCAGCGCTTCTAGTACCCCTTTTCCTCCTTCCCCCTAACAATATGGCTCCTTTGGGCGATTTTATGAGTTTCCCCCATGCCTCCATTTAATCTTCTCTTCTCTCCCTCCCCCCTGCCCTTTTGGCACGTCCTCCTCTGCGTTCCTCTCCCCTCTCTCCTGTTCCAACTCACCTTTCCCTTCTTCCGGCCCCCCCTATTTTTTCCCCCCTTTCTCTTTTCCTTGGTTTTTTTTTTTTAGCGAGAGACGAGGAAGTCTTTCATAACGGACTGGCCTAAGAACCGTCTTGGCCCGACCGAGTTCATTCCGCGGCCGCTTCCGGTCTCCTTCCCCTCTTCGCTCTCTACTCTCTTTCGACATCCCCCCCCCCAGCGTCACTTTCTCTCGAAAGCACCGTAGATGAGAGGGATAGTTTTGTTTTTTCTGACGTCCAGGCGGTACGACAGCTGCTTCCCGGAGCGTTGTTGCCCACTCCGGCTCTATCTCCCCCGGCTTTCCCCCTCTTCGCTTGGAACTCAGCTTATCATATTGCACCTGGACTTTTTTACTAGTCTAAGCGCAAGCCCCCAAGTCAGTCCCTTGGAGCTTCCTTAGACCCAAGCAGTTGCCTCCCTTCCTTTGTGTCGGGCTCCTCCGGCTTCTCTCCCCCTTTCCCTCGATCCCGTCCGTCCTGTTGCGCTTTTTTTGATTCCCCTTTTTTCGATCCATGCAAGCACAGTCCCGCCCCAAAATTCCTACCTGACCGGCCCCGAATTGCTCCCCCTCATGTGGATAACTCGTGCCCTCTAGCTTCAGAGTCCTTTCTCTTTTTCAGGAACTTCACTTTCTAAGTTCTTATCCCGCCCCGATGTAGAAATCTAATGGAAAAACTTTTTTCGTCTTGAACCGTCTCGTACTACGGAACGGTCCCTAGCAGCACTTCTTCTTTTGCGTAGTCTTTTTATAGTCTCATTTCTCCTCCTCTTTTTTTCAATCACCTGAGATGGGTGTAGGTATCTCCTTTTTATCCCTCCCTGCCCCTGTCTTGCTCTGGTTAAAGACAATATTTGCTAGTCGTCCCTGCCTGCATCCTTCTTTGGGGCAGCTCCCTCCCGGCTTCTTCGTTCCTTCTCGCGCTTCCCACTAGCCTTCCCCTGCCCCACGACTACCGAATATTCCATTAAACAGGGAGCCGCATTTTGTCTGGAAAGACTACCTCGGTCCGTGTCCCTTTTCCTTTTCCTCCTTCCCTACTCCTGCACAATTTTGCCCAATCCCCTTTTGAACTGATAAGTAGTGATGTTATGCCCCCCCTCTTTTGCCTTATTGGGCCGACCCCGAAATTAAACTGCTCCCTCTTTCCCCCTCCGTCTCTTCTACGAGAGTCAGATCTTTTTCTCCCTCGTCTGCGGATCCGCGCAGCTTGTGCAATCGCCTTATTGCTTACCATCCTTGCCCTCTCCCCTTTCAAGAGACCCACCTTTCTTCGCTGCCATGCTCCGGTTTTCCATGCTCTTTTCCTTCTCCTCCTATGATCTCCCATCTGTGTCGTCGTCCCAGGAAGGAGAGGTTTCCAAGGAGCTCGTCTGGACACCCCAATTATTCCCCTAAGATGTTTGTCAATCAGGTTTCGCTTCCTAGTCTGATTTTACCGTACGCGAATTTCTTTAGTTTTTTCTCGCAAAGTATTCCCCCTCGTGTACAACAACATCAGATATAGTTCACCTGATCCTATGATTCCTCTGCATGAAAATTGCGCACGCTGGCGCCCTCCTTCACTACCTTTATGAGTGGGGTCCTACGCGAGATATGACCTTTTACCCTCTTTTTGAAGTAACCTGATGTCACCCGGGGTTCAGGCTAAGCCTTGAGTTTTCGAACTTGCTCTGCACTGCATTGACAGCCCCCTCGTGGCGGCTCTTCTTTTGCCTCTTTTTTTCTCCCTCCGGATCCGCATTGAGCCCCTTTCCGCAGGACGGCGGAAGTATTCTCTCGAAACCCTTTTTTTGTATTAGATTTAAGTGTACTGCCCAAAGTATTCTCCCGTTCCCTCCCCCGCTCTATTTCCCTTTTCCATCCACGCTCCAACCTATCAGAGTCTCTTTTCCGCCATACCGCACGACCCTCAGGCGCGCGGCTCTCTATAGATAACCTTTTTTAGTTTCTGCGAGTCGGTCGACGTATTCCTTCATCCGGCCTTTACCGATGGCCTGGGTTGTTCTTGTCTCTTTTTTCTTTTCCTCCCGGTTCCACGAGAAAACCGTTTGTCCCCTTTAATCGGACGGGCAGCTTTAGTTGCATAGAGACTTTCCCCCGAGGCCATGGGCCGGTATACCCAGGTTCCCTTCCACCCCAACCCGTCGCGGATTCCGTCCCCTGATCTCTTCCTTTCTTCCCTTCTTCTGGAAGGTCTTGACTTGATCCCAGTTCGTTTTCCCCTTGTTTCTCGTGCCTAGACCCCATAAGATGGGCTTCCCAGAATATAACCGTGGCCGAGTCCATCTTTCTTTTCTGGCATTTGGATTACCCTAACTTTTGCCAGTCTCCTTCCCTTTCCTGCGCTTCTTCCAGAGTACTTTTCCATTTCTCAAATATCGCCTTGAAGCCTAGCCAACGTTTTAACTCCCAAGCCAATTTTGAGAGGGAAAGAGCATTTAGTTTTCTTTTCCATAATCCTAACGTCCTGATTGTCTTCTTTTGTTTCTTCTCTTGGTGCCTGTCACATCTATAAAATAGAGCAAGGGTTCAGTCCATCCTTGAGAGAGCCGGTGTTCTTCAGAGTTCCTT
>Ga0179593_1368257_pt1 | contig 10743 bp, 9 predicted proteins | sample CZODoug2_1_08_16_FD_185931 | JGI IMG/M metagenome (GOLD analysis project Ga0179593, IMG submission 185931) | Vadose zone soil fungal communities from Angelo Coast Range Reserve, California, USA - CZODoug2_1_08_16fungal (PacBio error correction) | ecosystem: Environmental > Terrestrial > Soil >... | reverse complement strand
GTCCCCAAAGAGTACCCGCAATTTGTTTTGTTTTTTTCTTGCGCTTACCCCGGAAACCTCTATTAGGACTAAGACTGAAGTATTTCCTTACAGTCCCAGGCGCTTCCCCCCTTTTTTTCTTCACCTTCGCATTATTACCTGCTTCATTTTTTCTTCCTTGCCACCCCGGTTTACGTTTTCCCTTGCAGGGGCTTCCTCCTGCTGGAAATGAGTTCTTCCCCACGAGGAGCTAACTGGGGTCTTTCCTTTTTCCTCCTGCAACGTCATGGTTTCGCCTTGTCGACCCACGCTCCTCTAAAGTTTCGTTTGGGACACCTACTCCTTACTGTTTGTGTAGAAGGCTTGACGCGATCTCCGGGCGAGATACGTCACACTCCTTTATCCGCTTTTCCCCCCTCTTCGGACATGCTCCCCGCCGTACTTATGGTTGTGGGATTGATTTTTGGGATGCCGCTGAAGATACATTTGTTTTCTTCCACTCCGCTTCGTTAGAAGCCCTCCTCTCATGCTTTTTCTTGGATGCGCTGTTCTTCGTCAGGGTCCCCGTTATTCGAGCGGCTGCAACGGCGTTTTTTCACTCATGAAGTTCTATAGGTATAGGCCCCCTTTTTCCCTTCAGAAATTTGAACATCTACTCCGGGGCTTTTTCGTCGGTCTTTGCCCCTCCCCCCTGTACCAGTCAACTTTCCACCTTTTCCGGCTTTTCCGCTCGACGGCAGACCAGGGCTTCTTGTCAAACCGTGTAATGTGCGGTTCCTTGCCAGTTCTGGCTCGATGCGTTTTTTCTAGCCCCTTCTTAGAGTAAACCTTTCAACGTTCGCCATTTTTATGTGAGAGAGTTGTAGCCCGCCTCTTCTGCTCTGCCAATGCTTGAGAATTCCTGGTTGTTTCCCAACCTTTGCTCCCTCTTTCGCAGCCCCGAAGTCCCCTACTTCCCACCACCCGCGTGCTTTTTTGAGAAGATGTGGAACCCACCCCCCAGTTTCCCTGGAGAAGGTGACTCCATCAATCAGATGATTTAGGGTAAGTTTAATGTTTCATCTTTCGAAGGACCCCGTTTCTTCTCTTTCCTTTCGTTTTCTTCTGGCGCTCCCCTCTCCAAATCTTTCTGCCTTTCGAATTGATCTTGCTCTTTTTTTTCTTGTGTGAAAAGACTTCGGACCTCAAACAGTAGTAACCCCTTTACCAATCTTTATTTAGGCTCCAAATAGCAAGATCAGGAGCATAATCATTTTTTTCCGCCCCTTCCCCGCCTTTCCTAGTTTTTAATTAACCATTTGATGGCCTAATCAGCCTTTTTTTTTCGAGTTCCTCATCCGATATCTTCCGTTTTTTTTTTAGGACTCGTTTCGTTTTGATTTGATCTTCCCCTTTGGTCCTCCTTCCCTTTTTCTCCTTTCCCCCTTTCGATCAGCCCGAAGACGTCTTGGTTTTCGCTTTTTCGCCGCCCCGGTTGCTTTCAATTACCCTATTACGCTAGCCCCTTTGGTATGTATTCCCAATCCTAAGACGCCCATTTTCCTCCCACTCGTCTTCTAGTTGTCTTGCATTTAAGAGGCCCGGCCTTTCCACCCATTCAGATCATTCTCGTAAACTCTTAACTCAGCCGCTCTTCTCCCTGTCGCAGTGACCTCCCACTCTCGCCCGACACCAACGTCCGCCAGCTTGGCCCTGACTTCCTCCGCACCCCTTTTCCCTCCACCCCTCTCCCGCTTCTCCTCTCGTCTGTAGGGAACGGAGTGTTTTCTTCCTTTCCGCGTAATTGTTCCGCCACAGTCGTGTTTTGTTGTAGAGAAATTTTGCGCGTCGTGGGAAAATCACCTCGGGTTGCTCCCTTTTTTTTCTTCTGCCACCTTCTTGATGTAAGATGGAAGCGTGATTTCCAATCCTCTTATTTCTTCAACAATCGCGATTACAAAGACGAGTACAGCTGTCGATAAGGGAACTCAATAGACCTTCTTTTTCCTCCGTTTTTTCCCTCCGATCCCGTTTTTTCCCCTTCTTTTCCTTTTGCATAGTTTGTTTCTCATCTCGCGCCTCCTTCAAAGTACTTTTCACGATTGGCTAGATCGTACCTTTTTAGCCTCAGGACTCCCGACACGCACGCGTGGACGGACTAGACAGATTACTCCCCATCTGTATCCTTTCTTCGTCACCCCCCCTTATTCCCTCATCCCTATTTATTTGCGCTCTGACCTCCCTAAGCTAAAAGAGACCAGTGATGGCCCGCGATATGCGCGATCTTCCTTACCCCCTTTTCTCCTCCGCAGTTCTTTCTAGAGAAATTGACACTGCTAAGGCTAAGCTTCAACATTCGTTCTTTTCTGCCCCCCCTCCTCACGTCTTCCTTTTCTGTTTATCCATCTTGCAGTAGGATTCCCCATGACAGAAGGACGCCCAGCAGCGATAGACGTCATTATGATACTTTTTTTGGTTTTTTTCTCCCAGGTTTCCTTTTGCCGTGGTTTTTAACCCAGTTTTTTTCTTCTGACCAGATTCAGCGCTAAGACCCTGAGAGATTTATCCAATCTCCTTTGGTTTGACAGCCGATTGACCGGAAGTAACAGCGTCTCGTTTGAATAAGTTCGGAAAATTTCCCCCCCTTTCGCCTTGATTTTTTTAACCACCGCTTCCAGGATTTTCACCTTGGTCTTCGCGCCCCTTGACGCCCCCACTCCGTAGAACGAGCACGCAACATACAGGGCCCCTTTTCGTTCGTACCGATTTGCGTGGACGTCCTTTTTTTTCCTTTGTCCATTTTTTCCCTTGACACGTCCTCCCTTCATCCCCCCGTTGTTGTTTTTTTTATTTGAGATGTAGCCGTTCCTGAAAATTAATGAGAGAGGATCCCTGAGCGTTCCTCCGCCGTCCCCCTTTTTCTCCCCTCGCTTATTTCGGTTCCCTTCTCCGCCGCTCCTGTCTTCTTACAACGGGAATTTCTGGTTTCCGGACTGTAAGATTGTCAACAAGACTCCCCTCCGGTTCCCTCGTGCGCGCCCCCCTATGAACGTTATATTAGCGCTCGCACTTCCCCCTCTATGAGTGCTTTTAGCGATCTGCTTAGTTTTTCTTTTTCCCTCTATTGGGCCCCCCATTTTGTTTCCCTCACGGAACCATCGATAGGAGATTTCTTCGATCGAGACCGGGTAGTGTGTTGCACTATCAGTTCCCCTTTTTTTTTTCTTCCCCGTAGTGGCCTCGCGCGACCTCCCCTGGTTGACCGATGATTCTGCCTTTAGTGCGGGTGCGGCCTTCTACAATTTTAGGATGTATCTCCGTCATAGATGCTCTTTGCCTTCCCCTTCTTTCCCTCCGGTCGCTCTCCGAGGAGTATAGGCTCTCCCTCTGGCCTCTTGCGGCGGAATAATTTGGGAGAGAGGACACATCTACCGCTTTCTGATTGAAATCTTTCTATTTCTTTTTCCCCCCCTTCTCTTCGCGTCGCCGTCGCCCTTTAGTTCTCCACATATGAGCGAGCCCTCAGAGGCCTTCGTGCGGCAGAGAGAGCTCCTCAGATATTCTTCTTCCTTCCCCCTTTTTCTCTTGCCAACTTCCCCCGGACACCCTCTCGAGTTTTAGGTGATTTCCTAACTACACTCGGACCAGCGCGTAGTTTTTTTCATTGACCTCTGAGGATTTTTCGCTTCCCTTTTCTCCAACCTAGACAAACCTGTTTTCCATCAATTCGGATTGTAAACTCATCGAAATGTGCTCGCGACAAAAGGCGACTTTTCCTTCCCCTTTTCTGATTTCGCCCCTCCACCTTCTTCCCTATACCGCCCGCTTCTCTTGAGATATCTGGATTAGTGAGTTTCTTTTGGAGTTCCCATTTCCACCTTCTGCTTACTCTTTTTTTTTTCGGTCACTCATTATTTGGAGACAGCTGCGCGAATGGCGGTTTTTTTTCTCTCCTTCCCTTCTCCACCCACTTCCCCGTCTTTTTTTTAATCTCATTTCATCTCCACCCGTTGTAGCCGGAACTGAAAATCTTCTGACCTTTTCGGCTGGCTGGATGGATTGGGGATATTCATTCTTTTTCGCTCTCCCCCTCCCCCCCTTCCCCACCGTGCGGCTCGCGCTCCCCCAAGCTGATGCGGCTGATACTGAAATTGCTAAAAGATTAGTCTAGCCATTTCCTTACCAGAGTTTGGACTATGTCACCCCCTCCCTTTTCTCTTGGCGATCTAAACTGCTTCTCCGCGAAACGCATGATTTGCGGTTTCCCAAGTTCATAAAGGCCTGAGTTCCTTTCCTTCTGACTTTTTTTTCTTTTTTTTTTTTTTTTCCCCCTTTAGGGGTCTCACCCTCCAAATTGAGTATGACGGTGGAGTCCGAATTTTTGAGGTCAGGATTTTTACTGACACGGCGCCTATCCTTTCCTATGACCGATTTTTGCTCTTTTCTCGCCTTATAGCCCCTCACCTCGCGCCTTTCCTTATGTAAGCCCTTTTGATTAAAACCTAAACCGGAGCGTATGAGAGCCATCATGTACTTCACTCCACTTTTTCTCTGACTTGACCACATATTCCCCTTACAATAGTTTGTTGAATTGAGAAGGATTTTGTTTAGAGTCTCCCGCGCGCCCCTTTTCGCATTATTAAGGCAGTTCCCGATAAAGCCTCATCTTTCTATGGCGTAGCCCGATCTCTCGTCGACCCCCTTCTTACCCCTCATTTTTCATCGCGTAAGATTACTGGCTCTCCTCCTCCTTGATTCTCCGGCCTTACAAGAAAAGTTTTAACGGGTTGTCACGTGAGGACCCTGTCGATGATTCAGCCTGGTCCCCTTCCTCGGTTACTCGCTTCCCAATGTTTTTCCTCGGGGCTTACGCGCCTCCGGATTCCAGAGGGCGCGTTCGAGGAAGTCCTGAACTAACGATCAGACCCATTCCCGTTTCTGTCGCTTCCCCCCCGTTCCCTCATTCGACCCCTCAGCTGGCTTCATTCGGCCCACGTCCCTTCCCATTTAAAGCCTGCCGACTGGTCATTCAATCCTACGGTTTCGATCTATGTTTTTTTCAAGAAAACCGGTTGTTCGCTCTTCGGTTTTGGCATTCCCCCCCAACTTTTTCCCATCCCACAAAACCTACGGGTTTTAATGCTTTCGCTCGTTACTTCAACCGCGTATAAAGTAGTTTTTGCGATGAGTGCACCATATTCGCTTCCCCCCCCCCCAGCTCTGCGCCCCCGCCACCCCCCTTCACTTCCAAGTTTTGACACCCGAGACGAATTAAGCTCTTTTTTCTCAGAGAGTATTAGACTGAAGGGTAGATACCCACTCCCGGAGTGTCCCCAATTTCCTTGTACGACGCAGGACGCCCATTTTCACATGGAGCCAGCCCCCCCTCCTTTTTTTCCCACTTTTTTTCTTCCTCTCCCTTTGCCCTGAGCCCCCGCATTTTTAGTCGCTCTTTCTTTTGGTTGGCTGTTTTCCCTCCCTCTGGCGTCTTCCCATTTTCTGTCGCGCCTACGCCTCTCTTTTTTTTTTTTTTCTCGCCTACCCCCCCAACCTGCGTGGTGTTCTTTTACGGGTATTGGCTCCATATCATTTTCATAACTCCGTTGTGTTCAGAGATTAACCCGGTCATAACTTTACCTCCCCTTTTTTTTTGGCTCTCTACGGAAATATCTTTCTTAGGCCTCCTCCTTCACCGTTTTGATGCGGCCAGCCAACCCTTCAATATGCAATCACGCTTCTTCTTTCTCCTGCCCCCCAAGTATAGTCCTCCTTTCACCCCCCTCAGGGTTTGAGCCTGGTGCCCCTGCCCTTTTTACCCCAGAGGGAGATAGTACGGTTCTTCAGGTTTAAGTGAAGTGGATCCAGTGGAAACAATCGATCCAGTTTCGGGATTCCTCATCCTCCGTGTGTCCCGTGTTCCGAACCGATTTGCAGGATCTCGGGCTGATCAGAACCCGCTTTTAGAAAGTGACTCCACTTTAATCTCCCACAAGTCACATTGGTTTGTGATGGATGATGAAGACCCTCCTCACCCCCCCCACTTGTTTTTTTTTTTTCCCCCTGCCTCGAATTTTGAAGAAGCCATGATAAGTTTCTGGGATGGCGCGCAGTCTCCTTGCGTTTCTTCTGCTTTCTCCCAGGGGTCAGCTCAAATCACTCGCTTAGTATAGTGTCGTCAGCTCTAGCCTGTCCTCGCCCCATTTCGTTTTCATCGTCGGGCTTTACGCCCCCCGAAAGGACCTGCCTGAACTAGTTTTAAGACTTCCCCCCCTGGACGGATCAGTACAGGGTTCCTTCACGCCCCGGTAACCCCTTGTTGTCCCTTTGTTTCTCCTTTGCCTGGCTCTGGACCCTTTGCTTTCTCGCCCGTCTTGAGCTGATTTGACAACTGGTTTATAGGTAGATTTTTTCTCCGACTCTTTTTCGAGCGCCTCAAATATCTGGTTGCAGGAATCTTTGATTTCATTTCGGGGATAGCCCCACCCCAATGGCTTACTGTCGAAACGAATCTTCCTTCATTCCCCCCCCCCAACTCTCGGTTCTGTTCCCCTTTTTCTCCCCCGACTGTTGGCCCCAGCTCAACCCGCTTTGAGCCGGCTTTTTTTTTTTGACAATCCCTCAGTGCGGTTATCATGGAATGCACTGAATTTGGATTCCCCTGGAAGCTTTCTCTCGCTTTTTTTCTTCTCTGCTTTTACCCTTTCCAAATTTTTTGCCTTCGTCCATGATAGGCTTTGCAGTCCCTTTTTTGTGAAATTTCGTGACTAAAACACTTTTTCGCCACCGGTCTATACCATTGATATCTGTCCCCCTTCCTCCCCTCCTTCCCCCATGCGCATCCCCCACTCCGCATACGGCGTGGTCCTTTTTTTAGCTCCGCCCGCTAAGCGGTTACTAGTCGCGCGTCCTCATACTAGCCGCGCCAGGTCTTTCCTCGTTTTGTCTTTCTAGCCAGTGTCCGAGCTTTCTAGGTCGAGCCCAGTCTATTGGGCGAGAGCTCCACTTAAATCCATTTTTCTTTTACAAAGAGTTATTCTTTCTCCCCCACCATAGTTGTGAAAAATAGTTCGTCCGGATTGCCGCCTCTTGAGACCTCTGAAAATTTTTTACACCCAGTTTTCCAGATGTTTCTTCCCCCCCCCTGTCTTCCCACTCGTCCAGCCGCGCGCCCCGTGGCTAGTGTCCTCCCATCTCCTATACGCAGAATGTTTTTGTTCAAATTTCCCTCCAAAAGTCCCTGTAACGCGGCAACTCGGACGAGCTCGCCGTTTTTCTCCGTAGTCCGAATGTCGCTTGTCCGAAAGTTTTCTTTTTGTTCCTCTCTCCCCTTTCTTGCAACTCCCCCTGGGATCAAATTATGGCTGCCCTTTTGTCTGTGATGAAAGTCCGTCTACTTTTGCAATATCTTGTTCACCCAGAGAGTGCGCGATTTTTCCCGCCTTTTTTTGCTGCAGAAACCCGGTAACTCCGCCCTGCTTTTCCCGTTGTGTTAACTCAACTGTTCCCTTAGTCTATCTTGGGCTCCTCCCTGCCCACAGTCCCCCCGACCGCATCTACTGGCTAGGTTAAGCGACTACACGCTTTTTGACTTAATCTACCGAAATAAGTGAGACTTCCTCTCACATCTTTCGCCCTGCCCGCGCTACGTTTTTTCTCTCGCAAGTATGAGCATCCCGCTTCCCGTTGCTCACTGCTCCCTATGGGTACTAGCGATGTTCTTTCCTCGCTGGCGCATCCGTAATTCTTACCCGGTGCTCTCAAATTTCTTGCGCGCTCACGAAAACGTGCTACCGAACAGCGCACGCGCGCGCTCTCCTCATCCTTCTTTTCCACTTCTTCCCCCGTTCTGATATAACATACTTGACGCAGACTCGCTATTCCAGATGGAAATATATACCATGGGTTCTTTCGAACCGGTTATAGTTGTGTCTTCCCCCTTTCTGCTGAGTCTCCGTCTTTCGCCCTCTCGCGTGATTTTGTATCCTTTTGTATACCCCCCAATACGGGTCGTCCGTATGACTAACCGTTGCGAGCGATAACTGCGGGATTCACCCAATAGTTTACCCACACGATCGGATTCAATGTTTTACGCCTCCCCCTACTCCCCCTTCCAGCCTCCCATACATCTCGTCTGCCCCGGCGTTATGCTCGCATTTCGTCATCGACGCTTTAATTAAATTTTTACTGAAACACTTTCACTCCGTTGTTGTGAGAGGTTCGCTTTTTTTCCTCCCATTCCATACGTTCCGACTCCTCCTCTCCTTGCGAAAACTCGCCTCCCCGTTTCTGTAGGCTGCTTTTTCAGGAGTTTTTGGAGATTCGACCACTACGTTCTGGGATTCGCACGGACCCTCCTCTCCCTCTCCAGGCCTCGCTTCACCTTTCCCCCGGGCTGCCGCCGCACGTTCTATTGGCATAAAAGCCCATTCCCCGAGCGTTAGGTTCTCCTCCCTCCCCATTTCCTCGTGGTTCACCCACCCTCCCTGTCTGGAAACGATAGTGCCAGTCCCACTGATGTTGAGATGGCTTCTCACATCGATCGCCTCGCAGTGACATATCTGCAAGTTTTATGCCCCTTTCCACTCATCCCCCCGCGCTTCCTCGAAGCTTGAGTGCTTGCTGCGCTTAAAGAAATTCGGTGCGCTGACGATATCGACGAAGCTCTGCGTCCTTCATTCCCTCTGGGTCTCTTGAGATTGAAGTGCGGAGTCTCCGCACGCCTTCTGTCTGCGGCGGCAATTCCGAGATCCAACTTTCTCCCTCTTCTCTCCTCTCCGATCTTTCATAGATTTTTGTGTTCAAGGCCGCGTGTTTGTAGCTCAAAATGTTGCCCGTTGAGCCACGTTCCCTAGTTCCCCCCCTTTTGTTGTTGCTGGCCGCTTGCGTTTCGATAGTGGGAGGGAACTTCGCGTGAACCGTAGGGAAAACCTCGTTCGCGGGTCTTTACGCTTCTCTCACACGATCGGAACGGTCACTCTCGTATTTTTTTTTTTGGCCCTCTTGATTTCCAGCGACGCTCCCATCTTTCATCACAAAACCCTTTGCCGCCCTTTCCTTTTTTGTTTGACACTCCCCTTTCGCGTCACCACCATTAACAATTGGATTGAACCCTTGCGCTTGTTCCCCTCGAGCCCCTAGTCAATCCGCCGCTTTTTATTGCGCCTTGCGTTCGTTCTTTGAGAGTTTTCCCCATTTCCACGCGTCTAGATCCCCTGTTTCTACTTATGCGAGTTTTTTTAGTGTGGAGTCAGTTCCTCCCCCGTCGTTCCCATCCCGCTGTACGAGTTTCGTCCGTGGACGGAATCGCCACCACTATGCAGCCAACCACTCACTTTCCATATCTTTCTGGTGCCACTCCGTTTTCACTATTTTTTTTTTTTTCTCCCCCCATGGGTCTTTGATTGGATTTCAGTTCTCGCGGTTCAACACATTGCCATTTACACCCCCTTTTCCTGCTGCCCAGTTCTGCGGCTGCTTCTTCCAGGGAAAGGAGCAGGAGCGAGGACACTTGCTTTCTCCTCATTCCCCTGGATCGAAATCATGGGCGTTCCCCTATTTCTCTGAACTCTTGTCTTTGCGCGGGCGGTTCAAAATGGTCCCAACGCCGTAGCGGTTTGGATTGAAATTCTGATTGACGGTTTCCGATTTGTTTTTTTTATTTACCTGTTAATCACACCTAGGTGTCCCTCCGGTGTTCGAAGAAGTTCACCGAATTCTTACAATGCCCCTCTGCCCGCCTAGCCTCAGAAAAGATTGAGCTTTATCGCCTCCCCCCTCCCTACCTCGGCCTCCTTCTCTGGATGGCCTACTCATGGTTATACCCCAAACTCATCCGTCTGTATGCGCGCCCCAAAACTTCCGGCATCACCCATTTTTTTTTTGCTCTGCTCCAACCGCACCCTCCCTTAGTTTTTTGACTTAAGGGAAGTCGTTCTCGAGTACGACGGCTCCCTTTTTACTCCCCACACGGCGTGCGACGCCTTTATCTTTTTTTCTCTTCCCTCGGACGCCCCGCTCTTCCCGTTGACGAACTTGCGCCTTGGCCAGTTTCCAACGCTCAGATACTCTCGTCCATCTATCTCTCCTTCTCCCTCTCACCTTTCCCGGTGGACGTTTAGGCTGTCGGAGTGTCTTTTCTCCCCTGTGTACTTTCCGTGCCAATGGCCCCCCAATTGTCTTAAGCGTCCGAGGAGTCTCGGTGTGCTCATCTTTTCGACTGAAACGAATTGAGATGCCTTCTCCCTTCCTCGTCACGCCCCCCCCTGACTCGGCGTCGACCCTCGTCACGTTTTTCCACCCCTTTGACAGCTTCTGTCCCCCCGTTTCCTTTTGGTCCTAACACCAAAACGGTTTCACGGCGGGCTTTTTGGTTTTGTGTTTTATCCCCTCCACCATCATCCCACCTTGGAATGGCTGGCGCTTAGTGGACTTTCCCCCCCCGTTTTTTTTTTCCTCTCATTCCCCACGTCGTCTAAACCGTGGGCACCCCAAATTCACGGTTTCTCACCTTTCCCTGAAACGTTCTGACCCGCTTCTTCCTTTCGTGGCGATCCTGACGGTGCCCCTGATAACCCTGGGCCATCACAGTTCGAGCTCCCCCCCTTTTGAAGCAGCATTTCAAGCCTTTCTCCGCCCCTGCTTTTTCATCACTATCCCTGTGCACGGACATAAGGAATTGTTAGACTATTGCTCACGGGTTTGCGCAGCTGCGTCTCCCCCCCCCTTTAGTTTTTTCGTTCCTTCTGTTTCAGCAGACAAAAACCCATGCGGGGGAGACGCGGATAA
>Ga0179593_1702873_pt1 | contig 10744 bp, 13 predicted proteins | sample CZODoug2_1_08_16_FD_185931 | JGI IMG/M metagenome (GOLD analysis project Ga0179593, IMG submission 185931) | Vadose zone soil fungal communities from Angelo Coast Range Reserve, California, USA - CZODoug2_1_08_16fungal (PacBio error correction) | ecosystem: Environmental > Terrestrial > Soil >... | reverse complement strand
GATGTCGTTCTTTTCGTCCCCCCCCCCCTCTCGTGATGACATTCATGAGCCAGCTCCTCCTTTTTTGTCAGGTTAGGTATCTTGTTTTTTCTTCGCCCCCTCTGCTTTCTTCAGTGCGTCCGGCTTCACCGAGAAACACGTTGTTCTCTTCATATGGAGCGTGCCTCTCTTCTTCCCCCCCCTCTTTTCCCCTCGAGTCACGAGATTTTCGAGCACTTTTTCGGCCTTCCCTCTTCCCCTCATGCTGGTTCCCATTGATGTCTATTTTCCCCCCACGTGAGTTCGTTACTGAGGACTTTCGGGTGATGGTCGGCAGGGCCCGACGCGGCCTCTTCCCCCTTTCACCCTTCCCCCAACTCTAGTTTGCCGCTTCCGATTTGCTGAAAAGGTTCTGATCTCCCAACATTGAGGCACGACTTCCTCACCAAGGGGGTGCGACCGCTTGTGTTCCTCAAATCTTTGAGTCAGGTTTTTCCCACCAGTATTTCTTTTGAGAGAATTGAGTTCTTTCGAGAGAATCATTTGCAGTATGAAGGCAGGATGTACATACCCCCCCTCCCCCCTCTCGTTTGTGTTTGCTTCCCCTCCCTTTTCCCCCTTTCTAAGCTTTAGTGATAGCGTAACTTAATTCGAGGATGTTGCGGGTCTACTTTTTCTCCCCAACCTTCAGTTTGCCCCCCTCCCCCTCCCCCCCCTGTTGACCCCCACTGCCCGATTTTTTCTCCATCGGAAAATTTCCTTTAGATATTGAGATCCAGACCATTACGCTTTGCCCATATTGTCATCCGGCCACCCCTTTTCTCCATTGGACTTCTCCCCGTAAGCTCCCCGGCATTCCCTTCCCTGCGTCTTCGGGGGCCCGGGGCCGGTCCCCCCCCTTCCTTGACCGATTTATTTTTAAATGACATTTTTTTCCAACCTTGCAACCAACCTCCTGGCACATCGCGAATTTGCAGGACTCGGCTGGGTCAAAACCCAGCCGTTATGTTTTTCCCCGCCCCCCCCCTTTTCACTAGAGGATAGATGGCAGCATAATTGCAGCCCACTTTCCTCTTTCCTTGGAGATCGATAACGTGCGCGGCTCAGGCTTCCCTTCCCCTGTTAGGCTGCCCCTTTTTCTTCCAGGTTTTACCTGTGAGACCAGCTGGTTCCGATGTGAGAGGACCACCCATCGCCCACCTCCCCCTATCCTAGGTGAGCTGCACGGATTTCATACACCCTCCCTTTTCCCTTGTAGTCCCTGTAAGTAAACACCCATAGGAGGCCCCACGAATGACGCGCGACTGTGGTTAAGCTCTCGCGGACCTGTTTTCTTTTTATCCCCCCTTCCCTGTAACAACCCCTTTCTTATTCCGACTTTTTCCCGGACTTTGCTCATTCAGACGTTTATTAGCTGCGAAGCTGTTTCACTGAATTCGTGCGCTCTATTTGGTAGGGGGGGCATGTGACTTCTCCCCCCCCCTTTTCGTAATGTTGCTTCTTTGTTGCTTCCAAGGCGCATCCTCCCGGTCAGATTATAAGCGTCAGTGTCATAGATCGTCTCTTAAACTGGATTTTTTCGAGGGCCTCCTCGGTCTTTTCTGAGCCAACGTTATTGCATAGTAACTTTTCCCCTCCCCTCCCCCCCTCTCCCCCTGGCACAGCCATCCTCAGAACCCTCTGGTACCCCCCTCTCACCCTTGAAGTGGATCTTTTTAATGAGAGTGGGTCGACTGCGCTAGTACTTAATCTCCACCCGTTGTTTTATGATTCCCCCTCTTTTCTTCCGCTTCTACTTAGAGCACCGGAGTTTGCTCTCCCCCGTCCTTTTTTCCCCTGAGATGTTGTAACAGAGTTTCTGCTTTTGGAGTCCGATGTGTTCTCGTGGAATGTGCAGGCCTCTCCTCGTTTTCTCCTCCCCCAGAGTGGCTAGTATCTTGTCAGTGCTGCCTTTTCCCTCCCCCTCAAGGTGTTCCCCCAGCCGGATCGGATCCATGTCCGATTTCTCCTGTCTTTCTTCCCGGCGCCTGGTGCATGAACCCCCCCCCCCAGACAAGTAATACGGTTTTTGCATATCCGCAAAGCCCCTCTTGACCAGCGTCTCACGTCAGGGTCAGCTGCGCGAAATAACCCTCCCTCCCCTCCCTTGTCAGTTCTCCCTGTGCTTCGGGAGTTCATCTCGACTCTTCCAAGGTAACGAGATAGTGCTCGGGTAACCAAAAAGTATCGTTGTGTCCGCCGAGCTTGGCTTTTCAACCCTGCCTGCAACAACTTGTTAGTTTTTTTTTTTTCTCTTTCGTGCTAGACCCAGAATCCCCCCCCTCCAGCATTTTTAGATTATTGGACCCCAGTTTGCTTTGTCCTGTGACTCACAATCTGTCCCCCCGCCTCCTACCTTCTGCAGACATACTTTCCCCTCCTATCTTTTCCCCGTTTTCCAGCTTCCGTAGCCCATCCTTTTTCTTCAATCCAGGAGAAGTCTGCTTTGAGGAAGAGTGAAAGTGCCCCGCAACGTCGCTCGAGCTTCCTTCCTCCACCATTTTGCCAGCGTTCTTTTCCTGCCCCTTTTTTTTTCATGTCTGTCTTTTCTTTGTGAGAGCATTTATATCTTTTTTACCACGGCTTCCCCCTTTCGGCCAACGGCGCCTGGCCGCTTCCTCCTCCCTTCCACGCGCGATGCTTTTAGATCCGCGGGCCTTCCTCTCCCCCTTTTTTTAATACTGGGGTTGTTTAGTTACTTTTTCTTTCCTTCCCACGATAGGAGAATTTCCTTTTTGTATCCTCTAGCGCCCTTTCCCAAGTTCAACTGGTCCCGATCTCTCCGGCCTTCTTGCGGAGGACGGAGGGAGAGCATTGATCTCCCCCCCCCCTTCTACCGCCATTTGCAAGGTCAGCGCTGTTCCCTCCCCTCCAGCTTCTCTCGCATTTTCCCTGTGCCCCCGCCGCTTCGTTCAAGCATGTTTCTGAAACTTTCCTTCGATCCCCCCCATTATTTACCCTCAGCTTTCGGCTCCATTGTAATAGAAAGGACAGTATGTTCCTCCACACCCCTCCGTGCTACATCGCTCGGTGGATGGCTTGTCCTTTCCTTTCCCCCCCATGTTCCCAGTTCCCCTTATTATTAAGAATCTGCCGTGAATTTCTGAGGAGACGCCCCTTTATCGGTTGCGGGCGGTTACTCTCTCTTGTTCGCAGCACTTTCCACAACGTCCCTCCAGCCCCCCCTCCTTTGGTCACCCTCCTGTTGACTCATCTTGATGTACCCGTCCCCCCTCCAAGTCCCCCCCCTTTTTTGAGTCTTACTTTGCTGCATTGCTTATTTTTTAGACTATTTGAATCTCTGAAATTCGAGATCGACGCACCTCTTTAAGGTGAGTACCCCTTGTTCGTCTCGTTCTCTTTCTCTTTCTAAGTCGCGCTTTCCCACTATGAACCCCCCTGACCATGAGGTAAACCTAAACTTAAGATTCTCCTCTCATGACGACTGAATCCCTTCTCGAGGCACTTAGCTTTCATCCCCTTCCCCTCTCATATTGGTGGTTAGAGTATCCTTCTGCCTTATTGAGCGTGGCCCGATCGTTCTTTCTGATCAGCGTCGTGCATTTTTCACCTCAATTCTGATGGACACTTTTCCCCGATTTTTGTGTGCATAAAATAACGGCAATTTTTTTAGTTCCCTATGTTTCGTTCCTTAGCTCTGAGTAGGCATTTGAGCCCCGCAGTACCCCCCGGATTTTTTTTTCCCGATTTTACCAGATTGCGTGCCGTCGATCTCTCTTTCCTCCCTGTTAGACCAATAGAGAGGCGCACCGTTGCAGCCAGATTCTCACGTCCTGGCAGGGTTTGCCGTAATCCTCTCTCTTTTGAGAACAAGTGACGGTCGTATTTGTCTTTTCCTTTTTTCTTTGTTTTGGAATGGCCCCCCTCCCTTCCTGTTTTTCCACCCCGCCCGAAACTTTTCTTCCAACGTGATTGATTTCAGATCGGCAGCTTCGTCCTTTAGACTTTTCTGCTTCCCTTTCGTCCCAAGCATTTCCAAGAACCCCCTCTTCCTCGGTGCGCACCCGCGGGTGAATTTCACCTCTCGGTTCCTTTTTGTCCCCTATTAGGTATGCCGCGCCTTGCTTGAATTTTGCAGCTTTCCTTCCGAGGTTTCAGTAAGTCTAGTTTGGAAATACCTCATCCTCTTTGGTTTCTTCCTTTCATAAGACTCCCAGTCTTTCCCCTCCGGTTATCTTTCTCTGTTCCCATCGAATTTCGCTTTGAGGTTCTGGCTCGCACCACCTCCAGCCCCGAGTTTTTCCCCTAGCCACCTTTTTTTTTCCATTTCCCGGACCCTCAACTCCGGAATCCCTCTAGATCTTGAAGGAGCCCAGGAATCCGAACCGTAGCGGTGCATATCTTCCTCTTCCCTTTTCGAATTATATTCCAGCTCAGAGTTCATCCTTCCCCCCCCTCCTTCCCATGACTTTTTTTTTCAGCTGTCCCCTCCGTTTTCCTTTCCCCCTAGGAAGAGTTTGTAGGATAAATCCTTTCAGTCTCCCCCCTTTTTTCAACCCCCCACTCCTTTTCCCCCCCAGACAGCTGGCTGTCAGACTTCTGTCCCCCTCCCCCTCGAGGTATTCGTACAGAATCGCGCTCGAGCGTCTTTCTTCCGCACAGTATAAAGACTGCAGACCTCTTGTCCTCCGGGAGGATCGAGACGCTTTCGTTTTTTTGCGCTTTAACCCCGTCTCTCTTTCCCCTTCCTTTATTTTTTCATTTTCATTTTGACTTCCCCTTACTTTGTCTTGTGAGTAGGAACTTCGCAAGAGTTTTCGATTTATGACAGATGAGTCTTTTCTGTTTTCCTTTGCAAGAAACCCATCTCCGAGTTTTTCCCATTTCCACCCATCCCCCCCCCTCCCAGTCGGACAAATAGACAGCTCACGGGGGTGGTGGCCTTACCTCTCTTCTTTTCATGAGCATCGTTTTCCAAGAGCGAGTTCGCCGGATCCGTTTCCTTTTTCTGCGGCGGTTAGTCGCGAAGCCGGAAACGAACCTCCCCTGTGCGCTGTCGTCGTGATTTTTTTCCGAGATATAGGGCGGTCTTCTCCTTATCCAGTTCTTTGTGGTTTTTTTTTCTCTGCCAGAGAAGCTTTTCCCCTTGAGTCCTTTTTTTCTTCCCGAGCCGTGAGATCGATACTTGAAATGTATTATGGTCATCCTTCGGCCGTCCATTTTAACTCTTTCCCCTATTGAGTGCGCTTCTCCCTTCACCTAGGGCTGTTCCCTCCCTAATCGAAGGTCAATTCCCGGAAAGAACTCTTTGTGTCACAACCTCTAGCCACCACCCTTCTTTTGAATGCGCACGCGGGGCTTCTCCTTCGCTCCTCCCTTTACAATTATCGTTTGTTTTTTTCTTTCTCTTACCTCCATAGTTTTTTCCAGCGGTTTCGTGCCTTCCCCCTATCCCCTTATTTTTAGAGAGGTTAACCTGGGCTCCCCGTTGCTTATTTGCCTGCTCGTCGTGCCTTGCTTTTGCGCATAATGTCCCAAAAGTTTTGCCCCTCCTTCCCATGGCTGATCCTAGTCCAAAACTCCCCCGTGGACCATAGACTATCCCCCGCCGAAGATGCGTTAATAATTTGTCCTTGAGCGGCGCCTGGTTTTCTCCCCCCCACTCTAACAGTATTTTTCCGGCAAATCCCCCCCCTTCACCAGAGTTTTTTCGTTAGCTGAGCGCTCATAAACTCCCTCCCTGACCTTCCAGATAAGGGCGCCTAATATTGTGAATTCGGATTTTTCTACCCCGCTGATAAGCTCGTTCTCTTACCCCGTCCGAGCTCTACGTATCTTTTCTTTTTCCATGACCCTTTGACATTCCCCCCCACGAGGATGCATTGGTTTTACTGAATCCTCCACCATTCCTCTGACTAGTTTCCTTTTTTTCTTGTCTCTTTTTAAGCACCAATAGGCAAAACAGTTCGAAAGTAACCCCTTCTCCCCCCTTTCCGCTCGCTTTGTTCCTTCCTCTCCGCGCAGTATGGAGACCCTTTACTCTTTTTCCTCCTTCGTTCTTTCTTTTTTTCAACTCACCCTCCCTCTCTCGAGCTCTCCGACATACACCTTATTTGCAGGTTGCCAGCCGCGTCTTTTTTTTTTTTTTTTCTTTTTTTTGTTTTTTTTTTTTTTTTTTTTTTTCTGCCAGCCTGGTTGCTTTTAGTAGTTTGCATGCCCTGATCTACCCACTCCGAAGGTTTGTACGGCCAACGGTCCTAGACTCCTACTGCCGCAGCGCGCGCTTTTTTTTGCTTCCTTTCCCTTTCGCGGAAGAATTTCCCCTTTCGCTCTCTTATGAACTTTATTGGGCAGCCTCCAAGATCGGCTCCTTTTATTCTTTTGAGGGAGAGAAGACTCTTACCCTTTCAAATGGTGAATCTTCGGCTGCGGCGGAGCGGTTTTTCCGCCCTTCTCCCCCATACCATCCCTTTCCTGACGGAGCGACCTTTTCATACTGATTGCATCGCCGATCAAACTTGATGCCCTTTTCTTTTAGAATGCGTAATACTGCAAACCTCGCGTTCCCCTCGGACCCCCCCTTTGAGACACACTTCTTCCCCGGTGGACGTACCCCCCCTCCTTTTCCCCCTTCACTAGGGGTTTTTCCTTTTCTTAGGGAATCCCAAGGTGGGATCGATCCCGGATTCATCCAAGCGCCGCGCATAGCCAAGTATGTTGTTGCGTCTAAGTGCGAGTAGGTTATGACTCCTCCCCAAGCCAACAACGTCTGACCAATTACTACATACCCCTTTTTCCTTTTTTTTTTTTTGTGTTTTGTTTTTTTTTTGTTTTTTTTACCCTCTTGTCATAATCACTGCCCCCTTTTTTTTTTTTTCCACCCCCCTTGGATTTTTTGATTGATTGTATTTTTAGTGGAGGATGATATTCGGTTTTCATCTCGAGGGACTTTTTTCAGCCTCTATAGCGGCTCTCCTCAGCGTCCCACCCCCCCTTTGGTCTCTTTTTTTTTTTCCTCTTTCTGACGTAATTGCTCTCCCTCAACACCAACAAAACCCACGATGAAACTCAAACTCCCCCCCATGCGCAATCTGCCAGCAGCTTCCCTTTCTCCTCCCAAAGACCTTTCCCCTAACTTCTCGCGGCCTGTCTTTATATTTGTTTTACCGCATTAGTTATTTATGTTGGAATTTCCACCGTGTTTTTTTGTTGAGAGAGATGATGCGCTTTGCTCCCCCTTATTTGACGATCTACTTGATCAGGTCGTTCTTTCTCTCTCCCCATTCTTGATATTTTGTCACCCTTGGTTTACTCTGTATTGTCATATTCTGCTCATTTCGCTTTCTCGTAGAGAACCCTCTCCCCCACGGAGGTTGAACGTTTCATAGATCTTTTTTTTTCTATTCTCGATTATTCTTTTGAGGCCTTTAAACCCCTCTCCTTCCCCGCCTTCTTCTAAAAGATATGGTCATGGGGATACTTTCCTTTTTGTCCCCGTGTGTTTTTGACCACTTGAGGGAGTCACTTGTCGTTAGGTTTTCCTTATTGTACAACGTTACTCTCCCTCTTTTTCCCCCTCCATGCCCCTCCTCAACCTTGACGTGATTTTTATAGTCCCTTTCAAGGAGAATGTCGAAGTGTTATATTGTTTTCTTTTGATTGTGAGTTTCCCTCCCCGCCCCCATTTACTTCTTCCCCTTCCCCCCGACTTTTCGATGGTTGGAAAAGATAGTTTGTTTTACGTCCCCCCATCTTCGGTCAGGTTCGAATCTTTATGTTTCCTCCTTTGGCCAGTTTTCTCTGGTTCTTTCCTTCCAGGCTGGACCCCCTGTGAAGACCTATCCTTTTTCAGTCGAAGATGCGACCGACCCCTTTTCTCTCTTTTTCTAGTTTGCGGAAGGCTATGGAGTTGCTTTCTAAGTCCAATTCATTCCCCCTTTTTCTTCCCCCTTAGATATTGCATCCCCTCTAAATGCATTGACTTTTTTGTATCCCCATTCCCGGGGAAAATCAATGCTGCCCCGTCTTCTTCTTCTCCCTCAAACTCATTTGAATTTAGATACCCCCCATTCCCCCTTCCCTTTGGAATTTATTCTGACATCCCTCCTACCGCTCAGAGAGCCCGATGAGGAGTCGGTTTACCGGCTGGCGCTTGTTTTTCCCCCCCCGCGAAAGCGTGGAGGATCTTCACAGGTCCGCCCCCCCCCCTCCCCCCCCCACTATTCCCCCCTTTTCTTCGCTGAAGCCTCTTTATGTTTAACCAGAAACAGACTCTTTGATAAGCCGCCTCTCCCTTTTGATAGTGCGCCTTCTCAGTCTCCTTCGGTATATGTCGATCGACCTTGTCCCAGCTGTTCCTTCTTTCTCTCCCTTCATGAGGAGTTTGATGCTTCAGTTCTTTGACTTTTGCTTTCCAGCGTTGCGTTATTGCCCTTCTGGGACCACCATCGCCCCTCCTTCCCCTCCTTGTTTCCTCCTCTGTTTTTCTTTCCCTCCCTCCTGAAGCCACCCACACAAACCATCCATCGCGTGGTTTTCATGGAAGGCTCCCGACAAAGACCCCTTTTCTCTGTCGGACACCGAGACTCGACTTCCTGTTTCCTTCCAGAGATATGGGGACTGTTTCAATCGTTCTTCCTTCCCATCACTCGGTTTTTGTGTTGGATACCCCCCCCTGAAACTGTTTCCTTTCTTTATGAGCGGCGCTTTGACTGAAATTCTTGTCGTTGAGCCTCGGTTCGGAGGGTTTCCCTTTTTCTTCTGTTCCCAAGAGCCCAGCTCTCTTTTTCTTTTTGGGTTCGTTACCCATTCTTCCACTTTTTTCACATTCCTAGTGAGCTCTCTTTCCTTCCTCTGCCAATGGATTTTTTGCGTGACTAGAGCCGCATGTTCACCAGGACCTTCTTTTTCCCTTCTATTTCCCGAGGCCCCATACTCTCAGGCCCTCCTTTTCCCCCCGGTCCTTACAAATAGCCCAACCTTCCCCTCTTCTTTTTCCTAATGTGACCGCAAGGTTATCAGTAGAGTACCGTATTCGATTCTTTTCCTCTCCTCGTTGTTTTTTTGATCTTCTAAGTACTAGCTTCCTTTTCTCCCCAGCGGTGCTCTTCCCTCCCTTCCTTTTGGCTTTGTTTCTTTTCCCCGAGGTTCCTTCAGGGGGAGGTCCTCCTGTTTGACTGCCAGAGTCAGGTGCCGGAACATCTACATAGACTACCAGGGACTCTTTGAACCGGCGGCCCCCCTCTTGATGACCCCCCAGAAAACATCCTTTCGCAGTCTCTCCCCCTCTTCCCTCAATAGTATGCTTCCGTTTTCACTCCCCCCCTCTAACTAATAAGGGTTTTGATGCAAATATTTGACCTGCTTTCGCGCACGAAGTTCAGTTTCCCCAGCTTTTTCTTCTTTCCTAAACGCTTTTTTTTTAGTTAATTCTCCCCTTCTCCCTCTTTTGAAGTTTTTTCCTTTTTTTCCTTTTCCGAAACTTTCACTCTCTTATCTCCCCCCTAGCGTCCACACTTCGTTTTTCTCCCCGTTGGATCAAGGCCGTCTCCTTGGGCTTGGGCGTTACTAACGTGCCCTGCGTAATCTGCTCTTTTTCTTAAGGCTTTCGAACTGCCCAGACCCGCACCCCTTAAGCGACTCGATGTTTTTTCAGAATCAAAAGGCCCTCCCCTAAACAGTCACTTCTCCTTCTTAACAGACCTAGAGATTGGGGGCGCCCTCCTTATCCGTTCAGCTCTAGACCCCCGGAAGCCCGCCTGATGGGCTGCAGGCTGAGACGTAGCCCCCCCCCTAACTTCTTTTTGCAGCTTCTCCCTCCCTAAACGTAATGTTGATTTTTTGCTAAGAAGATTTGCTCTGGCGCTGTGCCTTTTTTTGGGTTTGTTCGAATTCCCTCCCCCTTCAACACGTTTTCGTTTTCTTCCCCCAGCTCCTCCCTCGCACGCCGCCGAAGCTCTTTTGGATTGCGGGTCTCTTCTTTGCATAATGCGTGCCCCTTTTTCTCTTTTTTTGACCGCGCTCTATTGGCAAGATTCCTCCTTTTTTCCTTGATTACGCCCCCTATTTTTATTAACCCCTTTCCCCTTTTTATACCTCTCTACTGCGGCGAGGCCCTGGTGAGCCGGAGACCTGTCACCTCCTCGCCTTTCCCTGTCTCCGTTTAGACGTTTGAGCGCATATCGTCTCAACAGTCCCCTCTTTCCTGTTTTCTTTCCAATTGTAATATGCACGTTCTAGATTTATCGTTCCCCCGCCAATTCGCGCCCCCCCTTTCATTAAGATTTTGTCTAACAAAGACTCCCCTTTTCCCCTATAGTTTTCTTCGGTCCCATTCTTGAATTTCCCCCCCTTTGGTTTAGATAACGGATTCCTAATTCGACGCTTCTTCACTCCCTTCAGAGTATCCTCCTTTTGAATATGCCTCTTAGGGGCCCCCCCCCATTCCCCAGCTTCCCCTCCCCCCTCTCAAGTACTCCCGTTTCGTCAACTTTTCCTCATCCTTCTTACTTCAACCCCTTTCCCCGCGGTGAGAGCTTGCCTGCTCTGCTTTTGTGCCTCTCTTCTTTCTTTTTTTTCCTCTTCTATTTAGGCTTCCCTCTCCCGACAGTTTAACACACCTCCGGGTGTCTTCTTTTTTGTAGAGAGACTCCCTGCCGCGAACATCGAAACGATGAACTTTTACCCCCCGCTGAGTCCCCTGCACTATCAGATTCGTCCCCTCCACGCTGAAGTCCACCCCGATTCGCCTCCACCTTCAAAGAGC
>Ga0179593_1692597_pt1 | contig 10744 bp, 14 predicted proteins | sample CZODoug2_1_08_16_FD_185931 | JGI IMG/M metagenome (GOLD analysis project Ga0179593, IMG submission 185931) | Vadose zone soil fungal communities from Angelo Coast Range Reserve, California, USA - CZODoug2_1_08_16fungal (PacBio error correction) | ecosystem: Environmental > Terrestrial > Soil >... | reverse complement strand
CTTTCTCTTTGAAACGCTCTTCCTGATTAGAATCCCTTCGAGAGTCGACTGGTAAAATAAAATTTTTTTACACATGTTCGTAAACCACTCCCGAGCCCTGAACTCTTCATAAAGGGCAAAGACATCTCTCTTGGCCACCTGTCCCAAATTTCGTTCCCTGAATCCTCTTAACCTCCCCCCACAATCAAAAAAATAGACCTCCCCATCCCCCAAAGCCTTTCCTTGACCAAGATTGAAGCTTTCCAGTGGGTATCACTGCCCCTCAGGGGCCCCCCTCCAACCAGTTTAGACGACCCTCCACCCCTCCAATCTGGCGTGCGTGGATTATCTTCTGGTTCTATTCTCACATCCTCGGGACCTTTTTTCGAACTTTGATCTCCCCTCCCGACAATACTACCCCACTTCAGGGCTGGTTGCCGAGTCTGTCCTTTTTGGCGACCGAGTTCGCCAGCATTCCCCCCCCCTTTTGGTTTTTCGGCCCAGGAGAACTTAGGCACTCTTTCCTCAGGGGTGTAAAAATCATGTTTGTGATCCGGGAAACCATTTCTCCCCAGGTTTCCCCCCCCCCCGAGGCAACACTCCCTTTTTTCATCCCTATCAATACAGATTCCCCCTGGGCAATGGTTTCTTCCGCCCAGACGTTTCCTTAATGGTTTTTTTCCCGTCGGTAGTTTTTTTCCTCCCATATCCCTTTTCTCTTCCCACCTTCAAAGGAGGAACAGGTTGTGGCTTTCCATACTTTCAATTTTCCTCAAGCAATGTCCAGAAAACAGTCTTTTTTTCCTTTCCCCTGAAAGCCCCCCCATAGCAAATTGCATCTCTCACCCCCAAGCTAGTAAATGTATCCCCTCTTTGGCCAGCCCGAAGCCTCTCTGGTTAGGTCATACCAGTTTCCCTACTTCCTTCTAAACTCCGTTCTTCTCGATTTTTTTTTTTTGGCTTCAGATCTGATGAATGCCTCCATGAGAAATCCTTTCCCCTTAATTGTCCCCCTTCCTTTCGGGGGACAGATTTTTTTTTTCGTTCTTCGGAACCTTTTGAACCGTTTTTGATTTCCCCTGCGCCTACCCTTCTTCGACTCCAGCTAAAGTTCGCAGCGGTCTTCTGTGGTTTTTGCCCTTTTTATCTTCCTCACGGCCGCTCTACAGCTTCCTCGTGCCTTGCGCAGTCCAAATTTTTGCCCGTCTTTCCCACGTCTAGAATTCCCACTATAAGGTTTTAAAATTTTCCTCGATGAGTTCTCCCATCACTTCCCTTCGTGAAGAGAGAAGAACGACCCCCTTCCTCAGCCCACCGGCTCCTTTTTTTTCCCGGACGACAGGCCCCCCCCTGGTAGCGTCCCTCCAGCCCCTCGAAACGGATGCGCCCGGGAGTTTTTTTGACCTATTTCTTGAGTCTTGGCTCCGGTAGGCAAGCTTCCTTTTGGCGACCTCCCTGGAGCACGCGTGTCCCCCGACATGCCCCTTTTCCTTTACCGCTCCCTATATACTCCCGTTTTTTTATATACGACACACATTTCGTCCTATTGATGAGTTTTGTTATGATCCCCTTCTTTATGGCCGGCTTCCCATACATGCTGCCCACAGCGCGCGCGCGACACCCCCATACTCGCATGCCAATGATGTGGTTTTTACTTATCGAGCGCATTTTTTTAAGAATTTCCCCCTCACACCCTTAGATCGGCGGATGGACGCGCAGACCACGCGCTTTCCACTCCCCCCGCCCCTTTTTCACTCCATTTCAAGTTTTCGCGGCTGTCGCCGGTCCTTCTTAGACGCGACACTCCCTCTATTTTCTGTCGCCGAGCCTTCACGAGGACACGCCTTCCTTTCGCCCGAGCTCTTCCCCCCCCGCACGAGCGAGTTTGCCTCTATCACGCTCGCCACCACGACATTAATTCCCTACTTCCTTCCCACCCAACTGAGTGAGGATACTAATTAAAGCCACGCACTGCCCACGACTTTTTTCCCTCTCTCTAATCGCACGCCGCCAACACCGCACCCGACACAGCCTCCTGTCCGCACGCTTTCACGCTCCCTATTCTAACCACACACCCCTTCCGACATGCAGCCCACCCCCCCGAACCCCCTTCTTTCGCGCGCTCACACTCAGCCCTCCAGCCCATTCTTTCCCTTCGCTAAATTTCCTTTTTCCCTCACTTACATCCGGCGAACCTTAAAAGGCGGGGAACCAATCTTTTCCGAGGCCCCTGGCTTTGTTTTTTTCCTCCATTCTTCGAACTTTGCTTTATGGCATTTTTTTAGCCACATTTTTTCCCCCCCGTAGAGCGGTGAGAACTGTCGTTTTCCCCTTTCTTGCTTTCCCTTTTTTTCCCTTTTCCCTTGAATGAGTCATCGATTTCCTCTGCGCTTACGGTCTTCCAATTTTTGGTGTGTAGTTCGGGTCTTTTCACTCAGTGTTCTGCCCATTCTTTCCGATCAAATCGGGCCGGTCTTGACAATTGGGTTGAGTTTCTGAGAGCTGAACTTTTTGGTTTCCCGTTTTGGTAACGGGTTTTGTTGTTTTGTTTTTTTCCAGCTTTTGTAAACCCCCCTGATCATGGATTACGCTTTTCCCCTCGATATCTCCTTGGTCAGTAACCACCCCCGAAAGTGAACTTGGGCAATTTCCCGCTTCCCCGCACTCCTTGTGGGGCCCTCTGAGGTGGGAGTTTTTGCTCCTTCTCTTTTTCCTTCAGTGTTTCCCCCTTTGAATTTTGTCTTCCCCACTAACCTGCTAGACATCCATGTTATACTTTTCTCGGAGAACCGCATCTTTTCACATTTTTTCCCACTCCGCCCAATAACCTCTGAGCCTTTTCATCCCTCAGGTTTTTCTTGGGTGTTTTGGGTGTTTACGTTTTTTTTTTTTTTGCGGATTTTTTTCTGGAGTTTTTTTTTTTTGGTGTTGTTTTTTTTTTTGGTTGGGGCCGGGGGGTTTTTTTTTTTTTGGACGTTTGTTTATTCGTAGTTTTTGGGGTCTCTTGTAGCGTTCTTCATCTCTTTTGAGAAGCTAAAGAGTGGAGTACCCCCCAGACCACAGGTTAGCTTTTTTGATCTCTCTCTTGCCGTTTCTCCCCCATGATCTCTCGTTTTTCTGGACGCCCTGAAAAATTGGACCCCCCTTTTTCTGTGACGCTTCTTTTGTGATTCATGCCTTTCATGGAACCTCCCCCGATCTTTCTCCTCGGGCACCGCGATTTACTGACTTAGTTTCACTTCTTCCAATTTAAGCCCGTTTTTTTTTCCTTTTTCCCCGTCCTCTAGCCCCCCTTCGGCTCCGCTCTCCCCTTTGGGAGGATTTGCTGGCCCCTTTCTCCCTGACTTGACAGGTTTCTTTTAATTCCCTTGTATAAGGAACGTCCCTTCTTTTCAGCCCGTCCAAGTTTAGGTGGTCGATTTCTCGGATTTCTTGATTTCCCTTGAGATTTTTCACAAAACGTTTCCCTTTCTTTCCCACCCCGGAGGTCTTTCTTCCCCTTCCCCAATGATTCTTGGTCTTCTAAGCCCCCAAGCCCAGTGGGCAACCCCGGATTAATCCTTTCTCCCTCCAGGTTTTAGAGAGCAGACAGAGATTTTGATCCTTTTCCCCTTCCTTCACGATCCATAAAGTCCTTTTTTTCGGAGAGCCCGTCCAACGGTCGGGACCCCCTCCCCTTCATGACGGCTTTCCGGAAGTTTGTGCGTCCGGGATCCCCTTTCCCCTTCCTACATTCTTTTTCTCTCAGTTTCTTGGACCCTTCTTTCCTTATCTCTTTCCATTTGTTGGTGGCTCTCTTATTCACGAAGAAATTCCCCAATTCTTCCTCCAACACTTTTCCAAAGCCTTCCGACTCCCCCCTCCACGAACGCCCTTCATTCCCCCATGGGATTCTGTTTCCGTCGGTAGTACTAAGTTTCTTATCCTTTCAGAACCTGTATATTTTTAATTTAGGGTTGACCATCTCGCGGATGTTTCCATACAGAAAACTTGCAATGGACAGTATAAGGAGGGCCTTCAATTGTTTTAATTCCTCTCTGAGTTTTTCCATTCCCCGTCGAGAATTGAGAACCTCAAAGGAGATAGTGTTCTTTTCTCCCTGGCCTTCTTCTCCCCCTCGAGACTTGACCCCTCCGCCTTTTCTCAGGGACGTTCTGCTTCTCTTTCGTCTTTTTTTTCTACTCCCTTACTTGATAGGACCCTCTGGCTAACTTGACATACCCCCCAGACAGAGGCTAGTCAAGTGAGACGGAATCTACCAGATCAATTCTCTTTTTACTAGTCTTATCCCTCATCCTCTCTTCCCTCCGTTCTTACCCCCGCATTCCTCCCGCTCGAACCCTTGCAAGGAGAGTTAATGTCAACCCCCTCGATTTTCCCCCTCCGTTTTTAAGTACCTAGTCCACGCCTATCCTTTCTTCATGTCTCTCGGCCACCCTCTAGTTTTTTTCAAACGTTGCAATTGTCCTCTTGAGTCCCCGGCCCCCTCATGATGATGTGCAGCCCACCCCTCCAAAACCCCTCATCTCACGACCAGACACGAACCTCCTCTCAATTCCTTCCGGATGAAGATTCTTTGTTTTTTTTCCCTTTCAGTCTCGACCTCAAAAAGTTCGCCAGCAGATCGCCGACTCCTTCATTCCTCTTTTTTCTAACCTGGTGCGATTTGAGCCCTTCTCATCGCCAGCGAAGACTCGCCTCATGGAACCCATCTCCAGCAATGCGAAGAGCCCACTCCTTCACCACCAACCCCCCAAGCCCTCCGCACACTCTCCGGCACTCCCATCCCCCCGCTTACCTCCCCTCTTGTCATTTCGAGACCAACCATTGTGATACAACCAACCTCCCTGATATACTACTACTATCCTCACTCTTACCCCTACCACTCTCACATGCATATTTCATCACCTTAGAATTTGCCCATTCTTCCCCTTCTATTCACAACTCCACAGAGTTCCCTTCCATTTGTTTACCCCACCACTCCATCGCTGCCCCCCCTCCGCTTCACCCACCCCATCGTCTCCTCGTCCCCTTCAGTCAGATTCCGCTCCCCGTCTTTCTTGCCCGCTCCCGCTTTCCCTGACATCACCACCCCACTTCCCCCCCCCCCCCCCCTACCCTCTCCACTTCCATCCCTCACGTCCACTCTCCCCACCACCGTTCCGCCTCCCCTCCGACCCCTCCTGTCCTTGCCCCCCTGCCCCCTTTCACCTCCTTCGCTCCTACCTCGCTCCCCTCCTTTCCAGGCCCCCTTTCCCCACTGTAATTCCTACCCCCAACCCCCAAAACAATTTCCTTCCCTCTCCCCCACCTCATTCCGCACCCTCCTCTACGCCACACTTCCACCCGATCTCCCTCTTCCCCTCTCATTCCACCCCCATCTTACGCCCTCTTTCCTTTTCACTTACCCCTCCCCGTCTTCCGGCCCCCACTTCCTACCACCCTTACCCCTCTACATACCGCCGCCTCGCCCCCCCTTACCCCCCCCCCCTACCCTCTCTCCACTCCCCCCCTTTCACACCTCCCATCACTCCCCCCCCTCCCCTTTTATCCCCCTACTACCCACCCCTCCCCCCCTCTCCTTCCCTCCCCCCACCTCCCCCCCCTCGTCGTCTCCCCAATTTGACCCCCTCTCCCTCTCTCCTCTCCCCTCTTACCCCGCCCCCGCACCCCCCCACCCGCGGCGCGTATCTCACATTCTCCCCGCCCCTCCACTCTACACATTCCCCGCCACCCCCACCCCCCCTCACATCGACACTTTAGCCTCACCTTTCCCCCCCTCCTCCCCACCACCCCCTCTCCCTCCTTGCCCCCCTCCTCCTCCTAACCCTGCGCTTCCCTACTCTTCTCCCCCATTCATCCTCCCTCTCCCGTCCCCACTTCACTCACCTTCCCCTCTCCCCACCCCCCCCCGGTTTCGTTCCCCTCCACCACAGATGCCCCTCCCTCCCCGCCACCAATCTACGGACAACCATAACTTATCGTTCAGAAGCACCCCCTGCCCCCCCCCCCCCCCCCCCCCCAACACCCCCCCAACCCCCCCCCCCCACCCCCCCACCCACTCCCCACCCCCCCCGCCACACACACCCCCCCCCCCCCACCCCCCCCCCCCCCCACACACACCCCCCCCCCCCCCCCCACCCCCCCCCCCCCCCCCCCCCACCCCCCCCCCCCCCCCCCCCCCCCCCCAACAACCCCCCCCCACCCCCCACACCCCCCCCCCCCCCCCCCCCCCCCCCACACCCCACCACCCCCCCCACCCCCCCCACCCCCCCCCCCCCCCCACCCCCCCCCCCCCCCCCCCCCCCACGACCCACACCTATCTCGGCTCCCCTCCAGGTAGTGATAATCTCTCTACTTCTGCCCACCCCCCCCAAATACTGCGATGTACCACAAAGTCAAGAAAACTGAAAACGAGCCCCCACGATATATGTTCCCCCCAACCCTTCCTTTTCTTCTCCAACGCTGGAATGAGGGAGAAGTAAAGACTTTTCTCATATAACCCTGTGGTCCGGCTGCCAGTCATTTCTTCCTTAAGAGTAAAAAACCATTTGTTGGGGATTACCGGATAAATAAAAGCCTCCCTCAGCTCTCCCTCAACTGATTTTTATCCTGAAACAAGTTCTCCGGAAATCCCAAGTCCGCTGCTTTCCCACAACGGATAGACGGGAGAAATAGCGGTGATTCCCTTCTCTTCAAGAAAAGCAACGCTTTAGACCGAAACCCTAACCTTTTCCCCCCTTAAAAGGAATCTCCTAGAGCGGGGGGAAACGCGGTTCTGTAATTGCTAGCACCCATAATCCTCTGGACTCTTTTCAGTGTCGGGTTCCTCGAACTCCCTCCCAGACTGAAAATGCAATCTTCTTGGTGAAAATAGTATGAGCACTGCAGTCCCGACCTTCTCGTATCAGGCGGGCTCTTTTTTCAGCTCGGTCCTTTCCCCCGCTTCCCCTAGTGTCCATTTAAAGGCCGCCCAAGGGTGAGCCCCCTCCGCGCGCCGATTACACTCTCGAGACCCCCAGGGACCCTTTCCACGATCAGGCCTTAGGCTCACCCTAAGGCCTCTTCCGGACAATCTTCCCAAAATGTTCTTGTCTTTTCTTTTCCCTCCAAACCCCCCCCCTTCGCTGGTTTCCGATCCACTTCCCAACAATAGAAGAAATCAGAATCCTCTCCCACTTCCCCCCCTCTTCTCCGCCTACCATTCCCTTTCCCCCCGATCTCACGGGTGCTTTCGGTAGTCAGAGAGTACCCCCGATAACCGTTTCTATGCGCCCCCCTGCCCCTTGATATCCCTCAATTCTTCTCCTATGAGTATTAGTGACTTCCAACCAAACGTAGTGCAGCTGTCTTCCCCCTCTCCGGAGCAATCCTGTTTTTCTCCCCAGATTCAACTTTTCTTCAAGTCTTATATCCTCCCTCTTTGTTGTTTCACCCCTTGGCAGGGGACTTAACTTTTCTTGGTCCCATTTAGACCTGGTTACCTATTCCACCCCGTCATTCTTTTCCTGTACCCCTTCCTTTGGTCCTCCCCCAGACCTTCCTTTTCCATTTCCCTCTTTAGGGCATAAGTTCTATTTATTATGCTGCTCCAGAAAGAGATACCCCTGAGCTCGGGTCGATTCCTTCTTCTGACGAATCTTAATCTGTATATTCCTCGTCTAAGATAGACGGATAGGGATTGTCCGGTCTCCTTTTGAGAGGCAATTTTTACCTTTAGGGTCCTTCGATGTCTCCCCCAGTATGTTGTTTCTGGGATCTAAGGGGGGTTGTTGAAAATGTGGACTGCGTTTTTTTCCATCTAATCGCCCCATCCGCTTTCCTTTTTTCCCTCATTCATTCGATATGATTAAGAGACGGGTTTCTTCTATTCGCCGCCTTCTTTTCACTACTTTCCTTCCCAGATCCTCTCCCTTCAGGTCCTTTTATCCTGTGAAACTGTAAACAACGTCCATGGTAGTCCAGGATTTTTTCCCCTTTCGAGAATATTTCCCCTCGAAACCCGCTCAGTTTCTTTTAAAACCCCCCCTCTTTTTGACTCCCTAATTTCCCTTCTACAACCTTCTAGCGGAGTTAATTGCCACGGTACTCTTCCCTTTTCCCTTGCTCGGCTATTTCGACTCAGCTTAGTTCCCCCCCCTCCAATGGCTCCTTTTTTCCAGGTTTTTTTTCTCATGGAGATGGAGTAATGTTCCCCCCCAATGTTCCTGTGCCGATATGCGGCTGATTTCTTATAATTTCCCCCTCTGAACCCTTTCTAGTATTCTCCCCCAGGCTTAAACGCAAAGGTTGTGTCACGTAGGTTTTCTCGAGGCACCTCTTTTGAACTCCCTCTTTTTTATCTTCTTTTTCCTCTTGTCAACTTCCCCCCAGCGAGAAAGCCTGATTTTTCCCCCCCCCCCCTGGCGGAGCGATTTTTAATGGCCGATATACCAGAGCTCAACTTCTGCATTTTTATGCCCTGCATGCGAACCCCTTTACCGGAGCTCTACTCGGTACCCTTTTGCTGGTGTGCCCTGGATTTTCGAATCCGTCAGGCTTTTTTTGGGTCCTTCTGAAATTCCTCCTTCTCCTTCGGAGCTACTCCCCTGAGATCCCTTTCCTATTTTTTATAAACTATTTTGAGAGGCCTAATCGTTCGCCGACTGGTTGCTGCTTCGCATTTCGTTAGGAACCCTCAACTTCTCCTCCCTCATTTACCGAGACCCGTTCGGGTGGCATATTAAGATTCGGTCCTTTTTGGGATTTTTTTTTTTGTTCCTTCTTATTTTTTCTCCCTCCCCATTTCTCATCACAGGGACTGTAGAAAGTCTGCCTTTCTGACGGGAGGTCCCCTTTCGGTCTCCTCTCAAGCTTTGTTTTTCCTGCCCGTGACTTTTCATTATGCTCTCTTCTCTTTTGTGACCTTTGCTCCTGCCCCCTGGCCTTCAATTTTCGGCCTAAATCTTCCTGCTGGTCCACCTCACTCTCATTTTTGCGCGTGGCTCAAGAGTACCAGATTTCTATTCTTTTCAGATGGCTTCCTTCTGGGCGGAAGTTTTGAGACCCCCCCCCCCCCCCCCCCCCCCCCCCCCCCCCCCTTTTTTTTTTTCTTTTTTTTTTTTTTTTTTTTTTCTTTGTTTTTCCTTGCCTCCATCTTCCTCGGTCCCCTGGGTCAGGCCCTTTTTTCTACGAAGTCATACCGGCACCCGCCTTTCATGGTTTTTTTTTCAGAAAGTTCCCCCGGTTTTCTCATTGTCTCTTGCTTTGCTAAAGGAAGTTCAGTCATATGGACCCCCCCACCTCCCCCTCTTGGAAATTAAGAACAGTTCTTAGATTTTTCCCCCCCTTCTCAACCCCTCCTTCCAGTCTATAGGATTCACATTTAATTCCCAGCTGGGCACTTATCTTTCCAGTCATTTTTTTATTCGACCTTCCCCCCGTCTCTCCCGATCTTCCCTGGGAACTCCTCACGCAGCTTTATTCCTACGTATTTTCTCGACCGTCCCGAGATGGAAAGGTCAACCCCTTTACTGGACGCGGTCAAAACATTTCCTCCCTGTCCTGGCATTTGTCTCCTCCTTTGGACATCCAATTTTGAACTCCCTTTTGTTGAATGTACCTCAGTGGTCCTTAGTTCCTTTTGATTCTCTTTCCTCTTGTGTCTCCGCCTAAGAGTTATGAAGTACACTTCGACTTCCCCACCAAGAAGGGAGGTTCCCCCTTGGTTTTACTCCCAAAATTCACTAAAGACACTCAGTAATTCCTGGCTTTTTTTTTCCCTTTTGTTGGTCAGTAAGGTTCCTTCCTACCCTCCTTGTTCCTAAGGGCTAACATTCCAATTGATCGTTGCTGGAGGAAACTCAACAGGCCTTCCTTTTCATGGTTTCTCCTAACCCCCAATGTATGTCACGGCACTTTCAGTAAGCGTGTTCAATGGCGTTCACCTGAGCCCAGCCCTCCCACATTTCACTCTCCCAGAGTTTCTACTTTGAACATTATTCCATGAGAACCTTCCTTTTTTAACGTTTGCCTCCTTTCCCGCGATCGCGTGGACTTGTTACCTAGGAGCCCACGGTATCTTTGCCGAGCGTCGTGATTACCCTTTCCGACCCTTCGGAACTTGGACGTGCTTTATGCCCCTCCGTGAGTTTCGTGTCCTTCGCGACCTACTTTTTCCTGACTAGCTTAGTTAGGACCCATATAAGATCTCCCAATTGACCCCTAAGAAATTTCCCCCAAGAGGCGTTTCCCACTCTTTCCTCCCCCCCATACTCTCCCCCCCCTATATGACGCTAGGCAACGGGCGACATAGGTAGTCGGTGCCCTTTATTCCCCGCTGCCTACGATGAACTTCTATTTCCCTCCTCGACTATGGCCATTCCACTTCTCCCGAGAGTCGTACTTGATAAAATCTCATTGAGGCGTCCCCCCACCTTGTTTCACGTTTCCTCACTAAAGTCAGCGTACCGTTCTTAGCACGCTTCACTTCTCATCTCCCCGGAAATCGCATCTTAGAGCTTGCTTCACCTCTTGGTCCTTCATTTCCACTCTTTCTCGCGTCTCGCCATTCCTCAATGACGACGCCGATAGCCCCAGCCCACACAAATCACAAAACCAGTCCTCACCCTCTCATAATAGCCACCTCCGCACTCTTTTTCATGAGCGCTTTTAGCGAGCTCTTGGACCTTTTCCTTCGTCCCTCCCCCTGTCTCGTCCCTTAACGAAGAAACCTGGCGCATCGATCGCCGACCTCCAAAGGTATTTTTAGAACCGCCGGCCGTGT
>Ga0179593_1547597_pt1 | contig 10744 bp, 9 predicted proteins | sample CZODoug2_1_08_16_FD_185931 | JGI IMG/M metagenome (GOLD analysis project Ga0179593, IMG submission 185931) | Vadose zone soil fungal communities from Angelo Coast Range Reserve, California, USA - CZODoug2_1_08_16fungal (PacBio error correction) | ecosystem: Environmental > Terrestrial > Soil >... | reverse complement strand
TTCCCTCGCGTCTTTTTTTCCCCTGACTTCGTACGATCGAGGGACTTTTCCGGCATTTTGTTTGTTCTACCCCTTGCTCCTGATTCCCCTTCTGCCTGCGGATCCCTTTTTTTTACCAGTTGACCCGCGCGCCGTGGCCCGCGAGGGAATTCCCCGATTTTGTTTTTTTTCTTCACCACTCTCCCACTTCTGGTTGGAACCCCGACATTTTTCCTCGGAAGCAATAGAAGGAACATTCCTGGAGACTCCAAATTCCTGAGATCCGCTCAAGATGGGTTTCTTTTAACCCTTTCCGTTTTTTAAAGTGAACTCCTCCAACCCTTTCGTCGGGGGAACGTTAGGAGAGGGTAATTATTTTTTTTCACGTTTTACTAGACTCCTGAATTAAGGATCGCACTTCGCTCCCCTCCCTTATTTTTTTTTTACCATCGCCAGGCCCGGTTCTTCTTGGGTCAAACTTTTCCCCATTTTTCGTACCCTGGTGCCTGGCACCCTGAGAACGGGCCTGACCTTTTTCTCGATCCATAGCTTCCGATTATGCTTGGATTCGAAGACTTGCAGTGATCTCAGTTTTCAAGGTTTCCCCCGGATTTTTTTTTCCCCTCCCAACCCGGAGCCTACGACACTCCCTTTGCGATCCCCCCTCCTTCTCCTCCCCCACTGACCTCAAGGCAGGGGACACAAGCCAGCCCACCCGCGAAGCCGTTTAGTCTTTTTGTCTTCTTAGCGTTGACTTCCCCGTAAACTCCACCGCAGGGGCTCCGCCCTCCCCCGACCCCCTTCTTGGACTGTACAAAATGACTCGCGTGAAGCAAAGGTCTACCACCCTTCTTGTTTAATCTTTTCCAGGATCTCTCATCCTGCTTCAGTGCGAGATTGAGTAGGGAGGACATAGGCTCCCCACCGAATGCCCTACGGTCGTGAGTGCCACCAGAGCAGTCACCACGTTTCCCGGCGCCCTACCTTCCCCCTTCTTTTACCTTGCTCCCCAAGGTGACGTGTCGTCTTCCCAGGAGCTCCCAGACCTCCTGTCAGTTGGTGGCCTGAGCCTTCCTTTTTCCCTGGAATCCCCCTGTTCCGGGCGGCCCCAGAGGCCAGGGGATCCCGGTCCCCCTCCCCGATTTTTTTGTGAACAGCCATGCGGACGTACTCTGAGGAGCACCGACGGTCTCAGACCTCTAAACCCAGCGTTCAACCCCTCCCCTCCGCATTTCCCCCCCCCCTCCCCATAAGATCTTTCCGCTCGCTTTTCCCCCCTCAGGGACTGAAATAGCCGCCACCTCCCTCGCCTCTTGTGTGGAAGTCTCGTTTTATGATCTGATTCTTTTTTCCCTTCCATCCCCCCCACGTGTTTCTGGACTATCATTCTAACTTTCTTCCCCAACCTTTTTCAAAGACCCCGCTCAGCGGGCAAAGCCCCAGATAGAGTTTTCCTAGCCCTTTTCCTCTTTTTTTCACTCCTGGCCGAGAAGGTGTCATTTTTCCCTTGCCTTTCTCAGCGTTCATCGGTCCCCAGTACACACATTTTCCCTGTGCATTCCTTATTGGCACCCAGCTCCTTCGTGCGTCCCCCCGTTTCTCTCGATAAGCCTTGATTCGTCAACGATAACGTCAACGAGCTTTGTGTATCCCTGTCGGGCCCTTTCCCTTCCCTCGACAGTCCCCCCGGACGAGCTTTGCCTTTAACTTTAGTGTCTTTCTTTCTGTCTGACTACTGCCAGGTACGCTCGACGTACATTTAGATGTCCCCCCCGATCTTTTTTTTTTCCCCTCGGTAATATCGGAGATCTCCCCTTCCTTTTCATGGCGGGCGTCCTCCTCCCCAGCTTGCAGGGTTTCCTCGGATGGAATCTTCCTCTTTTTTTCCCTGGGTGATTGTTCCTCTGATGACACCTTGAGCTCCGGCTCGTTCCCCCTTTCCAATGTTTTTTTTACTGTTGGACTAGTCTGCGTTAGGACTCCATAGTACCCTAGTCACGGTCCAACCTGTCTTTCTTTCTCCCTTTCTCGACCCTTTCCCCTTTTCGTCCTTCTGTCCTTCCCCTCCTGCCGCTCTGTTCTGGTTCCCTTCCTCCTCCTCCCCCCGTTTTTTTTTTCCAGAAGGGTACGGATCTGATCTCTTCCTCCTCTCTTTTTTTTGTCGGCTAAAGACGACAATGCGTTCTTTTCCGGTCTTGGCTTCCCCCCCCTCTCTCCCCTCATCGGCAGACAAGGGCGAGCTGCAGGCGTTTTTCATCTTTTTTTCAGATCAGAACTCGCTGTCAGAAGGACTCCACGCAGGTGTCCTTCCCTTCCCTTTCCGTTTTTTCCCCTACCTCATTACAGTTTCTTCCAGCCGACCGCATTTTCCTCGGCAGGTCCGGCAAAGTCGGGTCCGCCCGCCCCGGTCTCCCCCTCTTACTCCCTTTTTTTTCTCATTAAGGAGTTCCCTCTGAGGAAGGAAACACCCGGCCGAGAGTTGCGTCGCTTCCCAGATGTAGCCTGATGGAATGACGTCGTCCCTTTTTGCCTGCTTTCCCTTCCTCGCCTAGGACGGCGGACATCGAAATTCTTTTCCCTTCAGCTTTAAATGCGGACAAGAAGAATCCTACCTGAAGAAGATAGTCTGGCTTTTACTGTCTAGTCCGCGCTCGAGATAATCCCTTCTCTGTGAACCGTTTGACCGGTGACCGAAGCTATGCTGTTCCCTTGGTTTTTTTTCTTCCACGAAGTCCTCCCAAGGAATAGCCGAGCGGGGGTGAGGAGGAGGACGATGAAATTCTTCACGTTTTTTTTTTTTCCAGTGGCCCCCTCTGAACCCTTAGAGCTCAAGGTGTGCAAATGTCTCCTTCCCACTGATCTTTTTCTTTAGTAGAACAGAAGAGATTTAGGACGTGCTGACCTCCGGGCTTCCGTTAAACAGTGGGTTTAGATGTTTCTTTTTTTTCCGACCAAAAGTTGACAGGTTCACCTTTTCTGGGTTTTTTGGTTTGTGGGTGTTTTTTTTTTTGTTTTTGTTTTTTTTTTGTTTTTTTTTTTTCTTTTTTTTTTTTTTTTTTTTTTTTTTTTTTTTTTTATTTCTTTTTTGTTTCTTTTTTTTTTTGTTTTTTTTTTTTTTTTCTTTTTTTTTTTTTTTTTTTTTTTTTCCCCTTTACAGGTCCCCCCCTTTGCCTTGCGGAAGAGGCAGCAGCGAGATTCAAATTCCGAAGAGTGCCCTTTTTTTTTTCCCTGAGGTCCTTTGAGGTATTTGCTAGCGGATGGCGGGGTAAATAGAGTTATTTTTCCGCGTGATTGAGCTTCGGGTGCATCTTGCTCAACTGCTCCTGTTTCTCCCCTCTTCCCCAGGTTTTTTGGCAGACGTCTTTTTTCTAGGGTGCGGGGATGCCCGTATCCCGTGCGTCCTGGTCCAGTTACCGTCTCTTCTTTTTCGCTCCCCCTCCGGCTGTGGAGCTCCTGTGCCGACCCCTCCACGTCTTTTTCTGGGAGTATTTGGAAGGTAGGACTGTGCCACGTTGAAGGCCCTGTGTCCCCGATTTCCAGTTTTTGTTTCACTTTCCTTTCACGTCCTGCGAGATGCTCAGCGCTCCCTGGTCCCGGCCTTAGGAGATACTGGGCGGCTGAGAAAGCGCTGTATTTCGTTTTTTTTTGAGACCAAGGTGGCCTTTTTTGGGAAATTTTTCCCCCTCTGTCCACGGTGACGGGTCGAGGCTTCGAGAGCCCCTTCCCATTTTTCAGCGACTTCAAGAGAGCAAGGACGCCCCCAAAGACGTTACCCTTTCTTCCTTATTCTCTTTTTCCCTTGGGTGCTTCCTTTTTCCCTGAAGCGGCATAAGTAATACCTTCCCTTTTATTTGTTGTTTCGTTCACTTAAAAGTCGCCTGAGTGGAATAATCTTTGTCCCCCCGTTGTGCTTCCTTCTCTCCCGCCGACGTTCTCCGGGGGCCCCTGTCCAACGCGGGGGCTACCTCCCCCCAAGACTTTTTCAAAAGGCCCCGACCGGGCATAGCTGGTTCAGACCACGGAAGAACTGTTCTTTTCATTCCTCGCCGCTGAGGCCCTTTTTTTTTTCAGTCCAAACCCTCTTTTGACCTAGGGATTCCCTGTCCAAGGTACCAAACTCCTCCCTTTTTTTTTTAATGTCCCCCCTCCAAGTATGGACGAAAAAACAATCTCGAGTGTCAGATGGCGCTCTCTCGGTCCTCGGCTCGGTTCGTTTCTCGAACTCCTCTTTTTGTTTCCCGTTGCACCCAGCTTCGGGACTCCCCCCCACTCTAGCTTCTCCATCGACAGATGAAAGGGCGCGGTACTGGTTTTCAGTCATGATCCGCTCTTTAAGTAATTTTTCTTCGACCCACATGACGACCATTCTCCTCATTTTCATGTTTCTCGCTCGAAGTCCGGTGAAGAAATCTCTTCTCCCTTTTAAATCCTCATCTTTTTTTGTCTCTCTTTGCTGAACCACAATTTTCGTTTTTTCCTCCCCTCCTTCTTTTAATAGATCGGGGAATTATTTCATTTTTTCCCTCCCCCCCCCCACTCAGGAGTTTCCCTGCGGATAGCTCGGAAGACCTGACCCTCGTCTCCCTAATGATCCCCTTCGCAGTTGCAGTGGTGGTCTCTACTCTCTGCCACTGAAAAATTTTGTGACCGTTTCCTTTTTTTACTCCCCCCTTTTTGTGTTCCTGAACGAGAGAGGATTAAAACTCCTTCCCTCTTTGGTGGTCAAATGGGGGAGGTGGTAGTGAAACATACTCCCCCTATTTTCTTTTTCCTGTTTAAGGTTTCCTTAATACTGTCACGGTATGTTGGCTTCCCAGCCCTTCTCCTCCTAAGGTCCCAGAGACCCCCAGTCGTCGGTAGTGTGCCCGCAGATTCCGTTTCTTCTTTGTTGAATTTCACCATCTGTTTTTCCCCCTTAGTTCTCCCCCCCGAGGGACTCGGGGCCCCTTCTCCCTTTTTGCTTGGATAAAGCAGCAAGGCTGGTCTGATGACCAGCCTTTTTTCTTTTCCGGGAACTTTCCCCCCGATGCATCCGCACTTCCCGAGCCAGACCCCTTTTTTCCCCGCCTTCTAGTCGCATTCACCCCTCCACTCCCCGCAGGGTTTCCCCCAATGGCATTTCTCTTGGAGTGCAGGGTACTTTTTTCCCTTTTCCCTAGCTCTTATCCAGACGGGGCATAGAAGAAATCTCCAAGTACGAAAGGGGCCTTTCGGGCCACAATTCAAATGACCACCCTTTCCCCTCACCTTTTTTTTATAAACAAAAAGTGGAGTTTCTTCCCTTGACTCTCTCTACTAATAGGGCAGGTGTAGCAAACTGAGATATCTTTACCCTGCTAGCTCTTTCCTCCCCCAGACTGGACAGCGGTAGAGAGTTTTGGCCCCCTTCGTCCCTTTTAAACCCCCCTTTCTCGAACCCCCCCCTTTTCCCCCATCATCTCCTCTTTGGTCCTGCAGAAACCCCCCCTTTTTTTTCCGGGGTAGTCGGGAACAGTTCTCCACGACCCCTTTTTCCTTTATCCAGTTTTTTGAATAGAATCAAATTCCATCCTTTCCTTACCCCCAGAGCCGGGGATAAAGTTAGCCCAGACCTCTCCTCTTCCCAGCCCACGACCTGATGGACCTCGGAGAGCACCCCCCCCTCCTTTTTCTTTGACGATTCCCCAAAGAAGAGCTCCCCAGATGTCCAAACTCACATAGACCCACCTCGAGCTACGCCCCCTCCAGGGAAGCTCACCCTAAAAGACCGGCCTATCGGGAGACTGGTGCTCTTCCCCCTTCTGGCCCTTCCTAAATAAGCAGGTAACGTTCTGGTGGTGCCCTCCGCCTACAAATATCGGCCCTCTGATTTCCCTTCTTTTTTCGCCTGACTCCCCCCCTTCACGTCTTAAGTGAAGCACGCCGACCTAGCGTCCCCCTCCCCCTCTTTGCGAAGACCCCCGGGCCGATGACCCTTTTTGATAGTGAAACGACCCGATGAACCTTGAGTCTTTGCTTAACCCCGGGCTATTCACCCCTAGTCCGAAACTTGCCTTTTATATCTTCTTTGTACAGGTAGAAAACGATGTAAATCAGAAGGATGCCCTTATCCCTTTAAGCGATTTTTGTGAGTTTTTTTTCCGGACCCGAGTCCCCCTTGGACGAGAGATTAGCATGTTGGGCTGCGTGATCTTGCACCTTAAGCCTCTGACAGTACATTGTAGCTCGGATCGGTCTTCTCGAGCCTCCCCCTTCTTCCTAGACGATATACACCTTCCGGTCCCCGGTCTTTAGATTGGTGAGGTGGTTGACTTAAGTCACTGACTACTGACTTTTTGTCTGATGCTGTCCCTTATGACCCTCCCTTCCTTTCTTTTTTCGTGGGAGGTCCTCCGGATTGGCATGATTGGGCTTTAGCTTCCTGAGTTTCGCTTCTCCCCCTTCCTCATACTATATTCGATGGAGTCCTTCGAAAGTTCTTTAGAGCCCCAGAGTTCTTTCTCCGCACGAGTCCTTTCCTTTTGTTAAGATTTTTTCTGGCGTTGTCCAGACCTTTGACTAGGTCCTTCTTTGGGCTTTCCTTCCCCCCTATTTTTGTTTTTGATTGATAAGAGCTCAACTGCGCGAGGACGAGGGCACGGGTCCCGCTTTTTCTTTTCCGCGCTCCCAACTGTTCTCTTCTTTTTGTTCGCTATAAGTTAAGAAGAGGCGAGAATACCCTTGTCCTCTCTCCCCCCGTCTTCCGGGAGTCCTTCTGGAGAATGCCGAAAAGCAGTTCGAGAAAGAAAAAGAAGGTGCCAACTCCTGCTTTCCCCCCCCAGACTCCCCCCTTTTTTTTTTTCCCTTGTTCCCTCCCTTCTTTCCAAGCACCCGTCCAAAATAGTAGTTAGTCCGTGCCCCCCCCCCCCCCTTAAGTTTCCACAACTTCTCCCCTGGAGCAGGAAGTGGAGCCAGAAGATTACCTCGATTTTTTCTTCGAAACATCCGACCCCTCTTCCCTTCCCCATGATTCCCCCTTTCCGCGGTCTAGATAATAAGAGACACCCTCCTTCCCCCCTCCTGTCTTAGGAATTTAATTGATGAAATAAAGGACTTGATCAACCGCGCGGTGCACCGTTTTACCGGTCCAGCCTGGCTTTTTTTCGGTGCACTGGCACAGCGAACGGAGCTCTTCTTTTCTGCTCCCCCATTTTGCAGTGAATGATGGACCCTTACGCCGTTCTGCATTTTCCCCTTCCAAGTCCGCGGAGAGGGGATGAGAAGCGTAGTCTGCATCGCCCTTTTTTTCGTTTTCCGACTGAGCGTCCTTTTCATCCCTTTCCGTTCCCCCCCCTTTTTTCAGTCTGATGTCAGACACCCCCAGTTCGGTACGCTTTTGAAGTCTCAGATTAAGAAGCCTTCCCCCGGCTCCCTGGGTCCCGTAGGTTTCTTTCGTGTTCTTACCTTTTTTGAGGTCGAGTTTCTCCCTTTCTGTGGGTTCAAGAGAGGTCTCGGGCCGCGTTTCGACGTTTGGCGGCTCTGATCAAATTGTGCTCTACGCTTCAGTTAAGTCGAGAAGTAGCTTAGGGTGGGATGAAAGTTATCCATTTTTGTTTCTGACCTCCTGTCCACCTTTTTTTTCCTTTGAGTATTCTCCCCCCAAAATTACCCCGGAGGTCGTGAGAGCTCGTTTTTCGACCCCTTCCCCTGTTTTTCTAGGATCTCCTGGGCAGGTCGAGTTTCAGTGGTGGGATCCTGTGTTTTCCCTCGTCACATTTTTCTTTTTTTTTAATCTCTTTTTCTTTCCTTCAGAGATTAATTCCCCCCTCTTTTCCCAGGCCCTCGATATCATTTTGCACGCGACCGCTGAGGGTTTTTTCGACCCAAGGTTTTCAGTGGGCTTTTTTAACCTTCTGTAGTTTCCGGGCTCGAGGGAGGTCCGAGACCACACTTTTTTGCTTTCGCCCTCGAAGTTTTTCCTTTAGCCCCCTCCCCCCTTTCCATCGGTAGCAGATTCTTTTTTTCCCCTCCCCTTCTTTGTTTTCCGGCTGCCATTCATTAAGAAGTTCGTGTGTTAAAGTTCTACGCCTTGCTTATTTCTCCTTTCATCCCTTTCTGCCTTCCTTTATCATCAGCCGCGGCATTTCTCTCGTTTCTCTCCCTCCTCAAGCCCCCGATGAAAAGCTTGGGGCCCAGAAGTTGTCCAAATTTGGATTCTCCACATCACCAGGGCTTTCCCAGAACCCCCTGAAGATGGGAGGATATGTTCACTTCGAGCCCTGTTTCGTGATCGCCGACCACATCGAGGGCAATATGACATTTCGGTCCCTTCCCCCCCCTATTTGGGGGCGGATTTCCCTTCCCCACTCGGAAACCCTTTAGCGATGTCCGCTGAGGTTTCTTCTGTCCGGATCCTTTTTCTGATGAAGCTTTCCCATGACAGAATAATGGTATCCAAGCTGTTTTCAGACCCCCTTCAAAAGATCTGATTACAATAGACCTTGAAATGAGCGAGGTTTTTCCGTTTACCCTTCCCTTTTTTTTCCCTTACTAGAAGTCCCCTTTATAGACCCAATGACTGACCCTCCCTTTCCGGTCTGCCGCTAAGAAGTGTTTCAGCATTCTTGTACTCCTCATGTTGTTTTTCTCTTTCCTCGTAGATGTCTTTACAAACACTGGTCCTCCATTCAGCATAGATCGAAGGGAATTACGGCTGGTGAGTCTCAAACCTTTGCAGTCCTCTTCTTGTCAAATGATAGAGGTTTTCTAGAACAGGACCCCTCCCAGTTCCTTTCGAGGACAGCCGCCCGATTTTTGACTTTGTGTTTGTCCGCCCCTTTCCCAACTTCTTTTTTTTCCTCAACCTTGCTAAGACGCCAGAACCTAGCCGGCCTCAGATCTCTTCCGCCCAATTTTTTTTTTTTTTTTTTCGTTCTTCTTGAAGCCTCTCCTTGTTTGTAGTCCTCGGGGGAGCCGTGTCCTCCTCAAACGCGACTGTTAGGGGACGGGAAAGTTACCTACCCTTACTATATTGGAGTCGGACCTCCCCCCTAACTCTAGCCATGTTTGAAACAGAGTCTCCCATGTATTCGTGGGTGTCCCAAGTTCCCCCCTTTATGGCCCCGTCTTCTGTTATGAATCACCCCCTTGCCCTCCTCAACCTTTGGAATCGGAGGGCCCACTGAGATTTCGGTCTCGCTTTTTCTTTTACTCCTAACGGCCGCGCTGATGGATTCCATTCCTCCGGGTGGTTTAACTTTAAAAAGATGCATCGCACTTCCCTAACTTTACCTTACATAGAAAGCGTACCTTATCTTTCTATGGCTTCCCCCCCCCCTCACGGCAGGGAAAACTATCAGCGGTCGTTCCGTCGTTGGTCTTTTCGGATCCTTATCCCCCTCCGTGCTATCTAGAAAATCGACCCTCTCACCGTGGAACAGAGGTCGTCCACCCCCCTTTTCTACCAAGTGCCTCCCCGTGGTCGAAACAACCAAGGCTTGCTCCCTCCCGATTATAATAGGAAGTTGTATCCCTTATCGATGGTTTCTGCACTTCCCCTTTTGACCCGAAGCACAACCCCGCCGCCCTGTTCCTCGAGACCCCGTCACCCCGATGCACCTTGCGCTACCTTCCCCCCATACCTCTTCACGGAAGCGCCCCCCTTTTTCCTTCTACTTCCCAAAGATCCACCACACCTCTTCAGGACTCTTTGAGCAGAAGGATCAAGATCGTCTTCAGGTCCTCTACCATCTCCCCCCCCATTTCCCCTTCACTCTAAACTTCCTCCTCCTGAAGGACGAAGCAATGCGTTTTCCTTCCCCAGAGGTTGAGCCAGTTCCCTATCCCAGACTTTTAATCACGAGGAACCCCCCCGATTCCTCTCCAAAATCTTGAGCAGCATCCGCACCCTACGGACATCCTAACGTCGCCCCCCCCCACCCATATTCGGCGCCGTTAGCTGCCTCTGAATCCTTCCGGGGACAAGTCATTCCCCCCGAGTTAACGCACTTTTGGCTTTCCTTTTAGTCGACAAATCTTTTTTTTCTTTAACATCCGGTGCCGAGAAATTGACTTCAGTTTTTTAAGACCGTCGGAAGCGATAGATACCCCTACTACTCTTGCGTCCTCCCCCCCTCCCTCCTAACATAGTGCCACCCTCGACCCTCCGTTCATCGGTGTCCTCTTCCCGTCGTCACCCTTTTTAACATTTTTCTTCCCCCTCATCCAGTGGCCCAAATTTCCAGACTTGAGTTCTTGGCCCAGGTTCAAAGCGCTTAGTCCCTTTCGCTGAGGCCCCCCTTTTTAAACGGTTTGACACGCGAGGCGGGGTTTTGCGTCTTCGCCCTCAATCTAGTAAAGGCCGAGATTCTGCATACGTCTTGATTGATCTTTTTCCCAGTTCCTTCTCTCGAAGTCACTATGTAGCCTTGGCTTCCCCCCTGCAGTTCCAATAGATTTTTAATAGGAGGCCCCTTTCTCCCCCCCCATCCTTGGCGGGGGCTTTTTACTCAGAGGCATTGAGGGGTTGCCCTTTTACCAGCCTTTCTTTGAAGCTTGTTGACGCTTTCCATGGAGCTGAAAAGAATGGCCCGCCTGGCGGCAGTGTCTTCCTTTCCGGTCCCTTTGGTTATCTCTTCCTGACTTTTTTTTTTCTGGACGAACCCTTTTTCCGTAAACAGTAGGAGGAGTAATGACTCCCTCTTTCGTTCCTTCTTCTGAGAAGAGCCTCCCCTGCCGATTTTAACTTCGAATTGGGATGGTGGGCTTTGTTCCTCCCTCCGTGACCTCTGCTTTCAGGTTCCTTCCT
>Ga0179593_1497214_pt1 | contig 10744 bp, 17 predicted proteins | sample CZODoug2_1_08_16_FD_185931 | JGI IMG/M metagenome (GOLD analysis project Ga0179593, IMG submission 185931) | Vadose zone soil fungal communities from Angelo Coast Range Reserve, California, USA - CZODoug2_1_08_16fungal (PacBio error correction) | ecosystem: Environmental > Terrestrial > Soil >... | reverse complement strand
TCCCATTACTCTCATATTTGATTTTACCCCTTTCTTACGGTTTGTCAGTTCGTACTCCATTTACTATCAACTCCCTTTTCCTTAAACCTCTTGGCGGCCGATTTTTCTCTCCTCTTAAGAACTCCCCCATGAATCACCTCCTCTCCCCCAACCTGAGAAGAAGCCCTCCCTTTTTTCCCCTCACGCTCCAACCCTAACCGGGCCTTGACCCCCCTACCCCCAGTCTTTTTCCTTCCAGCCCCGCAGATTGCTTCGGTTTCCACCCCGCCTGCCAACCGTCCTTCCCCCCATCAAGATGAGTGATTCCTCTAACGTTGAACATTCGGTCAGTTCCTACCTCCTTTCAATTTCTTTTCCTGAAGGGGCATTCCTTTTCCTTCGCCACCCCGTTACCGGCACCTCTTACCCCCCCTTTCCAATGGCTTCCTTTAGCTTTCAACGCGCCTTCTTTCTCATCTGAGTCAGACTTCCCCCGTCCTTCCCCATTTCAAACAAGATACTAACTTCGTATTTTCTCCTTCATCCCGTATGCCCCAAGCATTTTTTTTTTTTTTTTTCCGCTCACCCCATCCTTGTACGTCGTCCAACGCGCTCTCTGCCCGTACCCATTTTGCCCCTTTCGCCAACGTCAAGGCCCCGCAGCCTTTTTCCGTTTTCCCAATGTTTTGTATTTTCCCGGATCTCTTTGCGGCCCTTCCCCCAACCTGCTTCGTCTTGTAGTTTTTCGCACCCTTCGCATCCACCCTGTCTACATTTTCCCCCCCCAAGTACTGCATACATAATGCAAATCCTCACTTTCTCAACACCTTTCGCTATGCCCCCTTCATATTTTGACCAGAGTGTTTCCCCAGCTACTTTCCTCCTTACTTTTTTTTTCCGCTACAGTCCGCCGCGCCTCCCTCCCCTCCCCATTTCAACCACCTCCCTGGCCGGACCCCTCCCAAAAGAAACCCTTTTTCCTGCAAAATCTCCTTCTCAGTACTTGGTCCCACCTTTTGTTCTCCTCATTTCTAGCCTCAGCAACCCCCCCCTTTTGGGTGGGGGGGGTCCAAGCCCCTTGTCCCCATTCCTCCCCCCATGAGCTCGCCCCCTGCAAACGCCTTCCCCCCCCTCTCTCCCTCACAGTTCTCCAATAAGCCCCCTCCAAAAACTATCCTCGAGTTTTTTTGCAATCTTCTTTAAAACCTATTTTTGAGTTGGTGACCCCCAGGGGGGTGTTTGTGTACCCCCCCCCCCCATCTCGAGCATGTTCGCCGCAATGAATATTCCAATTTTTTTTTCCTCTCCCGACTTTCCTTTTCTTTTTCCCGTGGCAGGCTTCCCACTGCCCTTACCTAATAGCTCTGCGTCACTCCTTTTTCCCGCACTCGAAAGTTGACCCAGGTCCTTCCCTTCTGCACCATAATAAGTCCGTCTCCGTTCTCCTTTCCCATTTCGACCATTCCTTTTCTTCTCTTATCTTAATCCCAAGTTTTGTTGACAGATCCTCAATGCAAGAGAATAACAAGATTTTTCTTCTCCTCCCATGACTCCCCTAGAGAGGCGGCAGATTTTACTTGTTGGACCTTCTTTATCTTTCTCGACGTGCTCCGCGAGCTATTCTTGAGGGGGATAGTCGAAAAGGCTAATACTGACTCACTCCGTCTCCCGTCCCCCCTTTAAACAGTAATGAAGTTCTCTTTCTTCCGACAATGGCCGTTTTTTTTTGATTTTTTTCCTCCCCTACTCTGACTTTTTCCTTAACTCTTCCTTAGATTTTTTGTTCTTGTTATTTCTGTCTTATGAGCGAGGATATTGAGAGCCCTCCCCTCCTGAAATAAGTCACTTTTCCTCAGAAGGCACTGGGCTTCTACAACCGCAGGCCCCTCTGATTTAAAGACTCTGCCCTTGTTTTCTTTGTTTACTTTTATCACTCTGTTTTTCCTTGGTGGTATGATTTAAGCAGTTTTCTTTTCCTTTTTTTTTGGTGTGGGGGTTGGCCTTTGTTGCCCGCCCCCTGGCTGTTTGTTTTTGGTTTGACCCTCCCTTTGTGTTTGGGTTTTTTTTTTTTCCGTGCCCCCAACCCCCCCAAAAACAACTTTTTTTTTTTTTTTTTTGTGCGCAATCCGGTTTTTTTTTTTTTTTGGAGGGTGAAACCAATTTAAGGTTTATTTCTGTCTTTCTTGGTTGTGTTTTTTTTTCCCCACTTGAGCACGAGTGTTATCGCCGCATTGACCCTGTACCCTTTCAAGGCGTGGGACGTGTGAAATTTTCTTTCCCCTTTCCCGTTCGTTTGGGTCTTTTTTCTGCGACAATTGACAAAGACTTTTTTACACCCACCAGTTTTTTTGCACTTCCCCTCCTAGCGGCAATAAGGTGCTTTCCCCCATATCCTAAGTAATATGCGCCCCCCCCCACCTTATAGAAGAGATAGGGTCTTTTTTAAGCTGTTTTTTGAGATCCTTTTTCTGTCCCTTCTGCGGATGCCCTGGCCTCCTGACTTACGAATTCCACTAGCAAACGTTTTCACTCGACACGCCATTTTTCCCCGAATCTGAACGTTTACCTGATGAGATATTCTATTTTCTCATATTTCCCCTTGCAAAGGCCTTTTTCCTATCTCCTCAGCACCCCGGGCCACCGCTTCCCCCCCTCTATGCACGCGAGATTTTTTTTTTTTTTCTTTTAAAGATTTCCGGTAAGTTTCTGTTCTCCTCTGGCACCACTCGTTTTTTTTTTTTTTCCCGCCCGGAAATTAGGTCAACATGGCTCGGGATTTCCCCTTCCCTAAACTTCCCCCCTTGCGAGCCTTTTTTTTTTTTTCCTTTTTTTCCTGTGTGCTGCTTCCCCATTCCTCGGTTGCCTGTTTTCCGCTTTGACCTCAGTAATTGGTATTCCTCCTCGTTTGTATTTTCGTTGCGGGAGCAACAGTGACACTCTTCCTCTCCTATTGTCACATGGGTATTAGAAAAAGCCTCCATCTCGTCCCATTTTTTCTTTTTTCTTTTTGTTGAAGAGAATTTTTTTCTGAAACGATCCCGCCACCTCCTAAGACTTGTTCCTTTTCTCTTACTCATTATATACTTTTTTTATCCTCCCCTTATGACAATTTCTGATAGAATATTCCACTCGAGAAAATAACTACTCCCTGGCCTCTGATGGGCGTATCATTTTTTTCCCCCCCCATCAAAACTACATTATCCCTCATTTTAGGCGGTTTTTTTTCCTACAGATGGCGATTACCCATTCATCACGCCAAACCCATCTTCTTGCCCCCGCCCCCCTCCCCATACCCAGCAAATGCGAGAAAAGAACCTCCCTAAACTGTTAGACATGCCCCGCGGATCAGTTTTTTTTTACGAGCACGTGCTTTAGCAACTTCCATTACTTGTTTTTTTCCCCCCCCCCTACACCCGTGAAACCCCATAGCCCAGTCTGTTTCACCATCTGCGCGATGTCTACCTTCTTCTCTTGTCCTTCTAATCGGGAAACACCGGCCCACCGGAGGACCACGGGGTTATCTTACCCAATCGGGTGCCCCACATGTTTGGAATCCCTGTCAGAATTGGTTCTTTTTTCCCGGGTTCCTCAGGAGGAGGGGAAGCGAGCACTTCAAGGCAATGTTCCGAATCTTTCTTACAGTCTGACCAAACCTCCTACAACACTGGAGAATGCGCCGCCCCTTTGAGGAAGAGACTTTTCACCAATTAAGTTGATAGAGTTGACAATCGAGCCCACAGGTCCGAGAAAGAAAAAGCCTGGAGTTTCCGGAGTTAGGACACACGTCTAAGGGACTCTCTCAGGGACCATATTCTTTTCGAGCAAGACAATGAATAATTAGATAACCAAAAGGACAATCCTTCAATTTTTTTTTTTTTTTTTCATGGATTACTATTTCCCTTTCCTGTGGAATCCCCAACCCCTTCCCGGTTAATACGGTCTTTTTATAGCTCTTCAAATCGAGTGAGTAGAGAAGGCACTGGCCCGCATTTCAAAACCCCCCGTCAGTCCCCCCCTAACGTTTTGACCCCGTGCTTATCTTCCCCACCATTTTAGCAGAAAACCCTCTCGTTTTACAGCCGTAACGTTCATTTTCACCCGACTTGTTTCTCCTGTACCCTGTTTGATTTTCATGTTACCTCAACGCCACACATACCGTTTTTCAGTTCCCCGCCCTAAAAACGGAGTTTTTATAATCTGGTTCCCCCCCCCCTTGTTTTCTTCTCGACCTCAAGCCCGTGGACCAAGCTCTTCCCCCGAGATCTATTCCCAGTGCCTTTCCCTTTTTTCTCCCCTACACCACTTTTTCCCCATCGCAACCCCCACTAAAAAACCTACTAGTTTTTCAGAATACCGTATCAAACTTCTTTTTTCCCCTGCGTGACACCACTCTCCCCGCCCTGTACCAGCCATTGCCATGCCTTTCCCTTCCTTTTTATCGCCCCCCCAGAGGTGGCGGCTACATTCATGGAACCCCCCCTTCAAGTCCGCGTGCCTGAAAGTTTTTTCCCCCTGTCCCATCCATTCCCTTCTTTTTCTCCTATCAGGAACGCTTTGATCGCACAGTTTCCATTAGCTCCCTATACCTGCGTCTTCTTCAGATCGCGCCCCCTCTACCTTTTCCCCTCAATTAATTACGTCTCTCTTCCCCCCTCCCTTCCTCCTCTTTGCTATGTTTGCGATTCCCCCCTCTAGAAATAAGTCCCCTCCAACCTGCTCTCGCTTTTGATCTAGTCTAATGACGAATACGACCCCCTTCAGTGTTTTTTTTTTTTTTTTTTTCTTTTTTTTTTTTCCCCCAAACAGTTTAACCTTCTTCGACTTTTTTCAGTTTCTTCTGCTTTTTTTTTTCTCCATTTTTTGTTTGTCCGGGGGCCTGAGAGCATAAGTCGTGCTCTTTTTTCTTTTTTTTCTAGTCGCCTTCCCCTTTTTTTTTCTGACGTTGTTTTCCTACAATTCCCGACTCTGACGTGATACCCGTCCTTATATTTTTTTTTTTCTGCCCTGAAGTCTTTTTTTTTCAAGTTGATCCATCTGAAGCTTGCATAACGGGCGATTATTCTCGGTTTGTACCGTTCTTATTCGTCTCCTTTGGAACTTATATTTCGGCTCTTATTGTGACCCTAATGTACGTTTTTTTTTGAATATTCTGCTTAGAGCGGCGCAATCCTCCCCCCCCCCCCGTTGGATCCCTCCATTTCTTGACAGCGACGTGCCCAACCAACATTTTTTTTTGAGGCCCCCCTTTTTTACATTTTTTTTTTCGTTAGGTGAAATTTCGCCGCTTTTAGGTTGATGTCTGAAGTTTCCAGGTTCTTTCTATCATTGCCCTTTTCTCCTTTATTCCCGCAGTCTCCACGGCCGCAGTCAGCTAGGCTTGCCTCAGCTTTGCAACGATGGTTTTTCGCCGCCTTGGGATCTACTTTTCCCAAGTGACTTTTCCCATTACTTTTTCTCTTGTCCGGGGCTCCATTCCTTTTGTTGTCGAAGCCCGACCCCCCCCCCGCGCAGCGCCGCCACACGGTTTTTGTGCCCACCAAACACCCTGGTGGCGCCTCTACTTTTTTAAAAATAGGCTTCTTTTTTTTTCGCCCCCCAAAAACATATCTTATTTTTTAGCCTGTCCCCATCGACTCTTTATAGCCCATTGCCCTGTTTCTGTGAATCCCGTCCGTTACTAGCCTGTGATACGCGGGCAGAGTCCTGAAGCTGCTTTGAATCGGTCATCCAACACAACCTTTTTTTTGCCCCCCCCCCTTTGTGGATTTTTCCCTCCGTGTTTTTCACCTCATTAAGGCCCTTGCCTCTCATCTGAAGTTCCAAGACAGTTTTTTTACAGTAAGCTTTTTTTTGATATCCTCCCAAACTGTGTTTTTTCCTTTTTTTTGACCGGACTCCCTCTCTTTGCCCTTTTTGGTAGCCTTTCCCTTTCCATTGTGCCAACATTCTTATTCCTTGAGTTTTTTTCTAATTCCGGGAATTAGTTTCGCAATAGGATTCCTTCTTTTTCGAGCTTTCCATGCACAATAAAAGCGCGCTTTCCCATAGCTGAAGCCCGCTTTGAGCTTGGCGTTTATTTCTTTCTTTGCTATTTTCCGTTTGCGGCACAGGCCCGGAGAAGGAGTGTTTGATTCTTTTTTGCACCAGCTCTCTAGGGCCCTTATCGTCTCCCCCCCACAGAATTTTCGTCCTCTGTTTTTCTATTTTCACGGACGATTTTACACCCCAAGGATTTCTGACAAAGATGCTCCCGTCTTTGAATATTTTTTCCCCCCCCCATATCCCTGTAGTTTAGCAGGCAGATTCCCCTTCGCTTCTTTTTCCAGTTGATGCCTTACCGGCTTGCCCTTTTTCCAGTGCCGAACATATCTCTTCCCCTCCACCATCCGTGTTAAATTTTTAAGCAAGGTTCGCTAGCTTTTTTTCCCTCCAATTACAACGCCGATCTTTAAGTTTTCTCCGGTGTTTATGAAAAACCAATTACCCCGGGGTAACCCCCCACCCCCCCCCGTGGTGTGAGTTTTCCATCAGCAGTGACTTTTTACTCCCAAAAGGGAAAAAGAGCATACTGACTGCCTTTTCTTTGACGTTTATTCCTTCCCCGGTTGTCTGGAATAGCCGACGTTAACAACCAACGATCACTACGCTGAACCAACCTACCCGTTCCCTAAGTAAACTTCAAACCCCTTTTTTTATAGCCCGCAAGAATCTTTATTTCCTTCTTTAGCACCCTGTCCGCACCTCCCCACATTCCCCCGCTGTATATCAAGAGGAAAAAAGTGGATCACCGGTCGCTACTCCTTTTTTTCTTTTTTTTTTTGCATACTTCAAGGCTTTTTCCCCCCCCCTCCTAGTTCTTCCTTCATTCCCAGTCAATAATCCGTCTCTACTTTCGAGGACCCACCGTTTCTTAAAACTGCCCCCCTCTTTTTTTCTGCTTTTTCCGAAACATGTTCCCCTGAGCGTCCACTAATGAACCTTTATCTTTCTGGGGCGAGTCGTTCCGTTTTATTTGAGAATCGCCTTTCCCCATGTCTTCAGTTTTTTGTCTTATGCCTCCCCCCATTCGCATCGACCCCTTAAAGCCAATTGACCCCCAAACCCTTGAAACTGCAACTTCCCCCCCAAACTTCCCTCCCCACCCAATGGTGTCCTTAAAAAACCCACATCCGTTTGCCGCTTGCCTTCCACATCTTTATCTTCGGCGTTTGCGACGTTTTTTTCCCCTTGCATAAGCCGGACCCTCGCTTCCTGCCCCGCCCACTCCATCCCCCCAGGCGCAAAAGTTCCCCAGAAAAAAATCCAGGCCCTTTTTTCTCTATTATGGAACCCTTATGTTTACCGCTGCATCTCCGGACCCCTGATCTGCATGATTCGCACTTGAAAAGGCCTTTCCGCCCTCCGCTCGCCTTCCAGGAAAAATTTTTTTCCCCCCCCAAAAAAATCGTCAAGAATTTGATCCCAGCTGGTACCCCCCCAACCCTTTTCTTTTCCTGGCACCTTTTACCCCACTCTCTCCCGTCCCCCCGAGTATTTTGGCCAAGTCCTATACCAACTTAATCGGTCATCGCCGTAACTTCATTTCCGGCCCCCCCCTCGAGCTGCCGTCGCTTCGGTAAATACCCCTCCTCAAGGCATTTTCATTCAGCCTGCCCCCCTTTCTAATCTCCCGAAGATGAACCTAAGCCATTAAGCTCCCGTTTTAGTTTAAGCATCCTGCCACCCCCCCCAATTTTTTAGTCCTCTGCATGATTTCTTTCCGCCCCCCCCCAGCCTTGTATTTTAGCTTGATTCCCTTAGCTGAGAAACGGACAAAAGTATTTTCACAAAAGAGTGTTAGAGAGCGTTGAGGATCTCAGAAATTACTGTATAGTGATTTTTAAGACAAAGTATTTTAAAGATTCGTTGATTTTTTTTCCCTGGGCGAGCGATGCATGTGGCCAGGAGGAGTGCAATCTTTCGCCTCTGCTGCCTTGGGATGACTCGTGAAGGGTTCCAGTAAAATGGCGATTAGTTTTTTTAGTCCTTTCCAGGGCTTGCGCCTATTTTTTAAAAGTGCTCGCCCGACTTCAGTAATCTTGCTTTCCTGCAGAAAGACTCTTTTAGTTATTACTTGTTATTCTTCCTCCAAAATCATGAAGGAAATTTGCAGATTTTCCCTTTATCCTTGTAGTTTCCTTTCGGTTTTTGACTGAACAGGTTTTCCATTAATTCGACAGTGTTTGAGTGTGACACTTTGAGGTTCCCCCTTTTTTTTGTGACGTGTCCTTTTTCGCCGCGTTTCTTCTTATCCCGCCCCTTTCCCAGCGTTGTCTTCTCTAGTGAGCCGGTCCTCCGCTTTTTCCCCCCTTCCCAGCCACCAGCAAGAGGAGCTTGACCATATTGCTGCTTCCCCTTCTATTTTTTTTTTTGTCCTTCCCCGGCATTGATGTCTGACACCTGTGGCATTTGTCAATTTTACCTTTTCCCAAATTTTTTTCCATGCCCAAATCAGATGCCTTCTTGGCTAGAAGACCTCAGCGGTTTAACCACGCGTCCCGGTTGGCGTATCCAAATATTTTTATCAATCTTCCCGCCCCCAACTTTCGGCGGATTCCCCCTCATATGAAAATTGACTTTGTTCCTTCCCCCTGTTTTTGCCTGTTTGCTCCCACTGGACTTATTCCCGAGGCCTATTTCCAAGAGAGTTTTTTTTCGCATTCGTTGCCTAAAAGTACATGGTTAGTTGAATTTTTCATCATCTGTTTTTCATTCTCTATTTCCGATCGAAGTGCACTCCCTCACTATCCTCTGGAACGAACTTGCCGTCTTCTTGCGGATTTATCGCCACTCCGTTTAGCGGAAGGGGACGGTTCGCGTGACCCAAGAAGAGCCCTTTTCGCTCAGTTTCAATTTCCACCCTGCGCCTTCCGATGCAACGGTTTGGATCCTTTGCGAACTTCAGTCGGACATTTCCTGTGAGACGCTTTCGCATTGTGACCTCCCCTCGTTTACATCCCCCCCCCCCTCCGTGCATGCCCTTGTCTGCCTCTTAGCTATGATTTTAATTCGCCTTCTCACTATAAAGAATTGGTTTTGCGTGTATTTTACGGCCTCTTGTCTTCTCCGCGCCATTGCAACACATGTTTTTTTACTTGTTTGACCCTTATATCCCTCGTGCCCCCCCCCAAGAATTTCTCATGAGTTGAGATCTTTTTTCCACCTGGAAGCGACTCCGGTCTCTTGAAATAATGATCCCCCCCACAGTGTGTGGGACTTTTATTACTATATTTTCTCCAAGTGTGTATGTTTCCCGATTCAAAATCTTTCCTGAGACACAGTTTTTTTCCATTCGTGGTTGAGGTCCTTGAAATCAATCTACCTCCCGAAGAACATTCTTTTACTGCGCTAGTCGCTGGTCGTTTTATTACCCATCTAATTTTTTGGTTGGCGTGTTTCCAACCTTTTTCCTTGTTTTCGCCCCCCTTTTTTTTTTCTTACCCAACCACAAAACCTTGTTGAAACCCCCCCCCCCCCAACCATTTCCCACTGAAACACCTCCCTAAAGTCCGCCCCCCTGTACATTACTACCTTTTTTCCGGTTGAACCCCTTTTTCTTTCCCATTTTTTTGACACACCCCCAAAACCCCACCCCCCCCCCTTCGGGGTTTTGTTAGCCCGTTGTCTGCCAACCGACCTGGCAGAACGACCCCCCTTTTTCTGAATTGGACTCTGCAACTACATCTGTCCCTCTTTTTTTTTTGCTCGCCCAGAGCTCTTTCTGGCCCCCCTTGCGCTCTTCACCGTCACCCCTTCCTCGTTCTCTCCAAAAGACGTCCCGGACGAATTTCGCCATCTTTCTCGTCCTTCCTTCCTTTCCCCGACATATAAACTCTATTCGCCGTTATCTCTCTTCTCTCGCTCTGACTAACCCTCCGCGTCACTTCAAAAAACCTTGCCTATTATTCAACCTTCCCCTCTTACCTTCTCCGTGAGCGCCATACCCTTTCAACCTCACGCCAAAGTACTCCAATCCCCCCCCATTAGTGCCATGTTTTTGGGGCGCGCTCTTGTCTTGCGGTCCCCACCTGACCCCCTAGCCCGTTACGAAGCTTTTGTTCTATTCGTCGACCCCGTCTTCTCGAGCCCCCCCCTTTCGGCCTTGACAACAAAAGTCATGACCCCTAGCACCCTTTAGAACTTCACCATTTTTTTTTTTCACAAACTTGTAAGTTTGGCCCCCACCCCCCCTTTTTTTCTCCCTTTTTGCCGGCCGCGTCGCTGGCTGCCCTCACTAGACTCCCCCTCCCAAAACCAGTGAAACTCCCATAAACCTAAACGTGAAACCCCCCCCCCTACCATCCCACAAATTCGCTCCTTTGCTCTTGAATTCTGCCCCAACTTGGTTTTGCCTAAGAACGAAAGTCCGCCTCGCAGCCATATTTTTGTCTCTCCCTTCGTCAATATAAACTAGGACTAAACTTTTTCAATACAACCACTCAACACCCTCATCTCGACAGTCCTTTCAGTTACCTGACCCCAACAACCTTCATGCATGGTCCCCACCCCTTGCCTGCTGAAGTCAATGGGCCTAAACAATTCTTTTTCCTCACCCGCGAGACGGCTATTACAGCTGGCGCTTTGTACCATTCCGCCTTCGCCTTCTTTCGATCTCCGCCGCTGTCGACGCCACAGCTCCCCCCCCCCCCCCTTACCGTGCCCCTATTTTTTTTAGCGGGAACAGGATCGTCTTCACTTTCCCCCTTGAAAGCCAGTCCCCTCCGAT
>Ga0179593_1446418_pt1 | contig 10744 bp, 9 predicted proteins | sample CZODoug2_1_08_16_FD_185931 | JGI IMG/M metagenome (GOLD analysis project Ga0179593, IMG submission 185931) | Vadose zone soil fungal communities from Angelo Coast Range Reserve, California, USA - CZODoug2_1_08_16fungal (PacBio error correction) | ecosystem: Environmental > Terrestrial > Soil >... | reverse complement strand
TGTCCTCCGGTCTTTGTTTCTTTCGTAGGTACCTTTTCCCACCTCCGCATTTTTTTTGGGGAACCTGATGACACTTCCCCTCGGTCTTGATGCTAACCTTCTTCGTTTCCGGCGGAAGTGTCCAGTTTTTGTCGCGATCGGACCGGTCTTCTTTCTTCTTTTCCGCTGATTGAGTCAAGGGTAAATCTGGGCAAAGGTGGTTAGTATCGACTTTCCCCCGAGCTGTCCCTGTCCTCCCTGGGTTCCCTATTTTCGCGTTTGAAACGTCTACTTTGAAGATGCGGGTACGTATTTTTTCTGAGGGGTTCTCCCTTCTTCGGAAATGATAGACAAGCCGCCGTTTCGTCCCCGGAGTTTTTTACCCATCCGTAGAGCGGAGACATTTTCTTCTGATCTCGTCTCTTCAAAAAGCGCTTAGGTCCCTCCCCCCTTAAGCTCTCGTCCTAGTGGAGTGTCCAGCACTCCGGAACAAGTGGTACTTTCCCGCCTTGTTAGACCCTTCCTACCCGCCGTACGTCCCCCCTCTTTCTCAGACCTTCGCCGGTTCCACCTTCCAGGTTCATGGAAGACCCGGTCGTGCCCGACCGAGGTCCGGTCTCCCGCTCCTCATCCTTCCCGATAAGGAGACTTCGGAGGGTAGCTGGGTTGAACGTTATAGTCTAAGTGACTCCCCGGCAGGCCATCGGGTTTCAGTTCCGCCGAGTTCCCTCGGGCATGCCTGGTACACCCCGTGCCACGCCGATTTCTTTTTAGCCCAGGTGTCTTCCTTATTAGTCTTGTTTCCCCCCCAGGCCTCTCCCGCCTTCCCTGACTTCCCTTGAAACGTCCAATTCGTTATATTTGCTTCCCCCAATCACGGCGGGTCGCTTTACCAGGCCTGCCTCGGTCACGAGTTCCTTCCCGACTTCATTAGACCACCCTTTCGGCACTGTATCGTGAAGACGTTAAATTCACCTTGTGTCCCCCCCCTGGTGGGTCGCAGAATTTCCCTCCGACCCCCGGTATGGAGATGTTCCTGTGGGCCTTTCCGAGCGCTCTGTCTGACACTTTTACAAAAGAGATTCCTTCGAATGTCTGGCCCCCGGTGATTTTTCCCAATCAGAACGCCGGGCCCTTTCTCTCCGGCTCGTCGATGTGTCCTTCTTCCTTTACATCCTTTCTTTTTGAGATCCTCCTGTCACCCCCCTTTTCCCATACGAGGGACTTTCGTGAGTCCTCCCTGATTGATGTCTAACGGATTGAGGGCCGAAGGGGGTATTGATTATCCCATATTATCTACATGGGCGTTGCCATGCGACCCCTCTCCCTTTCTCCACTTTTTTTTAGAGGGGGTTTTTCTGCTGTGGTAAATTCATCTTCCCCCTTAATGTCCTCTCATTGTCTGTAATTTTTTCTAGACGCCGCACCTGCACGCAGTATTCAACAACCTCCTGTTTCTTTCGTCATTGCAATACAGAACTACCGTAGCCTCCCCCCAACGAAATACTTCCGACCGAAATGATGAATATCCAAACTCCATTTAGTTAGGCCCATCTAAAAAAGACCTACGCTCCATGGCCTTCTTTGCCTTTCTGTGAGCTATCACCCACCTACAACGCGCTTGACTGGCTTTTTTTCCCTGACCCCCGCTTTGACTCCGTTTTTTAATGAGATAAAGGTCACTAATATGAAACTACACGACCCCCAAAAATGGCTTCTTCGTTCTTCATGCTGCTGTCGAAATTAAACTTCGTTTTCTTCCTGAATGGTTAGGACAATTCCTCGCACACCCAACTGGTGACCCCACTGGAGGCCCCACCGTCACCATCTCGTTTCCCTTTCTACCCGGGGACACACCCCCTGAACCGCTAGCCGTAATGACTTTTGACACATCCTTTGACCCGGACACGTCCCACACCTCCCTCTCTTTCTGGGTTTTTTTTCCACTCTGCAGCTCATCTTCTTCCCCTGTCGTGTACATCTCTACAGACCGATTTCCAATCTAAGAGACGATTTGAGTAACTTTTCAACTGCGTTACCTACCACCGACCTTCTTCCTCCTCCCTGTTCTTTCCTACTAGGGTGCCTCCTTTCCTTGAATGTACCACTGATAGGACAGCAGGAGGCTTCTTTTCTACCCCCCCCTCAGCCGGACACTCGGTCGTGCACTCAACTGTCATCAAGACCGCCGGTACCCCCCGACGTCGACGATGATGGCGCCCTTGAGCCACCCCCTCGTCCGTGAAAGTGGGACCTCCCCTAACCCCGGTTCAAGCAGTGACAGCTTCCCTTTCGCAACCTGGTGGGCCAGCCCCAACCTTTTTTTCCTTCGAGTCTCTTCCGACGCCGACCTCTCATGGAGCAGTCATACCTCATGGTCCAGGGTGAGGGAGGAAGAAACCTCAGCGAACAAGTTTTGACATCACCCACCCCCAACAAACTCGTTAGACTTACGTTGACCTTTCCTCCCGGATTCCCTTCAGCCAGCGTGATGCGTCCCCAATGTCTTTTTTGAAGTTCCCTAAGGAGGTGTAGGGAATAGGGTTATCCGGCCGCAAGCACTGAAAGGTCCCCCATCTGAGGACCTTCAGATACCTATAATAAACCTCCTACTCGGTTCAAGAACTAAGCTTCCTTTACCAGCTACCTGGTTGAGTTCCCCCCACGAGGGACCCCCATTCCTCCTTTCTTTCTCAGAATCTGAATTATGAGACCTAGCTAGACATCGACGCTATTCTCCCCCCTCTGGGTTTCCTTTTCCCTGCTACCCTCCTTTTCCGAGAGAAACTTTAAAGAATTTCCCTCTTCCCCTTGGAGTTCCAGCTAGGGAAGAAATCATGGGAATTTTCCATTCCGGTCCAACTCCTCTGCTCCCCTACACTTTTTTTAGCGGTATTCCGTTAGTATTCAATTTCCCTTCGTGATAAGTTTCTGACGAGAGGGCTGTTTTCTCCAGGGTAAGTATTCTCCCTTTTCTTGCGAAAGAGGTTCTAAGCCTGGGACCATGTTCGCCCCCCCAGTCCTTTTGTTCTTTTTTGGGTCTGGGAAGAAGTAACCCACTTATTCCAGTGATTACTCCGGAGAAGATTTCAGAGGTGCTGGTTTTGGATCCATACCCCACTTCCTTCCCCCTTGCTTTCCCCCAGTCGTCGAACCATGTCCTCATATTCCATCCGTGGACGGATTGTCGTCGCACCCTGACATACCAAACCGACCCATACCCTTGGACCCTCGGATTTTCCCTTCCTCCTTTTTAACCACTTGGGAAGGTAGGCGAACGATGGTTTTCCGTTTGCTTGCCAACACCTGATTTCCTCAGTGCTTCTCTTCAGATCGACCTCTTAAGGGTTTTCCGCGGTTATCTTTTTTCCTCGAGACCCCTCTCGATCCCCCCCCTTTTCCCAAGGAAGGACTAAGTCGCCTGGAATGATTTTTCGCCAGGCCCATTTTCGCGGAACAGTACGGCCCTTCTCTTCGTCGGAGGGATGGACTGTTGGCCTCTCCTTTTCCTCTGGGGTGAGGGGGTTCTCCTGACCACGCTATGGGAATTTCCTTTCCCTTTGTTGTTTTTGAGGGGTCTGGTCGCCGCCAGCACTCCAAAGGAAGCCTTGCTATGGCCCCGGCCAGACCCTCCGCGTCTCCTGTCCGTCCTGTTGATCCCCCTGCGTCTAGGAGCTCGGCAGAGTCTCGCTTTTTTTTCCCACTGGGGGGGGGAAAAACTCCTTCCAATATATCATTTTCCATCCTCCTTCCACCCCAAGATGAGTGAGGGTCTTAGTTCCTTCCTTGACCCTTCTCTAGATTGTTTTTCGATCGGGCGGATTCTGACTGGACTCCCCTCCCGGGAGATAAGCTAATTCGGATGGTCCCGTTCTTTTGAGTTTCCCAACAAAGGTGCACCCCCCCTCTAGAATTGAACCCTGCCACTGTGCCTTCTACTTTTTACGTTTGCGATGTACTGTAGGGTTCTTGTTTTTTAAGTAAAGTGAAACCCCTCGCCCTCCCACGTTGCTTTTACGTTTTTTTTAATGTTATTGCCACTTGAGCAGTCTCCGTGGTTCTTTCTCCCTTTCCCATCTTCAAAAAAGTACAGATCCTTCCTGGACGCACACGGAGCGCCAACTCCCTCATTCTCATTTACTTATTTATAGGGATATTGTTTGGCCGCATCTCGTTAGCCCCCCGCGACAAACCCTCATCCCCCCTATCGGCAATACAATAATTCTATCCCACTTTAAGTGACCTCATTGACGTTCGCTTAGCCTGTTTGAGAAGCCCCGTTTGGACTCCCCTGTCCCTCTTTTCTCGCGCGTAGCTTTTTCCCTAAAGCCTGATTTTGCAAGCCCCTTCTAGCACCTTTGTATTACTTTTCACTTCAGGAACCGGTGGGTAGATAGCGTCTCCAGTCTATCCGTTCGCATCAATCTAGCAGGTCGCCCCCTCTCCATCCCCCTGTTTTGGAACCTTCGTATTGTTTCGGCTTATTGCTTTAACCCGAGTAGGCGTAGATCTTTTTCTCTTGGCGCCGCAGGTCCCGACTCTATTGTCTTTTTCGCTGCGAGGGCGGCCTTTTCCTCCCCTAGTCCACTGCCGCACGCAGAGGAGACTTGCCCATCAGCCTGTTCCCAGCGCTTTCTTTTTGATAAGAACGTCCTCCGTTTAAGTCTCTTTCCAAGGTACTTTCTCCCTTTCTTTTTGTGGTGGTCGATGGTTTGGGAGTTTTTTTTTACGACTAAAAATTTGACCTTGACTTTTTCACCAGATGTCTTTTTTTGACTACCCTCGCCCCGGCCTGGGTGCTGATGTCACCCCCTTTTCTCCTTCGACTCCTTTCCTTTTGAACTTTCCCCTCCGCTGGAATTTCTAATGGGTGGCTAAGACATGTCTCCGTTCATCGTCAACGTCGGAGGTTTTTCTTGCCCGTGAAGTAGCACGACGGATTGTTCGGCTTCCTGACGTGTCTCTCCCCTTCCCCCTCCCCCTCGCCTCAGTGATGCTTCCCGCCCTGTAGACGCTTCTTTCTTGACTCGAAAGGTAGATTCTTCAGCGGTCGGTCGTAGTCGCGTTTTTCTCTGGTTCAGTTCCTTCCACATCGTAGTTTGAGCGGCGTGGCCGCCTTGGCTCCTCGGTTGTGTGAGCAAGATAATTTCTGCCTCCCCTTTTGATGGGTTTTTTTACCTTTTTAAATTTCCCCCCTTTGAATCTGGAGGTGTTGTTCTTTCTCCGGTTGATCGTCGCCATGCGTTCCTCGAGATCTTTCGCCCTATGTGTCCCTGCTCTTATCCCTCCTTGAAGGGGCGCCTGGGGTCTAACTTTTGCGTGGGGTTCAGTCCTTCGTTCCCCCGACCCTTTGCGCATGAGACCCCGCTTTTTTTTTCCTTTGACAAGCGGCGAGAAAGCCTCACCTTTGTTTTACCTTTTTTCCTGGCAGAGTGACTTTTATTTTTCTATTTTTTAGTTCTTAGTATTTTCATGTTTGAGCGAGCCCCCTTAATCCGCGTTTTTCGGTTTCTCATCTCCCAGGCCCTTTTTTGCGGATCTTTAGGCTTGTTGAGAGATCTTTCCTCCTTGCCGACATCTGCTCGTTTATGGCGAGAAGATTGACTTTCCCCGGCGGAGGTTTTTTGCGTTTTGGAGGTCTCATTCCGTATGGATTCCCCCTGCCGAGCGGTCTTGATGTTGTTTCCGTCACTCTGTTGAGTCTGATATCAGGAACTAAGGAAGTGATCCCCCCGAAAGTTACGGAGATGAGTTTTTTTTGTGGGCGAATTACCACCCCATGTTCCCCGTTCTCTCCACGTTCTAGTTATTCCTGCGGTCCCCCCTCTGTATTCCCGTGAGAGCACTTAAAAGATGTTCTCCCGTAAGCCTTTCATTCCCAATCCAATATTTAATAAATCGTTTGCAGGGCACCTTTCCGGTTCCCTCCTTATTTTCCCTTCCTTATTCCTTTTGCCCCTTTAAGAGGATGGTTCCTTAGCTTTCCCTTTTTTCTCGTACGAGCCTTCGCCGAAGGAACAGGGCGTCTTTCTTCGTGTAAGCGTTTAGTTTTTTCGCCGGTGACGACACGTTACAGTCATTCCCTTTTTTTCTCTAGGTTTCTCTCTGAAGCCCCCCGCGAGATAGGTTTTTTTTTTTTAGCAGTCAATAACTCTTCCCCCCATTTCCTGCCCTTGCCGCACTTTGGTGCAGCTCGGGGGATGTACCCTTCTTCCGATCACCCATTTTTCTCCTCTCCTTTTTTCGTAGCGTCCCTTCTGGCAGGAATTACTCGGAAGGATTGCACAGCCTAGTGGGCGTCAGCTAGACTCGGACCGTTGTTTACTTGCGGCCCGATTGCAGAGGCGGTATTTTATTTTTTTGAGGCTTACTCCTTCTTCTTGATCACTTTCTTAAATGTACCAAAGCGCTCGACGGCTTTTTACCCCCTTTTCTTTGTTAATGTTCCAAGAGGGCCCTTTTTCTCTCCCTCACCTCTTCCTTCCTGGATCCCTTTGCTCATCCTTTCCAACCCCCAGAGAAACCCTTCGAGTCAAGGCTAGGGACTTCTAGGGTTCTTTTGATTAGGTTACTAGTAGGGAAGGAGAACTCTTCCCCTCCCTACCGGCAATTTTTTCCTCCTGGCAGCTCGCAGGACGGAGGATGGTCTTCTCGGGTTTTTCCTAGGAGTGTCAGTACCCTCTTGGGGGCGGCGGGAACCCCCGGGCCTCTTTTCCTTTCACTTTTCGATACAGGAAGTAATTGGGGTTGGTTTCTTTCTGTTCGCGATCGTAACTCTTGGCTTTTTATACAGTTTAGCTTGTTGTTCAGGTTGGCTCGGCGGTCCGTTCTTCTCTCTTTCTTCGTCATAAACTAGTCCCTGGTTCCCCCCCTTTTTCAGCGTCCTACGAAGTAAGCTCGTTAACCTACCCCAGTTCGATCAGTTAAAGTCTAGGGTCCCGGCTATTGACTAACCCCCGGACCCCCTTAGGACGTTCCCCCTTCAGATTGAACCCGACGGGAGACTTCTCTAGATAAACAGTATTCCCTAACGAGGCTTTCCCCCCAGATCGTGAGCATCACCGCCCCCCGTCGTTACTTTCCAGTCTATTCCGAAGAGCCAGATGGTTAGGTTTGCCGATAGCACAAATAAGGAGGACTTATATCACCCGATGTTTTTGGTTCTCGCTATGTCACGGCTTTTTCAAATTCGTTTCGGGCCATTTGGCCCCTCCTTTTTCAGGCGATTCTATAACCTGACAATCTCGGACTTTTGATATTCTACTTTTTCTCCTAATCCACTTTGAAGTGTCTCTTGTAGCGATCGACATTTCTATGCCGTCGGCGGCCCCACTCTCCTCCGGCTTTAGTTTTTAAGGCGTAATTCTTTGGTCTAGGGGGGTTAGTATCTCAGGTCCCAGTGTCCCTTGCGTCGTCGACACCTTTTTGTCATTATTACTGACTTGAAGTCGTCTTTTGGACCGTCATGGTATTATAGGTGTTCTTGACGAGGCGGGCCCTGATTTTTCTAACCCCGAACCTCCCCCCCCTTTCTCCCCAGTCTTCACCTTCCGCATTTTCGCCTGCCGCCAGAGCTAGACCCTTATCTCCCAGCCAAAGGACGAACCTCTTGAACGCTTTTTTTCTCCTATGCCCCACTATCTTGACAAGTCCCCATTACTCGGTCCTCTTTTTTCACTTGCCCCAGGAAGTCCCTGAGTTGTTAGGTTTTCCGGAGTGAGAGTATATGCAGACCTTCTCCTTTTAACGACGATTCCGGCTCAGCCGCTCATTTAATTGAAAGATAATTAATTCGACGGCTTTTAGCTGGGACCTTCTTCCTCGTGCTCCCTGCAGGCAAGCCTGTGTCTTACGCATTTAGGGCATTACCCTGGCGTAAAAGGGGAATCCTTGCTGTTACATTCTAACTTCCCCCCCACGACTCGTTTGTCTGTGCCGTTCCCCCCACTTCACTACTCCCTTCCCCCTCCTTCAGCAAGGACCACAAGTCCCCCCCCTTAACTCAGCGACTTTTTCCGTACACTTCTTGGTAGATAGCTAAAGCAGCCTATTGTCAGGTACTGCACCCTTTTGTCCTTCGAAACCAGGCTCCCTTCCGACCCCCATGGACCGATTGTAACCCGATTTTGGAACCCTGGTGGCTCATAATGTCTTATACCGGATTTATCTTTTTGACCCCTGTTTCCTCAGCAGTTTGCAGTCGTGGAACCGACCCCTGCAATGGTACGTTGCGGTTAGTTCCAGAGTGCAAACCCCTCCGGCGATCCACGCCCCCTCCTTCAGGGTCCTCTTAGGACCTTCTCGACGCTTTCTTTTTCTTTCCCCCCTTTCAACGTTCCCAGTTTCTTCCGCTTCGACCTCTTTGTTTCCTGGACTTTTTTTTTCAAGGTTCTCAGTGAGTTCCGGATGATTTATTTCTCAAGGTCTCTCCTTTAGTCCCCTTTTTTTAATAGTTCTAAATATTTTTTTTTATGTTTCCCCCTTTTTTTTTCTGGAACCAGCGAGCATCGTCCTCAGTGATGATCAGAGTTTCTGGTGTTCCCCAATGCATTCCAAGATTTATCTGCTCCTTCCTTCCCCCTTACATTCGCTCTCGATTCCTCTCCCGAAGTTCGTCAAACAACCAACCCAACGCATCCGGAATGCCCTACCGAACATACGTCGAATCCAACACTCCCCTTCAGTCCTACTTCCATATGTTCCTCCACCTCCCCACCCGACTTTTAGCTAATGCTTCGGCCCTAAGACATATCAGATAATGGGACGTGTATCCTTTGAGCCTGATCACCAAATACCCACCCATTATCTTCTCCTGCGATTTGTTTTTCCGTCCCCCCCCTAATACAAGACGGCCGCTGAAGAGATCCAGGAATTCTTCTTACTAGGACATTGGCCCCCGTATTGCGTTCTCCGACCCAGTATTTGGTCGCCCTTCCCCTTTGGTCTTCTCTCCTTTCTTATAGGCTCCCACTCTCTGCCCAAATTCCCGGAAAAGAGGCGTGCACGACACCAATGGGCCCGAATAATCCTAGGGGCCCCCTCTCAGACCCTCCTCTTTTTACCTTCTCGGAGAAAGATTCCCCCCCTCAATGCCTTCCCAAAACAACAGCTTTGGGTGATTTGTTCAGCCATCTAGATAATGCTTTTTTTCTAAATTCCTCTCCCTCCCCCCAATCTTCCCTGACCAGACTTCCACCCGCCTTTCCCCCCCTGCTTTTTCCAGGAGACAATAATCCCATCTTCTCCGCCCGAAAGACCCAACTCTTACTTCCCACAACTTCTTCCTTAGAAGAAGGTTCCTCGGGATTTCCGTCACGTCTCTTTTCCATCCTTTCCTCTTCGGGATTACGACCCAAGTAAGGTTTTTCCAAAAGACAGTTCGTGCTTACTTCCCCCCCTCCTCAAGACTGGTCCTTCTTGTGACACCGTCCTCAGAAAGTTCTGCGAAAACACCGGCTTGCTGTGAAATTTCCCCCCCTCTTCCTCTCCCTCTAGGTCCTCCAAGGAAAGAGCCGGCCTTTCCATTTTGGGCTCCTTGGAAGGAGGAGAGGTTTCTTTCCTCCCCTTACCGATATGACCTTTAGAAACATTAGAATGACTGGTGAGGCGGACGCCACCTCCACGTACCCTCTTTTCTACTACAACCCCACACCACAAATAGGCCCTTTTACAGTGGCATGTACCCGGCTGGAATAGCCTCCATCTGATTTGACCCTTTTTATTGGAGTATTCTTTTTTCTCCTCTTGTTCTTTCTCGGGGGATGCGTTTTTAGCTAAGCAAGGTGAAACACTACGCTCTGGCCTGAGCATTTACCTCAAAGGCTCCCGGACGTCTCCCTTTTAATCCTATTTAAGAACCTCACCGCCTCAACGCAATTAAGGGGAGGAACCAATCTGCTTTCCCCATCCCAAGGGAGTAGATTGTCTCACATGCTCTATTTCTCCTATCTACTCCCTCCTACGCTAAAGAAACCCGAAATTTCGTATGGTTTTAAAGGATACCCGCCCCCCGTTTTTTTCCCGCTATGATACCTTTCCATAAACCTTCCAGCGGCTTCTTTCCCCCCCCTATCCTGGCTCTCCCATCAGGCTTCCTTTCCTTCCTCCCCCCTCTCGCCCGAGAACACAGTTAGCTTTTTGCCGACTGTCCGGCACATTCTGGATCGCTGTCGAGATTCCTTTTTCTCGTTGCTACGCTCTTCCTTTTTCCCGAGTCCCGAGTTCCCGCCGGGAAAAGTTTAGCATATGTGGCTTTACCTTTCTTCAGTGAGTCTGAGCCAGTCTTCATAATTTCCTTGGTTATGTTTCTTGATAAAGAACACCCTGCGACCTGCTCTAGCTCCTAACGCTCTTTCAATTTAGTTCCCACCACGTTTTTGTCCGCTTGCTAGTCGGCCCCCTTTAAGTACTCACCCCCCTCAAACCTTCCCCTTCCTCGTTTTCTCGCTGAAACAGTTACGCCCCTCAAACTTTCTTTTTTTTTCGTAAAGGAGATTTTGAGTTTTGCATTCTTTACACAGCCCCCCAATCCACAGCCCTTCTAGGCCCCCCTCCCGCTGAGGGTTGGCTCCCGCTGGCATCTTCCCCTCCCTCTTCCCCTCCTATCCCTGTTCAGTCAATTACTCCTACAAGCCCAGTCGCCTTCCTTTTCTTGGCGTTTGCTCCCGAGCGAGATTTGGAAAACCCAGATGCTTTTCCTTTTCTTCTCTAGGGAGCCTGTTGCCATGAGAATGTTTCATTTTCCTTTTGCGGGCGGGTCCCTACC
>Ga0179593_1428963_pt1 | contig 10744 bp, 11 predicted proteins | sample CZODoug2_1_08_16_FD_185931 | JGI IMG/M metagenome (GOLD analysis project Ga0179593, IMG submission 185931) | Vadose zone soil fungal communities from Angelo Coast Range Reserve, California, USA - CZODoug2_1_08_16fungal (PacBio error correction) | ecosystem: Environmental > Terrestrial > Soil >... | reverse complement strand
TCCATTACCTCCTTTCGGCCCTCCCTTTTGACCACAGGTTATTTCTTTTTTCGCTTTCCCCCCTTTCCCCTCTCTCCCCCCCCCGCGGACCTTTTCCCCCCTCTTTTTTTCTCCCCCTTTTGACTAGTCTTTTTCCTTTCTCCGAACCCTCCTAAGGAGGAATACAGCGGATCGCTAGCTCGCGACCTCCCCCGTTCTGGCAAATCTCCCCTTTTCTCGATCTCTTTCGTTTTGACAGGCCCGTCGAGACCCCGCGTCTCACGCCCGAAGGTAAAGCGTAGCCCCTTCGTATCTCCCTTCTGCCGTTGCCGATTCCCCTCAAATATCGGCTAGGAGGTCAGCTAGAACGCCTGCGGACGCTGCCCCTTCCGTCCTTTTCATCGTGATAGAGGAGCTTTTATCTTCCCTGCGTATTACTTTCTACTCTCTAGCGGAAAGCCCCTTCGCCAGGATGGCTCGCGAGTGCCTATCGCGTTTCCCCATTTCTTTTCTCCCCCTCGCGTATTCTCCTCATAATGTCCCCACTTCGCGATTCCGCTTCTATCCGATCAATTCATTTGGTGGATGAAGCGAAATGAAGACCGCGTTTTTTCATCTCTGCGAACGGATCTTCTGATTTTACATCAACCGGTAGAGCGAGGTTTTGGTATTGATGGACTCTCTTGTTATTGTTTTTTCCAACACTCCCTGACGCACTCCTCCTCACACCCCACGGCGCGCCCACAGAATTTACTGAGTGTTTTTCATCCTTCCCCCCCCTTCTATTGTCCTCCATTTTTGTACTTTCTCCTCTATTTGACACCCTATGCACCTCAGCTTCCTTAGGGTCGAGTAGGCTCCGGCATTTCTCTGCTGGTCCCCCTGCCTGTTTTTCTTGCTCCAGCTGACTGAAGCATGATTGGACGGCGTTGTTCGCTCTTCTAGATTTCATTTCGGTCTCTCTCCTTCTCCCAGCCTTTCCTTCCGCTTCCCTCAGAGTGACTGATCGGAAGCGGTACGCGCCTGTTGTCACTGGTTGCATGTCTTAGTTTCTCGCCCTGCTCGACATATCCCGCCCTCCTTCTTTTCCCGATCGACCCGATGCCCCTCATATGCGAAGGTTCAAGGGTGTTCTCGCCTAGGTTGTTCTCGGTCCTCTCCATGCATCTTTCTCACCTCAGGCGCGCTTATGCATCTGTAAGTTGTTTCAAGCCGGGAGCAGGTTTTAATCCGATATTATTCACGTGCTCAACCTCCCCGACTGCTCTCACGAGCGTCCCCACTGATCCGTATGACAACTCTTGTCGTCATGGCCTTTCCCCCGGTCGGCGAATCTCGTGCCCCCCTTTCTTCGGGTTCATAGAAGTGCCTGTAGTAGCCGACGGTCATCCCCTTCCCTCTCCCTTTTCCCCCTCTCTTCTTGTGCCGCTCGATCCCCTTTCAGCGTCCGGCGAAACTTAGGCGAGTGACCCTCCAGACCCAGTCGACCCCACAAGCTCCCCCCCCTCTCTCTTTTCCTTTCCGGCCATGATATTTCCCCTTAGATCGCAAGGGTCTCCTGCGGATAAAGGAGCCCCCCTAGAATGTTCCCCTTTTCCCCCCGAGCTATTTTCACCCCGAGAGAACTCAGTTTTGGGAAGCTTTTCGGCAAGAATCAGGATTTGCGACGTTTTTTATCCCTCTGTCTGCTTTGGTTTTCCCTCGGACGTTCCACTCCCAGGGTCGACTCTAGCCACTTAGCGATTATGGCCCCCAAACGAATTGTCTTGGTCTGGGTCCCTTCCTCCCCTACGCAATTTTTTTTCACCGGCATCGTCCCGTAGAGAGAAAGTTGAGAGTAGACCACCTTTTATTTTTGAGCCTCTTTCCGTCCATGCCGAAATTAATAGACCGAGCTTGGCCGGGGCTTATCTAGATTTCTCCCTGTTCGAAGTCCCTCGTGTACTAGTACATACACTCTGCCTCTTATCTTTCTTTTGCCCCATAACATTGGGCAGGTTGTGTGAAACTGGGGATGAGTTTTCGGCCCCTCCCCTTCACCGCGCTTTGGGAACTTTCTCTTTTGGGAAGCGATTTGGTGCGGAACCCTTGGTGAGGTATTCTGCATTCATGCCTCACTCCTGATCTTACCAACTTCTCTCGAAGGTCTGTCAGCGCAAGAGCCGTTTTTGTCCCCCCCAGTGGTGGTCACTCTCCTCATCCACTACTTCCCCCTCCCCCGATTATTTCTTCCTTAGACACTTGTTGGGTCTTCGAAACGACTGACCAGTTGAGTCCTCGTATCGCCTTTTTTCGGCCTCCCTTTACCTCGGCTCTTTTACTCGCCTCGTTCACTCATCTCTTATCTTTTACTTATCCCCCTCCCTTGAGACTAGTCCACTTGGGCAGGGTGATCCCCAGTATGGTTAGTCCAGGTCTTTTTTGTCCTTTGAGGTCGCCCCTGATCCCTTGCGCCTTCATCGACCTTGATGAAGTACATGCCTTTAAGATTTTTGAAAAAGACAGCGTCATGGGGGTCGGTTGTGTCCGTTTTTTAGTAGGCCTTTCTGTTCGAGTCCACTGCCCACCCGCTTCTCCCAACTTGCCAGCTCTTTACCGCCTGGATTTCAACCGTTTTGTCGTACATGGCTCAAGCAACATGAGTTTTTTTTTTTTTCTGACTGTTTTCCTTGTTCTGTTAGGTGTATTGTTCCCATTTGAAATCCTTCCGGTTTTTTTAGGAGCCCATTCGCCTTTTTAGTTCGGGTGAGAGGAAGATATTTTTCTCCCTCATCCCCTTGTCGGGTGACTTCCTCTTTTCGAGTCCTCCAATTAGTTTGGGCTTATGCAATCCTGGTAATAGCTCTCCATTGTGTCTTTTGATTCCTCTCTATAGTGCTGCGCTTTCCTTCCTATTCGGAGTGATTGGTTTGCCTCCGGTCAATAATATTCTGTCGCGTTGGGTTAGGAATTTTTTAGTGAAGAAGGCCAGATGTCGGCCCCGTCCGGTGCCCGTCCCTTTTTTACTCTGCCTTTTCCCCTCAAGCTGAATATCTTCCTCAGGGTCTTCTGACGTGTTCGCATGTGCTTTTAGCTCTTACCTGTCCCGACGCTGCGCAGTTCTTTTTTTCTCCCGCTCACACGTAAAAGACCCCCTCTACTTCTGTGTCGCGCACCCGTAATCCTGTATCATTTTTTTTGTAGAATGAGTTTCTTTTCTTCTAGGACAAAATATGGAGAATTTTATGCGAAAGTCATATTTTTTTCCTTGGGCTATCAACCCCCCTCGCGTTTTCCCTCCTTTCGTTCTGATAAGTGCGTTCGAAGGACCACCCAGTGAACGGATTAGCGAGATTCACAAGACTGATACCTTTTTTTGGCGACTAAGACTGGTTTTTTGCTTCTTCAAACTTTTCTCCCTTTCTTTGTTTTCTCTGCCGCACCGTTTGCAGAGTTCAGAGGAGTAGGGGAGGGGCTGCGGTACGGTTGTTTCCTCTTTCCCCGCCTGTTCGTTGGCCGCCTATTCCCCCTAGTTGTCCCCGTCCCCCGAGAGATTGATTTCCTCTTTCTCTTCTTTGATTACTTGGTCATGAGAGCGGAGCCATAGTCGGCCTTTATTGACCTGTTTCCCACACATGTTTGGGGTTCCTTTTCAGTCACTCTTTCCTCCCCCCCTGGTAATCTTGTTTTTTAGTAAGGCTGCAACGACACGGAACTTGGTCCCTGTTTCAATCTTTTTTCTCTCACTTGGCCCTTCCCCCTTTAGCGCTTTTCTCCACCTAGACCCCCCCGAAAAAGTGGTTTTTCCCAGTTGAGGATAAATAGGTCACGTCGCAGTCCAACCCTTTTGCCTTGTTTCCCCCCTTCTTCCCTCGGTTCTTTATTTATGGTTGCTTTCCTGGCACCCTCACCGAAAGCCCCTTCTCTTTCCTCTCAACACAGAAGCATGTAGGCCATCGCAAGACTGCACGTCTCTTACGAGCTTCCCCAGTTTGTCTCAACTGCCCCTTGAGAACTTCCTTGCCGCACCTTTGCGGCAGCGCCCGTAGGTTTATTTCATGTTAATGCGAAAAAAGGAAGCCCGCGACCGGCTGAGAGTTTGTGCACGGCTGCCCCGCGTTCTTCACCGGGTGTCCTCTACTTTCGTTCCCCCCTCGTGACACTCACTTTCTTTCTTTGTACTGTCTTTTTTTTTTGCGGTATGCCGCGGTTTGGACTTCCTAACCATCCCGGTGTTACGGTTATGGGGATGTGGTGTTTGACCGTTCTCGGTCCGGGGAGGAACAGTGATTACTTTTTTTTTTAGACCGGTCTTTTTCCTTCTCCTGGTTATTTTCTTTTGGGGCTTTTGCTTCCGGAGATAAACGACGAGATCCGGCCCAGAGATTGGGGCCCCTTTTTTTGCTAGCCTCTCCTCTTCCCCTGCTAGGATCCTTCTAGCCGTCTCGGTCCGTTCAGCAGGCGTGTCTATCCTCCGCCTTTTCCAAATTCCCTGCAAAAAACTGCTGAACTTACGTCGAGCACGCACTGTATTAGAAGGCCAAGAGTCCGATTCTTCCTGAGTTTCAGTCTCCCTTTTCCCAAAATGACCCCTCTCTTTCCTCGGGGGGACTTCCCCCTTCCCCCCCTCCCTTCCTTTTTTTTTTTTCGCTCTCTTAGTTGGCTTTACGACCCCCCTCGTGGTTTTTGAGCCTTCTCTCTGGTGCACCCGGGCATAACAGCAGACCTGAGCCGCGAACAGTCTTTTCTTTTCTGTCTTCGTCTTTAAAGGTAGGCTGTTTCTGAGTGGCCTTTTTTTTTTCGCCTCTTTCCCCCGGACGGCTCCGTCTTTTCCCTGAAGGGAACGCGAGGAGGTAGACCTTTATTCTACAAGCAATGCCTCCGTGAAGTGGCTCCTGCTCTTTTCCCCTATCCAATCCCTCCCCCCCCCCCCCTCTCCTTCCTTCTCCTTCTTAGTACCCCTGCCACTTTCTCCCGCACCTTCCTCACCGCCCTCCTCCCTTCCTCCCCCCTCATTAAAATCACTTGGGTGCTTGTACTTACGACCCTGGCGTGCATCTTGCAGGCTTAGAGCGATTTTCCTCTCCAATTTACGGGTTGTTGGTTAACCTCCCCCTTTCTGCTGACTCCCCCTTTTGCCCTTCTTCCCTTGTGCACGCAAACTCCCCCCCCTCTTTATGGCGGCTCTTGGTTCTTCTGACTCGCAAAGCCTTGCGCTAATTAGTTTTGCCCGATTTTTTTTTTTGACAATAGAGCTTAAGAGGTGACTTTCCTTGACTCTTTTTTTTTTGGAGAGGGCTGACAGGTGTGTCTGGGGTCGAGTAGGGAAAACGGTAGGGGCGGTGATTTTCCAGACGCCCCCTTCTTCTCCAGGAAGCCGCTTTCGAGGAAAAAAACCCCCCCCTCCCCCTCCCCCACCCCACACACCCCCCCCCCCTCATCCCCCCCCCCCCCCCCCCCCCCCTGCGCCGTGGAGGCAGTCGACTTCATAAGTTGATAGAACCTGGTCCATTTTCTGGCGTTGGTTCTCATTTTTTTCTCGCTTCTGGATTCCTTCTTCCCGGTCATTTGCCAGCCCCTGTCGGTGACCAGACCAAGGCAGGCGAGGTAGTTTCCCCAAGCCACACGGCTACGCTCTTTGTTTCCCTACCTCTGGCTTCACTTACCCCTCCCATGGGTGTGGAAAACCCCTTTTCTTTCAGACGCCGAGGCGCTTGGCACGCTGCCGCCCAAGGCCGCATCACGTTTCCTCAGCATCAGATCCTCCGGTGGCTTTTTATTTGACGTTCCCCCTTCGAGGCCCCATGGGTCCCCTCCTCCCTTCCTTACTCGCTGAGCATGCCGAAAGGAAGCTTTTCTCCGATCTCTCCTGGCGTCCCGTTTTCCCTTCCCTGCTCAACCACTTGACCCGTGCCTCTTGCTCTGAAACCCCCCAGGCTGCTCCTCAAAGTGATCCAGGAGATCCAGCGAGTCTTTAGGTATTTTAGCTAATTTATCCCTTTTCCTTCACCGATTCTCCCTCTCTGCGTGAGCCTCCCACGGTTTTCATGCCTCTTTTCCCTGTATCATAGCTCGACACTACCGAGTTGGATCCCGCCTGAAGACTCCACCTAGGACCTTAGCCAACGGCTCCGGTTGTACTTTTTCTTCGACCTACTTTACCTGTGGTGTAAGGTACTCTTCTTTCGGTTATGTAACAAAAGCCCTGCGACTCCGTCGGCCGCTAGCCCCCCCTAACCGGGTTGCGCACTCTTCTTACTCTTCCCGATTTCCTGCTTGGCTTCCTCTTGCTTCTTTTTCTTGTTCCGGTTTTTAGTAAGACTCCCATTGGAACTTTCTTTCAACCCGTCTCCCACCAACCCCGCTGACACTCGTTCTTACCGTCTTCCCCCCCTTTCTCTGCATCTTCCTGCTCCCTCTGTCTTTAATCCGTAAGACTCACACCCCCCCCCCCCCACGTGGTCGATAGACCGATGCGGACCCCCAGTACCCGCGCTCCTCTTGCTCCTGCCCCCTTTTCCCTGGTGGCTGCAGTTTTAGTTTTACGCCCCCCAGTCTGGGCAATGTCGCACAAGTTGCCGGTAGACACCCCTCCTTTCCGCTTCCGGTGTTTCAAACTGACAGAATGAACCATCGACTGTCTTAAAGTCGACACCACCCTACTTGCTGCTATTTTTGTTTTCTCAATCACGTTTCCCAGTGCGGCCCCTTTTATTCTTAAAACTCTTCCTTCCGTTTTTCTGCCTTCAACGAAACTTACAGAAGTACGAGCGGAAGAAGGGAAACCCATATTTTTTTTTTTTTTTTGTCCAGCCCCAACTTTATCTCGTGTCTCTCCCAGTCTCAGCTCCTGAAGGATCGTTTTCACTAACAACTCTTTCCCTGACGCTGCTCCGGAGACGCACCGACTGGAGATCCTGCCCCACAAGGTGGGACCCGTCCGTTTCTCCTTCAAGTGACATTTTCTCAGTCTCTCGCTTTTCCACCGGCCTCCATATAGAAGTCGTGCCGCTTCGTTCCCCTCAAGGGCAGTCTTTCTTTCTTTCTCTCTTGGTCTTTACTTAGCCCCAGTCAACCCCCTTAAGTGGAGATAAGCAAAGTCAGATCCTTCTTTGTCCTTTCTGTCCCCTGAGTTCTCGGTGACCCACACACTTTTTCCCCTGACAGCGCTTCTCATTCTCCTGGAGCCTGCCTGCCATAAGTGTATTCGCTTTCGGGCTCCAGCCTTCCTTTTCCTCCCCCCATCAAAACTCTTCTCCGCCCAGAAGTTTTAGTCCCCCGCCCCGCCCTTCCCCTCTTTTAAGCTGGCAGACGAACATAACTCCCTCCCCCATTTGGGCCCCGGCCCGATAAGTTGCTGAGGTGGCGTTCTCCCCTTACGCTTCCTGCTCCTTCTACCTCCCTCCGTCGAACACCTCAAAAGAGCTGGAGTTCATAAGAGGAATTTTCTACTCAGCGTGCAACGTTTTCTCCTCTTCCCCCCTGTCTCGCTTCCCGAGTACTTCCCTCTCAAATGCTCCTTGTTCAGGGACCCTCCTGGAACACGATCTTTATAGTCATCGAGTGTCCATGTTCTCATTTCGACCTGTGTCTGTTGCCCTTAGAACCCCCCTCCCCCTCATGGAGCCTGCGTCCTCTTCTGCTTCCTAGGAAAGGCGTCCCCCCCCATGAGTTCTTATCAGTGTTTCAAATCGTTCTTGGTTGAAATCGGCAGGGGGATTCTGACTCTGTGGAGCCTTTTTCTTCTTCCTGCACCTTCTTGTGCTCTTACTATTCTTCGGAGACTCTCCGCTCTTTCCCCAGGGTAATTGTTTTCGGGTTTCTTTTTAGTGGAAGGCCGATCTAAAATCTGGGGCCGGCCTTTCCAGGGCGACGAGAGTCATTTTTTCTGCCTTTAGAGGGAGTCTTTTACGCGTTCTACAATAGTCATGTCTCTTCTGGCTCGCTCATCCCTCAATGGTCCGATATTAGCTCCGACAATTGAGAAGGATGCCCTTTGGATGAGCGGTTTTTAATTTCCGGTACTTCTCTCTTCTTGTCCTCCCTCCTTCAGCTCAGGTAACTGGCATCCTGACCCCCCCTCCCTTACTCGTCACAGACTGCCTATCGAGAATGATGGATCCGGAGGCATTCATCGCTTCCGCGCGTAATGCCATTTACTGTCCTTGCCGAACGGACTTACCTTCTCGAGTCTCCTCCCTTTCAGATCTTCCCTCCATTTTGCTCTCTTCTCTGGGCGAGACTCCATCACCTTTCCCCTTCGATTACAAATGAGGATCCGCTTTCCCTAGCTGCTCAGAGTCACGCGACGGCGTACCTGGCTTCGACCGGACCCCCTCTATGCCTTACTTCGCCTTCGCCTCACACACCTTTTTCCGTTTCTGCATTCAGCGAGCCTTCCACGGAATCCCACATTTAACTTTTCGCGCCTCCTCGCACCGACGCTAATCTCTTCTTGCTTTTTTTAGGTTCCCCAGGAACAGGAGTAGACACTAGAATGAGGCGGACCTTTCGCCCCCAGGTTCTCGCCTGCTCTCCATTCTTTTTTCTCCATGTTTTTTACTCATACTCTTTCCTCTGACCCGCCCCTTATTCCTCAGACACTGACAGGTGAGGTGTCTCAAGTCGCATGTTTAGGGCGATTTCACCACGACTTGATAGGCTCTACGCCCCGGACAGAGAATTTGCTTAAGTCTCCTCCTTCTCTTTTTTAGTGATCTCACTTTTTTTTCCGTCTCTTGACCCTCCGTGGGGCCGCCGTTCTTCCCCTTTCTCTCTCAAAATCCTGGTCGACCTCTAGGAAGGCTCTAAGTAGGAGGTGGCATCTAGTAGGACAATTTTCCTCTATCTCTTAACGAAGTACACGCAGTCTTTAGCTAGGCCCTTTTTCGCATCTACCTCTCTCTCCCCTGAACTTTTCTTTAAATCGGCCCGGTGCTTTCTCTACTCTCTTTCTCCGCTTTTCGTTGGCATTCTTAGTTCCTTCCTGTGCGACTGCCCATAGTCTCGCGTAGAGTGACGTGCCGCATTTTCACCGTGGGTTGATATGATGCCGTGCGCTCGTTCCTAGTCCCGCCCCCCCCCCCCCCGGTCTGGTCTCTCCCCTTTTACCTTTTTTCTTGCTTGCAAATGGGCGCATTTCCGCCGTTGATCTTTCTTTTGGAACGAATAGGAGCTCTTTGGTCACAATTCGGTAGTGTAGTGTTCTAGCTCGTCCAAGGTCTCCCCTGCTTTTACTACCTAGCTTGGCGCGCGGATAATCGAAACGGCTTGTCTGCAGTTCTCCCTTCCTCTCCCCGTCCGGTTCCTCTCCCATGTCGGTTTCCCCTAGCCTCACGTCCTTTCCGGCGAAATAGACCCCGGTCGAAGCTGTTGACTGTCGCAATGCGTTTTGCCGGCTTGGCCCCTCCCAGCCCCACCGTCGCCCTCTGTTCTTGCGAGGGTAATCCTTTAGGAGAGCCGGTGCCCTCCGATCCGTGCTCCTTTTTTTTACCTTCGAGTGGAGGATTCGCACTTTCCGATCTCTCGTCGTTTTGCCTGCGGACTTCGGCTTCGACTGACTTCGAAGATCTAGAAGACACACATCTTCGTAGTTGCATGGCTTCTGACGTCCTATGATCTTCCCTTAGTCGGCGTCTATTTAGGGCGCATTTCCGCAATCTTCGTCGGCCCCATTTCGGTCGAAGTTGAGCTTTTCGGAGGGCTCCCCCTGGCGACGAGTCGCTTTTTCGTTTGTCTGTCTCGTTCGCTCCCCCGGGTCTCGAATCGAAGTCGAGGCTAGAACCCGTTTGTTTCCTCCCGGGTCGCGTGCGTCCTAGGGTCTTTTCCAGCCGGCCGTTGTGGGGTCACCCTGAAGAGCATCTCCCCCTCCACGTTTCTTCCTCGGAAATCTCCCTATGAGGGTTCCCTCATTCCTCTGCGAAAAGTTAGAGCCCAAGTACAATGTACATGGGGCGCGGTCTCGCTTCTCCCCTCCGTTCTTTCCCGTCACCCCTTTTCGATGAAGCCTCTTCCCTCCTCCTTCCAGGAGAGCTACGGTGTCTCAAGGCGATAGCCCGCTAGATCCTATCGCGGCGTCTGTCCGACCTATCTCCTGCCTAACATCCTTTCTTCCCCCCCCCGAGGCTCAGCTTTTTCTTCCCTGACCCCTCCATGTATGGAGTTACAGAGAGGGATCGATCCACACGTACATCTTGTCAGTTCTCAAAACTGACTTTTATCCTCTTCCGTTTTCTCGTCCGATCTCTCTTCTCTGTCAATTCTGTTACAGAGGCGTCCTGCCCTTTCTCTTAGAGTAGGGTAGAGAGTTTTCACTACACTCCTCTCCCAAATTAAGAGGTGGTGGATTAACTGAGCGATTCTCCTTCGTCTTCCCAGACTCTATTTATCCTTCCCCTCTTATCTTCTTACGAGGTGTATCTTACACGCTCCCCTTCCTAGAAATATTCCAAAAGACGCCCGTAAACGCTGAGATTCAACGATTTCATTTTTCAGCTGGTTTCACCCCCCCTTCTTCTTTTTCTTCTTTCATCCTCCTCCTGTGTTGTTGCTTATTTCTCTCTTTCAACCCGTTCCTCCCCACTAAGCTGACTGAATTAAGACGCGTCGAGTATAGATTTGAAGAACGGGTAGATGACGGTCAGTTTCGCCCCCTCGTCTTTTTTCTTCTCCTTTTCCGTCTGGACCTCGTTCCCCATTCCTCGTCCTCCCGATCCAAAGCAGCCACCTGCCGCCGAAAGTGTGTGAGATCTTGTGTACTTGACTCATCGTTCTCTCCTCCTCTCCT
>Ga0179593_1384688_pt1 | contig 10744 bp, 14 predicted proteins | sample CZODoug2_1_08_16_FD_185931 | JGI IMG/M metagenome (GOLD analysis project Ga0179593, IMG submission 185931) | Vadose zone soil fungal communities from Angelo Coast Range Reserve, California, USA - CZODoug2_1_08_16fungal (PacBio error correction) | ecosystem: Environmental > Terrestrial > Soil >... | reverse complement strand
TCCTTTCTTTTCTTAACGGGGATCCTTCCTCCCCCACATCCCGCTTTCTATTCCCATTTCCGCTTTTTCCTTCACTCTTTTTATAAGACCCACGGACAGTGGCCCTGGCGCATGGAAGCAGTCTGACTTTTTCCTTCCCCCTTTAACCTGAATTAATCCTCTGTGGCGGCGTTTTGTTTGAAGGTGGTTTCTCGGCTTTTTTAAACTGCTTGTCCCCAATTCGTCCCGCTTTCGCCCCTTTTTTTTTCTATCCGTTACTTGAGCCCAAGATAAATTTTTTTCCCTCTATTCTACCCCGTTGCGGTTCTTTCGCTCCTCAACTCTTGTGGTATCTACCTTTTCCGGGTTTACTTTTTCTGATGCCACCCTTAATAAACTTGAGTTTTCATTTCTCGTTGAAGGCTTTTGCTCAACATACCGTCTCTTCCACCCTTTTTCCACCTGTCTATGAAGGACTTTGGTCTATCTTGATCTTATGTCGTCTCATTTTCGTTCGGGGCCCCATGAAACCCGTTCTTGATTTTGGCGCGGTTACCCCGGGGTTACCTTTAATCGGCTTCTGGATGCTTTTCCATAGTTCATAACCGCCTCTTTGGTTTTAAAACTTATTTTTTTACTTTGGCATTCCTGTTCTTTGATCCCCGCAGCCTGAGCTTGGAACCCCTTGTTTCCCCCCCCTTCGCGATTTTTACCCAATGTTCCAAGGGTTTTACACATCGCTATCTCGTTCCGCCCCTTAATGGCAAGTGTTCCAATCTTGGCCAGTTGGGCCGACTCTGGTGGACTGTTTTCTGTCTTCCTCCATTCGGTTCCTCACGTTTCGCCCCACTGAAGAGGTGCTGGTTTTGAGTGTCTTATGAACCCACGAGTCTTTCAATTGTGTTTGGTATGCGTTCCCCCGCAAATTACCTTCCATCTTGCTAAGGTTCTGAGGTTTTCCCGGTCCCAGTCCGTTGTTTTGAACCTAACGGGTATTCTCCCTCCCTTTTTAAATAGTCATTCCGTGACCCATTTGACCCTTCTCTTATGACGTTTGCCATCCAAATGGCCAACGAATTGGTTTCTCTTGGTGGATTAGACACTCCCTCACTTGTCCTTCCACATCGCGCCGCCCACTTGTCCGGGTGTTCAAACTTTGCTGTAAACACGATTTCTCAAATTCTTCTTTCGTTCCTCCCTATTTCTCCCAAGTTCATTTAACTTGATCGAGAGGAATCGGTTATATAAGGTTTAGCTTTGTTTAGCCTTATCGGTTCTCCAAGTCGCATTTCCGGTGACCGTGTTCCTGTTCTTCCTTCAATGTCACCCCCCCCCCCCTCCGCTTATTGCGTTCTTTTAGGTTTACAAATGTTTGCCCCCCCTCTTTCAAACTTCGGTCGAGTGGTTAGTACACCCCTTCCCCGTTGTTATTCCATTTCCCCTCCCGGCAGCAACCGTTTTTGCGTCACTTGACGTAAATGATGGCCCACCTTTTGGTGCCCTTCTTTTCGGGTGTCACTTTCTTCGAGTTCTACGGTGCCTCGTCTACACCGCATTCTGCCACGACGATTTTATTCAGAAGGATATAGCCTGCACATTCCCAACAATGCCTCCTTGACTTTCCTCCACCGTTTTTGGAGGAAGGGTTCCCCCAGCCTTCGTTGACATGGTCAATTCCTTTTTTTTTTTTTTCTATTTTCCGTTTCGTGTCGGGCAACCTCACTGAAACCATCTTCCCTTCCTTATAAACCCTTCTATGACAAGCAACAAGACCTGTATGTCCCTCCCTCTTTCTCCCCCCTACCCCTCGCGGGAGTCACAGTTCGACACAACCTCCCCAGAAAAAGACTAATGTACCAATCTGACCCCCTTCTGCAAAGGAGTTTCAACTCTTCAACTTCCCGACCCCCTGAGCAAATACGAGCCGTTCCCTTACGGGCAGTCAATGTATGTCCCCCCCCTTCTTCTCTCGTAACCCGGACCATCTGTTCCCCTCTGTTGTTTTTTTGAGATTTTCGCCGGTTCTCTCGAATTTTTTCATTAATGCCTTGTTATTTTCCTTCCCCTTTTTCGGGTGACGTGATATTTTGCGTTTGCTAGGCTTTTCGATTGGTCTCTCTTTCCTCCTTTGCCTTTTCTTTTTTAGTTTTGTTTGAATTCCCATGCGATTCTTGCTACGTGATTCATCCTCCCTTGTCTGTGGTCTTTCAGTGACGAAGTTATGCCTTTCCCGGAAGGATGTTTTGGAATTCCAGGTTTTCCGGTTGCCCCCTTGTGACTCCCTACTTTTGGCACGAATAGCTCGATCGGGTCCCCAATGGAGGTCTTGCCCAACTTGCTCTGTTGCCTGTTCTTTTTTTCTTTCTTTCTTCCACACAAGCTTTGTGGTTTTTTTTTTTGAGTCTTTCTTTTTTCCCTTCTTAGAAAAAGTCTTACCTTCATAGATCGTCGTTAGGACGCGCTCTCAGTCCTTCACCGTAGGCTTTTTAACCTGTAAATTGCTGTCACTGACCTCTAGCTCCGATCCCCGGGTCCTCTTCCTTTTCGGGGTTAAATCTACTAATCGACCTTTTATGTCTTGTGCTTTTTTCACTTTCCTACACATAGTGTGGTGTTTACCCCCAGACGCGACCGCTTCCCCATTGCAGAGGTCTTCCCCACCTTGAACCGACGCGACGGGAAATTGAAACCGTTTTTCTTTTTGTGCCATTGGACGGCAGTCGTCTTTCTTAGCGACCCGTAGTTCGATTGGTCTTTCCTGGATAATTTCTAGCCCCCTATGGTCCCCCTCGCTCATCTTTTGATGCTTGCAACATTTCCCCTCTAAATCGCGATCCCTCTTCTGACTTTTCATCTTCAAGAATTTGAGCACCCCAACCCCCGGAATGAGGAGCTTTTTTTCTGCTTTTTTAATGATGTTCTCCCCCCCACTTTACCAACTAGGTTTGCCTCCATATTGTCCCGTTATCCTTGTTCAACTTGTTAATAGTCCCTCCAATTAACTGCAGGCACTTTCAATGACCCGGGTTCTGTTCCCAACTGACTTTGATCCGGGTTACCGCTCTAATATCAAGAATGGAATTTCCAGGTAAAGTGCGCAGATAAACAAACCCCCGTTACGCTTTCCCGCATGATTTTCCCGTTGCATCCACGCCCAACTCCCCCCAGCCCTTTTTTCATGATTGGTACCTGATTTTGACGGCATTCAACATGTCTAACATGCTGCCAATTGCGCCCAAATTTTGGCCCCCAACCCTTTTTCCTACGGCTTATTCTTTTTCCCCTCGAAATTGTGTCCCCACCCTTTCTACCTGGGCCACTGGATTTGCTCGTTATTTTCGCCAATATCTCCCTGTTTTCCCAAGTTCCTTGCTCCGGTTCTTTCTGCGCGGTTTAAACAGACGATCTGCTGCAGATATGACTCGGCCGGCACCGACTTAGCTCCCCTCCTCCACAAAACCTTTCCCCCTTCCTGGTGTCCCGACCGTAGCAAGTTCGTTTCCCTCTCTCACTAAACTATCTCCCTCCCATTCGTCTCCCCGATATTTTTTGAACGTTTGGCCCATTTATGTTCCCGGGCATTGGAATTGATCTGTCCGCGAAATGTTTAACAGGTCCCATTTCCTTGTTTTGTCCTTTTTACTTCCCCGTGTCAGATCCTTGCTTTTCCTCTTGATTCCCGATGGGTTGCGTACCCCTCTACCGGGTTAGGAATCCCTCGCTTTGAGGGAAACGTATCGCGGCGGATCTGGCCTTGGCATTCCTGTTTCCACAGCGTTCTGAAACTCCCACCGGGACCCACGCAGCACACTGCTGGCTATTCTTTTTTACTTTTGTCGCTTGACCACTGACAGAGTCAGCTTTGCGATGCGTCAGTCCCTTGTCCCTTGGACTTCGTTTTCTCCCCTCTTTCCATCGCGGACTAATTCCATCTGAGGTTTTGCGGCTCCCGCCTTAAGTTTTCAGTCATTTTTTTCCTCCTCGTGTTGGCGTTCCTTCTTCACGTCGGAGCCGTCCGTTCAGACCCGATTGGCCGGCGCCCCCCCTCGCTGCGTGTATCTTGTTCCGAAAATCCCCTTCCCTGGTTTTTTTTTTTTTTTTTTGGGTTTTTTTTTGAACCCCTGGTCCTTTCTCTTCTGACTTGCATATCCACAATCGGTCCACACAGAATGCTTATTTTCTTTTTTTCGTTTGTAGTTGTCCGGAACGTTTCGTGGCAAATGTTGCCAAATTACTATTTCTCCTCCCGCGATACTTTTTTTTTTTTGCCCAGATACAGATTCTCCCCACCGGTTAAGAGTTCTATGTTTTCCATTCCTAGCTTTGAATGTGTCCACTTTCCTCTTGAGACCGCACTGGCATTTCCCCCTTCGCCTTACAAATCCTTTGCCGCCTTACTCACACCTTTTCTCGGAAACCATTCTAATGGTTGGTTAGATATAGATTTCGTTTTTTAAACTTTTCCCCCGTGAAGTGTTTGAAACCATGCCACGTTTTCCCTGGGTCTCTGCCTATCTCAGGTCCTCCTATGCCCCTTGGCTCGGGATTCTTCTCGTCCCTAGTCCGTCTCACGGCCGGCGGGTGACCCTTTTTCGTTTGGAATTCCTTCCGTTTTTTCTTTCCCCCTCCCTGACCAGGGCATTTTCCCCCCCCCCTTCTGTTTGTTTGCCTTCCAGGACTCCCACTGCTCGGCGTTCCCTCCCCCTGATGGTAGGTGCCAGGAAGCCCTCCCGTTATAAGCCTTTCATGCCGTTCCCTTTACATGGCGAACAAAACGACCCTTCGAGTGTGCTTTGGGCGTGATGACGAGCCTCCTCCCCCCCCCTTTGGTTTTTTTGTGTTTTTTTTTTTTTGGTTTTTTGGTGTTCTTTGGTTTCTTTCTTTTGGTTTTTTGTTTGGCTTGGGTCTTTTTGGTGTGGGTTGGGGGGTTTCTTTTTTTTTTCCTTCTTTTTTTTTCTTTGTTTGGTTTTTTTTTGTTGGGTTTGGGCCTTTGTTTTTTGTGTTTTGGGGGTGTTTTTGGTGGTTCTCTTGTTGTTTTTTTTTTTTTTTGCTTCTTTTTTGTTTTTTTGGGGTTGGGTTCTGTGGGGGTGCTCGTTGGTATTTTTGGGTTTGTGGGTTTGGGGCTTTTGTGGGGTTTTTTTTTTTTTTGCTTTTTTTTGTGGTTTTTTTTTTTGGGTTTGTGGGGGGTTGCCCCCCAGTTTTTTGGTCTTCGGGTTGGGGGGTTTTTCCTTGTGTTTTTTGTGCTTGGGTGGTTTTGTTTTTTGGTGGTGTTTTTTTTTTTGGTTTCGTGTGGTGGGTTTGGGGGTTTTGCTGGTGTGTTGGGTGGGGGTTGGTTTGTGGTTGGTTTTTTTTGGGGTTTCTTTTTTTTTTTGTTTGGGTGTTCTGTAATATGTTGGGGGGGGTTTTTGGGGTTTTTGGTTGGGGGTTGGTTGTGGTGTGGTTTTTGTTGGTTTTTTTGTGTGTTTGTTTTTGTCACACCCCCTTTGATTGTGGGGTGTTGTCTTTTTTGGTTTTGGGCTTTGTGGTGGGGGCTTTTTCTTTTTTTTTTTTTTTTTTTTTTTGTGTGGTTTTTTTTTTTTTTTTTTTTTGGGCGGTTTTTTTTTTTTTGTTTTTTGTATTTTGGTTTTTGGGTGGGTTGTTTTTTTTTTTTTTTTTTGTTTTTTGGGTGTGTCTTTTGTTTTGTTTGTTTTTGTTGTTTGTGGTCTGTTGTTTGTTTTCGGTTGGTGTGTTTGTGTTTGTTTCCTTTTTGGTTTTTTTTGGATGTACTTTTTTTGTTCTTTCCCTTCACGGGAACACAGTCCACTTCTCTTGCTCGTTTGTCTCACTGCGGGACCGGATCACTTCAGTGGTACCTGTGGAAATCACGGTTTGTTCCCCTCCCCCCTTTCATTTTTGCTTTCCAATGTGCCCGGAGATTTACTTTTCCCTCTGTGCAACCCGACGTTTGGGAGATTGGTGGTCCTTTCTCCCCCACCCTCCCCACTCCCTCGTGTCCAAAATCCAAGAAGCGCTTCAGTTGTTTTAACCTTTTGCGAGCTGTAACAGGTCATCTTTAGTTCGATCCTCCCCACTGATTGCATAATTGCCGCTTCCCACTGTGGCAGCTAGAAGAGTTCTTCGCCCAGCTCTTACCACCCCCCCCCAACCTCCTTATTTATCTTACCACGCTCCCCCCCCCACTTGATCGTTTGTTTCAATGTTTCTAGTCGTCTGCCCCCTGTTTCCTCTGATAAGTACAAATGTTGCAATCCTCTGCCTTTTCTTTTCTGTCGTCAGATTGTTAAGACTAAACCACAATCCGGGTTATGCGCGTCCAGCCCCGGGAGCCCTCTTCGATCTTCCCGTCCCATGGACTTCTGATCGAGCTTGACATCTCTTACTCGTTTCTTTTTATTAAGTACTCGGTGAGACTTCTGCTGGCCGTTCCCCTCCGATTATTATTTCCCTGATCGGATATTTCTTTGGCGAATATCAGGGCAAAACCCGACTTTGCCACCCTACCGCCCCCACCTGTGGAATTTTGCAGTGCATCCCTTTCCCAAGTATTCAGTGACATTTCCCAGAAAAAGTTGACTTTCACGTCGTTTCTTTTCCCCCGCCCCGCTTTCTTCTTTCACTCTAAATTGAACCAATGTCCCCCTTCCCCCCTACAACCGTCGGTCATTTTCTGCCTTTCATCGAGGTTCCCCGGCGAGCCACCCACGCAGCCTCCCTTCCCATCGGACGGTCAATCTGAACTCTCCACCTTTTTTTGCCACCCTTAGCCATAGAGCCTTTTGACCTTTCTTATACCGCGCCCCCCCCCCCATTTCTTCTCTGGAACTCTCTTTCTTTTCTCTGTTGTTTTTTTGCGTGAGACTTTTTTTGCCGGTTTCGAGAGAATAATGGTTTCACCTTATCCTGCTCTTCTTTTGCCTCTTTTTTCGTGAAGTTGTCCAGTGTGCGCCGATAGTTCTTTCAGATTGGAGATCGCTGTTTTGTTGGCTTGTGGCTCGCCGGTTCCCTTCCAGCTCGTTTCTACAATCGACTATACTTGTTTCTTTGTTGGCCGGTTTGTCCTTGCCGACGTTCCATAGGCCGGAATTCTTGATTCTGTTCGGTGCGGCGCCCCTACTTTTGTACGAATCTCCGTCGTCCAACTGGCGTTTTCCATGTCACTTGTCCTTTTGCCTCTTGCTCTTGTCCACTTTTTTCTTGTTGCCGTCGGCATTGTTTTCCCCATGATCTTCCCCGCCAACTATAGTCGCTGACGACAATAAGATCGTCGTTGCCCGTCTTCTTTGTCCCCTTCCTGGTGCCTCCCTTAATCAGTTGATTGTGACAACCTCGTCCCCCTGTCTCTTCCGCCATCTTTGAGGTTCAGTGAAGCAGAATTCGACTCGGACTGTGCTTCGTTCACATGCTTTCGTGGTCGGTTCCCCCGCCGCCTCCCTTTCCACAATTGGAATTTTAACCAACCTAGCGATGATGAAACAGCTAGCTTGTGGAACTTGCTCAGCACGATTCCGGTTCTCCCATGCGTCCTTGGATTCTAATTTGCGCGAATCCTCCCTACGCATCGTGTGCAATTTTCATAGGTGATTCAATCTTCTGATTCCCACCTGACCCTCAACCCCCTTTTCGAATTGGTATCGTTTCCTTTCTCAGGCCCCCCGTTTTTAGCCCACCCCTTCCTGAGCGTCGCTTTTTTGGGACCTTGAAATGAGATCCTTATGACCAACCCCCATCGGCCAATTCGCGTTTGCCAGTTCGGCATGAGCTTTCCCAGTCCTCCATCTCCTGGTTCCATTTTGTTTTCCTGCGAATCATTTCAAATGATTCTTGTATTTTCAGGCAACTTACTTCTTTTTTCCCCCCTCCCTTGATATCAATTGCCCTCCAATTCCGTGTGATCGAAGTAACCACCAGGGGTCCCTCGGTTTCGCATGGGTTTTCTCTCCCCTTCAACACACCTTCATTTTTCATGGTTGTTTTGGTTCGCCATTTCTGAACATGCGGCCCCTGGATTTTACTCCACAAATGATTCTGCCCCCCTTTCTGGCCACAATCCTGTCGGTCCTGCTCGCGATGTTGTAGTTACCTGAAAATTGTGTCCCCCCCCGCTCCGTTTTACTTTTTACTTTTTTTCCTGGTCTTGTTGCAACTAACGAAACTTTTTTTGCTCGCCCCTCTAGTGTCCGTCTTTCTTTTCCTTTCACACCCTTTCTCCTTTGCCTGCCCAGACCTTTGCAGTCTTTTTCTTGGGACCCGATTTTGTCTGAAGCCAATCCGTTTCATGGGTTCCCCTCACGTATCCCGTACTTTCTTCCCCCTTGACCCCCCCAACTTCTCTCACACTTCCCCCCTTATTAATTCGTCCTCCTTTCGTTAGTCTCACTGGTGGCTCTTTTCCCGGCCCTCCAACGGATTTAGGAAATACAATCGTTTCCCCTGCGGTGTTTTCTCCCCCGTCTCCCCAGGACAAACGTTTGTCCTCTTCTGATCTTCGCTCTTTCGCTACAGCACATTTCATCCTCCTATGATGTTATCTTTTTCCTTTCCACTTGGGCTGTTCCCTTTGGCTCATTCCAACTTTTGACCCCGTGTTCCGTCAAACGTGCTTTCGTTTTTTTTTTCCACGTTGCGCAGATTGTCCAACACTTTTGCGCTTTCCAATGGTCAACAGTCCTTTTCCGTTGCCTCCCCAGATTTTCTCCCGCGGAATGGATTCATCATTGAGTATTGGTCTGCTTCTTCGTGACCTGAGACCTGCCCCCTCTTTCTTTTTTTCCTCTTTTTTTCCTCTTTGCCCCTTTTCCTCAGTGCACGACCCAACATCGCATTTGTCTTCTTTCCTTCCCTGGGCTACTCCCTCCACGGACAATTGGCTTGTTGACGGGTTTTCCCGCAGTATCCGGGCCTCTGTTTTTTTTCTGTCCCACCTCTCACCTTTCCCCCCCCCCCCTATTTTGGCTGCGTTGTTTTTGAGGTTCGGGGTTTGTAAACCAGTGGATTTCAAATGGATTCAGTTTTCCGCTGACCAAAGACACCCTCCTTTCTTCTACACCCTTCAGCGGTTTCTTACGTTCGCCCCCCCCCCGGAATGATGACAAGTTTAAGGTAGTCCTTTCACCCCGCCTTCAAATTTTTCCTTCCTTGATGACCAATCACTCGGCCTTCCCCCCCCACGGTCGAGTACACCCGTTGCCACTCGCTTCTGCCGGAGTAGTGGAGTTTCCCTCCGATGTAGTTATTTCCGACGTATTTCTACGTTATTTGGAACACCTACCGTTCTCTTTTCTTTGAAGCGTTTCTCCCCTGGTGCAGGCCCCCTTCATTTTTCTGAACGGGTTCTTTTCCATCTTCCTCCCCTCCCTCCGTACAAGGCCGTTCTTTTAAAACTCTTTGTTTCCTTCTTGTGGAATTCTTCTCGGATGCTCACTTAGCAGTGAAACCCCCTAGCGTCTTTGTGGGGCAAAATCTTTGCCTCCCCCCTCTCTCTGCCTCTTCGAACCTCCTGCTGATGGCCATATCCATGTTGTTGGGCAGAGAATGGTGGCGAAAGGTTCCGTCATTCCCCTTCTTTTTCTCAAGCTCCCCCAAAAACAGACCCCTCCCTCTTTCTTTCTCTTTGCGTCTTCCCAAGCATTCTCTTTCGGGGCACCTTTTTTTTTCTATTCCCGTGTAATCCAGTCAAGTTTTTTTTTTGATACAGGCGTTCTTCTTTCTTGCTCACATTCCTTCCCCCCTTTCACTCCGGGTTAGTTCTCAGTTCCTTTAGTTCTATTTGTCCCCCTTCAGATTAGGACGTTGACATTTTCCTTGAATTGTTTCCCTCCTTTTGTTGCAGACCTTTGTCTCTCCGTCATGTCCCTCATTTCCCTGGCTCAAATTATCAAGTAACCCCATTTCGTTCATTCCGTGTTTCTCCACTTGCAAGGCCCGCTGACCAAATTTCCCTATTCTTTTTGCGATTTATAGAGCCCCTCTGCACCCCCAATAGTCGCCTTCGTTGCCCCATGTACGGTTTTTTTCGCTTCTCGCTTATCCCCTTTTCCAATTCGGCAGGGCTCTCGACCCCCAAGTTGATCTTTTGAGTCCCTTTTCCAGCGAGTTTGTCATCCTTTTCGTTGTTCCAATGTTCACCTCTGCACGTTCGTCTTTTCTGTCGCGTTTGTTATTTCCCCACTAAAGTTTATCCATTTTTCCCCTCCGCGATTACTCCTTCTTTTCGATAAAACCCGCCTGATGCTACTAGGGTTTCTCTTTTTTCGTTTGGGGACCCGACTGTTACTTTTTTGTCGTTTGTTTCTTTCGTTGCGGTCCCTCCGCGGACCGGCTTGAAGATATTTCCCCCTCTTTTTTTAGACTTGTGGTCGACCGCCTCAGGGCCCCAAACCCTTGGCGCTGCCCCATCCAGCCACACAGATTGTTTGCCAGAAGTCACCTTCTTTACCAGAATTCCAGTGCCCTTCACTTAGTTTTTCGCTACCCCACCCCACACCCCCTTCTCCGTTACCCCGTAGCCTACCGACCCCTCACTACCCCCTAGCTTGGCCCTCCTCTACCCCTTTAACTTTTACCCCCGGAAACCTCCATTTTATTATCGACTTTCGACAACCCGGCCTCCTTCCGAGCAACCACCAGCCCCCACTCGAATCCGTCCAATCGACCTTTCTTCCTGTCATCTTTTCCCTTTCCTTTTCCCGTCAAAATGGACGCGTCCTTTCCGCAAAGGGCAGTTCAGAAATAGATGACAACCCCCCCTCATTCTTCCGCATCAGCC
>Ga0179593_1324583_pt1 | contig 10744 bp, 14 predicted proteins | sample CZODoug2_1_08_16_FD_185931 | JGI IMG/M metagenome (GOLD analysis project Ga0179593, IMG submission 185931) | Vadose zone soil fungal communities from Angelo Coast Range Reserve, California, USA - CZODoug2_1_08_16fungal (PacBio error correction) | ecosystem: Environmental > Terrestrial > Soil >... | reverse complement strand
GGCGTAGCCCCTCATCAACTGACTGTTTGTAGTTCCCCCCCTCCCGCTATTTCCCCCGAAGATAGAGTCAGCTCCCTCTGTCTTCCTTTCCCTTCCAAACATTTATCTTCCCGACACCCCTGACTGTGTGATGAGTGGGGCAGTGTTTTGCGCGCACCTCGGCCTATTTTGCAATTCTGGTTGCGGACCCCCGTCATTCACCCCGCCAACCGACTCCTTAAGTTTCCTATGATTTGCCTTTCCCCAGTTTTCCCCCCTGTCTTTTCATTTCTCGCGGATTTTCCCATCCCCCTTAAAGATCTCTGTTTTTTTGCGCGACGTTTCGGGCCCGCTGCACAACTTTTCTATCATCTCGAGTCCCCACCTCAGACCTTTTTGTTCTTCCTTGAAGTGAGAGACTCGTTTGCCCAATGTCCCCCTCCCCTTAGCCTCCTTATTTCTTGTTTTTTCGTTTGCCCCCATTGGGTTTGAACCATCCGGCCGCGACTGCCCCATTTCCGGAGCCCTCCGTCCCCCCCCCAGTGTTTTTCTGACATCTTACCAATCCACGCTTCCGTCGGTCGCTAACCCTTTGTTGCTCCCATTTTTTCCCCGACTGTTTTTGTCCGAGAGCTCATTGACCCCCTGTACACTCCACCTTTACGCTTTTTGGTTGGCGCCCTTTGGTCATCCGGGTTTTTTTTTTTAGTCCATTTTTTCCAAACCCTTCAATTTCGACCCGCCCCCCCCAGGCTTTTCTCCTTTTCACCCGTCTTTTTTTTTGGGACCAGACATCGACAGTTCACCCTCCGGTTGATGCATCTTGAACGTTTCCGCACCATTTTCTTCTTGTTTGTCGTTGATTTGCCCTGGCTTTTCCATACCGGTGGCGTTCAACGTTTTACCCCTTCTCCCGACTTTTACTGGGCACCCTCAGAGCTTTATTTCCCTTTATCGTTTTTTTTGGTATTTGAACACTGATTTCGATCGTAGAGAACCCAAAATTAAACTGGGTGTTTTCGTCCCCAGTTTTTTTTTTTTTCTTTTTATCTGGCCCCCCTTTTAACTTGCGCTCGCCGTGAGCGGGTTTTTTTATCTTTTCCAACCCATTCACCAACGTTGTCGACCTTTTTTCTTCCCCTCATGTCACTCAAGAATCGCAGATTTTTACGTTTATCCCCGGGACTTTTTTTTCAGGGAATTTTGTTGTACCACGATCTCCTCTATGCTCATCCCTACCAAGCAATTTTTTCAGTTCGTTTGTTCCCGTGGACCGTTTACCCAGTACTGGGATTCATCGGTGGTCAATTGCCCTACTAGCGTCAGTCGGGTCACTTTATGGCATTTTTTTTTTATTTTCCATTTTCGCTCCTGCCCTTTTTCCATTGACGGCCCGCCAGGCTTGTCATGTCCGAGGTTCTTGAATTTGCATTTTTTCACCCCCCTTGGTCGTCCCGTCTGGGCGGGTCGTATGTTCGTTAGAGACCTTTTTTCCTCCCCTTTTTCGGCCGCTCCCCTCAGGTCTCAAGTGATAAGGCAGGCTCATCCCTTCGCTTGCCTCAATCCCGGCTTCCCGCCGCACACAGTGCTTTCTCCCCCCCCTTTTCCGGATCGTACACTTCCCTGGCGCATCTATTTCCACTCGCATTATTTTTGTATTAGCCGCCATCCCCCCGTTTTCCTTTTTGAGCTGCTTGCTTGACCTCCACCTTGTCCCCTTGACTCCCCTTTTTTTCTATAGCAAGCGCCTTTTGGACAATGACGATTGTCGTCCCACCCCTTTTTTCCGCGTCCCCTAACCCGCACTATTGTTCTTGTATTCAGACTGATCCTGGGTCTTCACGACCAGTCACACTTTTTTCAGCGACACTTGACCTTACAAATCTCCTTCAGCTTTCTATGTTTACCCAGACTGAATCGATCCATTCCCCCCCCATTGGTGTTAGTGCGCCTACGTCACCCGCACGTCCCTTTTCAGGCTTTGGTGATCTGTTTTTTGAAAACTAAAGTTCTGATTCGTGGCCGTCGTCTCCCCCCCCCTTTGACCCGGCCCGGGTCCCCCCCTTTGCGCCCATAGCGATCCATATCCTTACATACTACGTGCGGAACTGTCGAACCCAATTTTCTGATTTTGGCCCTGATCTCCGTACTCTCGCTTTTCCTATCGCTCCTGCGTTTTTCGTCAGGCCTCCTAGTCCGGCATGCCCCCACTGTGCGAATAAGTTTTGTTTTAGGACAATCGACCTGGAGCCTCTTGTATCTCCCCCTCCGTTGTTTTGCATTTTAACTCTAATTTCAGGACCTCACTGACTTTGGGGGTCCTGTTTTAGTCCCTCCACCCACCACATTTCTTGGTTCAGATGACAATGGTGCCATGCGCCGCGTTCCCTCTACCCTCCTTTTTTTTTCCGGGGGTGGGCCAGTAACCCCCCCCGATCAATGAACATTCGGCTGCCCTCGCGTTCCCCTCACCTTTTTTCCTCTTTTCCTCAATAAAGTTGTTGTTTATTGAGATTTTTTAATGTTACCGCCATGTCCCCTTTTCCGAAATGTTATTGGGTTTCCTTTCTGGTCACTTTGTTGTCTCACTGAGCGCTGCAGAGCATTTGAGACATTTTCCCTGTTTCCCTTCCTCCCCCCAGCCTCAGTTTTTTTTTTTCTTTGACGTCTGGTCAGCTTGATCGATGTTCCTCTGATGTCAGTGCGTATTCCTTGACCGTGCCTTCCCCCCCCCCCCCCCACCCAACCCCGTGGTCTTTCCTGGATTTCCCTTAGATCCCTTTCCACCCTTTTGATTTCTGTTTCCCTCTACTTTTAACCTCACAGTTTTGCATGCTTGACCTGAAGTTGTCCCCCATCCCCCCCCCCACACCATCTTCGTCTATGCATAGAGGCGTAGTTGTCGAGAATTTTCCCCCCGCGAATTTTTTCCCTCCATTTCCCTAACTATTTGATATTTTTGACCTTGCTCCCCTTGCATGTTCCCCCCCCCCAAAAAAAGGCACCAGTTTGCCTTCAATGGCCGTACTTACCACTCGATTTTTTTTCTAGTTGCCTTGTTTTTCACCCACGCTCCAACCTGGAAAACCTTTGGTCGTTGGTCTGGAGTTTCCCCAGGTCCCGCCTGAACGTGGCAACCGACCTTTTGAGGGTGATCCTGCTTCCCCGTAATGCGGGTTTCGCTGGCAAACCCGGAGCTTTCAGTTTTTTTCAGAGGTGGCAGTGCTTTTGTTCGCTTTGACCTTTCTTCGAACCCAGTCCCCTTTTGAGTCCTTGATCGCCCCTATGCGGCGTTTCTGCAGCGGCCCCGGTTCGGTTTTTTTCGCCCGCGTTCCTTGTCAACCGGGGCTTTTTTCCGATATCAAACTTTTGGGTTTTAGTCAGGTGTTGCTCTTGTCGTCAATACGAATCCCCCCTTCCTGTCTTTCGACTACTCCCCCACATTATGGCGCGTTGACAATCAATGGCGTTTTTTTAAAGGTTGGACCCGTGATGTCGTTTTAACATGATTGTCCACTCCCCTTTTGGGAGTGATTCTGCTGTTGTTATCCCCCCCCCCCCTGACAGGCCCCCCAGCGCAGTTTGAATTCTGACCTGCTTATGCCTGAGTCCTGGACGAGTTTTCTTTTCTTTACCCTTTTGAGCAGGGTCTCTTTTTTTTGCCGCCGCGTGAAGACCACCTACCTCGGTCCAACCAACTTCCCCGGGGTGGAGTAACTTTCCCCTCACCCTTCTTCTCATTCACCCCACCCCCTCATTGTCATTTTTCAATGTTTTTTTTCCCCCCCCCCGGTGTCCACGTTTCAGAGCCATTTACTATTAGTTTGCCTTGCCCGATGAATTTTCTCCTGCCCCCCCCCCCCCCAGTTCGGCCATGGCAGTCCTTCGGGTGTAGCAGTTATTCCGCCGAAAGCCTTGCTTAACCATTGCTTTTCTGATGAGCATTTTCTCGTGCCCGTCTTCCCTCCTCTGTTTTCAAACCCCCACACTTCCTTAGTCCAACGTATTACTTTTTAGCATCTCCTTTGTTGGACGCTGCGCTGTCTTCCCCCCCTTTCCTGGGACCCCGTTGTTTGTTTTTGGTCCTTGGTTTTCCTTGTTGTTTTTGCCACCATCCCTTTTCCCCCTCAACAAACAAGAGCTTACCACCCCGCCGAGGCGCCGGCATGTCATTTACCCTCCCCCATTTTTTTCCTACACCGTTTGTTTCCCTTTTTTTCATCGACGGTAGCGAGTAATTCAGGTGATAACAACGCATTCCCCGGAAATAAAGCTTTTCCATCGATCGGGTCGAGGTTTCCCCCCATTTTTTGTATCTGTTTTGTTTACGGCCCCCGTTTGGGTTGCGCCCCCAGTTCCCTCTTTACTTTCCGTTTTTGTTCGGTTAAGCACCACACGGTCGGGAGATCCCACGGAGTTTGCTCTCTGTTTTTTCTTCCCCCCGTCGATTTTGTGCCCCTGCGTGCCACGTCCTTCCGTTTTGTGGTTTTCCCCTCATTTATGTTTTTCACGAAAAAAAAAACACCTGCCCCCACAACACATTGCTCTTCCCAAACGTTCTTTTTCCCTTGGGTCTGCCCTGATTTTCCCCGAGTTTAGGAGTTATTGTACCCTGTCACCGAGGACGCCCGTTCTCCACTCGGAAACCGTATTTGCGGTCAACATTAAGGCGGGTACTCTTTTCTTGTATGCTTGTTCGCGTGTCATACCCTTGGTATTTCCACGATCTGGATCCCTTTTTTTACTGTCATCCAGCTATACCCCCAACCAAGTTCGTCGGCTTTTTTTTTTTTTTCCCCAAATTTGTGGAGCGACACTCTGCGATTCGTCTCTTTTGTCCTTTTGTGGGCAAACGTGTCGTTTCAGTGCCCCCTTTCCTTTTTCCAGGTTTCTGGTCTTGGTTGCTCGTCGGATGATTTGTTTATCTGGCGACCTTTTCGTTTCGGTGGCGGATCCCTTTGTAACCTTGGCTGGCTCTGGCACTTGCCTCTCAAGTCCGCGGTATAAACAGGTCCAATTCTCCCCAAAGTTCTCCCTTTTGGACTCCCCCCTGGACCTACATTGGCGACTTTACTTTTTTCGTTTTCTGACGGGTTGTTGACCTGGTCCGACCCCCCCCCCTCCTTCCTCTTTTAGAGTGTTGCATTTTGATTCACCTCTTCCTGTTTCCCCCCCCCCATTGCACACGTTCTTCGTTTTCTTTGAAGACTACATATAACTAAGCGTTGGATCTCTTTGCGCAATGTCTTCTCCGGCCTCTATCTTGGGGATTTTGTCTTTTTTGATAGTCTGGGTCGTTCCACTTTTTTTTTTTTTCTATGAAAGTCGCAATAAATTTACTTTTTCCTTCCCCCCCTCGTTTTTTGTTGGTTGTTTGTTTCTTTTGGTGACCGAGATATTTGCTAGTCGATATGACCCCCCAAGAATTTGCGGTGTCCCAGACGTTATCGTACAAGGACGATCTAGCGCTCCCGTCTATTTTTCTTCCCCTGCCCCCCCCCCCCCCCCCCCCCCCCCCCCCCCCCCCCTTAGTTCTGACGTATCTCACGACCCCCCCTCTTTGACTTACTGGGGGTTTCAGTTTTTCCAGGCCCCACCAAACCTGACTTTTTTGGACCCCCCCCGCCGCACCCTTTCTTTACCCCTTTTGTTGTGGCCTGAACCCGAAAAGGTCACCGCACCTGTTCTACCCGAACCCTTTCTCTTGAGTAGGTCTTTTCCCCACGAAGTTTTCTCATTTTAGAGTTTAATTGTGACTCCCCCCTCCCCCCTGATTCCCCCCCGCGACGTTGCGCACCTGCAACAAGGCTATTCCTTTTCTTTCGCCACCCCCTCCCGTCCCCTTTCGCCCTTTGGTGACATGACTTTTCAGTGCCCCCAAGGCCCTCTTCTCTGTCCCCCCCTCTTTTTTCCTTCGGTTTTCCCTCCCCAATTGTTGGTCCACAATTCCCCCCAAGCATTCGTGACTATTTTCCCATGGAGAGATCCCCCGTCTGTTCCGTCCGTATTGTAGTTGTTTGAGGAACCGTCCTCCCCCCCCAACTCCACCCCTTTCACTCAGGGAATTAACATTTTCTTACCCTTTTTTCCCCCCAGACGGGGTTTGTAAGATCTCAACTGGCCCGTTTTTCCCTCCCCCTTAACCCCCCCCCCGTTCCCTTTCTTGACGAAGAATCGGAGTGAACGATTCGGTTCCCCCCCCCCCCATCCACCTTTTTAACTGACCCCCCTTCATTTTCCTGGTTCCACCGATTTTTGATCAGAAGAGCAGGGGAACTTTCCTGTCGGTTGTAATTTTGCCCGCCCAGTCGAACCCCCGCATTTGGCGATTGCTACGGGCTCAACCTTGCTTTTTGACCTTTTACCATGTTACCTCGACCCTTACCCTTGAATATGATTCTGTAGTTTCGTGACTTTCCGTTGTTCGGCAACCCTGACTCGCTCATTTGTACGACCCCTGAACCCCCAAGTACCCCTGTTTTTTTTTTTTTCGGCATGGATTGATCTTAAACCAATGTCGGTCGCGAGCTCTGTGGTTTTTTTTTTCCTCCCGTTTTTGGTCCCCCACATTCCAAACTTGCCAGTAGGTTTTGAGTGCACTCGCGTTTCAACCCTTTGGGGCAGATGGCCTGCCTATCCTACGTCGTCTCCCCACTTGTAGGTCTTTTTTGCCCCCGGCTGCGCTACTCTCTTAGCCTCCAAGCCCCCATGTTCAGGTTTTTCTTCCTTCTGCTTTTTCCTTTTTTTTCCCAGGAAGGCCGCTGGCCTGGCGCAATGTCGTGGTGGTGCTTCTCGGTCGTCTGGTTTTTCATCCAACCATCTTTGATCCCTGGTCCGCTCGTGCCCCCTTTTTTCATTTGTCCTTCGCCCCTTTTGCGTGTTATTTGTATTTTCTTTTTTGGAGGGGATGTTGAAGATCAACCGCCTGCTTTTCCGTATTTTCCCCGGTTCGTTCGGCGGATGCAACGCCCTGCTCTTTTTCTTGCGCCGTCCCTTATCCCTTCATAAATCCTGGTCCGCCTACTTTTCTGGTCCCCTTCATACGGCTCAGCCAGGCTCCCAACGTCTGTGGAATCTTCCATCCGTCAATCCACCGCCCCATTATTTTCCATTCTTGTCCCCCATATTTTTTGGATACCATTCGACATAACCAGTCGATTGCTTTTTCTCTTTGACCCCCCGACAGCGAGAATGAATGTCCAAACCGCGCCCTTTTACATGTCCAGTTTTTGCGACCTCACGGGGTTCCCTCCGACAACCCCCCCTAATCTTGTTTTTCCTCTCAGTACTGCCCCTAAGGTCTTCATCGTTAATTTTTTTTTTCACCCCCTCGAACCCCGTCCCCCCCCTCCTGCTTCTCTCAGTTTTTTGACGAGAGAGTATCGTCCCCAAGATCTGCCGTCTTGGGTCTGACTTTAGCCCCCGACCGTGTGAAAGTTTTTTCCCAGTCATTGGATCGTTGCCCACAGGGCAGAGTCGCTTCTGCCCTGTTCGCATTTTTGCCTTTTTTTCGGCTTTCCTTTCCATAGCTTTGCTTTCATTCTCCCCTGAAATTTTTCTGTGAAATGTTTCACAAATGATTCCACTGCTCGCCATTTCCTATCCCATCCATATTGTTTCTTTTCGGGTCCCATGGTGGTTTTTTGGACTCCATGGCCACTGTGGCTTCCTAAAAGATTGAACGGGACTGGGGCGGCCCCTTTCCGTTGAACTGTTGTAGTGAAGGACACCCTGGTATCCACTCGATTACTCACTGTCATCTTTTAACTTCCATCCTTCGGTCCCCCCCACCTCACCCCACTTTTGGGTGCGCGCCCTTTGGTTATGCGCATTAGATTCACCGCCGTTAGACGTCCCACCCTTTTTGTTTTCTCCATTACAATTTTCGTTAGGCCCTTCGCCGCACACCTTCACCCTGTACCCTATTCTTTCCCCTCCCCTTTTCCCCTTGTTTTTTCGAGTGAGATGTGAAGTTTTTTTCCGTCGGTGCGTTCCGAACTGTTCCCTTTGATCTGCTTTGTGACTTAGTGCGTCCTACCCCCCCCAATGCGCAGTTGACGCTTGGCATCGCCTCCCTGTTTGGTTTTTGTTGGGACGAGAGCTGTGAGGCCTTTAGCCCGGTCCTGGTGAGTTCATCTATGGGTTATACCGGTGGCAATTCCAACCCCCCCACCCTGGTGATTTTTTCCCGGGTGGGAGTTTCGGCGTAGATTTCCTTTTCCCCAGTAACCCCCGATTGTCATCAAATCTTATAGTCCCCAGGTTGATTGCCGTACCGAGAAGGGGCCCTTTTCCTGTGCACCCCCCTTCGATCGTTCGAGGAGTTTATGTCGGCCAGGGCTCTTTTTATTGGAATGGTGTTCGTTGTCCGACAAGATAGTGTCTTGTCTTTTCCAGGCCCCCTCCCCCTATATATTTTTATTTTTCCCATTCCACCTCCTTCAGGATGTCCCGGAATTCTCCTTCTTGCTTTTTCACTCTGGGTTTTCCACTATCCCCCCCCTGCCTGTGGGGGAAATTTTGGGTAGGGGTGGCAGCCCCTTACGCCCTAATTATGAGTTTTGACCACGAACTGGAGTTCTTTTCGCGTTTTTTCCACCAACAACTCCCCGGCAGGTTATGAGATGGAGTTTCTTATTGTTTTTCAAATGTTCGATTTGAAGACCCTCCTTGTCCTTTCGTTTTGAAAAATTGTTGTGGGTTTTTTTTGACAATTATTGTTTTTTTTTCGTACCGTCGTCATTTACGGGGAGCTTACTACCCCCCCCCACTGTTTGGCGTAGTTTCTTTCACCTTATCCCTGGTGCCCAGGCCCATTTTTGGACATTTTGCTGATTTTTTTCAATTTAAATCCTCACCACCCCTTCTTCGTTTGCGTTGGCCAATCTTTATGCGTTGCAACTTGTCGGTACCCTTATCGCGTTGGTTTTGGTCAGCGCTGGACTGCAGGTGCCGGTTTACGAAGTGGTCGCGAAGGACCCCCCCCCCCCAGGTGCGGGGCCTTGATATGAATCTGCACTTAAGGAGCGCTGTCCATTTCCTATATCACGTTTTGTTTAGTTGGGGACGACTTCTCCTTACCCCGTTGTAACCTTGCGAAAAACTATAGGTGTGATCTTGCCCGTCCCTTTCCCCAAAAAGCATCACCCGCCATGACGGATTACCATTCATTTTTTTTTACCCCCTGGCGCCGCCATTCATGTGGAAATGCAAAAGCGGATTTTTCAAGTCCTATGCCTCAGACGCCTGAGTTTTTTCTGTGTCAGTGCCAGAGCCCCCCCCCAGCCGTTCCCCTTACTGTTTTGTAGCGTGATAGACAGCCTGTGCAGCCTTGACAACCTCCCTGTGACACATTGCTTTGCTTCTGCTCCCCATATCTGTTCGGTTATGTCGGGTCAAAATTATCAAGTTTTTTTGTCCACACCCCAAACAATCTTTTGTCCCTGACGATATCTTTTTTGGCCATCTTCCAGGTTGACCTCATTGCGGGCTACAATAGCCCCGGACCCGTTTTTTCATGTGGTCCCCACCTTGTGCAAGGGAGAGTCTTTCCTCCCCAAACCCAGCTCTGCAGGAGGCCCGCAGCATGTCTTTCTTCAGCCTGTCACCCTGTTTCTTTTTTTTCATCGACGAGAGTGTAATTCCCCCCCCCTTTTGCCTGTACCCCAAACCGTATCACCTTCCGGTTTTGAAAAAACTCATATTTCTCTTCGTTTCCATATTTTGTCGATTTTTAGGTACCAGGTTACCTGGTCACCCGTGCTGTGGAGCCCTTTTCCCCCCCTCCCGGTCATTCCTGTGGTTCGGTTTCAGGATTACCCCTGGTTGCTGGTGCTTTCAACTCGCATTATGATAGTCGGGCCTTTTGATTCCGCGACTGTGTGACCGTCTTACAAGTCCGTGCTGTACCCTTTTCTTTGTTGACCGGGAAAATCGCGTCCCCCCAACGGCGATGCCCTCTTGGTGTCCCCGGGGCTTCACATCTCTTTTTTTTTCGTCGTGGTTCCGGCTGTCTTTTTCATTTAACTCAACCGATGCCCCCAGTTCCTTCTTTCGTCACCCCCCCGATTGATTTCCATTTTTTCGGGCCAAACCCAAAAATAGTTTTCCCCCCCCCGGGGTGCCCCTGTGTGGCGCACGGGACACCCGAAGCGTGGTTATTAAAAGATTTTGGATTGGTCGATGCTTTTCCCCCCTTTGCCGGTCCAAGGTTTGCCATTTTTTTTCCCTCATGAGCATAGCAAGTCGCGTTTCTTGTGCTTGTTTTCCCCAACCGGGGCCTCAAACGATGGCCGTCTGCGATATGTGTTCCCTTTTTTGGGCAGTTTACTTCCCTTCAGGCTTAATCCTGTGTTTTTTTTCTGGGCATTTTTTTGCTCTTGATGAGAGCATTTTTTCCTTTATGGCGCCTCCCGTCGCGCGTTTTTCGATATCTTTTTTTTGCAGTTAGTTGTTTCCTTTTCTCCTCGTGAGAACATAGACTATCCCCCTTTCTGAAGCCGACTCATTTCTTCGGACTTCGGAGACTTTTGTGTGACCTTCCGGTATCACCAACCCCCCGAATTCCTCTGTATTTGCAGGAGCCGCGCTGTCCCCCCCCCCCCCTTCGTCCTTCCTTTGTATTTTGACGAATGTCCCACTGATTAACTCCTCGATACTCCCGGGGACACTTTGGCTCCTCTATTCTTCTTTTTGGCCCCCTTTTTCATTAGCGTTGTTCGACCCTTTTTATTCTGTCAGTAGTCAATTTCGCAACCTTTTTTCC
>Ga0179593_1467643_pt1 | contig 10745 bp, 9 predicted proteins | sample CZODoug2_1_08_16_FD_185931 | JGI IMG/M metagenome (GOLD analysis project Ga0179593, IMG submission 185931) | Vadose zone soil fungal communities from Angelo Coast Range Reserve, California, USA - CZODoug2_1_08_16fungal (PacBio error correction) | ecosystem: Environmental > Terrestrial > Soil >... | reverse complement strand
CTGATATGCGCAAGTCCTCGTTTTCTTGTCCTTAGGCTTGGCTCACCCAGTTTCCTGCGAATTTTTCTGAACAAAGGTACGAGCTGTGAATTTCCAGCATCAATGAGAAGCGACAGCTCTTTGTAGTCTTCGGCGTTGCCCGTTTAGCCCCCCCCCTTCCGTTTTTCTTCGAAGATTTCATCTTTTTTTTCGTGTTTGGTTTTTTTCCCACGGTATTTTGGAACGGAGGAGGAAGGGGTCAGAGATAACGCACTTTCCGACATGCCACCCACAATTTCTGTGGGTAAGACCAGGAAATTCCCTCCCCTTTCGGCGTCTCGATCAACACCTCAAACTTGCTCTTTTTCTTGATAGGGCCATTTTCTAACTTTTTTCCTTCCCTTTGGACAGCCGTCCCCCCGTTCCTCTCAGTACTGGAAGCCAAAACTTTTTTCCTGGATATTCCCAAATCAGTCCGAGCCCCTCAGAGGTGCAGCACTTCCCTTTCCCCCCCCTTCGTTGCGAACTCACCAAATTGAAATACGATGGCCGATTGCAGGATACCCCATCGTTTTTCCCTTTTTGCGTCGGTTAGTCGTTTTTGTTTTGAGTAACGGTAAGTGTCAGGCTTTTTCAGACGTTCCTTTTCCCTCCAGTTTCCGTGTCGATAAAAGAAAAAGTTCCCGCTCTTGAGTGTTGTCTCCCATTCCACCCATTTGACGCGGACATTTCTGTTCAGGTGCTCATTTTTTTTTCCCCCTTCCCCCATGATCGGCGTTCTCGCCTCCCCCCCTCGCAGACCACCTTAATCAAACGCCCTTGGTACTGTCGAATTTTTGCGCATTGGATCAACCGGCGGGAATCGTCCGGTGTTATTTCTCTTCACACTTTTCCTTCCCCTTTTTTGCCATGTCGCAGTCCCCCTGCGTTTTGGACCCTTTTGAAATTTGACGGGTATTTCCCCCTTCTCTTTACCTCTCATCGACAACAGTCTCGTTTGGGACGGATGAGTCACTGCCTTTGTTTTTTATATTGAACTTCGCGAGAAAAAAGTTCATTCCATTTTTTCTTCTCAAACCCTTCATGCTTTACAAACCCCAGAGCCGTTTCTCCTCTGCTGTCTCGGTCGGTTCCCCTTGACCGCCGCCCCATGCGCTGCCGAACAACGGAGAGATGGGGCCTGATTCCGTTCCCCCCCCCCTGGTTTAACCACAATTATCGTTCTTTGCCCTTTTCCCATCTTGGCCAGTTTGCTCGGCATTCTCTCTTCGCGGCGTGTCTCCCAGGCTGCTTGTCACAGTGGTTTTCCCACCAACAGGGCCGGCCGTTACGTAAGTTTGATTTTGCTACAGCCTGGGAGTGTTTTCGTTGTAAATCCAGTGTAGATATCGCTTTTTCCTCCTCTTATTTCTTTCTTCTCTTGGGATCGGTCGGGTGTATCTGGTCTTGGTCGTCCTTTTCCTTCCTCTCTCCCTCCTCGATTTTTATTCGACTTTTGACAATCAGTGCCCCTTTTTCTAGATCGCCGTTCGGAGTCACACTTTTTTTTCAGAACCATGTGGGAATGGGCATGTTGGGACGGGGGTCTCCCCCCCTGATTCCGCATAAATACCCAAACAGCCGTTCTCAATTGTGTTCCTTTTTTTCCTCCAACCTGCCCTTATCCGAGTGAGAGGCCTGTCACCTTCCACGCTGTCTAGATTCAATTTCCGATCTCTTTCTTCCTCACGAAAAATGGGACTTACGCCCTTCTGGTCGATACCAGACATGGCCCCGGATTTCTGCAGGAGGTTTCTTGTTTTCTCGGTTCCCCTTTCTTCTTTCCTAATGAACCGTATAGCAGAGTCCCAGTTCTCAGTCTTCACCAGTTTTATAAGCTTTAGAATGCTCTTCTTCCTTAAAAAACTTCGACAGCTTGTCTCCGACTTTTCGTTAAGCTCTTGTCGGTACCCTAGACGGGCACTTTGGCCGGACTCTTCCCGCTCTTCCACCTTCTATGTTGTTTGGTTTATTTTTTGCAAGTTCTTTCCCTTTTATTGTTTTCAAAGGGATGCAAAAAATTTGAGCATCTATTTTTTCCCTTTCCTCCTTCAGTTTTTTGTTGTTTTAGGTCTTATCTTATGCCTTCCTTCCAGATTGAACCGAACATTTTCTTCATTCATGAAAGCCGCAGTATCCCCCCCCCCCTAGCAACTGGTCCTCCTTGTTTTTTTGTGAAGGTCTTGACGGCCGGGCGTCGTTTTCTTTTTTGCCCAGACTTTACGCTTCTTACGCTTTGCTCCTTTCTTCCCTCAGTTACGCCTATCTCCTTCAGCGTATCAGCGCGTTGTGCAATTTCTCGGTCTTTTTCCTGCTATCCCGAGGTCCGGCTATTCCGCGGATTCTGGACCCTCTTTGTTCATGTACTGCACCCTTCATCGCTATCCCCCCCCTTTTTCCTCCCGTTTAGCATTTATATCCCATTTTTTTTTCGTTTGTCGGGTCCCCAATCTTTTTATTTTTTACAACTCTTATCACGGGGGGTGTGTTGTTCTTGCGGATAAATCCCGGAGCTTGGCTTTTGTTTTTCCCCCCCCAACGTCCCCCACTTCTTCAGGCGCTCGGTTTACCTTTGTGAGGACCACAAATCCTTGTCTCCCATTTCCACCCTCGGAGTCTTCCAAAATCGTCTGATCTCGTCTCTTACCTAAGGAAACCTGCCGCTTCATTTTTAAAAGCGAAGCCAGCGCGATCCCCCTCTTCTTTTCCTTCCTTCTATGATATTTCGCTCCCCATCAAGACTCCTTACAACACCTTCCTAGGTCCCCACGTTGTTTTCCCCCCTTAATCGAACCTAATTCTCTTTACGCATCGCTGACTCTCCGGGTTACAAACCGTTGCACACCAATCTTTTTGAGAAAGGGTCCTGAGGCTCTTCTCTTGAAGGTTTTGGCCCTCGAGATTACACGTAAGGTCGGGGACACCCGGCTCTACCATCGATTATTGCTACGCTACACACTGTACTCATTGTATGTTTCCCCACCGGAAAGAAAATAATTTTCCCCGTGGTTTCCTCATCATGCCCTCTTTTTCAGTTTCCCGCGACGCAGATTCTGACTGCCCCCCTCCTTGGTCACCTTTCCCTCATCCACAGACCGCATAAACGGCTGTGATGAAGCTATTGGGAACACAGGGACACCCAAAAAGCTGCATTTTCGTGACAACCCCCTTATGCCTTTTTTCTTTTTCGGAAGGTTCCCTCCTTCCTCTTTTATCAAATTGATGATTGATTGATACGTCTTTCCCGTTTGTCGCGATACTGCTGTTCCACAAAGAGAGGGTTTAACACATATCCCTCGACAACCCCCTCACTGCAGAAAGCATTTGGCGCTTTCCCCAGGTTCGTTTTTTTTAAATGATCCCTCTTTTTCCTTTTTCCGCCAGTTTTTCTTTTCACCCACCTTCTCCTTGACAAAAAGGGCTTTTTGGATTTCTTAGGCGGCAAGTGTTCTTTCCCGCTCCAGTTTCCTTTCTTTACGGTCGTCCCCACCTTAGCGGTTTGGACCCCTTCACCAGCACACGTTGTGAATTTTCCCTTTTTCAAGCAGAGGTGCCCGGTTCCGTTGCGTGTTGTTAGCCTGACACCCCGTGTCACATGGTCCTTGCTTGCTTGGGACTGTCCCCCCCTTAATGCTGTACGCCCACCCGGACGCACAAACAGACGGGCGCATCTTCCGCGTCTTCCCACATTCGAACGTTTATTGTCCTTGCTTCCTTAATATCCTATGAACCCGCTTTTTAAATGCGTTCTGCCGCCGATTTTAGGCGCCTTGTTGGCCGGGCTTTTTTTCCGTTTCGGGGTTTTCCGCTGGACTTGCTTTCTTCAGAAGTTCATGTTAAAGTGTGTTCAATGTTTTCCACCAACGGGCCCCTTAATCAAAAAGCCGTCTTCTTCTTGCTGCATGAACCCAGAGACGAGGCGCCTATGCCTTTTGCTTAGGTTTTTTCCCCTTTTGTTTACTTAATTCCTTCTTTATCCCGTCCGCTTCCTGTTCCCTCCCTCTTGTCGGGTTCAGAAAAATTCTACAAACAAACTCCAAAACTACATCTCAATCTCAGACGTCCAATTCTTTCGAGTTGGTTTGTTGCACCCGCGAATACGTCCGCGTTCCTGACCTTTCTGCCTCAAACCATCTTTCCCCCCTGTGCTTATTCTCTCCCTCGGCTACAATCTCGTTGTGTGGGGATCTTCCCTCTATAGCCCTGCTTCCCTTCCTCGAATATTTCGCCCTTATCTCTTATCTTGCCCTCTCGTTGTTGTTTAGGTCGCTACAACTGGGCCGGGGATCCATGAGTTTTTTTTTTGCAGCGCCCTTTCTTTCCCTTCCTGGATTCTCAAAACCCCTCCGCTGCTTTAAGCGCACAGTTTTCTCCCTTCCCGTCAGTCAAAGTTTTTGTCTTTCCCGACTCGATGCCCTGCCGTTGCGTTTCTTTTTGTCCAGTTTACACCACTCGTCGCTCTGTCTTCGCGATTTCGATTAGTTTGGCTGTGTTTGTAGCTGGTCAGACAACCCCCCCTTCTTGGTTTCCCCCTGATCTGCAGGATTTTTTTCCCTCTCAGGCTACCTCTCCCAGGACTCCCTTCTTTCCTATCATTGAATTTTTTCGCTTTGTTGAATGCTCTCAAAATGTGGACCGTTGCATCCGTCTCTTTTACTTCCTTGTCTAACCTTGAACTCCTCCCTTTTGACTCTCCCCGGCCATAGGGTCCCCTTTTTTTTCCAAAACTTCGACCTCAACGTTTCCCCCTCCAAATAAGGCAGAAACTCGGGGCAGGAAGAATGACAAATCTAGGCCTAAGCAAACATTTCGGTTTCCCGTCTACTGACAGGATTCCCTCCTCTTGTTTTGCCCATCGTGCTTTCGTCTCGTTGTTTTTTTCCGTCCCAGGTTCTCCTTCTTTCCTCTTTCGTCCAGTTTCACTTTTGCTCCCCTCCGTTCGATTCACAACCAATGCCGGAAATGGTTTTCGGGTCGCCCCCCCTGCTCCATTGTGTCGTAATCCCTTTTTTATTCTGATTTCCACATGGTTTTCACTTTACAATTCACTTCCAATTGGGACTTCTGAATTTGGCAAGCGAACCCTTTTTCTGACCATGTCCCTTTTTCGGTCCATTTCCCAACTTCCCTGTGAAAGGTGAAGTGCAGGGGGACCACGGACTTTCTACGGACCTTTTTCCCTTTCTGATACTTTTCCCCTTCCACCTTGCGTTGTTGGCACTCATTCTCTAGACAAAGTTCTTCTTTGGGATTCGCATAATCCCTTTTCCCCTTTTATTTTCTATTCTCCCACTTTTCCATGACACTTTTAAAACAGTTAATTGCCTACCCAATGTTTTCCATATGACTTTTCCGCACCTCTTTCTGTTTTTTTTGAGATGAAGCCTTGTCTTCCTTTGGACTCTTGCCTCCCACGGCGACGCTTTTCTCCTTTTCCCACGGGGTGAATTATTCGTTCGAGTTTCCCCCGTAGTTCCCCTTCTTCCTTTTTGTATTCCAATGTTTTTTTTTTTCCTCCTTCGGAGGGGAAGTCGCTTTCTTCCCACCCCTGTTCGGAAGAGAGGTACTCTTGCCCTTTTCGCGCGTTTTTCGTCTCCCCTGCGGGTTTTTTCTTGGTTCCCCTGGAGATTTAAGATTGGATTTCCCCTCCTTTATTTGCTTCGTTTCTTCTTTCTTTGCGTTTTGATGCTTTAAGATTAATTCTCGATCGGTGCGGTCGAAGGAGATTCGATTTTGCACCCTCAGTTGCAACGTTTTTCATAGGGCTCTTCGGAGTTCTTCGGAATCGTCATAAAACCCCCCTGGAGTCTTTTTTTGGCGCCACTTTTCTTTTTTCCATCTTCGTTGTTCCCTCTCAATACCCAGTTGCTTGTGGGGACTTTTTGACCGACAACGCTTCCAGCCCCCGTGATCCGATTCTCGTCGCATTTCCCACCCAACACGCCTTGATACTAAGCGTTTGCTCTTCCTCTTTTGTTCTGTCCCAACCCTCCCACGGCCATTTCAATGCGATAAGAAAATCTCTTTTATTTTCTTCCCGTCTCCTATCGATCATTCTTTGTGCCGCACTCTGTCTGATCCGCGTATAAGAGGCACTTTAATTTTCTCTAGCCCTTTTTCTCTCCCACCTTTCCCTATGGCCCCTCCTTCTCCCGAAAGTCCGTAGTAACTGTTCAGTCGGGCTCCGCCGTAAGCCGTTCCACAGTGAATGCCTCGAACGGCCCCTTTCAAAAGAAAAAGCGCTAACCCATTCCTTTCTTTGGTTTAGGGCCTTCTTTCCCCGCTTTTTTCACCTTTTTTTTTCCCTTCGTTCCGAAACACGTTGCTTTCCCCCTTATTAGTTTTCCTTTTTTTTTTGAGCCTGAGTTTCTCCCTTGCTGTTTGCTTCAACGATTCCTACCACTTGCAAAAGCATCTGTGGCCCCACTTGCCTTCTGCACCCCCTCTCCCCTGGCAGAGAAAGTGATCTCTTTTCTTCATCTTGCCTTGTCCCTTTGGGCGTGTCTATTTCCCTGGTCTCCTTTTTTACTCATCTATCCCCGGATTCGTTCACCCAAAGAGCTTCATTCCTGGGATCCCGGGTGGTCTTATCCACTTCTCTTGGTCAAACTGCTACCTCCGGTTTCCTTTTTTCTTCTTCCTGATCAGGGGACCCTGTGAGACTCCTCCCTTCCGCTATTCTCCTTCCCTTTGGCCATAGTTTTCGCCTGTACAATGGGTACTGGCGTTAGTCGTGTGCGCTGGGAACGTGGCCCTTCCTTCCCCCCCAAAAATCGGAGCCCTTTCCCACCCTTATTGTGTTTTTTTTTTTTTTTGCGGCGCTACTCGGACTCGGTTTTTTTTGGCGGTGGTTCAAACCGTCCTAACGTGAAAAGACGCGTTGGCTTCTTGCGGGAAACCACTCCTCTTTGTGTCTACCCGTCAAGTGTCCTTCCACCCCCTATTTTTCGACCCGTTTTTTTTTCCACAGCGGTTCCTCTACCAACCTACGGCGTCTTCAAGCTTTTCTTTTTTGTGCACCAGTCCTCTTAAAAAGTCCCTTCTTCATATGAGGTCTCGACTTGACTATGCTCGCACAAAGACGCCGGTAAAACCCTCCTTCCACGCTAACACTTTAATTGCCTTGTAAACTAATACTTACGATTTATGACCTTCTGGATTTAAAACAACCCCCCTTACCCAACAGTCCTTTCTCCGTTGGTCCTCGCCCGAGTACGTATCTGTCCGTTTCTGGGGGCAAATCCATCCTCGTTACAATTTTTTCGGGTAGAAGGAGGCCCTGCGCGTTCTTCGATACATTTCCATCTCACCCATTGGAAGAATTGCTCTCAACTCCCCCTTTCACCAATTTTTAACTTTTCCACATACTGAAGTTTGTTCGGGGACTCGTGTCTCTTTTTCTCTGTGTTTCTTGGGTCGGCGGTTAAACGTATTCAGGCCCATCACGTTCCTCCCTTTGATTGAACGGGTCTCTGTTTTAAACACTTTTTCCCTCATGTCAGTTTTTGCGACAGTAAACCTTGCTGAACGTTTCTCTGCGATTGCTCCTTCTCTTTTCAATCTTCACCTGTGCTTGCCTTCCATCTTGTGACGTCTCTCCTGGAGTACCCAAACAACGTCCCTGGGTCTCTTCACTGTGATCAGTTTTAATTGGGCATATTCACTCTACCCTCTTCCGCCACGGTACCTTGTCAGTCGTGTTGGGACCTCTCCGACCTTTCTGTTTCGCCCCTTTCACACAATTTTAAGCCCAAAGGGCGTTTTTTCTTTTTTTTTTTTGTTTCCGGATCCCCCCCTTTATTCATGCGGCTTTCTTCGCACTTGTTGCGGCTACCCCGGACAGTTTTCAATTGTTTTTTTAATTGGATTCAGAGGCGGATGGACGTGCTTGTTTTTGCGTCCACCAATTCAACAGTTTTACACGTAAAAATTCTTTCTCCTTTCCTCTGTGGCCGAATTGCTTCGGGCCCTTTAGTTCCTCCCCCCCCCCAACGAAACGGTGCTCTCAACCTTCCGCCGGCGGCTTTCCACCCCACTCATTAAGAATCCAAGGAAAATGGGCTTATGCCCCTCTTTTTGCTTTTTTTCCTTGTTTTCGGGAGATTGGTCTCGGTCCGTTGGCGTCGTCCGTTTTTCCTCTCCTTGTTTCTCTCGCTGTGTGAGTTCCTAGTTCTTAAATGGTTTCCCCCATTTCAACTGACCCGATTCCTTTAATTCCGTTGAGGTGCCTGGAAAATTGTTGCTTCGACGGACAAACAAGCGACAAAAGAAGCGCCTATTGTCCTTTAGTTCTTCTCTCTTTGCTCTCCCTTCTCCCGGGCGATAATTCCGATGGAGGGTCAAGATGGGCGGTTCAGAAATGCCCCCCCCCCATCCCCGAATATTCAAGCGGGAGAGTTGTTTAGGCGAACTCCCCTTGCCCACGCGAAATCGCACATTCTTTTAGTTCCCCCTTCCTTGAAGTTCGCTCAACAAATCTGCCGTCGTTTGCGTAAGACCCAAATTAGATAAATTACCCCGAAGCGGTGTTTTTTTGACTTTTGAAATCACCTCCTCCCCAGATGCGGCATGACCTGTGATTCTTATAGGAACCTTTATACTATATTTCTCCTCCTAAGTGTTTGTGATCGAGAAAACTGTGCTTAATGAGAAATTTTCCTTCCCCCCCTGCCGCGTTGATTCCTTTGCATTGGCTGCCCCAACCCCAGTTCATTTTACTCTCCCCTTGAGTTATGCCTTTTCCCCCACTTCCTCTTTTGGAGGCTTCATCCCTCTTAAGCCCTGAAGCTATGCCCGCCAAGATTGAGCCTCCCCCAAACTCGCGCCTCTTTCTGCTCTGATTTTTATTTGGTTGTTTTTGGGTTCTTCTTTGGCCCCCCTTTTCGTTTCTTTGCAACCTCGTTCGTTCGCAGATCAGGCTAAAGTGACCTTCCCAAAAACGCTGCGCAGCAGGCCTAGTTCTTTCGCGTGTTATGTTCCCCCCTGTCGCGAAACGGTTATCCGACTCTTTTTCATCAGGCAGTTGTCCCCTTTACCCCCTTGAAATTTCCCTCCCACGCTTGCCGATAATCCTTTCTCCCATGGGCTTTGGCCTTCCCCAACACTTTCCGCCTTGGGAAAAGATCCCATTGACTAGCCACTCGGCTTTTTTCTTTTCAGACCTCCAAAACTCTCTTTCTAGTCTTCTTGATGAATCTTGCAGGATTTCACTTTCCAGCGTGTGTGCCAGCCTCGGTCCTGCCAGTTTTTGGTTAGGGTTACCTTTTTTCTCGATCGTTTGGTCCAGAGTTCCCTTTCTCTCACTCCTTTAACGTTCTATGCTAAAAAACCAGAAAAATCCCTCCGCTTCCCCACCCTTTTCCCTAGAATTTTCTTTTTACTGCGTTGTCGCGGCTACAACTTATTGATGTTCTCCAAGACACTGACCTCCCAAAGTTTCCCCCTCCCCCCGCCTGCAGGACTTTGGAGAAGAGATTTTTTCGACAGGTTCCATCCTTAATCAAACACCGGGGGCCACCATGTCAATGTTTTGCGCATGGTCCCCACCTTTGCTCTGGCATATGCGTGCACTTTATGGTTTCGGTAATCAAAAAACAACAACCCCCCCGTGTTCCACTCATTTTTTAACGTTTCTAGTTTCTAGGATCGCAGAATGGCACGTTGACCCCACGAGTTAATCGAGCTCCCTTTTCCTCAGGTTACTCGCAAAAACTTATGTTTAAACTTGTTTCCCTCTTTTCCCTAACCATCAGTGTTTTTCCCTGGGTTTTCGCCCCTCGAAGGGCATGCCAGCGCGCGAGGTCCTAAAACTGGAGAGTCCTCTTCCGTTCCTTTTAAAATATTTTTTTTTCGTTTTCCCTCTCACATTCTTCCAGTTTGTAGTTTCCTCCGACCCCCTTTTATTTCCCCCGGTTGCCGCTTTTGTTCTTCCCACCCATCTGCACTTTCCTTGTAGCTTCCTGTCCCGTCGCCAATCTTTCTTGTTTTTTTCTCCTTTAGATCAGCGATCTCATTTTCGTGATTTCTGTTTCTGCTGTTGCGGTGAAGCCTTATTATGAGCGACTCTTGTTCCTTTCTCCAACGGCTTCTTCGCTTTACATCGTTCCCCCCGTCTTTCTCGTACTTGTCCGAGTAGTTTTTCAAAAAACAATTTTTCAGACCCCCCTTTTTTTTGGGCAGATGTTGTTCATGTGGGACTGACCGGTCGAAACCCCAGGATCTTGTGAAACAACCCAACCCTCAAAACACCAAATGCTTCCTTCCCAATTTTTTGTTTTACTTTTTTCCGCCCAACCCGTCCCAGCCCGCTTTTTTTTTTTAATGGAAACGACCCTGCATTGACAGTTGATCAATGTGGGTCTGTCTCACAAACGCCTCCTGTTTGCTGTCCTTTTACCTTTCCTCGGGCCGATTTATTTCCCGGGTTACTATCATGTCCCCTTTTTCCTTCTTGTGAGAAATCGTTTCTGCTCCTTTCTTTTTTGACTTTTATCTGCTTTTTCCTCACAGATGGCCTCCCCCAGAGAGGGATCTCCTTCATTACTTCTTTTTCGACTTCCCTTGCTTCGCCCTTTCCGCCGCGTTTCAGTCTGCAACCTCTACGCAGAAAAGTCCTGGCAAGCCCTTTTTTCCAACCCCCATCCTTTCCCCTTCTTTCTTTTTTCTTTAATCGGTCGGAATTTTTCCACCGTCGGCAATCTCCATGCACCCCCACACGTTTTTCCCGA
>Ga0179593_1463789_pt1 | contig 10745 bp, 13 predicted proteins | sample CZODoug2_1_08_16_FD_185931 | JGI IMG/M metagenome (GOLD analysis project Ga0179593, IMG submission 185931) | Vadose zone soil fungal communities from Angelo Coast Range Reserve, California, USA - CZODoug2_1_08_16fungal (PacBio error correction) | ecosystem: Environmental > Terrestrial > Soil >... | reverse complement strand
TTGCTTTCCATGTGGGCTCCGTTTTTTGTTCCCCTAGCATCAGTCTTTGATCCCTCCGGCTCACCGCTCAGCTGGCGACTCCTTGATCTCCCTTTTCTCCTCCCATGTTCCCCCCCCTTTGCTTCTGCAAGCGTTATGCTCTTTCGAGGCTTAAGGAAGATGCCCCTTTTTCCGAAGAGTGCCCTTCTCATCCCATAACAGCGTTTTCTTCTCCTTCGCCCCCGATAGGTCTATACCTAGAGACTCGCAAAGTCCAGACGGTTCGTCCTCTCTCAAGCCTCGACCTCCCGACACTGCAAAGTGAGATAAAGCGTTAAATCCGGCCAGTAAGATCGTTTTTTTTCTGTAGTCTCCTTGAGCTGGTCCAAGAACCGGACCTCTACCGTCAGGCCCCCATTCACCGCTAGCGTCTGCGCCCCATTCGACTCTTTTTTCTAGTTACAGCCTTGTCTCTTTTCACACTTCTTTTTCTTAGTTGTGTAGAAGATTCCTCGTCGAGCCGCCTTCCCCCCATTCCCCCCGCGTTCCTTTTTGATTATGATGTAACAATTTGTTGCTTAGCTTCCCCCCTCGTTTTTTTCGCTTGAACATGTGTCTCGCGCGGTGATTTTGGAGGCAATGAGCCCCCCTCTCCATGTCGGATGAACTTTATTCCGGCCTGTGGCTCGCCCTTCCTCCTTCTTTAGTAGTACGCGCGTATTTCTCGGCAAGTTTTCAGAACCCGCGCACGACCCGCGAGTTTTAGGGCGATTCTCATGTTATCCATAAGACCTCATCGATTGCGTGGTGTAGGTTCCGCACACAAGCTTTCCCTATTTCCACCTTTGTTATCCTCTTTTGACAGTTCCCGCGGACTATCGAAAGATTTTTTTTTCCCCCAGTTTTTGGCACCCTTGACCCCCCATTTTGCACTGCTAGGATTTTTGGGAACACGACAATTAGATAACCCTCCCCAATCCTAATTCCACATTCAGGAAAGTGTGCTTTCCATGCCCCGGCGATTGTGACTCTTTCGACCCGTTTGACCCCCCCCCCCTTTATTAGAAGTACCCAAAACTGAGAGTATTTCTCCGACTTACTGGTTTTTCTTGAAGCAGATTCCTGCCACTCTGGAAGCTTTCCTAGGAGATTTACCACCCGTCCTTCGCGCGGCTTTTTTACGTGCCCCTGGGGGGGGTGGGTTAGGGTTCTCCCCCCTCCCCCCAACGATTTACTCCTTGGGCGGGTTCATCCCCATTTTCTCTTGCACTCATCATTCAATTGCAATTTACACATCCCCCTTTTTTTGTTTTAACACTCAGAGCTTGCCTGTACTCTTCCCCTTTCATTTGACCCCTTTTTTCTGTAATTTGAGGCCACTAATCAGAAAGCCCGTACGATTCACTTTTCGCTTTGCCGGCCGAACTCCTCTCTCATTTTCTGTGGGATCCGTCTCTTTCGCATGTAATTTGGCGAATTCTCCCATTCACCGCCCCGACTCTCTTCTTCTCCTCCTGGTTTTTTTTTTGTTGTAGTATTAATTCCCGGAGTCGGGTTTGTGTGAACGTCATCTTCTGAATTCTGTACCCCACCGCGCCCAGTCCCTCGGCCAGATCTATCGGGCGTGCCCCCTCTTTCCTTACTACCCTCCGCGACCTAGCGGGCGCTGTCGATTTATTGTTGTGCCCCGGTAAGTTCATCTAGGTATCTGAAAAGGGCTTCGGCCAATGAAAGCTTTTTGATTGGTCAAAACCCCAAAAACCCACCGGGGACGGTTGTCACCGATCATGATGTCCGTCCCGCTCTCCCAGTTTCCCGTCCCAATTTAGTCTTCCCTTGGTCAGCTAAGCCCAGAGGACTCCCCGTTGCCCCCCTCCCCCAAAGGTCCTCCCCTGACCAGGCAACAGATTCCGCGCCTTTTCCCAACTCCCGTCAAGGATGGTCCCCCACCCGAAACTTAAGTAGTCTCTTTCTCCCCGTCCTTTTTAGTTGTTCCCTTTAGTTGCGCGTCCTTCCCCGCGCCCCTTCTCATGGAACTCACAGGCCAAACTTCTCTAGATTGACTTTTCTGCCGGTCCGTGGTTTTGACTTCCCATCAAAGCTGTACAGTCAGTTTTCGTAAATTGAACGGCCCATCTTTCGCTTCCCCCAGTTTTCTTTCCACCTCTTATCACAACACTGTTTCTTTTGAAAGATTTCGGCTCCAGGAACCATTTTTCGCATCCCATCTTTCTTTTGGAGTTTCCTCACTTCTCTCGCCCCCCCTGGTTTGTTTTTTCTTTTTCGAGCGGATACGAGCGAGGTCGGCTTTGTACCCTGCGCTGAACGATTAGTAGCCTTCTCCAGCCCAGTGTAGGATCGGGAATCCCCTACCAAACACGTTGCTCCGTCCCTCTCTCCAGCGCGCCCCCCGTTAATTTTCGACAAAAACGTTTTTTTCCCTCCGAGGAGCCCTGGTCGCCAAGCCTTCAACTTTCCCAGCAGGGTTGCAGTCAAGGATTTAGACCTTTTTGCTCCCTTCTACCCCCATGGGAAGTCCTTTGTTAGTTCTCCTGCCATTTTCCGCCAGGCCTTTCGTCTCACCCTCTTTGATGTGGGCCTGTGACGACGATCTGCTTCTGCCTGTGCTATCGGCAAGGCGACCAAATAAAAGAGAACCCCCCAGAGGAGGAAGCTGTCATATTTCTGATCCCTCAAAGGGAGGACTGAGGGAAATTAGTAGATTTTCTTCGCTCCACTTTTCTTCGGTTTACTCGTAATCTCACCCTGTCTAACCCAATCTCAAGCTACCTCAGGTGTCTCATGGCTGCCGGACCTGTCACATCTGCGATGTTGGTGGGTGTGTTTTTTGTTGTTTTTTTGGGTTTTTGTTTGGTTTTGTTGTGTGTTGTTTTGTGTTTTTGGTTTTTGTTGGTTTTGTGTTGTTTTTTTTTTGTTTTTTGTGGTGTTTTTGTTTGTGTCCGCGTCTCCCGTTTTTTCCTTCCTTTTCCGATGATATGACTTCGACAGAAGACTGATTTTCATTTTTGCTTCTTCCCCCTTGCCCTTCATGGCGTCCCGCGTTACGCCCTCCAGGTCGCGCGTGAGGTCTGAGATTCAATTCCTCCAGAAAACACCCTTTCCCCCAATGGAACCCCCCTCAATAATTACTTATTATACTTTTTTTTTTTTTATGCTACGTGGATTATTGATGTTTGTAACTTGGGTCCTCGTCCCCTATCCTCCCTTTTCTCTCCCTTACATTCCTCTCCACGCCAGTTCCCCTTGCCAGCTTTCTCCCCCCTTTGTCACAGGCCTTGACCTCTGTTAGAAGTCTTACTTTTTCGAGGATCATTCGCGTCCTCCATAGAGTACTTCTCGAGCTCTGGTGTTCAATTATCACAATCCCCCCCGTCACTTTTCGCCGACCTTTAGTAAAGACTCGGTAGTATGATCGCTCAACCCTAAGGAAGGCCTCCCCCGAGATTCCAGCGCGTCTTACTCCTCACTTGACTTTGCGCTAACTCCTAGTTACGCTTCCCTACGATTGTGCCCCTGTTACCCGAGGCCAGCCGCATCTTCCGGTTCGTTTTCAGGACCCCCATGCAATAGTTCCCCCCACCCTCGGTCTATCGCACGGATTTCAGGTAGAACTACAACACGAGCGGAGAGATCGTCGCCTCTTTTAATCACGTCGCCCGTCATGCCATTTGTCTTTTGTATTTTGCGTGCCCACGACTCGAGAGTCTCATGTTTTCTGTCTTCCCCTCTGTGTCCTTTCGGCCCCAGTCCAGACCGTGGTTGTTTTGATTGGGCCCCCCATTGCTTTCCGCGCGTGCCTTCGCATCTTCCTCTCTAGTTTCTGAGTGACCAGGCCGACAATCGGCCACGATCTGGTCAATACCGGTTCCTCCGGAATCCCTCCCTTCCAGACCGCCCTATGTCGAGTTTTGATTTTCGGTAGATTCCCCCCCCTTCTGATTTCCCCCCCAAAATCCCCCTCCATCCCCTCCAAGGGCATTTCAAGCAACCCCTTCATTTTCCGTGGCAAATTTTACGAAAAATCTGCCTACAGGATAGTGCGGCATTCCACCCTTTCAACTCAACATTTTTAATCATTAAGGCCTTTTTGTGTGTCCAGTCCCTGCATCTCCTTGTCTCCCCCAGAACTAATTATTTAAGTCCACCCCCCTGAGTACTCCCGTCACTCTTATATTCGGTGCGTTCCATTTATCTGAGTTTTCCTCTTGAACTCGTACGTTTTGTTTTAATTTGCCGATGGTTGATTTACCCACGTCTCATCCTTTCCCGTCCTTTTTGCCTACTTTTTTTATTCTTTCCCCTGTCATCCTTACCATACTTCGGCCCCCCCGGTAGCCCTCTCTGCTTTGATCCCTTAAAATCACTCATGAATCTTTGCATTTGACCCCCCCTCACTGTGGGTGTTTTTTTTTTAAAATCCGAGTGGAATTCCTTTCGTTTCCCCTTGCGGCCCACTATTTTTTACCTTCGTCCCGCGTTTTCCCAACTCCCTCTCAAGATCTTTTTGAGCCTTTCCTCTGATGTTTCTTTCCGGCCAGCGGTCCAACCGCCCCAACGTCCGATATGCCGCTGATTGGCGCCTTGTTCTTAGATTTTACTCCTCTTCAAATTTCCCCGCCAGACCACCTTTCGATCTAATTTCCTCTCTTTTTTGTTTTTTTCTGCTCGATTCCCTTTCTTTCGTTGCAGGGAATGTGAAGATTCTGCCAAACGGGAAACCGGATCCCGTCAGTGCCCTTCTCTCTTTGTTTTTTCTTTTTTGCCGCTCCCTGAGTACCGCAGAAGTTGTCTTGAGAGTCGATTATAGTTTTGGCTGTCTGTTCGATCACCTCTTTTCCTCGGCCCATTTTTTGACTCTCTTTTTCTGTCACACCCCCCCCACCCCCCACAAATGGAGGTTCAAGTCTCTTGCCTGTCTTTTCCGCATATTCCCCTTTTCTTTCCAAAATGAGCTTCTCCCATGGTTCGTCACTAGAAGAGGACGTCCCAAAGCATTTTTACCTATAATAGGGTGAAAACCCTTTTTCCCCCTCCCTCGGATATATTAATTCACCAGGCTTCTCTTTACGATTAAACTACGTCAAGGATGGGCCCCCTCCGAAGCCGGTAAGCTTTAGACTCTCCCCCTTTTCTTTTCCTTAATCCTTTTCGGTATAAAGTCCCCAGAGATTAATTTCATGCACAATTTGAACCCCGTTTTCCGACGAGACTTGCAGTTTCGCTGTATGAACCCTTGGTTCCTTTCACCCCCTCTTTTTTCGCATATTTTTTTAGTACAATTTGCCCCACACTTATATAGCGAGCCTTTCCTCTTTAACCTTTTGGCACACATGTTTCCTGAACGCTTTTTTCGGATACCTCCAAACAGTCAAAATACCGGAGTCTGTAGGATGATCCCTCCCCCCAGTATCTTTTATTTGATGTGTCGCCCCGATGGGCATGAGAGTTCCCCCTTTTCGCATTTCCTCTATAGCCGGCTAACATCTGAATGGGCATTCCCCCTTCTTGGATAATTTCCCGTTTCATTAACGCTCTACCTCATTCACGTCGAAAACCAGCGTTCTTTGCAGCCCCGGAGTGTTTTGTTCTGCACCCCAATCCCCGCCGGAATTCACGTGATTTCGCCGAGATCCCCCTCCCTCTGCCACTCGTCCCCGTAAGACCTTCTTTTTTCCTTTTTTTTCCCTGCATTAAACGTTCTCATACGAGGAGAGCTTTGATTCTCCCGAAGATATTGTCCTTTTCCCTTTTATCTCTCTTCTGTCCCTTAGCCGCATATTGCCCATCCCCCTCGGAAGGCCCATTGACTATTTAGGATTCTCTTTCATTAGTCGGAATAGCGCCTTTCGCTTCTCCCCGTATTATTTCAGTTGCTCCTATTTTCAATACTTCCTACCTTTCAAGGATAATTTTTCGCCTCTTTTTTTATCACTTGATTCGGTTGCTGAAATCTGATTTTGATTTCCGCGATGAATATTATCTAATAGAACCCCCCTCTGCTATCTGAATCCGTGAGTTTTACTTCTTTCCCCCCTCTTTTAGATACAGGAGTAGAGCTCCACCAGTTGCCTGTACGGTCACCCCCGGCTTCTTTGCTCGACAACAATACACGCATCTACAAAGTTTTAAAAAAGACTAATATATATTACCTTACGATTTTTTTCTTTGGGGTCTCTTCGATAGTGTGCCTCTATAGTCTGTTGGTACCCAGGGCAGCAGGGTTTTATCGCTTGAGGTACCCCTACTCAGATCCTTTCATTTAGACCTGCGATCGCAGACCCTGGATTCCCTGATCCGCGACCGTAAGTGAACTCCTTTGAGCCCTCCGAGCGTGGAGACCTACTTCCCCGCACGCTGTTTCCGTTCTCTTTTTTTAGTTAGTCCGCATCAATTTCGCAACCTGTCTTTCCTCGCAGTATCCTTCGTCAAGACGTAGTTTATATTGTCCTTATTTACCCGAACCAACAAGCCGTGTCTTCCGCGAAGAAGTTGGGACTCGATTACCGGTTCGATCTCCCCTCTTCCTTTCCCTTCCCTTCTTCTTTCCCGATGGGCTTGTCAAGTGAGACTGTGCACATTCCCCTTCTAGTTCCCTGTTTCGATGCACCACCAAGCCAAGCCCTTCGGCACCAGCGTCTCCGGTAGAGAGAACTGATGGCATGAGAAGTCAAAGCGGCTGGAGGAGCGCCGTTGAAGATGTTCATGTCTTCTTGTCCTCATCTCTGACTCCCAGCACCCTGCCACCTCCTTCTTGTGCTGGCTCCTTTTTCTTTAACAAGAGCATAGTGCGTGACTGTCCTACGTCTTTCTGATGATGGTCCATGTCAACTTCAACGCAGTGAGAGATTTGATGTCGGGCGGTCTTATACCCTCTCCAGTTGCCAATGGTTTGCCTTGATCGTGCCCCGCTTTTTTCTCCCTCTTCTGATTCTTGCGGAGTTCCGGCAATTCCCTAGCCGCCACTTTCCCGAGACTTCGATGAATTTTTTTGAAGCAATCCCCGACCGTTTCTGGCCTTGTTTTGTCTTTAGCAGCACAGTTCCGCCAACATTTTGCTCCTCCTTGTTTTTCCCCCCCCCGGGACTCCCTGGAAGGCTGAAAGACGTTCGCCGTTTGTCCATTTTTTTTCCCAAAATTTTTTTTCCAGAGTTCTTTCATTCCCCTTTTAATACATCCTTCCCTGGCCTCTTTCTTGCCTCCCTTCCGCCCAGTGTTGCCCTTGCCCTTTCCATGATCTTTTACCCCCCCCTGAAATTCCCGACGTCTCCCAACTAGTCCTTCTCCTCTATACCTTCTTTTCTCTTTGGGCCAACAGGAGTTTGTCTGCCTGGTCCAAATCTTTACTGGTTTTCCATCGAAGATTATGGTTCCCCAACCATCTTTCCTATGAATTGCAGGCTTGAATTTTTCCTTTGAGTTCCCCCCCCCCCATTGCATACCTCATTGGGATTTGCAATACCCATGCTGCTGATGACCCTTCCTCCTCCTCGAATCTTCACACCTCCCCTTTGTGTGTTTTTTTTTTAACCATTGCGCTGAACTTTCCGTTACCCCGTGCCTGGAACCCATCTGCTCAGTCCCATCGTCCAATAGTTTCCCCCACCTCTACCCTCGCCCCCCTCCTCTCACTTCCTGGCGTTAGGAAGCGTCCACCGCACTAAGATATCATTGCGTTGTTTACTTTGTCGCCCTTAATCCCACGAAAAGAACCCCTTGCCTCTTTTTCTTTCCTCCGTTGTTTCGTCGCTCCCCCAGGTGTCCTTTTCCCCTTTTCCTGTTGGAGTTTTGCCCCAAATGATACGGTCCGAAAACCGGCGACCATTAGCGGCATCCCATATTTTTTTCTCCTGATTTCTTTCCAATCATTTTTTCTCGTTTGCTCTTGTTCTCTTTTCTTTTCCCTAGTCTCCCGTTACTGCTTTCGTGCATCGGCCAGGCCGTTTTTTGCAGCTCTTCGTGGAAAACCCCCCAAAACACCTTTTGATTTTTCGCCCCCTTTGGATTCTGATTGTCAATTTCCCTCAGCTTCCATTTGCTTTTCAGCCAGGAGTAGTTAATGGAGGAACTTGGAAGTTCTCTTTTTTCAAAGTCTTCTTCCGTCAACGTTTTCTCCAATCGTCTTACCTACCAAGTCTCAGCGTTTTTGCTGGCGGAAAACCAATTTCGTAATTTTTTCCCATTCCCGCTCCAAGGCCAGTCTCTGACGCCCTTCCCTCCTACATTTGTAGTTGCAATTAGAAAAGAATTGCTGGTAGAGCCACAGCTTTTTTTATGGAATGTCAACAGGCCACCCTTGCCGGCCTGGGAAGGCGAGACGTCAGTTTTGACGACTGAATGGACTTCCCCTACTAGTTCCCCTTCAGTTTTTTCTAAATTCCCCCAGACCCTTTTTATCCCCCCTGCTCGGTCCTTCTTTTTTTGCACCGTCTTATCCCCCCTTTTGCTTCTTAATCTGTGGCTCTCAGAACACTAGAGAAACTCCCAGATGCCTTCTGATTATGATTATCCAGGATCTTAACAGGTGTATGTTATATGCGACTATTTCTGCCTGTAGGACTAGAGACTGGTCCGCCTCATTGTAGACCCCCTCCCAGTGTCAATTTCCAATGTTCCCAACCGGTCTTTTCTCATGGCCCTCCACCGTGTAAAGTGATATCTAAATGGTCCGATTTAAAACTGTTTGATCCCCACTGAACAGAGAGTTGTCGAAAGCTCACCCTCAACCGCATTACTGGATCTGACGTGATCGACCGGCGCACCCCGAGCCCCCCTCGCGACATTTGCCTACCCTCTTTTGGTTTTCTTCTCATGCAATACTTCCTATTAGAAAGCTTTTCGGAGTTGAATTACCCGCTACCCCCGCTTGCTTTTTTGATTCCTCACTTTTTCCTTATTGCGTAGTGATTCTAGCGGGCCGTACCCTGCCCCCCCGAATCGTGGGCAAAGAGGACTCTATGAGGCGAACGTTTTCATTCTGAGGCCCTCGTTCTGTTGTTCCTCCCTACTTGTGCAGGTATATACCATTTACTTCGGAACTCCTACTCCTTGTTTTCCAGTTTCTTCCCCCTTCCCCCTTGCACTTGTCGGTAAGAGCCTGAGTCGGACGATAAAGACCCCTAGTCCGCCAGCAGCCGGAGGTTCACGGCCTTTCCCCTGTATCATGGTCGCCCCCTTTTGCTGCGCCCAGGAGGCTTTAGCTCTCTTTCTCGACAATACTAGGATCGTACACAAACCGCTTTGTCCCAAGGAACCCCTTCTATCTCTCGAGCGGCCTCTACCTTCTTTTTGTTTAGATCTTTTTTCTGAGTTGTCCCAAGTCTTTTTCTTGGCTTTCGGATCAAGAGACCCCAATCCTGCTCCCATGTAGCTCCCTACTTTCTCTTAACCTTGATTAGAATGACTTTCCCCCCACCTTCAGTCATGCCCTCCTCCGAGTACTTTGGTGCCCGTCCCTTTAGTCTTTTCCGCGATTCTCGTATATTGACCCTGTCCTATTCCCTCTCCCCTTCAGGTAGAAAGTTACCTTATGTTGACCCTGAAAACTAGTCCCTCGGCCGGCCATCCCCCTCCCGAGCAGATTTAAGTGTCTGCCCCCAGATCTTTCCCTTTTTCCACTTCCGATTTTTCGTTGGGATATGTTCGTACTTCAGTCAGTCGGGAAAGGTCCTTCCCCCCCGGTCTTCCTTTCCCAAAGCAGCCTATGAGCGTCACAGAGCTCCTTCCTTCTAGAGCACTGTATGTCAGGAACTGAAAACGCGGGCTTAGGATTTTGTTAGTTTTGCATAGTCTAGCGCCGTTCCCCGTCCGTCCATCCTTGCTGTTTCCTTTTCTTGCTTCGAAACAGCACTCGTGTTGCTTTCAAGCCTTTTTTTTTTGAAATTTCTCCTTTCGCGGTTCGTCGCGGTTCCCTGATCCCCCAATCTCCCCCGGTTGTGGCCCTTAGTACGGCCCCCCTGCTTGTTTTTCTTTCTGATTTTTCCCTTCGCCGGTCCACTGCCGAATTTCGTCCAGATCCGCGCCCCCGGTCCCCCTCCGATTATCAATTTTCGTTTTTTACTAAAACAGCCAAGTCACGATTTCTCTTCTTTCCTTCTTCGAACTTTTGATCCGTATTTTTCAAACACAACTCCCTCTTCGCGCGAAGCAGGAGGTTACTTGGAATTACGAAAACTTCTGCTCCCCAGCTGGGATCTGTTCATATTTACCGTCGCTCCCCTTCGGCACAGGGTTTCCTGTTTCTTTCCTTCCTCTCTTTTGTGCTTTTTCCCCAGAATTCTTAGAAGTACCACTCCCCCTTCTTCTCACTCTGCTTCTTTGCAGGGAACATTACGACTTCGTTTTTCACGCCCTTAAACCTCGGTCCAGGTTGCCTTTAGACGATGGCGGAACTTTTGTTCGATTTTTTTTTTTTTAACCTTTGAAAGGATATCGAGGCCTCTTCTCTGATTAAAATTGTCCATTACCTTCTTTTGTCTTTTCCCTTCACCCTCCTGCACTTACACTCATAAGAATCGCATGTGAAACCCCCTGTTTTTTTTTTCCCCACTGATCTTTTTCAGGACGGCCCTTCCGGGCATCACATCTGTCTTCCCTGAAGTCTTTAACTTTGGGTCCCATAACCTCCCCCTTGCCCACCACTAACTTCTCTGTTTTCTTCTCTCCTCTCCAGCAAATCCCAGGATTTGACCAGCTTAGTTGCCTTCTTTTTTCCCTTTCTTTTGAAGCTAACCACTGCACGAAATGAG
>Ga0179593_1441499_pt1 | contig 10745 bp, 10 predicted proteins | sample CZODoug2_1_08_16_FD_185931 | JGI IMG/M metagenome (GOLD analysis project Ga0179593, IMG submission 185931) | Vadose zone soil fungal communities from Angelo Coast Range Reserve, California, USA - CZODoug2_1_08_16fungal (PacBio error correction) | ecosystem: Environmental > Terrestrial > Soil >... | reverse complement strand
GCGATCGGGTTCGACCGGCCCAGGCCATGATTCCGCACCTCCGTTCAATCCGGAAAAGGAGAGGCGCTCTACACCGGCCACGCTACGATCCTTCGATTTGTCTCCTGTTTTGACGTAGGTCGGTTCGCCACTAGGCAAGTCCCCCAAAGGCGCCTCTCGTTCTCGACACTTGCTCATCCCAATCTCTGAGACCCGACCTTACGAAAAACCCTGGCAGTTCAATCTTCGTTCTCAATCTCCATGCCGGCCTATTAATCCTTAAAGAGACCAAGCAGATTGCGTGATTGTCTGAAGTACGCAAAACTAGCTTTCTCGCTGGACCTGGCCCTTATCCCTGAAAGCTTCCTTTTTTTAACCTATCGTCCCCTCGGCTATAGATTTCTTGACCAAGAGGTGATTCTTTCACATTTCTATATTTTCATCCCCCATATTATTTTTTTGTTTTTGTGAATGTTCAGAACTACTTTTCCTGACTATATCTAGTCCCCTAGAATCAGGTTTACCCTATGATGTTTCCCGTTTTTTTCTGGACGGGTAGAGGGAAGCTTATAGCTCTTTTCTTTTGGGTCTGCCGATGTTTCTGTTCGGCTAATGTGCTAGAGATAGTGCATATTTCTCGGATGATATTTTTTTCCTTGTTCACTCTGTTATGCCTTTTTGATGGAGTATTGCCCTCTGGCTCTTGGGTCCCAGCACCTAGGAGGGGGATCGCCGTTGGTTTTTTTTTTTCCCATGCTCCCTCCCCACGGTTTTTACTACGCCCCATGTGGTATTCGGCCCGTTTGCTTTCCCTGTCCATGTTTAAGTTTTCCTTCTCTCCTAACGGAGTGCTTCCCGGTCCGAAACGCTTTGCGTCTGGAGCCTCTTAGTCTCCTTTACTTCGCCTTCTTTGACTCCCCTTCACGCTCCGCCGGTGGCACTCTTTTCTGGCTGTGACTGTAGCGAGACCTAACTTCTTCGCGTCTGGTTGACGTTTGTGGCCTGTTATCGAGTTTTGGGGGCGTTTCCAGTGAAATCGCACAACTTTCTTGATCATTGGTGCGATGGTTGCTGATGTGGATATTTCTCGCCCGGGTTTGTGCTTTTTTTGTCAATTTCCTGTCTGACAACCGAGCCGGTTCGTGGGCAACCCCACGTCGTGTTCTTTCGACGTTTCCCCACACGATGAGTAAGGACACGCGTTTCAGTATTTCTCGGATTCTGCCGTGATCGCCGGTGCCTTCCTAGAGGTCCCTCGGTACTGCTGAGATTAGTTGCTCCACCCCACTAGGCTTTTGGCAAGTTGGTTCGTCCGTGATCTGCTTTTGTTAGCCGGTCGTATACCTATCTTCAGTCTTGTTACCATTTAAGTGAAGGTTTTTCCGGAGAGTTAGCGTCGAGCTCTTACTCAAACGGGGATGCGCGTCTGAGTGGGCGCTACCTGGTGCTCGGCTTCCTTGAAATTGTGACTCTTTTCACTAAGAGAAAATGGCTTGGTGGGCCCTACTCTTTCTCCCGCTTTTTTCCTAGAGCAATCTTTCCATGTGCAGTTTTCTTTGTGGTAAATCCTATTACTGTTACAACGATAGACTGACTTGCAAGTCCACCTCTTTGTTCACCCTCAGAACGCTGTCAACTTAATTCCATTAGTTCAGTCTGCACCCGGGGAGTTGGGTATTTTTCTTTTCGGTTCGTTCTGATGAGAGGGTTTTTCCCCCCTGGCTTTTTGGGTGCGCTTTGGCCTATTGTTTTCTAAGATTCTTTCCTCGACTCATCTATGAGTTCACAACAATTCTGTCGGGGATTTTTCCAGGTCTTTTTGCTTTGTCTGGAGTCACCGCCGTTTAGCTTTCGCCCGTCTGGTCCCAACCCAGATCCTCAGCCTCGTGCTTGTTTGTTCTACCGCCCTCTTTTGGTCCCTTTTCTCTGTCCGAAGCCTTTAAGTGCTTTCCTTCCGACTGCCCCCCTTCTTGAAGTCCGCTCTCCCTTTTGGTACCCTCCCTAGATTGTCGGGTTCGGTCTCTTAGTCTGGTGGCCAAAAGTATATTGGTCGATGTCCCGTCGGGCGCCCTTCCTGAAGAGGAGGTGGTCGGTCTATCCTTGCCCATAGGAATTTTTTTTGTCGAGGACCGAAGGTAGGACTTCCAGATCCGAACCCCCTTTTTCCCGTAGCAGAGGACCTGTCTTGGTCCCAACCCACTTGGTAACCCTCCTCCCCTTACGGAGTTTGCTGAGCCTCGCTGAACCCCCCCCCCGGATTTTAACCCTCTACCCCAGCAGTCTTTCAACTCCTCTCTTACTCTTGTCTCTTTTCCCACCGTGCTTTCTTAAGGGAGTTAGAATTGTAAGCTCCGGAGCGACGACCCAGCGCTTCACGTCCCTTTGAAGAACGAACGCCATCTGATTCTTCAATTTTTCTTGAGCATGTTGCCACCTTTTAACCCCCTTTCCTGAAAGAAGGCACATTTTCCTTCCGGTGCTATTATCCTACTTCATTTTTTTTTTTTTCGTAGATATTACCCGTCCATTTTGCGTTCCGTGGTTTACATTCCCCGGTTGCCAGGGCCTCTCTGAAACCCCTTCCGTACAAGAGATGGCCTTCCAAGTCCTGTAAAGAGGACGCACCAGCGTCCCTGAATAAGATCTATCTTCTCTCCTCCCGCCTTCCTTCCTGTGACCACTCCCTTTCTAGGAAGCCACCCCTGTGGTAGGTGCATCCCGCGGTAAATGCTTTTGTTGTCCCGACGCACGGCAATACGCCACTCCCCCTGGAAATTCCTTTTTTTGTCAGGACATTGGCAGGTCTCCGGTTGCTGCGTTTCCCTCTTACGAAACTCCCCGTCCTTTTCCTTCAGTATAAAGGGCATTCCCGGAAGGTGGGGTTAACGCTTTCTGGCACCCCTCCTTCTTTGTATTAATAGACTTTCGCCCTCTCAAGGCTAAGGCGGATCGATCCTGTTTCCCTGCCAAATCTTCAGGCTCTTGCCAACGCCGCAGGTCCCCCTCCAACAAAGAGTCGTTCGGCTCTTCGTTAGGGCTCTCATTTTTTACAAGCGCTCGTAGCTCCTGCCCTTCCTTTACACCGACCAGCGGGAATGATCCCTAACTCTTACGCTCGTTTTGTTTATTTTTTTTATTTGTGATTCTCACATTCGAGGTCTCCATCCGCTGATTAGGGACTTAAAAGCTCTTTCTTGTCGCATAGTGGTGTACTACTCACTCCCCCGTGCCTTCATTCTGAGTCCCGTAGCGAAAGCTCGCCCGCCAAATTTAATTCTCCACTCGCTGACCCGTGTGGCGACCTCAGGCACTCCACTATTTTTGCTTTTAAGTCGGGGGACCTGTTAGGTCACACTTTTCAATGGCATCTTAGGGTATTTAGTGTATAAGTACATACGGTCGGTACCCGACGACAAGGGTCAATTTTATTGGAGACTGCCAGACCCCTTTGGCTGCAGAAGTTTCATGGAAAAGCCCCACTTTTTTCCGTGAGTGATCATGTCCAGTGTCGGTCTTCTCATCTTTCTGAGCCGAGGGCCAAGGCTAGGAACCACACCTTTTGGTCTCTCTCAATCAATTGTAATCCCCCAGGTAGTCAAAACGTCAGGTTTAAGGGGTCTTTCTCTGAGAGACTGTACAATGCTTTTAAACGGAGTACCCCGATAAATGACAGTGCCAGATTTGCGTAAGCCTCTTTAGCCCCCAGGGTCCATGTACCGCGTCTTCAGAACTTTCCTTTCCCCCTCCCCCGTCTTACTTTGCCCACTCGCCTATGGTCCGGACCTCGGTGGGGAACCCCCCTGTACCTTCCCCACTGTGTTCTCTTTCCTCCCCAGAGGTTGCCCTACAGCGTTCGAAAGACAGCCCTAACCTTCCGGAGCCGCTCCTTCGCTAACAGTACTTTTTAGACTATGAGGCCTTCTTGTCTTCCGGCTCTCCCAGGACAGGCCCAAAACTAAGACCCGGGCCCCCCTTGATACCGTTTGGGCCGACCGCCTTCCGCTCTTTTGAGATCCTCCTTTCCCAGCACATGCGCGCGTACTTCCTCTCCCTAAGTCGTTTTCCTGACCCGGACTTGCCCCGCATAGTACGTGTTCGTTGCTTTCCAAACCCCTTTCAATCTCGGCGATGGCTTTTCGGTCCCACTTTTCATGTTTGCCATTAACATGGAGAGTTTCTGACGTTATTTTTCTCGCCCCCTAGGTCACAGTTAACCCCCTGATTTTTCATATACCCCCTGTGAGTGCCAGTGTCTCATCCCTCGGAGAAGACTTTCCATCCCCTTTTACCCCCCGATAGTAACCCTCTGACATTGTTCCTCTTTTTCCCCCGTAGCAGGATTCCTTCAGCGCGGCCCCCTATCGAGCCTGTCCCGTTCCCGACCCGGATTCTTCTCACGTCCCCTTAACAGCACCCGAGATCTTCTTCCGAGCAACTTTGTCCTTTCGAACCAGGTCCAGCCATGGTCTATCGCGTTCCCCCTCCCTGGCGTCTTAGAGAGTCATAACCATCTGACGAAATCTCCTTTTAATAACTCCTTGGTTGTGAGAGTTGATGTTCTTTCATTCCGGCTTTATTCTTTCTCGACCAGAGCCAGACGAGATTCCGGTGAAGATTTCTTTCATATTTTTACTTTTCTTCAAAGGGGATAGGCCACTTTGCAACTTTTTGTTTTGTTCTGTCAGTGCTCTATCGCCTCGTGCGTAGAGGATGATAGAGCTCCCATTTACCGTTTTTGGAGCTTAGTCCTGGCTAGTCGAGCATCCTTACCTCTTTCCCTTTCACACCTCTTGTTTCCTGCCCCACCCCCCCCAGGGGCTGCCCTGTCTAGTCTTCATCCGTATGGCTCTTTCTATTCTAAGGGTATGCTCCCGCTTGGTATTCTCTAATGGTGTGTGCACGGTAACATCGTTTTGCAGTCTTCCTACTTCAACAAGAGTAACCTTCTCTCTTCCCCGAGACGGTTTTGGCCGTTTTCTTAGTAGAGTTTTCTTTCTTCTTTTTTCCTTTTCTCTTCTCCCTTTTCGAGTCTTATTTTTTTGCTTCTTCCCCTCTGATCTCCCCTTCGCAAAGGTGATTGTCTCGTTTCCTTTCTTTGTAGTCCTAGGTTGGTGGACCATAGACAAAAACAGGGGATCGAAGACCTCCCCATGTGCGTCTGGTTCCTTTTCTTCGGCGTCCTGGCAGCTTATCGGCCCTTTCTCTCGTGTTCCTCGTTAGTGGCCTTGGGGGACGTGACTTCTTAGCTTGGTGTTTTTAGGTAGTCTTCAAGCTTGCTGGATCCCCCCTGTTTGGACAACGCCGCTTATCTTTTTAAACCTCATTCTTCCGAACCTCCCTAGTCAGATTCTCGTCAGCTGCCTGTCTTTCAGTTACCCTCTCGTCTTTGATGTAAGATTCCGTCTGTACCCAACCTATTTTTTCCCCAAGTGTTGGTCATCGGGGCCGGCTATTGATCGGTTTTTTTTCCGTTCTGTATGCATGTTCCATTTGGCTCCCGTTCATTCTTTTAAGGAGGCAAATTGACATCGTCCTCAGTCCACCTTTTAGGAGGTTCCCTCGTGGTCTTCTTAGATCTTTGGGGCTCCCCGTGGCTCCCTTTCTCCGATTCGTTTATTGGCCCCGCTTCGCTCACCTCAACGGTCCCCGCTTGGTGGGTATGCTCTTTGCCTTCAAGACCTCCCGTCTATCTACAGACATCTTAGGAAGGAGGCGATAGTGTTTTCCGCCCCCGTATCCGTTAAAGTATATGGACTCAGCCTCCCAGGCCAGGACTTTGACTGTCTCATTACCCTTGGACCCTTGCTTAGTGTGTGTCGGAAGCTTTGCGATCTTCTCGTAGTACGAGGGGTCGATATGGAGTTGGTTTCTGGTTTTGCGCTTTTGCTCCAGACGGGGTGTCTCCGTCACTGTGTTAGACTTTCCTTTAAAAACACTCGACTGTGACCTTGTTTCCCTGTGTTTTTTTGTGGTGCTTACCTCAGTTCTCTCAGACCACCCACTTTCACACCCAATATCCTTTAATAGCTGAGGGTGGCCTGATGCCCCTCTGTTTCCTTTCCCATTTGAGATAGGCGTGTCTACTATGCTTTTGACTTCCTTTCTCCCACAGTACGAGCCAAGTTTCTCGTTGGGAGGAAATTGTCCCTGGTGGGGCGGTATATGGTTTGGGTGGGCTTCCCAAGGTATTCAGACGTAAGTACTTGTAGATTCTTCATGGAGATTTAGTGTGTTCCCCTTTTTTTTCCATGATTTCGTCTTCTCGGACCCTCTATTTCGTTCGATTCCTTGCAGGTCGTTCCCGGATCTTCCCTGGATCACCCCCAACTTGAGTGACGTTAAGTCATGTACCGTTCTACCTAATGGGCACTTTTCCTTTCTTTGCCTGTGGCGATGTCTCCTTAACTCCCCAACCCGGCTGGAACGACCTCCTCCCCGTCTCCCCACGCCGGCTTCGCCTGGGGTCGGCCCCCGGTTTGTCCTTGCTTTTCTCCTACCCTTCTCGTGAGCGAGTGACGACAAACTCTCTCCCCGCCTCCCCGAACGTGGGACCCCGGCTGTAAGTGTGGGTTTCGTCTGTGCACCAGGTTCTTCCTTTCCCTTTCTCATGGCATTCCGGTATCCTTCTTTCCCCATCCCTTTTTTGTGTCTGAGACATGGTGAAAGTTCCCTTCCAATTCTCCGGAGGGAAACGTTACGATGACTGGTGTTAGAAGGCGTTTGCCGTTTTCCCCCAAGTCTCCGCAGGATGCTTTTCACGTTCGTCACGGCTTTCGTTCATTTGTCTTTTCTCGCCATCCAGTTTCTTTGGCCCCCTTCTAACGCGGGACGAGCTGTGCCGACGGCCTACGAAGAAGGGTTTTTAACTTCTCTTATATTTCAATGGCTTTGTTTCTCCGCCCCCCTGAACTAGCCACTTCTCTCTCCGTGTTGAGTATGTCCCTTAGTCTGACTTTTTAGACAGTACCTTTTCCCCTTCCTTTTTTTTCCCGCTAGAAGAGAGCATCTACGGTCAAGTCCTCCCTCAGGATCCCCTGGTCCCTAGTTCCAACAACCTCCACGCTGGTGCAACACTCAAATATAAGGGTCCGTGTCCTAATTTTTCCCTTATAGAGGGTGTACGGAACTTATACAGTGTTTTCCCGAGAGGAAAGTTGCCCCTCCCCCTTCTTGCGTTTGGCTTAGTCGGGTCCTCTTATGAAAATTTTATACGTAGTAGTCCCTTCCTCTTTTAAACCCGCACCTCTCTTTCTCCCCACGAATTTCCCTCTTAGCTATGTCAAACCGCATGGGGATCACCGTTCCTGCCTCCAATCAGCAGAACTGCAGGGACACGTTTGTTTTCCCCGGTCTGGTAGAATCGGTGTTTTTTTTTCTCCGCTAAGTTGCCCATATTTGACGGAAGGCACACCCCCCTGTCAGTTCTTAGTTCCATCCTCCCCAGACCTGCCCGCGAGCACAAGCCCCCCCCCCCCCCCAATCCCTCACAGCACCGCTATGGCACTTCACCACCTATTCATGGGCCCTTTAAGGGCTTCCTTTTTATCCTTTTCCAGTTGTCTTGAAAGGTCTTTCTTCCAGAAGTTTGTATGGACTTCCTACTGTGGGGAAGTCCACAGGGAAGCTTGGAGCGCTCTTTTTTTTCCTCCATTCTTGCAGCAAAGGCCAACGTTCCCCAAGCTATTTGCTAAGTGAGTTTCTCCCCAAAGGTACGGGTCGGCCGCTTAGAGGTCCCTACCCCGTCCCCTCTCCCCTGTCAGCATCCCAGGTGGCGGCTTTTGCTTCCCTTCAATCTGCACTGTCCCCCTTCCACGTGTGGAAGTGGTCCGGGTCACCATGAGCTGCGTGAGCCAAGCAGAACTGCAACTTCATGCTCAAGGCAGACGATGTACCATTTTTCCCCTCCGAGGGTTACTCCACTATCAGCAAAAAGTAAGCTTTATACCCGTGGTCGCCTCCTAGAGCGCCGTAACGTTTCCCCTCTGGTGGGGAAAGCCTTGGGGGACCCGCTGATTTTTCCTAGTTCCCTCACGAAAGAGTACCGTTTTTCCTAAGAACCATCAAGTATTCTCTTCCCAACTCTCAAATAAGAAACTAAAGCGCCTGGCACTGATCATCTTTGCAGAATGACTTCGCCTTCGTACCTCTGTAACAGTCCCCGGAACACCCGGGCACCAATCCGCGATTGGTTAGATTTTTTTTTGCCCGTTTGTACTAAGGCACACGATCCCCTCCCCCACTTGGGGCTGTGATTTCCGCACCACCACGTAGGGATCCGCTGCCTTAAATAGCCCCCCAGTCTGGTCCGGGCGTTTTTGCCCTGTCAGCCGGGCGAAAAGTTTTCTTGCACCCCCTTTCCACCTGCTGACTCCAACCGGCGAATGCTCCTAGGACCCTCCTGTCCATAAGACTCGGACGTTCCCCCCCCCACACACAACGACCCGAGTACAAGGATCCAGCCCTTCCAGGATGAACCGTAAAGCAGAAAAAGCGACCCAGTGCCACCCTTCAGCTCGTGCTCTCCCCTTTGAAAGACGTGAACGTCATCCCGCCTCTGAACGAGGCGTGTTCTTTACCCAGCAACACACTCGAGCAAGGGCGATTCTATCAATTTTTTCCCCGTCAAGAACCTTTCGCATTCGAAAGATCCCCCTCCCGGCGCCTGAGAGATTTACCCCCTCCCTCAAATGCCCTCAATATTTCCCCCCCTTTCCTTCATCCTTCAGGTTGTTTCGATAGATGTTCTTTTTTTTTCTGGTGCTGGCACCCTCCCGCCCTTCAGGTAGTAATGCATCGTGTTAGCAGATTTTAACGAGTTTCTTTGCTTCCCAGTGAGGGGAGGGCGTCCCCGGTACTTCCCGGAGTTGTGCTTTACTGTGCTTTCGCTTTCTGGTTGATCTACGGGCTTTCTCCCGCTCTTCCTCGGATCGTTTGATAATGGCTAAGCGGTGCAGGACTTTTTCCCCCGCTGTCTTGCACGGTAAGGTTTTTCGGTTTAGTCCAAGGCGCCGTCTTTTACTTTTCGGTTTCAAATTCGCGCATGTTGGTTTCCACGGTACTCGGTGGAGTACGAATTTTCCCAAACAAACAGAAAATTCGTCAGTCCTCCTCTTTTCTGTCATGTGGGGTTTCCCACCCCCGATATTCCGGGGAACCGGTGTCAAAGTTTCGTCTCGGGGACCGACTCATCCTGCTCAATAAGCTTTTAACCTAGAACGGTCCATCTTAATAGCGGCTTCCAAGCTCCCCTGGATAGCCCAAATTCAGAAGTCACGTTCAGGTTGCGGGTGGGAATTTTTAATCTGAGACTGGGACGTTGGGGCACTCCCTTTTTCTATTTCCCCATGGCTAATGGCCTCCCCCCCCCCCCCTTTTCCGATGTTTCCTGGTAGTGGCTTTGGATCCGGTATGGGTGGGTCGTTTTTTGTTTTTCTCGTCGAGGTATTAAACGCTTCTTTTTTCCCCCACCTCCCCATAGTTCCCCATAGATTACCCCCACTCCGGTCCCAGCCTCCTCGGGATCAGCTTAGGAGTGGATCTCTGACTCGTCCCCCCCTTTTCGCCGCTACCTGGTTTATGCAGATAGAGTTTTTTTTACCCCCATTAACATTTTGTTTTCCGGTCCATAGTTCAATTTAATTGAGGGTTGATGTTTCTTTTTGCTAATGGTTCCCAACGCATCCGGGTTCTTTCCCGGAGCAGTGCAGGATCTTGGCTTCCCCAGCCCCGTTTTTTCACTCTCAAGAGGAACGGGGGGTCTAGCTTTCCTGGATCAACGGGACCTTTTGAGATACTCACCCTTTGTGTTTCTTTTTCCCCAGGTCCCATTTAATGAACCGCAGTAGCCCTGCTTCCTACCCATTGCGGGTTGTAGGACCCGACTCTGTAAGACACTTTCCTTTCCCTTTCTTGCTTCCCACCCCTGGTCACAGAAGCCCTTTCGTCCCCCCTGGCAAGTTCTCCTAAGTTTTTGCATTCCCTCTTGGAGAGTGTTTTCTTTTTCGTGCATGAGATGGTTGGTGCCAGGCTTCGGTGAGCGACGTTGTTATTGAAGGGTCGGTCTATTTCCCTTAAAGGAAATGTCGTTTTCAAAACCCCCCAAGGTGAACCTCTTCTAGGGCGTACCCTCGGATGTCTATCTTTCCCCCTGTGAGTAGATCACACCCCTCTCCGAATCTTCTTGTGACTATGCCCGTTTGCGAAGTGATAGTTTATGCGCTACCCCCTTTTCTCCCTTCTACCCACTCTACCGCGTACCCTGCACCCTACTGCGCCGAACGTGGGAGGGAATTTACCCTCTGATCTGGTGGGCCCGGCGATTTTTTTTCGCGTCTTCCTTCCCAGGTAGAGTTTTTCCCCCCTTCCATTGGGAGAGCTTAGGAAGGTGGGTTGCCTTTTTGTAGATCCCCTTATGTTACGAAGTCCGTCGCTGCGATCGGCCATGGAAAGTTCCCTTCTTTGGGCTTCTCTTTCCGCACCAAGTTTTTTTGGCCGTTCTTGCTATGGACCGTCGTTTCTTTAGTAAATACTTCCTTAGAGAGCCGTGGCGCTCGTTTTTCCTGGACTGAACCCACCTTCTTATAATCCTTCTTTCTGAACCCGCGGGGCAGGTTCTTCCAAAGGATAGTCCGGGTTTTTAGGTCTCTCCAGTTACTCGTTATAAGCCAGTCAATTTCCGAACTGAAGCTTTCCGGTTCAAATGGGTTAATTTTATTTTGTTTCCTTTTCATGGAAGGGTGAAAGCCCGGCGTCCGATCTTGTCAGCC
>Ga0179593_1411195_pt1 | contig 10745 bp, 23 predicted proteins | sample CZODoug2_1_08_16_FD_185931 | JGI IMG/M metagenome (GOLD analysis project Ga0179593, IMG submission 185931) | Vadose zone soil fungal communities from Angelo Coast Range Reserve, California, USA - CZODoug2_1_08_16fungal (PacBio error correction) | ecosystem: Environmental > Terrestrial > Soil >... | reverse complement strand
AAACCCATACCTCCCCTCTATTTTTTCCTATAGTTCTTCCCCCTAGATCTGAAGCGACCCTATTTTCTTTGGCAACCGGTCGTTTTATTTCTCCTTTTCTTAAAGGTGTTTTTTCATTTAACCCTCTTCCTTTGAAAGATGACTTTTCCCCTCCCTTCCTCAATTAGATGCTCTCAGCCCCTTTCTGCTCCTTGTCAATCTTTCCGTCTCCCCCTTCCTCTCTTCCCTCGTCATCCAGGAAACTTACCCCCTTTGCTCTGTCATTGGCAACCCTGTCCCCTTATCTTATTCTTCCCCGTTCCTCTGCCCGTGACGATCTTCTTCCTTTTTTGTTTCTCTCTTTGGAATCCCCCCTCATGTTCAGGGACGTTCCCCCTCTCTCTCCTTTTTTTGTCCTTCCTTTTCTTGTCACATGAAGCTTCCAACTCCCTAACGCTGCTCCCTGTGAACCATCCCCCTTAGGATATCTGATATATTTTTCTTTCTCTTCCTGGACCCTGTTTGTCTTTGATCTCCTTCCGCTTTTGTTTGATTCCTACTTTTTTTTTCTTTCCTTACTCCCCTCTGGTTTTGTCCAGATCTCTCTCCCCTCCTTTGTGATAAACGCCCCCCCCCTGTCATTTTTGATCTCTTTTTTCCCCCTCTCTTTCGCCACAATTGTCATTTCTTTTTTGAATTCCCCCCCCTTTCCCCCCTTCATTATATTCAGATCTTTCTTTCCCCCGGTAAATGTCCCTCGCAATTTTTCTTTTTTCTCCCTTGCATTTTCTTTTCCTCTTCTTTTGAGCCTTTGAAATTTCCTCCCCTCCCTCTTTCTCCTTTTCTTTCAGACAAAAACGTTTTTTCTTTTGATCTTGACATCCTCTTTTTCTTCGTTTCTTCTCTGAACACCCCCCACAGCTCTCTCTTTTCCTTCCGGGATCAATCTTCCTTTTCCCTGGGCTCCCTTCCCCATCCCTCTCCGTAATCCTTTCCCGAAAACGACATCTGTCCTCTTTTTACCCCTTTTAACGTTTTTTTCCGAGACACCATATCCGGTAGGTTTTTTTTTAGACCTCTTTTCCCCCTCATCTCCTTTTTCTAGTCTGATTTAGGTTACTGCTCTCTTTTCATTGAATCGTTTATTTTCCACTTCGGTATTCCCTCCCTTCTTATGATAGATGTGACTGTCTCTTCTTAGTGACTCTTATTGCTCCTTCCTTTCCTGTTACCAAGTTTTTTTTTTTCGCCCCCTCCCTCCATAGCCTGACTTTCCCCTGGTTTTTCTCTTTCCCCTCCCTGTTCCGTGGGAGGATGGAGCTTTCCCTTTGGATTGAGATCTTATCTCATTTCCCTCTCCCCGTGAGGGTTCCTGAGAGCTTGTCCCATTTTAATTTTCCCCCTCGTTGTCACTTGCCCCCCCTTCCCCTTGGTGGGTATTTTTCTTTTTCCTCCCTTTTGCCCCCCCTGACCTTTCCCCTTCTTTTGAATCATTGGAGCCCTCCTTATTCTTAAAGAAAGCTGGCCGTTATTTTTTTTTTTTGGTTGACCTCCCTCTTGGAATTTCCGTTTTTTTTTTTTCCCTTTTTTTACTAGTTGTTTTTCTTGAGCAAGTCCGGGGTGTCCTCTCCCCTCCCCCTTTCCGGTCGCCCTTACATAGCTGTTCCTTTGTGGAATTTCGTCGTTAGCGTTCTGTGGTCTTTAATCCTTCCGGTTTTTTTTCTTTCCCCCCAGCTCCATCCCCTCTTCCCCCTCTTTGGTAAACTCCGCCACCTTCCGTTTCTTTCTTTTTTTTCTTTCTTCTGCTTCTTCAACGTTTTTCCCTTTTCAAGAACTTCTCTTCTTCTCTGGACGCTCCCCTTAGCCCCCCGTTAAAAGACACTTCCCTCCTTTCCCTTTCATCCGTATCCCTTTTCTTCCCTGCTCCTTTCCCTTCCTCCTGACTTGTCCCTTTTTTTTTCTCAGATTCCCCCTCGGGAATTTTCCCACATGTACCCCCTTCTTAGCACCTACAACAAGGTCTGCGCGTTTTTCCTCTTTTTTTATATGCCCTCTTTAATTTTCTTCTGCCCTCTTCTTCCCTGCCTTTTCCTTCCACTACTCATACGGTGTTTTTTTCTCGATCTTTCCTCCTTTTATTTTTGCGTCTATCTCATCCAAGATTGCCCATTCCAACTTTCAGGTACCTTCTTCACCCCCTCCCGCTTTTTTTTTTCCTTGCTTTTGCAATTTTTTTTCCTCCCTTTCCTCGGTCAGCCGTAAAGGTAATTACTCTTGTAACCCTTTCTCCCCTTATCTTCTCGAGTATTTTCAGATACGGGAATTCTGTCACGCTTTCTCTTTCCCGGTATGTTTTCAGGAGACCTGTGTTTTCAGAGTAACGGCCCTCTACACCTTTTTTTATTTTCCTTAGCTAGAGTGTTTTTCCCCCCCCTTTTCGTCCCCCGAAATAACAAAGCCCCTAGCTCACGCCTTTTTTCTCCCCAGAACATTGGCCTTGCTTGTTTTTTTCTAGACCGCACTGTCTCAATTTTTTTCCCATAGCCAGTAGCCTTTTAATGGCCCCCTCCTCATCACACCCACCCACTTTTCTTCACTTTTTTAAAGCCCGTGGCCCCCCCTCTAGAGAGTTAACTCTTTATTACCCCACTTTTACCCGTCCCCCCCCCCGGTCCCCCCCTCTCTTCTCCCCCCCCCGGTCCTCTCAGCCCCGGCCCCGCTCTTCTTTAAGACATATTTGCTCCGTTCAGCTTTCCGTTCGTGGTCCTATTGCTCTCTTTCCCTAAAAGCCTCTTTCTCTGCCCGCCGGGAAAGCCCCCTTTCTTTGCCTCTTCGACTCCTTTCCTCCCTTTCGCCCTTTCTTCCCACCCCCATTCTTCTGTAGCCAGGTACCCTTGACCTCTCTTTTGAGTTGTCTCAAGCCTCGCTCTTTGGAATCCCCTCCTTTTACTTTACCATTTTCTTTTCCCCCTTCCCTTTTCAAGGCTTCGGTGCCTCCCTTTTCGATTTTCTCTCCCCTTCCCCTCCCCCCCCAGTGGCAGTGTGTGTCCTGATTGACCGATGCATCGCTTTGCCCTTCTTTTCTCACAGTCACATTTTTTCTTGACGAGATTTCTTTCCACCCAGACCTTTTCCCCCCCCCTTGCCCCCACTCCATTCTTTTTTTTTTTTTTTTTTTTTTTTTTTTTTCTCCGACGGGAAAAACGTTATTATTTGTAAACGGATCGTTATCTTCTTACTTGATAGGATCTTTTTATCCCCTAGTCATCCGGCTTCTCTGTTTTTCCCCTTTTTCTTCCCTGAGCTATGTCTTTCTTCATTGATAAGGATAGCCCCGGCACATTCCCTTAGATTCCATAAGATAGCCATCTCCTTTTGTCTTCTACCCCCTTCCTACATTGGAATTTCTTTTTTTTCCTGGTTCTGGAATGTTGCCCCCCTCTCACCTTTTTCCTCCCTTTTCCCCCCTCCCCAGCGATCCCCCAGAATACCATCTTTCTGTCTTTCTCCTTCTCGGCACACTCCTAGACGAGAGCTGCCCCCTTTTTTTTCCGTGGCCTCCAAACATTCATTCGCATTTTGCCCCCCCCCCCCTCCCCCCCCCAGTTTTTTTTGTCCCAAACTGATTAGTGTCAAATTCACTTTCTTTTCTCATCGACACGTTCTTTCTCCCCCGCTTTCTATTCCCCCCCCCTGCTTTATTTGAGATCAAATTGTGTTTCTCCCCCCCCCCCCGCTTCGTTTCACCCTACTAAAGTGCCTTTTTTCGCCTTTCCTCCCTCCTCCCCCCACACATTTTTCTCCTTTCTCGCTTTCTCGTGATTTTTCGCCTTCTTAGGGTATGAGTTTTTCCGTTCTTCTTTTCCCCTCAAGTCTTCCCCTCCGTTAGATCTTTGGACCTTCCTGCCCTCCTCCCTCTTCCAAACCCCTTGGCACTATGAAGGCCCTTCTATGAAGGTTCTCAGCTTCTCCTGAATTTCCTTTCCCCCATCTCTTTCTTTTCCTCTCCGGCTCGCCTTTCTCGGCCTTCCCCCCTTCGAAACTCCTTGACCTCATTTCGAAATGGTTTTTTTTCCGAGCAGCTTTTTTATTTCTTTCCTTGGCTCCCTTTCTCGTTTTTTTTTTCCCCCTCTTCTTCCCTAACTTTTCCCCCCCGGTACTACAGGTCTCCTCGTTCCCCCTCCAGTTAGAACTATTTCTTTTTCCCTGATCCTCCTTTTCCTTGACCCGATTCCCCTCTTTTTTCTGGGTATTTAATTTCTATCCCCTTTTCTTCCTCTCTGTCCAGAAACGCGCCCCCCCTAATTTCCCCTTTTCCCTTTCGTGATTTAAATGAACCCAATACCCCCCAGAACCGGGTTCTCCCCCTTCTTCTTGGTCTCCTTCCCCCTCCCCCCTCCCTGTTTATTTAACTCTTGCCCCAGGACCCTCTCCTTCTATCCTCTTCTTTCCCCCTTTCTTTACTGCGCAATTAACCGTTACAACCCTTTTTTCGTTGTTTTGTTGTGCAGTTCCTCTGAACCTTCACTCTTTCCTTGGCACGTGCTGTTCCCCAGACCCCCCCCTCAAAGTTGATCCCCCAGAGTTTCCCGTTTTTTCCCCCCCTACTTTCTTTTTCCCCCCCCTCTGATTGTCTGAAAGATTGTTTTCCCCCCCTCTTCCTTTCCCCCATTCCCCCGTTTTTCACCGCTTAACTTAAGTTTTTCCCCGAGTTAGACCCCATCTTTTTTCTTTCTGCACTGTTAACTTTCCGTTAAGATAACATTACTCCCCACCACACTTTTCCCCCTTTTTGTCTCGTATCCAGCCTTCTCTCTTTTTTGTTATTGATTTAGCCTTCCTTTCCTTCTTTTCCTTCGTAGATAATATTCTCCTTCCAAACTTCTTTTGTCCCACCGAAACTAACTCCTTTTTCTTTTTCCCTAACCACTTAGGCTATTTCCATTTTTCTTTTTTCCCCTAATGGGAATCTTAGATAGACGCTTTTCCCCCTTTTTTTTGACCCCGACCCCCCTTTTTATTTAAATGAGCCTTGGGTAGGGCCCCCTTCTCCCCCCCTAAGACCCTATCCTTCTCTCCTCTCCTTTTCCCCCAATTTTTGTTGTTTGTTCTTTGAGATCCTCTTTCCTCTTGTCTTCTCCGGTTTTTTTTCTCGATGACCAGATACTTTCCAGAAGTTTTATTTTTTCAAGGTGAACTTGCCTTTTCCTTCTTGATCCCCCAGATACTTCTTTTTCCTTCCCCTTTCACGGAGAATACCCTCTGGATTTTTCCTCCCCACTTGATGTTTGTCCTCTTGTTTTTTTCCCCCCCAAGCCTTTTGATGACTTGGATCTTTTATCTTTCGAGTCAGATCTCCCCAATTTCCTTCCCCCCCCCCAAGCTTTATATTATTTTTTAGAATGCCCCCCCTCTAGTTTGAGGAATGTATTGGTCTTTCCTCTCCTTTCATTATCCCACGTGCAGTAATCAATCTTGTCTTCCTCCCCTAGACCTTAAGGTCAGTTTTTTTCCGTCCAAGAGCTTTTTTCCTTTCCTCCCTTTTCATTATTTCCCCCCCTCCCTCTTCTTTTCCCTAGTCCCACATCGAACCCCCTCTCTGGTTCGCACTTTTTTTCCCTGGCCACAGTTCTGTTTGGTTTTTCTCTGACTGGTTTTTTTACCCTGAGTTGATTGTTGCCCTTCCCGGCTTCCACCCTCCCCCCCCTTTACCCCCCTTTTTGTACCGGGTTCCTTTCGCCCTGTCTCTTTCCCCTTTCTCTCTCTAAGTCGTCGTCCATTCTTCTGGGCGCGCGTTTTTACCCCAGCTGGTAAAGACCCCCTGTTTTCCCTTTTTTCTCTTCAGCCCTCTTTTTCCCCCCCCTTTGGCTTATGTACGGTTCACTCCCCTTCCTCCCTTTTTCCACTGTTCCGCGGTTTCTCTGAGAAACCTATCTCTTTTTTTACTTTGAGGGCACACCTCCCCCTCTCTGTGATTCTTTCTCTTCCCCCTAATCGAGATCTGAAGAGCAGGTCCGCACCCCCTGTCGTTTTTCGCGGGTCTCACCCTTTCTCCTTTTCCATTTCTTTGATTTTTAATTTCTTTCTCGTAAACGGGATCGACGTTCCCCTCCCTTTCTTTTCGCAGCCCATTTCACTGACGATATCGGCCTGATTTTGGATGTCCCCCGTTTTTCAGACCGCTGACTTTACTTTCTCCTTCCTAGCCACCCTCCCAGGTTATGAGTTATGCAACCCTCCTCTCCGTCAGAGGCTGTCGCCCTTCTCTCCGTGCTTTTTTCTTTCTTTGGTTTGATCCTTCCTTCATTTTCTTTTTCCCCTTTCCCCCCCAAGGCGATCATCTTTTGCGCCTATGGGGAGGTTTTGGCCCCCCCCACCTTTTTTTCCTCCCCTTGAATCCCCTTCCTTCCCAGTTTTCAATGCGACGCCCCGTCCCTTCTGCGATACTCTTTTGTTTTTCCTAGGACCCCCCCGGCTGGGAAACCAAGGGGCTTCCCGCTGTCTTTCTGTTTTTTGTCTAGCACAATGTCTTCCTTCTTCTCCCCTCTTGTTTGAAGCTATTCGAAATGGAGACGTTTTCGATGCTCAAGAACTTTAAACGGGCAAGTGCCCCTACCTTTTTGTGTTTACCCAACCTCTACCCTTTGTTCCTCCGTTTTGATCCCCTTTTTTTTTTTCCTTTCCAACCCGTAACCGCTTTCCTTTTCTCCTACGTTGATGCAGGTAAATGCGTCTCATTTTTCTTTTTTTTCTTCTTTATCCCCTTTCTTTTTTTTAATTCAGCTTGGATCGCCTTCACTTCCTCCCCTCTCCCTAACCTGCATGTAGGATGATGTTTTTCTTGACCAAAACGTAGTCTGCTTTGAGTTTTCTTCCTTAATTCTTTATGTTGATTACGTTTTAGACTACTGAACCTTTTCCAACTATATCAGCTTCCCCCCTTTGTCCCTAAATAGGAACCATCTTCTCGGCTTTGTCCCTAGTTTTCCACTCTCCTCAAGTAATGTAGGTGACCCCTATCCAGTTTCCGACTTTACCCACTTTCCGTTTGCTACATAGCTCCCCTTATCCCGTTCTTTTTTTTTTTCCCCCTCTGAATCGTTTTCACCCCCCATATCTTTTTTTTTTCTGATCGATTTTTTCTTGGGCACCCTTTTGGTCTTCCCCCCCTTCCCTTTTCATTGATATCACGCTCTCTTCCTCCCATGGCTGCGCGGATGTCCTTTCCTTCTTTCTTCAATTTATTTTTTTGTTCCCACCAATCTCTCTCTTGCTTTTCACTTTCACCAGCCTCCTTTCTTTTTACTTGGTGATTTCATGACCTCCATTTGTCTTGTTTCTTTTTTTTCCTTTTCCTCGATATCACGATATTTTTTTCTCTTGAGGACGGATTCCTTATCTTTTTTCCTTTAACGCTGTGTTCCCCCCTGATCGTTGCCCCTTTTTTTGGTCTTTGATTTCTTATTGTTCTCTTCAAAACGCCGGACCTCTTCCTTGAAAAACGGCTGGTTCTGCTCCTCCCTGACTAGATGTCTTGTTGTTCTGCTGATTCTTCCTCCTCCGGTGAACTTCTCCCTTGTGGAGATACAGGCGGTGTTTTGGCCTATCCCTCTCTTTTTACAATTTTACCTCTTTTTGGTTTTGCTTCCTTTCGCATTGTGGTCAATGTTATGGTTTCTCCCCAGGACATTTCTTTGCCCCTTTCTGGTTAACCTTCGAAACCTTCAAGTGATGTCCATTTTTTGGTCTTCTTCTGCGTTTATCTCCCGTTCCCCCTCCTCCTGATTTATCGCTTGCCCTATTTCCCTGTCTCCTACCTTTGGTTGGACGCATTTCATAGTTTCCATCCGCTTATTGCTCATAGTCCCCCTATATTTTCCTATCCATGCTTGATTTGTTTTCCTTTCTTGTACTATCGATGGACTTTCCACCTTCCCCCCCTCCCCTGTCTCACCCCTGAGCGCTTGTTCTGAATTACCGTCTTCTCTCCCCCCCCATCGTGCTTCCTTTTCGCCCCAGCCGTTCTTCCCTATCTTTTGTTTTGTTTGAGAGAGATGAGCTCCTGACTTTTGTCGTCTTCTCTCTCTTCCGAGGCTCATTCTTTTCCTTATTGTTTTTTGTTTCCTGTGGCTTTGAACCCCATTCCATCGGATTCGGATGCCCGGTTCCTCTCACTTTTCATTATTTTTGTAACTTCTCCTCCCCTTTTTTGAGATTCCTTTTTTCCGATGTTCCCGCTTAATGCGTCCTTTTTCTTTAGTTTTTCCCTCTTCTCTTTCCGGCGATCACCTTTTGGCTTTCGGGTTAATTGGTTCTCTAGTGGACAGCCAGACCTCCACCCCATACCCCTCCCCCTCCTCCGGTGGTTATTGGTACCAGACCTTGTCATTCTTTCTTCCTTTTTTACTCTACACCTTTCCCTTCAGTGACCACTCCCTTCCCTCCCGTTCCTTGCAGTCTCTCCACTGATATTCCTTTGCGCTCTTCTGCTTTCATCGTCGTCTTACCCCCTTTTTATCCCTCCCCCCACCCTATTCCCCCCACCCTTTGGTTTTTGTTTTTCCCCCTTATGTGATTATTGCATAGTGTTAGCCTCCCACTCCGTCTCATTTTCCTCGACCTGTTCCTCGTTTCCCCCTCTTTTTTCTTTCCTCAGAGGTCAACTCCCCCTCCCCCCAGATGCAGCAACTTCCTTTTCCCGTACAAGCTCCCCCTAGCGTATCGAAGACTATTTTGATAGACTCCATTTCGCCCCAGCCTCCCCCCCCCCTGATCCCCGACCGAAAGCCTGAATGATTTTCTGTCGTCTCTTCATCTCCGCTCTGGTGGACCCTACCCAATATTACCCCCCCCTTTTTCTACTGACTCCCGCTCAGGCCCTCGTCTTTGAATCTCTCTTTTCTCTCCCCCCTTTCCGACAGTTTTTGCTTTTTTTTTCCCAGCTCCCACTCTGTGAATATCCTCCCTTATAGTGACCCTCCCTTCCCCCGCTACAAAGAGATTGCCTTTCTTGGTCTCGGAACAACGCCCCCCTTATTCCCCTTTGTCCCAAACGTAGTGTATCCCTCCCTCTTTTTTCCACTATTCTTCTCTCCTGACCTAGTCTCTTCCTGTCTCCTTTCCCTCTTCCACCGAGCGCCTTCTGTTTGCGGGAATTTAGTTAGAACGTCATCCCCATTCTTTTCTCTCGTTCCTCTCCATCTAGTTTGTTTTCATAACTTTTCTCCCCTCCTTCATAGGCCCGTTCTGGAATGGCAATTCGTCCCGTTTTCTTTTTTTACCCCCACCACTTCCCTGCGCCCTCCCCCTCCCTTTTCTCCTTCCCCGGTCATTTTCTTTTTTTATTCCTTGTGGTCATTCACCCTTTCCTGTCTTGTTGTCTCTCCCTTTTTTTTCAACACACACGATTCGTCCACTGCCCTTCAAAGGGCGTGATCGCCTTTTTTTCAGTTCAGATCCCTTTCCAACCCATTCTTTCCTCCTTGGAAGTTTTTAACCCCCCTTTTTTTTTCTTTCCTGCAAAGCCCCCCTTTCCACCCCTAGTGCCCTTTCTTTCCTCCTTCCCTCTCCCTCCACCCCGTCTTCTCGCCCCTTCGGGTCTCTCCTTCTTCTCTTTTCTGGGTATTTCCTTGTCAGTTTTTTTTTCAACATAAAGAGCCCCCCTCCTTTAGATTCCTGGGTCCCCCTTACTTCACATGTCCTTCTTCCCCCCCTCTCCCCAGTCCTGACGGAACTTCTCTGTTTAGCAGCTTTCCTTCTTGCCCCCTATAGCTTTTTTTTCTAGGCCGGCCTTTAAGTATCTTTCCCCCCTTTTCCCTCAAATACTTGATTCCCTCTTGCCCAGGGTGATGCATGCTCAATTCCCTTTTTTTCGTACTCCCGTAGCTTCCAATTTCATCGGAAAATACTTCCCCCCTTTTCTAAAGGTCGCCTTGATCCCCAACGACAGTTTTCCTCATTTTTCTTTTCTTTATTCTTTTTTTCGTTTTTATTCTCAATGGCTGCATCTTCTTTTCTCCTTCCTTCCCCCACCAGATAGTACCTTCCTTTCTGCGCTCGTTTAACCTTCTCCATCTTTCTTTTTCCCTAAATCACCCATAATCCCTTTTTTTTTTTCCACCTTCAGATCTCCCTCCCTTCCAATCGGTCTCCCCTGTTTCCCCCCGTTTTGCATGGAACTCCTCCCTTCCTCTCCCCCCCCCCTTCCTTTTTCTAAGGAGCACCAAGTCAAACCCCTTTTATTCCTTGATGAGAGTTTTAGTTCCCGCGAATCCCCCTTATTTTTCTTCTTCTCAGTTTCCCACAGCCTTTTTCCTCTTTTTTGAAATCTAGATTTTCTTCCTTTCTGGCTCCCCCCTCTTCTCTTTTCCTCAATTTCAAGTCCCCCTTCCTTTTTCTTTTTCTAAGGTTTCTTTTTTCTCCCCCCCGGTTTTTCCCGGCATAATTAATGCGCTTTTTTCCCCTTTTTTCTCAACTTCTCCCCCCCCCCTCTTTGTTTTCTCCCATCGCTCGTTTTTTGTTTCGTTTGGCCTTCTTCCTTATTTTTTCAAAGTCATACTTCGTAACCCCCCGGCTTGTCAAAAACTCCACCCCTAATTGATTGCCTCCCCAAACCTGGAATGTCTACCTGACCCTTTGATTAACCCTTTTTTTCCCCTGTTTTTTGCCCCCGCCGCATGGTCCCCTCCCTTTTGCCCCCCTTCCCCTCCCCCTCTTAACTGTGTAGCTGTACATCGCTTTTTTTTCCAGGCAGTTTCGTGATCTCT
>Ga0179593_1395298_pt1 | contig 10745 bp, 19 predicted proteins | sample CZODoug2_1_08_16_FD_185931 | JGI IMG/M metagenome (GOLD analysis project Ga0179593, IMG submission 185931) | Vadose zone soil fungal communities from Angelo Coast Range Reserve, California, USA - CZODoug2_1_08_16fungal (PacBio error correction) | ecosystem: Environmental > Terrestrial > Soil >... | reverse complement strand
CAGTTGTTTCCCTTTTTTGTTTTTTACGATACCCAAAGCTGGGTCTTTTCCCAGTGTTTCGTTATCCTTTTGGCATTTGGTGCCACACTGCCACCCAGTCGCCCCCCCCCCCCCGGGCCCTCGCCTTTTTTCTTCCTCTGCAGTACAGTCCCTTTTCAACACCGAACCCCCCACACCCAGGCTCTTTCCAAATTTGAGTCTGAAATGTTTCACGTGCTTGGTGTGTCCCCTCCTTTTTTTGTTTAGAGGGCGTGTACGGTTTTTTTTCTGTTACTCCCTTCCTTTATTTATCTCCTTCCACCCACCCCTACTTTTTCTGCGGGAAGTTTTTTCGAGCGCTCTCTTATTATTTGATTTTTTCCCACGGCGGTTTTTAGTACATTGGTTGGCAAGTTTACTTGTGGCCCCGGTTTTTTTTGGTAGTTCCCCGGGAGGTTTTGGCTTCTTTTCGTTTGAAGTTTTTTTGAGCTAATGTTTCAGATTGACTCTTCTGTGGAGGTCCCGGTGGACTTGCTAGGACATTTTCTCCGCGTGGCGCTTTTCGCCCCCGCTCTTCGGATGTCGTTTGGCCTTTTTTTCCCCAGCTTAATATTTTTGAACACCCAAGACTTTTAAAAATGGCAATCTTGTGGCCACGCGTTACCTTGTTGCGTGAACGACAGTCTGTTTGTGTTCAAGGACCCAGAGGTCGGTGCCAGTTGGCCACGGACGCTTCGTTCCCTGTTCGCATGTCCCGTTTCTCCTCTTTGTTCCCCGTTTTTTTGATATTTTCTTCTCCTCTCCGTTTTGCAAAGCGCTTCTTGCGATTATACGACCCAACTTTTTTTTTTTTTCAGAACCCCCAACCCTTTTGTCTGCAGTTTTCTGGCACGGTCCAACCCGGGCTTCTCCAGGATTACCTAGTTTTTTTTTTCTTTCCCCTTGCTCCTGGGTATGCCGCTTGATTGGCGGTTGATTTAGGTGACGTCCCTGTTTCGTGAGTATTGTCCCCCCCGTCCCCTTCCGTTTTCTTTCCTTTCTTGTCTCGGTTGGGGTTGTTTCGATTGATAGTGTTTTTTTTTTACACCCAATGGTTTTTTGCGGTCCTTCGTTTTTTTTTTTTGGCCCGGACCCACGGCGTTCGCCCACCACCAACAGTTGTACAAATCGTTTGACTCCTTTCCCTGGTCCTCCCCCTTTTTTTTTTTTTTTTTGCACTTCTTCTCCTTTTTTTGAAGAAGTATGCAGAATTCCCCCAAAGGGTCCTTAGGGTTTTACTTTGGAGGGTCTTTTTTTCTCTCCCCAGGCCCGGAACGGACCCTACAGTTTTGCTTATTGCTTGGGGCCCGGTTCAGACCAGTGAAATTTTTCCCCCCCCGCCAGGTATCCCTTATCTCCGTTCCGTTCGCTTGCACCCCCATGTTTCCTTTTGACCCCCGTTTTTTCCCGGTCGTTCCCAAGTTTGTCCCCAAGGGGGGGTCTTTGTCAAAACAGTGCCTGGTCTCTTTTGGGCCTGTCCCTCCATCCCTTATTTCCATGGCCCCCCCTTTGCTCTGAAAACCAGGCAAATCACCTCCAAGTCAACGTCCCAATGTTGTTGTTGATTGCTTTCCAGCTAAAATCCTGCCAAATCCCGTCAACTTGCGAAACGTGAATCCCTTCATTGCCAACAAACCAATCCAGGTCGGCCCCCCCCAGCACTTGGTTTTTTCCCAACATCCTTTTCAGTACCCTTTTCTCCTTTGGTAGCAAGCCCCAATTGGTTCCTTTTGTCCCTTCCCCTGAACCCCGTCCGGGCCCCTTGGACCCCTTGTTTGCACACTCACCCTTTGGACTTTCCCGTTCTATTTTCGTTGTTGTTGCCTTTGGTACTCGTTTTCGGGGGTTGACACTTGCTTTTTTTCCAGGTTCCTTTGAACAGTTTTGCATTTTTCCCGTCTGGCTATTTTTTTTTTTGTTTGATGTCCTCGAAAACCTCAAATTCAACATCGTTTTTGTTTTTTCACTCCCCCATTTTCCCTTCATGATATTTAAAACTTTTTTAACAAAACTCCACGCGTCCTTTAGTTTGCGATTTTTCCTTTCACCCCCCCCCTCCAGTTCTTCTCCCCCCCCTCCCTCCTTTTCCAGATCGTCTGTGGGATTGGGTTTGTGAAATAAAACGTTTCCCCAGGAGGGAGTTGAGTCCGTGCCCCAATCTGGACCCAAGCCTGTTCTGGGGCCTTTGTAACTCTTGAAGGAATAGCCCTGTCCCAACTCTGGCGTCTTTAATCATTTATTCCTAATCTTTAGCCATGGTCCTTACGGTGTTGCCCGTTTCCCACTCTGTTCCTGCTCGCATTTTACCCTGTTTTGTCCCCCACCGTTGGTTTTGGGATTGGACCTTGGTCCCCTTGTCCCCCCAAGTTCTGGAGGAAAGACCCCCCCCCTTCCTTTTTTCCCCCTCTGTGTGTAATTGATGCCAACGATAATTCATTCCTTTTTTCCTTTTAGCGTATGTTGACTCCCAATCCTCTTTTTTCCCCCGTGTCTGGGAGATGCCCCTTACCCGGACGGAATATCTTTTTATTGCGGGGCTCTTCCCAATTAAGCACGGGGCAGGCCCGTTGGTATCCACTGCCCTGTCCAGATCTTGACGCAGCCTTTTTTTTTTGGTTTGTCGCCCCTCTTCCCAGGTGATCCGGCTCCAGGTGGTGTTAACCACCCACCCCAAATGGCCCCTTTGTGCCGTTCAAAACCTCATTTCTTCCCCCTGACACTGATAATGGTTTGATGGGGCACCGTTTTCCTTTTAGGGACCCCCTGTTCGTTTTTTTTTGAATCCATTTGGCGATCTGGCATTTCCTTCCTTTCTTCTTTCCTGTTTTTTTGCAATTCCAACCGCCTTGCATCCCCCCCCTCAAACATTTTTTTGTTACTTTTGTATGTACCCTCGGGGTCGATGGCCGTCCCGCCGTCTTTCCCTTGCCCGCAACGAACAACCTTGGCTTTTTTTTAACCCGTTTCCCCCCCCACGGTCGTTATTGACCCCCCAATTTTTGGCTGTTTCACCTCCCCCGTCATGCAGACCAAACTTTTTTTTCCCGCCCCCCCCCCCCCCAATGCCACACCGATCGGCTGTTGCCCCTCCCCATCTTTTCCCAGCGTCATTCTCCCCCGCCCAATGGCGGCCTTGGGCGTTCTCCCACCAAGCTGTGAATCCACGGGCTTTTCCCCCTTTTTTGACTTTACTCCCAAGTAAGATTATCCCGGATTCGGGTTCGGGTCCCACCGTGTGTTCAGTATTTTTTCGCTTCTTTCCACCTTTCCCCAGATAGCGAACATCCAGGTGGTCAAGAAATGCCACATCCCATTCGCACCCCAGTTCTTTTTCCCCTCTACCGCCTGGTACAGGAGGCCCCCGCACACACGAAAAGTCGGTGTTTTTTTAGAATTTCATGTGTTTTTTTTTTTTTTTTCGAGAGGTTCTGGTTTTTTCTTCTTGTCTGTCCTTATTTTGTAGGGGTACTCCTCTTCCCCCCCCCCCCCCACTACCAGGTTAGGGGCCCTTGGAGCCTGACCACTCGTCTTTCCTTCTCACACATCTTTTCCCGGGCCAGGTCGTTGTCCCAACCCCTTCACGATCTCTTTCCTATTTTCCTTCCCTTCCCCTTCCCCGTTGTGTTTTTTTGAGTTTCAATTAGTGACGGTTTTCCCCTGAGTACCTGGGACCATGCAAGTTTTCCTTCCATGCACTCCGATTTTCATTCTCCCTTTTTTTTTTTCGCCCTGGCCCCTTTGCTCCACGTTTCTTTTTCAGACCCTCGGTCCCCCCACCCTCTCCTCCTTTATAGACAGCCTGTACAAGCAAGGCTTTGCTCAAGGGACTCCCCCAAATCGGTGTTGTGGGTCTCAATGAAATGGCTGCGGCTTGATGGAAACCGCCTTCCTCCAGCTGTTCTCGGCCACCGGGGTCCCCTTTTCGGGCTGACCCTAGTGGGCATTGTCCAGGTAAGTTGCTGCACCCACGTGGAACCCCCCCCTGACCTATCCGTGAGAATAAGTCCTTGCCCGGGGTCCCATTTCCCCCCTCTTTTGAGTCACGGCCCGGCCGCCGCCCTTGGTGTGTCTCCTTTGAGCGGATTTGGTTGCTGTTGCAGAACACCTGGTCCTCTCTTTTTGACTGGTGCGGTCTTACCTTTAGGACATCGTTGAGTACCAGGCACCCAGTGTCGCGCTGTTTCCCTTTTGTTCCCAAACATGAAAGGAGTGGGGCCTCCCCCTAAAAAAGTTTTTTTTATAGGACAATTGGCTTTACTCCCCTTAGCACCTACCACCGGCCCAACCGTGACACACGGTCACACATTTCTTGGTGCATGGGCAAGTGTTTATTGTTCCCCCACCAGAACGCCGCTGGCAAATACCCCCAGTCCCCCCCATTCTGAAATTACCTCCCCCATAAAATACCTGTTTTTCCCAGGACCGCCCCTTGTGCCCACACCCCCCTACTTACACATTCGGTGGCTGGTTTCATCCTGGTCTTTTTCGCAAGTTCACCGGTTTCCCGACCTGTACCTGCAGCTAGCCCGGCGTCTTCTCCCCCCATGTCCTTTTCGAGTGCCCCAGGTCGGGCCTTTGCTTTTCTCAACCCTTGCTTCCCCCCTTTTGTTTACCCCGATCCGGGCCCCCCGGGCAACCCCAGTGTTTCTCAAGGAACCGTACTGTCCTGTCAGTTTTCCATCCGGCTTCATTCTTCCGTTAGTCAACCTTGGAAAACGTACCAAAGGTGAGTCATCCTTTCAATGGCTTTCCCGCCGTTGCGAAACTGTTCGTTTTTCCCATCCCCCCTTGGCACGCAATGTACCTTCCCATACCTAGTTCCCAAGTTTTGGTTATTGATTCCTGAGGTCCGATTTAAACTGTTTCCACTGTTTGCCGGACCATGGCCGGGGACTGTTCTCAATGATTTTCGCCGCTTGCCCTTTCGACTCTTCAGAAAGGGGTGCCTCTCGTCCCTCTTGTCCTGCCAGGGTTTGTTTTTTTGATTTTTTGTCCACCTTTTTCTGGCACAAACCTACCATCCCTTTTTTCTACCTCTGTCGGGCAGGGCTGTCCCCGTGAAGCCTTTTCTTTTTTTTGAAAACGTCCCAAGCTCCCCTCCAATGGGGCAGTCCCCGTCCTGTGCGTTGGGTTAATGTTTTTTTTTTACCGACATCGACACTTCTCGTTGGATGTTTTTCCCCCCACCCCCGATGTCTTTGCTTTTTTTCTTGACGGAATAGTATATCCGTAACCGCCTGCATTTCCCCATTGTTCCGCCCCCCCTCCATTACCACCCCTAACCGCTTCACCCACGCAATCCCGGTCTTTGGAACCCCATTGACTCGGTTGCCCCCCTTGTGAACCCCCTTTGGGCCTCCCCCCCCCCCCCCCTCCACATGGTTGAAATGAATACCACCGCAAATTTTCCCTTGTTGGAGAACATGACCGTCCCCGTTTTTTTCCCTGTCACAGCTGTTTTGTTTGCCAAACCCAGTTTGCTTGTGCCGACATGGATTTTGCAATTTTTGACAACCCTTGGATTACTCTAACGGTTTTCTTCTTTTTTGAGGTTGATTTTGATTAGTCTTGGACCATTCACTCCCCCCCCCCTTTTAGGTTTTTCCTGTTGGGATCCATTTACATGTTGTACCCTTTCCTGAATACCGGTGTACCCCTCCACAGGCCTGAACGAGGATGATGCTTGGTGCACCCCTTCCTCATCAGTTGTCCAATTTTTTCCCTCTTTTTTTCCTTGATTAAACTGGTCACAATGTTATTTTTTTCCTCTTTTTTATGTGTTTGTCGTCTCCTGAACCGTCTCTCCGGCTCGCTGGTTCCTATTCCACCCCCTCCCCCCCCAAGCGATTTCAGAGTTTGTCTTCCCCCCTTTTGCCCTGTGCGGTTTTGGCTACCCCCCCCCCATACGGCCCCGGGTTTGACCATTTCTTCATCATGCGGCTTGCCACACTCGCCTACAGTTCCTCTTCCCTTTCCCCCCTTCAACCCCTTGTTCCCACTGTGTTGTCCTTTTCCCCTGGTCCGTACGCGCCCGCACCCATTTTGGTTTTTAACTCCCAATGCACCACCGGTCCCTTTATTAGGGCCACCCTCCTCTTTTTAATTACTCTCAAGTCATTAACCAAAACCTCGCCCCCTTCCCACTGAGTTCAGCCAGTGACACGTAAAGACCGCACGGTTTAATCCTTCGGAATCCGTTGCCGTGTTGCCATGGACGCCCAACGTTTTTCAGTCGGCCACGGCGTGGTTTTGGCCTTTTATTCTTCCCCCGCTTCTCCCCCAATCCAGCGTGATTTGCAATCTTCCCACCGTTTCCTCCCTAAGACACAAACCCCCGTGCCCCCCTTTCGACCTCTACCCGGAACCGTTGATCGTTTTCTGGGCCCCCCGTCACGCTTCTTTTCGCGCGTCCCTTGTCAGAACATCGTCTTAGCATTTTTTTTCTTGCCCACACCTCTTCCATTTGAGGGTGAAATTGGTTGACCATAGCGGTTTTTCCAAACCGGCCCCCAAAACGTGCGATTTTCCCCACGCCTTGCAGCGCACCCCCGTTTCCTTCCCTCCCGATTTTAAGTAAACCATCCCCCCCCCAATTTACCTTCCGTGCCCATAGCTCAAATTCTCGCCCCCCCGGTACTGGTCACACGAAACCCCTGGCCACCACAGTCCACCTTGCCTCCCCCTTTTTTTTCGCCTTAAACCCCCCCCGCCCATTCCATAACTCTTTCCCCCCTCCTCTTCAGAACAGGCGTCAAGGCTATTTTGGATTATCGTTTGTAGGTGCTTTTCACGACTACGCCCCTCGTTTCCCAAAAACCTTCTTTCCCCCCCCCAAATTCCGTGTGCAACCGTTCGACCTCTTTTCGCTTTTCCCCTTTTCCCCCTGTTTTTTCTGCTTTTTTTCAGTCGGCAGCGCCCCCAGAAAAAACGTCCCCAGGGCACTTTGGGGCTCTGTGTGGGCTGTCCCCCACTTCCCCCCCCTTTTTTTTTCGCCACCCCGTGACAACCCCTAGGGAGGCCCCTCTGGAGAGTTCCATCACCCCCAGGGCCACTCCCACTGATTTCTCCTCTCCTCCCTTTGGTTTTGTGTTTTTTTTTTGTGTTGTCGATCGCCCTGTGGCTGTGCCCTTTTTTCTTCCCATCCCCCGCTGGCTCCCTAGGTTTTTTTCGTTTTGGACGTTCCTTTTTCCCCCACGCCCAGCGCCCCCTTGGGTCCCTCGCATGTTTTCCTTCCCTTCCCGGGCCTCCGACCATAAGCCCCACAAGTGACAAAAAAATGCAACCCAGGTCCGCGTCTTTTTTCCGTGTTTCAGACACTTTTTTTACCCTCTTATTGTTTTTTAGGACCGGTTTTGTTTGCAAAGTGAGGTATTCTTTTCCTTAGTTCGGCTCTCGTCTCCCCTCCAAACCAAATACTCTTTTCCTGCTCCCCTTTTTTTCGTTTTTTTTTGCTGACTCGCACTTTTTTTCCCCGGCGGTCCCTCCTGGCGGCAAGTTCCAATTTGTTGGCCGTTTTTCTTCTTCTTTTGTGTGTTCCAGGTTTTTTGTTTGTTCCCCTTTCCTTTCTCTCTTTTGTTAGGGCCTTTTGACTTTACCTCCCTTTGCCCCTGTCTTCTTCATATGGTTTTCGTCCTGTTTGCTCCTGGGCGCTTCGTTGGATTCGGGCGTTTTTTGGCCGGTGCCCCTTTTCCGTTGACTTGCCACCTTCCCCTTGTACAAGCCAGCACCCAAAAAGGCCCCCCCCTCCTTTTTTTTTTAAACGGCGTATTGGAGCAATCCCCTATGTGGCCGGTTGCGGATCGCGCCCCTTCCCTTCCCCTTGACGTTGTCCCCGGCCTGCTCTTCCTTGTCACGATGGCTGGGGTTTTCACCCCTTTTTTTTTTTCAGACTTCTTCTGTCCGTTCAGCTGGCAGCTCGTGATTTGCTGCCGCGTCCTATACCTGTACCCACCCCTGCTGGCTACCCCGGGAACCCCCCCCTTTTTTCTGCCTTCTGTTGCAAGGAAACTTCTGAACTTGAGCCCTTTTTTGAGTTTCTGGCCTGAAGTTCTTTCTTTGGGTTATGTTGAGTCTACTGTCTTTGGATAAAGAGGCTTTCCCCCACTTATTAGCGGTGTGTCTTTGGTTTCTCCCCTCTTTAAACCCCACTTTTCCTCTTTGACGGGGTTTGGGGTTTTTTTGTTTTTTTTTTTTTTTTGAGAACACCGTTCCGTCCTTGGCCACCCCCAGTTTTTCAAATCTTTTTTCTCTGGTCATGGTCCTCCCATGTGACGGTAGCGAAGTTTCCTCCCCCATATGCCTTCCAACTTTATTCATTTCCCACCGTCCCTTATGTTTTGCTTTCGTGACCTTAGGTCGCCCCACTCGGTTACAAATACCCGCTTTTCTTTGTGGGGTCCGGTGCTAAGATTACGGATTTCGTCCCCGAATCCGTTGAGAGGCCCATTGTTCCGTGCCCGCAACCACCCATTTTTTTTTTGATTTTTTGACCGGTGACCCCCTTTCGTAAATCCCTCCCTGGTGCCACCCTTGGCCCTGACTTCTTTTGGCCTGGTCCCCCCCCCCGGCATTTTCCCCCCCCTGTAACATTTTTTGATGTAGACCACTTAAGTGGTGAACATTGGTACCCCCGGTAACTGGCCCTGCATCCTGGTCCCCGCCCCTTTTTTCAACTGATGGCCAGAGACCGAGTTTTTCATGGACATTCTTTTTTCCCTCGTCCAATTTTTATGTAATCCCCCTTCACTTGTGCCCAAAACTCCAGGGTCGTCAGCCACGCTGGGTTTTTCCAACATCTTTTTGCAGTTTCCTGGGGGTTGCCTGTTTTTTTTCGCGTTATAAAACCTTATTGGAGGGGTTTTTGGCCTTTTTCTCCCAAACCTTCGCCCCGGTTCTTTTTCATGGGAAAAGGTGTTTTCCCGGGTTGCAACCGGCCTTTTCCCCCCCTTGTATTCCACTCTCTTTTTCCTTTTTTTGTCCCGTTTCTTGGTTGACATTTTTCCCTTTTTATTAGTCCCAGGTGAACAGTGGTACTTTATTTGTCAAGCGTCCCTTCTAGCCCTCTCCCCTCCTCCCCCTCAAATGGGAACCCCCCTTTGGTTGACCATCCACGATTTTGGTAGATGATCTTTTTACCCCCCCAGTGACCCCACTGAAAACCCCTTCCGTCCCCAGTTTCGGTTTTGCGATCGGGGTCTTTTTTAAACCCCCCCCCCCCCCAATTTGATTCGACAAAGGCAAGCCATATTCGTCCTCTTTGGGCTTTGGTTGGGCCCCTCCCCTCCTAAACCCTGTGTTTTCCCCGGCTCTTCAGGGACCAACTGGACCGTTTATTGCGGCCGATCCTCTTCCTTCCGCATCGCCGTCAAAGCCCCCCGGCCTTAATCAACTTTTATGCCTTTTCCCAGTTCCTTAAACCAACAAGTGTTTGGTTTCCTGTTCCTTGTTTTTTCCTGTTCGCCCATACAGCAACCCTTGCAGAGGTGTATGCCGTCCAGTGTCAAATGGTATCTGTTTAAAAATGCCCAACCCCCCCCCACTACTTTTCCTCTGGCGGGCGCCTTCTGAGCTTTTTCGTTGATTACTTTTTCTTCCCTTTTTTGGTTTTACTAACCCAATCCTCCTTGACCGTCGGTCTGAAAGGTCCAGTCGTTTCTTTTTGCCCCTTTTTGCCGGTTCTTTTCGTCCCTCCCTTCCCACGTCTGGCCACCGTCTCACTTGCCCCCATCTTTTGATTGCTCTCCCGTTGTTTCGGCCCCCTTCCCGCTTTTTCCTTCTTGCTTTCCCTTTTCGGTCCCACCCCCCCCCCAATTCCGTTCCCCCTTCCCCCACAAGCCATTTCCAAAGGCACCCTCCCCCCCCTTTTAAAACTGTGATGATTTGGTTGTTTTTTCACAGGTTTTTTCTTGCCCACTTCTAGTTTTTGGCGTGGTGTCCCCATTGGAGACGGCTATTCCATTGAGGCTCTTTTAAGCCTTTCCATGACCCCCCGTCCCATTTTCCTTGTTTATGTTTTTTTTTTGCCAGGTGCTCTTTTACAATGGTCTGGAGGTCGTTAATTCCTGTTTCCTCCTTTTTTTTTAATAGGGGGTTTCCCTTTTTTTCTTTGAGTAGTCACCCATTTTTGATGTTTGTAAAACCCCGACGTCAAACTGCCACCGGACCATTGCCTTTGTCAAGTCCTTTTTTCTTTGGTTTTTTTCTAACATGTGATACAGTACCCCCCCAATTTCCCCCCCTATCTCGGTCATTTTTCTGCATTGACCCAATGTTCCCCCCCGAGGGAACTTTTCCCCTCCATGGCGTTTTGTGTTCTCCAAGTCTTGATGGTGACTTACAAGTAACGTTATTTTTTACGGCTGGTCGGATGTTTTTTCACCCCCCTTGTTTCCTCGTTTTCGCGGGCGTACCCCCTGTTCCCCCCCTCCCCTCGAAATCGACAACATGGTGGGTTTCACTGTCCATTCAGCCACCTGGTTATCGCCCTTTTGAAGGACTTTCCGGCCTGGAGACCGGGGGCCCCCCCTTCATCTCGGTGTGTCTTCCGTTGAGCTAATATAATGTCCCTATTCTTTGGTAGCTGATTTCCTTCATGTTGGAGGTGGTGCCCCCCCCTATGTTCTTCTCCACATCACTTTGTCGCTTGCTCTCATTTGAGTCACCCCTGAATTTGAGGTTTTTTTCCCCCCCCCCTCTTCCCTGGTTGCTGGTGTCACCCACCGTTCCCG
>Ga0179593_1363544_pt1 | contig 10745 bp, 13 predicted proteins | sample CZODoug2_1_08_16_FD_185931 | JGI IMG/M metagenome (GOLD analysis project Ga0179593, IMG submission 185931) | Vadose zone soil fungal communities from Angelo Coast Range Reserve, California, USA - CZODoug2_1_08_16fungal (PacBio error correction) | ecosystem: Environmental > Terrestrial > Soil >... | reverse complement strand
TTTTTCTGAAACCTATTGCTGTTCCTCGAGGTTTTGGAACTCCTCGCTTTCCTACTACACTGCTCAAAGCACTGTATCTTTTGAGCATTCTCCTTTTGCTTTTCTTTTTTTAAACTGTTAATGAGGGACTGTACGGTCGAGTCCGCTGTACATCAAGTTGAGCGTGTTTTTCTTTTCCCCTTGAGTGGTTTTTCCGCTGACGTTACCCGCCCCCTGCTGTGCATTTTGAAGAACGATGATGCCCAGCACTGAAGTTTTAATGATTCTTTAAAGGATGTTTCAGGCATGCTGGTTATGCCTCTTTTATCACTTTTTTTCAGAACCAATTTTACAAGCGGTGTTTTCCCATCTTCCCAAATATAACTTCATCGTGCCGATGGGCTGCCTCGGACTTGACCCACCACCTCCCTACAGCTTCCTACCACCAACCCACCCTACCCATCTCCCCCCCTCTCCCCGTTTCTCCGTCCACCTACCCCTCACCCTCCGTTAGTGTTTCCCGGCACTCCCTCTTACTCTATTTACCTCACCTACATTATCCGTCTCCCTTGGATTAACTCTTAGCCCCCAGTGCCTTCTGCCCTGTTCGAGGCAACAGCCCCCCCGTCGCATAACTGGGCAAGGATCCTTTATGTCAGTTCCCCATCGTCTTTCGTTGTCCAACGCCCCCCTTTCCCCGAGGACGGATATTCTCCACTTCCCCCCTCCCACAACTGGCGAGTAGCCAATCTATTATTGTGCTAGCCCCCCCACCCAATATTCAAGGTGCATGTAACTGTTTATGCATCGACTTTACGTTGACCATCTTCACTCAGCGTACGCCGCACCCAAGACAATCACCATTTCCTTTATAAGATCCCTAGGAGTCGCGGGTCTCCTCTCAGTCATTTTAAGCGGTTTTACGTCTTGCGGCGTGGCAAAGCGACCATGCCCATGCGGTCTTTCCCTTTTTATGGATTTTGAACGCCAACTTTTTTCTGTTAGTACCCGTTCTGCCGCAGTTCATTTCGGCGTACGTCAATCCCCTTTCGCCCCCCTGTTTCCAATTTTCACTTCAGCTTTCAAGGGGTGATTCTCCTGAACCTCAGCAGACTTTTCCCCACTCCACCTCTTCTCATTGGCCAAATATAAACCGGCCCTGTTGTGCCGTGGATAAATCCTTCCCTTTACCCCCTTTTCGCGCCCCTCTTTTTCCCCTCCTTCATGATTAAAGTTCGCCCGTCCACTCTTTATTCCCCTGGATTTCGTTCGACAGGTAACTTCCCTCAGGAGAGCATAAATGAATCCCTTTCTTTTCTGTCCTCCACCCCCTTGCAGCGCGGGCTCTTTTTTCTCTGAACCGCGCCGTTTTTGTTTCGCCATGGTCGTCTCGTAACTGGGTGTCCGAACGTTACCATATCGATAACTGTAAAGTCTTTTTTAGGGGGCGGCGCGTTGAATGGCGATGTCCCCCCAAGTCTTTCTTTCTTCCCCGCAGAATTTGCCTCCCTTTTTGCTCTCCTTTTTAGGAATAATCCCTCATCATTATGATTGACTTTCCCCTTTGACCAGTCAACGTTTTATGAAGGTTTGCCTCCTTGAAAAATCCCTTACAGTTTTCATCATGCCCGATTACGTGCCAATCCTATGCTCCTCTTCCCCCGGAGTGATTGTGCGCTGCCGTTTACGTTAGGCCCTTCTATTAATGATCAGCACGATGGGTATATACCCGTCTTTTAGGTTTGCTTTCTTTTTACCCGCCCCTCTGAAGCTTTACTCTTACGGTGATTATATCTTCTATTTCCCCTTTTGTGAGACACGCCGCGGAATCGCTAATCCTTTCGTCGGTTGGACGCCCCCATTACCCCGTGAATATTTCCGATTTTAACCTCTTCCACTTTGGCCCACGTTATTGCTTCTTTTTTTTTTATGTTTCATCGTGGCCTCCAACTTTTTTGCCGGTAGTCGGGCGCTGGAAAAAGGATCCTCACCCTATCGGTTTCCTTAGGCTCTGCCTGCGTTCTCCCCCTCCCAAATTGGCCTATCCGTGCCGCACGAGTTTTTGACAAATTCCTTGATAATGAATCCTTCCTTTAAGAACCCTTTTGCTCCCCTCCCCACGATGCAACACCCTCTCTTAATGTCCCCCGACTTACGAGTTTTTAGCAGCCCATCACGTCGAGGACAAATCTTCCCTATTCCAAATTCTTCTCCAACCTCCTCATTTCAATATCGCCCCGATTCTCCCCGGGGCAACCTCCCCCGCTACGTTGCCGCTGGTGCTTCGTGTTCTCTTTTCTTCATGATATCTTCTTGCCACAAACTCAGCCCGATTGAAGGGGTGCTTAACATCTCATACGCGGTTCGTCCCTCCGTAGGCCCCCCGTGCTGTGCATACCTCCTCCGCGCTAGTCTCTCTGGCTTTTTCAGATGTCCCCGCCAGGCTGACCTACACTTCGATTCGCAACCACTTTATTTGATTTGCCCCCCCCCTCTTTTCGTAACATACAATTCTCCACTCCAACCGTTGGCCTACCGGTCATTGATTCTTTTCCCCCGATGAAAAGGGTCGTTCCCTTGTACTTCAGTGATGGTTTTAAAAGTCATGAATTTCTTTTCTCCGACTTTCTTCTTCCTTTTCCGAATTTTTTTTTGTTGAGAGATATGTTATCCTCCTTTACGTTGAACTAGCAGTCAAGGGAATTGTTGATCTTTTCGACTCCCCCTCAGGTTAGAGCGTTTTGGGTTTTGTCTCAATTGATGTTGTCGCTATCCGCGAGCATTGCCTCCTAGTCCACTTTTGAGGAGAATCGACACGTCCACATGTACAAGAAGTGGCGGACCCTTCTTCTCACACCATTTTTCCTTCTTAGGCGGCGTTATCTCCTCAAAGTCATCACTTCGAGCCTGCCGACTCTTCTCGTTTTTTGTGCTACCACTTAAATATGGATGATTTTTTCCTCTTTAATTCGCCGACGAACCCCGCCTCCCCCAGGGGGCACGTATCGGTCACCGTCTATAGGCCATCCGAGTGTGTTAACTTTTGCGATACGTGGAGGTATAGGGTAGGTAGTCCCCCTTCCCGTTTTTTTTGAATTCTTGCGCATGCCTCCGAGAGCGTCGATGTTGCCGATAATTTGCCATTTACGTCATTCTTTGCTGAGCCTGTGTTCGCCCGAATGTGCATTGACGCCTCTTTCAAATGGTTTTCACAACCGTTTCCCTTTTCCCCTTACAACGGCTGATGCCATCTTTTATTCTGTAGCGCTCCGCCTAATTCGTTCTCTCCTTTTTCCGCGTCGCTACCGTAAAACCCCTCTTGTCTTGAACGTAACAGGTATGTAACAAACCCCCAGCACTCTCTACACGTTTGCCTGTGGGTGGCTGAACGGCTCGTCCCATATTAAAGTTCTGGCGGGGACGCAATTGCCCCCCCTAGGCCTTAGGGCCTCTCCGTCTGAGGGTGCTCCCACCCAGTTTCCGAGACTTTTGAGCCCCTTATCACTTTCCCTTTTTCTTTTTCTTTTGATTTTTTCCTCCCTTCCACTCTGCCCGCCCCTGATAACTGTCTCCCATTGCGGCTCGAAGTTTCCGACGAACTTTCCTGATTCATCGCGTTCAGTCGCACCCAGTTAGCGCCGCCATCGTCTTCCATGATACGCTCCTCTTCCCGAATGTAACTTGATTTTTATTTCAGGCACAACTTTTCCCTTCTTTCCCGTGACTCCTCGCTTATTTGCGTTTTTTTCTTCCCTTTCTTTCCCGACGAACCCTTTGATGCTCTGAGTGTCAACTTTATCGGCCCTCTTTCCTGTTACGAATCCCCCGCCCCCTGTAACTTCCCACGACCGCCGAAGGCACATGGTCCCTCCTCTGTTATCGTATTATATACTTTCGTAACTTCCAAGTTCTCCGAAACTTTCTCCTAGCTTGACGGATTAGTTTTCACTGCGAAGAACGCTTAGCGCCTCTTCCCCAGAAGTTTTTTTTTGTGATTTTTCTAGTGTCCCTTCCCCCCTCTTCTATGACTCTTCTGAATCTCCGTCGTTCTCCCGAGAGCCAAGGCATCCTTTTTCCAAGTTGCCCCAATTTCCTCTGATTGTAGTTTCATTTATCTTTCCCTCCGTGGTGGGTCCGGTTGGCAGTTTCTCTGCTTCAACGGCTACCTCGGTCCTTTTTCTTCGACGATCTGTTTACGGAATTGGTTTTTGGAGTTGTTCCCCCATCTTTCTTTCCCCTGTCCTCATACCCGTCATGTTTATTACTCCAGTAGCCTTTCCTCCTGCGGTAACTGATGCGTCAATGCTGACGGCCTCCCGGTGCCCTTCTCTTCAAGACCGCTTGTTAGGTCAAGACTACCTTTACTTCTTTAGTTGCGTATGAGGCCCACGTCCGCCCATGCTATTCCAACCGCTCCGTTTCAAACTTTGATGCCGCCCCATGCGAGCTTATTTCGTAATGGATCTGCACCTTTGATACTGGTCTTTTCGACGTGCTTTCACTTTGCCATACTGATCTGCTTGTATCCCGTGAATTTTTCTCCCTTTATTTTGTTGGATTCCTTCACATCATAATTGTCGCCCTTTTCCCTTGAGTTTTTTGCGGGGGCTTTTCGGTTTCCTTATACCGGCTCTTCCGGTGGCGTTGTACAGTTCCCGTCCCGATCCGCTCCTCCTTTCCATTCTCCACCCTTCTTTCACGATTTTGTTTTTTCCCTCCCTGATTGAAGGTGAATGATTCTGTTCCTTTCCTCCCCCCCTGTACACCCGTGTCTGCTGCCCCCGGGCAGAATCGGCCTCGACGCGCCAGATTTTTACCCCATGTTTTTGAGCCCTTCCCCTCAAAGTTTGTAAAATTGTCTAGTCGGCCACGTCACGTCCTCCCCCTTTCCAGCGCCCTCTACTGACATGAAAATCTTTCCGTGGCGCTTTAACATTTCCTTTCTGGATTATACTTTTTCTTCCACAGGTTTGTGCGCCCCCCCTTGCCGTCGTTCCGCGAACCCCCCCCTATCCACTTCCCCGCAGCCAATGTCCCTTGATGGGCAAAACTCGCCTTTGAACAATCGCCTTTTACCGTTGAATGCTCTTTTTTCTTTTCCCCCGTGTCGAGATGCCAACGATGAGATGACCCCCTTTTTTGAAACTCTTCTTTTTTCTTTCCAAATCCTTTTCCCTCGTTATCGATTTTTTGCTACCCTTGTTCTTTCCCCCTTCCGATCGAGCTAACCACGAACACCGTTGGCCCCATGTTCAGTTGCTTCTGTGAGCAGATTGAACCCACCTCTATTCCCGAACGGTGTCCCCGATGTGCCCCTCCAAAGCCCTCTCCCACCCACTGGGAATTGACCTTTGCCCAGAATTGTCGAGATTTCCCTTTCCCTACCATCCTTTTTTTTTTGTTTTTCTTCTTGAGAGATCCCTCCCCTTCTGCGGCCGTTTCATTCCCAGGTGTTTAGTTTTCTTCACGTCGGCATCCTTCATCTTTTTGGTCATTTCTCAATCTTCTAATTGGCTTTTTGACATTTCCACGGGGTTCGTGATTGCCCTTTATCGTGATGATTTCCCCCATATCGGAGGCATATTTTGGCGTTCCCCCTTTTCTTCCGTTTGCAGGCGCAAAGCAAAATTCCTTCTTCCCTTTTAGATCTCTCTTTTTCTTTTCGCGTTAAGCTGCTGTTCTGAACGGGGATTGTAGGGCGATTGTTTTAGTTTGCCCATCCGTGTGCGTTTTTTTGTCTTTTTTCCCCTTTAGCTGGTTTTGCCCGTTGACGCATTGATGTGCTCAAAGCTTTTTTTGAAGCCGTCCCCCAGAAGTTTCCTTTTTCCACCGCCGACCTTTTCTTATGTTTCAAGTCGATACGGCGCCTATGACCGGGGGAGGCCACGGTCTTGCTTCCCCCTTTTCGTGCTTTTTTTGCTAATTAAAAAATCTGGCTATAGTCATCTTCTACTTTGAATGATCCCAGAAGCCTTCCCCCTTCCTCCGTGGCCGTAACCTTGACCTCCGTTTCCCCCTTTCCTTCACTCACTTTTCGACATCCAACCGAATACCTCTTTTGGCAAGGTTTTAAGACCCTTCTCTCTCCCGTCGGAGCGGGCCCCCCGGTCCCCACGCCCCACAGTAACATCTTCTCTCTTATCATACCGCCCCGACCCCCCTCAGCGCGCGCGTGCCCAGACTCTTATTGTTGCGCGAAGCCCCCCAAGCTTGCAGTTGCACTTCACTTTTAACGTCTGCATGACTTTGCAGATTCCAGTACCTTCCAGCCGAACCACCCCCCTTGGCAGTCTTTCCCTCTTTTTTTCCCCCCCTCTGAGTCTGCCCGCCGCCGCTGTGGCAAACCCTTTGAGGGTGTACCTTCTTCTGCGGATTTTCGATTTTTCTCAATCCTGGTTCCTTCGGGGTTTTTTGACCCTCAAAATTTTTCCTCACCGTTTTCGCCTGCGCTTAGGTCCTTTAAGACGCCTTTGCCCCAGCGACAGGGTTCCCTTTCCCCTCAGCTAAACCAGTCCCGGGTGATTCTTTTTAAAACTCTTCCTTTTACACCCTCTTTCCGCTGCCGCTTGGAACCTAGTTTCGTCCCCGGCCTCTGTGTTGAATCCAGCCCACATTTAACACTGCCCTCCCGCTGTCCATCATCATGAAGTTTCCCATTCCACGCCCTAGTTTCTTGAGTTGCAGTTCTCGTCTCTCCTCCCCTCGATTCGTCAGCCAGAACTCAATCCCTTTTCCAAAATTTTTCTCCCCCCCAATTTTTTCTCTTCCAGTCGAAATGCCTTCGTCGATGAAAGCGGCTCCAGTTTATGTTTTTGTTCGTTTTCCCCCTCGGATGTGTCTTTTACCTACAGTCATCACTGATCCCGTCTTTTCCGCCCCCATGACATTTCTTATTTGCTGCTCCTGCTTTCGCTTGCTGCTGTTCCCCTGATGATTTTCGCTCATTTTCGACTAATCGGAACATTCATTATTGGTACTTTCCACATTAATTGACCATCCTGCTGATCGACTCTGAAAAAAGTCCGCCGTCACCTGCAATTCCTTTTTTTCCTCCTTACCACTTACCCAGGAGTGCCTCGCCAGGCCCCCCCTTCCTTCTTTCCGACGCTTTTGCGGTTTGCTTGCTTATTTTGCCCTATCCAGTTGTAATTCCGGTCGTTACTTCTGCCCAAGCGTTTGTTATTATAAAGTGGAGGTTGCGGTCTCTCCCCATTTTGAACTCCTACCTACATCACTTTTCTTTTCTTATTCCTAGTGACGCTCTTTTCTTTTTTTTTTGCTCCCCCCCCCTCCTTTCCTTCTTTTCCGCAATGAAGCCGGCGCGCCAGTGTGAACGCCCACCCTCCCCCTTCCCTCGTTGAATATTCCCGAGACGTTAATTCCTCCCCTCCCGTGGCCATTGCTTCTTTTTTGTTTTTTCGCATTTTCCTCAGTGGACCTTACCAACTTTCCTTTTAGCGCCCTTCCCCGCCACAATTATTTGCCTATAGTTCGGCTTTTCGCTCATTAAAGCCCCTCGTTTTTCATCAGTTCCTCATTGGAATTTTTGTTCCCCCTTTCCTTTTTTCATGAATCACTCGCGTCAGCACCCTTTAGGTTCGATGCAATCCTCTTTTTGAATAGCCCACACGACGCTGCCGAGCTCGATGTGAAAGCCATAATTCCCTTCCCCACCTATGCCGTAGTCCCTACTCCCTCTCGTTGTTCAACCCTTCTCTCGTATTTCCCCCTTGCCCCTGCAACTCCGATACGGAAGCTGTGGAGTTGTTGTCTTTTCCGCCGAATGAATCGGTGAACCACTCAGCCATCTTTCCGGTTTTCCGCAAACTCCCGCGCGCGTCCTTCCCCCGTGCTGAGTGTAGATCAATCCCGCCCCGCCTCTTTTCTCTGGACTTTTTCTTCGAGATTTCTCAGTTTGAAATGTACAATTTTTATTCGACCCTGAATTCTTTTCTTGCCCAACCCCACAGATGCTTAACCTGACCTCCCCCACATTGATCCATTTACCACGCGTTCTTATTTTTCCTGATAAACCGATACCTGACGATTCACTTACTGCGCCGGTTCACGTCATGACTAGTCGGCCCCCCGTACATACTCTTTTTCTACTCGTGTTGTTGTTTTGCTCTCTTGAGTTCTTCTGGACGTTCCCTTTTCAAGGCTTTTTTCAAAGACGAAGTCAATTGAATCGTCTAATTTCTTTAGAATAACTGACGTTCCCATCGTCCCCCCCCACGCGTTGTCAGTTGCTTCAAGGTTTTCTTCGTCCTCTATTCTTTGCATAATATCGTGACTCATCTGAAGTTTACATGTCAATTTTTCATCCTTTTCACATCTGTTTTTTTTCTCACCCCGATTGCTTTTCGCTAGGTCTCCCTTGCCCCCCCCCCAATCGTCCCCTTGCCTCCTTTTCGTCCTGAGCCTCTGAGTTGGCTCCCCCCTTAAATCTGGCTAGTCCCTTGGAAACACCCTTCTTTTTTTTTTCCCTTCGAGCGAAAACGCGCCCAGCCCCCTTTTCAACTTTATCTGGAGGTCATTCTCCCCCTGGATTTATTCAGTCCCTCGTACGTGGTGTTTGCGTTGTTCGAGCGGACCAAATCGTTTTCTCTCTTTGCGCGCACCTCCTTCCTGGCCGATTTCTGTTGCGATCCATAATTGTTTTCTGCCGCCCCCGGGTTCTTTCCAGTGATTCATTGAAGCATTACCTTTGTCCCCCCACCGTAGTTCAAATCTCCGGCAAATCTTTTGATCTTTGGGTTTCCGTTCAGGGATGCGACGCCGAACACCCTCGGTATCTTTTTTTTCCTTCATCTGCTCCCGGCTTTGTACCCCCCTTGATGCCATTTATGACCCCAACCTCCGCTAGACGAGAACGTGGACGGGGCGTCTTCCATTCGTTCCAAATATCGGAGGGAGGATGTTCTGCTCCCCTGCGGAGCGGGAGGGAAACGATTCCGCGGATTTGCTTCTAGCCGGTCTTTTGATTCCCTCGCCTCCACCCGGAGTCGTGAGAGCGCACAGAAATTTTCTTCCATCCCCACGCTGACACCTGGTCGTGCGGAGGGAGCAGTTTCGAAGTTTGGTCCCACCCCCTTTCTCCCTTCCCAGGCGCACGTTGCACTGCTGACCAACTTCCTTGGCCGGTCCCACAATACTTCCTTTGCTGTGGGTTCCTTCCACCATTTCATTGCGTTGCGTCCAGGGTTTTCTATCATCCTCTTTCTTTCTTCCAACTTGATAAGCAAACTCTGCTGTTCTCTCCCCCCCCTCGATCATGTTGTTTTAACTCCTCTGTCCCCGACCACCGCGCCCCCGCCCGCCGCCATCCCGTTGTCAAAATATGGATGAATGTATTGTTTTACATGACCAGTTTCGTCCTCATTCCCCTGGCGCCATCGACGCCCCCTTCTTTTCTTTCAGCGCCTCCCCTTGAATCCCAGATCGCCCCAACAGAGAAGATGGTGCTGCCAGTTAAGTCCCCGCCCATTGTCTTTTTTCGATTCCTTGCTCGCCCCTCGTTCTCGTTCTCTGCCGGTTCTCATTTTTCAATGAAATTTTGGCGGGGCTTTTTTCCTTCATGTCTGTTTCCCTGAGTCTCGGTTTCCCCTTTTAAATGTGCGAGCATCCTGAAACCTCTGGCCGGCGGTTGAGGATTGAGTACTGATTTCCCCTCCCCTCGGGCAGTTGTCCATTCGGCTGTCCCCTTGATACCGCTACTTGTGGTTCTCTTTGTGAAAATGTACTGGGCTGAAGATCTTTTTCCCGCGCTTGCGTCTGTGCCTCCTTTTTTTGGCGCGACTGCTGCGCGTTCCGTAAACCGGCTTCTTTCTTTTTGAGCGCTTCCAACGTCAAATAAACCGCCCTTCGTTTTTTTTCCATCTTGGCGCCACTTGTGTATGAATCGTGGCTGAAAGGTGTTTCTTTTTTGCGGATTACTATTTTCCTTTTCCCCCCTTCGCTTCCCCAATTTTTCCCTGCCCTGCCACGTTTTGGTTCTTTCGATCAATATCTCTTTCTTTTTTCGCGTATTTTGTCCCTGCATTTCTTTGAGGTTGATATCTATCCGGACTGCGGGGGTTTTGTGTACCGTTTTGCTTTACGACGTGCAAGCAGTCCCTCTTTTCAACATTTGTCCTTGCCCCACGATGTTTTGATTTTTTTTTTTTTTCGACCCTGTCCTCCTGGCCGGTCTTTCCAGATTTCTTCTTAGTACAATGTATACCTCCAGTGTCATGCTGCGTAGCAGGACCGGCACGATTGAGATGTTCCCCCCCATTGTATTTGTTGCTTAGTGTAAAAGGTCTGTGCTTTTTCCCCCCGCGTCATTATCTCCCTAACTTGCTACCACATTCAGTTCCGTGAGTCGGTAAAAAGGTGTGTCTTTCCTCCTTGGTTACACACCAGGTTCGTGTCACCCCCCCCCTCTTGGCGTCATTCCCATGAACCAGCGCATACCCCCCCCCGACGCCGCTAAATTTTGGCCCCCCCTCGCTGGCAGCCCCTCCCTTCCCTCATGAACAGCAGTTGTATGAACATACGAGTCTCTCCTAGTGTTACGTCCTCTTGAAACCGCTCTTCTCTTTCAAAGAAGCGGATTCCCCCTTGAACATCTGTCCCCTTCCCCCCCCCCCGATTGTTTTCATCAACCACGAATTTCCAATTTTTTTCTGAGTGAGAGTGATTTGGCCCTTTTGAAACCCCTGATTTCTTCCTGCGCGACCGCCCCATAGAGACCCAAAAATGGGAATCCCGTGACCAGGAATTTG
>Ga0179593_1267043_pt1 | contig 10745 bp, 21 predicted proteins | sample CZODoug2_1_08_16_FD_185931 | JGI IMG/M metagenome (GOLD analysis project Ga0179593, IMG submission 185931) | Vadose zone soil fungal communities from Angelo Coast Range Reserve, California, USA - CZODoug2_1_08_16fungal (PacBio error correction) | ecosystem: Environmental > Terrestrial > Soil >... | reverse complement strand
CATGGTTCTTTCTTAGGTTTTTTAGTGCGCTGATTTCCCAAGCAAAGCGTTCAGCCTAACCCATTTCAACTGTTCCTTAGCAATATAATAAGTCCCCTTTTCTTGTTTTTTTCTGTTGAGTTTTTTTGACCTGTTGGCTTTTTTTTCTCATTTCCAAAGCCTTTTTTATTTGACAATTTACTAAACGATCCCACTCACCCCCCCCTTTTTACCTCCCGTCCCCCCATTTCCTGGTTTCTTCCCGTCCACATCTCACTGTCGCATAATCCCCCCTTCCTTTTCCCTGTGATTTTTTTTTCCCTTACCCTTACCCTCCCACCTAATACGCCTGTTTTTGATTGCTTGTATGCTTCCCTCGTTGCCCTTCTGTCTCTCATTATCGTGCCTTTTGATTGATGTTCTCTTTCCTCATGGATTTTTTCCAAAAGCCATGCTGCTTCTTAAATTGTCGGCGCGCCCTCTCCCCTATGACTTCCCTTCTTCCAAACAAGAGTTTAGCTTCCCCTTCTGTCCTATTCACGTTTTATCGCGAGGGGTTCCACTAACTGCTGCGATTCCTCTCCATGATTTCTAATGTGTCGAAACCTCTTTTGTCATGTTTTTACCCCGGTGCAATGGATGCGTTTATCAACTGACCCTCTTGCCCCTCTATTTTTTCTTGTGTTTCCCCCTCGTCCCGCATGAGGCGCGCCACTTCCCACGGAGACACAGCGGCGAGCGGTATCCTTATGTGCCACCCTCTCCCGGTCCCCCCCCTTCTTTGCATATTTTTGATTCTCTTTCGGGATACCCCCACCCCGTTTTTTTTTTGAGTTCTTATTTAAATTCCCCCCTTCTTTGACCAACCCTTCTTCCCTTTTTTGTGACCAGACAGACCCAGCAGAGGCCTGCCCGGATTGTGACTGAAAATTTTCTTCCCCCTCCCCCGTATTTTTTAGGTCAGGTTGGTTCACTGACCCTTTGACAGTGATCCCAGGTACGAGTCTCTTTTTTACCCTAACCCCCCCCCCCATCCTTTTTTTCCGACTTGGATTTCTTTCCAAGGGATGTTTTTGTTTGTTTTTCTCATAATGTGATTCACCTTTGTTGTTGAAGGTCTGTCCTTTAATCGCTTGCAAGTTTTTAAGCGGATACCTCCCCCCGTGGCGCCGGGAATTTCGCACCTTGCTTTCCTTTCTGAGATCTTTCCCACTTTTGCGGTCTATGCTTTAGTCGGCCTGCTTCCGAGTGAACAAACCCCTTTTTTTCCGGCCTAAGCCTTTTCCCTTACCCTTGGGACAGTCAGAGCACCTGTACTAGGTTACCGCATCAGTTTTGATATTTGTACTTTCTCCCTTTAAAGAATTGTTCTCAATCTTTTTGACCAGTTATGCACCCTTAGGACGACGGCGTCAGTTTTTCCCCCCAAGTACTTGACTCCTCCCAACGTAGATTCTGAATCGATCAAAACTTGGTTTTCTCCCCCCCACCAACCTTTGTTTCTGCTCGAGCCTCTTCCAGTATCCCCCTCTTCTCCACTTCTCCCCCCCTCTCCTCACCCCGCGCGTCCGTTCCCCCTTAACGCGTCCGTAACAATCCCTCCGTTTCTTAACCCCCTTGTCATTTTTTCGAGTATAGTGATCCGCCGCGGAGAGACCGCCCCTTCCCCCCTGATTGACGTCGATGACACCCTGTTTTTTGTTTCCCACAGTACCAGGCACGGAATGGATTTAAGGAGATTACGTTTGGTTTCCTTTTTTTCGTCCACGAGGGTGCTTTTGGCGGCACTCAGGTAAAGATTTTCCTCAGATGGGCTTTTCCCCCTTTCCCCCCCTAAAACCCCCCCCCCCCCTACCTCTTTTGAGGATTTTTTGAACCGCTAAAAATGACCCCCCTTCGGTATTGATCTTTTTAACACCGACCCAGTCCCCCCTTTTTTCCCCGCCCTTGCTTCCACTTCCCATGGGCCAACCCGCCTCTGGTGTCATTTTGGTTTCTGTGATTAGCAAGTAACTTCCCATTTACGTTTTGGATTTGGTATATGGTAAGTGCTTGCCTCGCCTCCCCCTCACCTACGGCAACCATATTTTGATCAGCTGCTATTGCTGCCTTCTTGATATCTATTGGGCGGAACGAACTAGAGCGTGCTATGGAGGCCTCCGCCTTGAATTCCATTTCATGCTCCCGTCTTCTCAATTTTTCTTTCTTTTCAGCTGCTGAGACAAAATGCGCATTTTAAACCCCCTCTCTTTTCCCTATTGGTTTGCCTTTTACCTCCCCTTTCCCAACTCGGGCGGATCTCCATTCTTCGTGTGTTGTGAGAGAAGATCCCCTGTTCTTCTAACCGAGATTCCCCCAACCCCTTTGTCAGAGTCTTGTTTAATTTGAATGCTGCCGTCCAGGTCCCGGAAGACTTCGTTTTTGCAATGACCTTCCTTTGCAAGTTCTTTTTTCCCCCGCCCCTCCCCCCCTCCCCCCCCAAATCAGATTATTTTTTTCCTTCCACCCTCCCACCCAATCTCGTCGTTTCGTTGCGATTTCCCTGCCAACGCCCCTGGGTACCCTGTCTACCTCCCTTGTCCCTTTTCCCTTTCTTATTTTTTTTTTTTTGTGTTTTTTTTTTTTGTTGTTTTTTTTTTTTTTTTTCCCCTTTCGTCTCTGAAAATCTAGGCGGTTGCCGTTCTCGCAAGGCGGGGGTACTTGACTCTATTTTTTAGAACTATTCCTATTTTTCCGTCTTTTTCCCACCAACCCTACATGTCCCAATCACGGAGGTTTTATTGCGTTCGCCCAATCTGAGTACATTCTGCTGTTTATGACAACAGACACCCCTTGTGAGAACCCGCCCCCCTGTATTCCACCACCCCCCCAAAACACCAACCCCCTTCCCTCCCAGTTTTTGGTACGGGCGGCCGGCCATTTCTTGCGTCAACGTTCAAGTGTTCTTTCTAGCCCCTCATGAGTTCTCCTATCTCGAGTACCCCCTTGTTTTGTCATTACGGAGGGACTTTGTTTCCCCCCTTCGTGCAGAGCAGTTTTTCTTCCCGTTGTCCTTTCTGTATTTGAGATTCCGACCCTCCATGAGGCAGTCATGAACCCGCAGAGAGAGCTATACCTTCTGTAATCTCTTTTTTCCCACGATGTTGCTCTGGCACGGACTTTCGCCGTCTTTTTTCCCCCATCTTTGCCTTCGGTCCCCCTTTTTTCATACTTTTCCTCCAAATCCCTGAATCCCGCTTCAAATCTCACTTACAAAGCCCGGCGGTAACACTTTTTTTTTTCCGGCATGGTATGTCCCCGTTCCGATTCTTCCGACTGTGGTAAACCATGCGACCCCGTACTTCTCAACGTGGAGTTTCAATACTTCTTTCCTTTTTTGCACTGTGGCTCATCGGCCAGTAGCCTGTGTGTACCCTTTTCCCTTACTTTCCTCTCCGCGATCAAGCCTCTCCCTTTTTTCTAAGAAACCCCCTTTTCCCCTTTCTCCCCCCCAACCCACTCACCTTTAGAATCATCCACTTATGTTTTTTTCCCCCTTCTTTTTGAGCTTTTTACCCGCTGTCCGCCAGTCTCGTCTCTGCCTGTGTCCTGCCTGCCCCGACGTTCGGGTTTTCCCTCCTGTCTCGACGTTTGCCGTTTCTTGTGCGCTCCCCTTTTTTCGCACGCCTTCCTTCTCGCTTTCCCTCCTTTTTTACCCACCAAACCCTTGTTTTTGGTATAAATAGCCCCTTTTCAGGACTTTTTTTTCCGATCTGTTTGCCCCTATTTCCAAGATCGCCGGCTTTTTTCTCCGTGGTCCTCCCCTGTCCTTTTGTTACACGTTTCTTTTCCCCCCGTACGCGCGCTTTTCCCGTAAGTTTGTTGCTCCCCCTTTCCCCCAAATGCCCTGGGTTTTTTTTCCGGCCCACTTCGGCCGCTAGCATTGACGAAGAGCCGTTTGCCCCCTCCCCCATCGTTCCCCTCGGGTCTTCTCCACTTCACATTTCCTATGGTTCCGCCACGATTCTTTTGAGGATACTCTAGTGCCCGATTGATCGTTCTGACTTCCTACCCTAGCGCTCTTACAGGGCTGAGCTTTTTCGTCATCATGAGATCCTCCCCCAGACGCCTTCAAATGCGCCTCTCCCTTTCTCCTAGACACTTGCCCCCAACGCTGTCGTGATTGTTTGTTCCTTAGGTGTAGCCCAGTCCCCCCCCTCTTTTTTTCTTTCCCTGCGACGTATGTCACAAGGTTTGTCGGGACTTCCCTTCTTGTTTCCCCCCCCCCCTTCCCCCCCGAGATTTTTGTTTTTGGGCGTTTCATGGAGCTCCTAACCCACTGAACCCCACGGTTGACCGCAGTCAAACATGAGCCCCCTAGCTTTCAGACAGCAAACTTTTCTTTAGTTTTTCACTCTTTGTTTTGTTTTAAGAGATTTCTGCCTTTCCTTTTGACTTTGTTTCTGCCCCCTTAGCCCTAGGTCCCCTTCCCAGGGAAACCGCCCCCCGACCTAACCAAAAAATACTCGCCCACCACAATTTCCTGGGGCAATGCCCTTTTCCTTTCATAAATTCAATCCTTTTTAACGAACTGAGATGTAGCTCCAACTCCTTACCAGCCCCCCCCCCCATTTTTCCCGACATCCCTTTTGAATGTTCTGTCTAGGTTTCTTTGTGCGGCGATAGCATAGTATTCCGTGGTGTTGTACCTTTCCCCGGCTTCCTTCACCACCGCTATGTCTGTGATTCTTGTCGGCGTTGCTCGACCTTATCCCTCCGGTCATTTCTATCCTATCCTCCCCAGATCCTTCTTTGGCGTTTTTACCATACGCCGAAGAATCTAGCTTTTTTTCTCTCAGACTTTTAACCCTGCCTTCCCTTTTGATCCTCGAATGGCTGTAGCCCCGTCCCACTCCTTTTCCTTTTCTTCCCCCCCCAAGGTTGACCCCTTTTTTTTATGAACCCCCGAGGGAAAAGGCTCTTTCCTTCGTTTTTCCCCCCCGGTCCCCCCTACTTGCGGTTGTACATGTTATGCCTATTGCCAGCGGCTCTTGTGGTGCGAGTTAAAACCAGTAAAAGTCTCTTGTTGATTTCCAAAAGGATATTGGTCCCCCCGGGGTTTGGTTTTCAACCTTTTGCAAGCTTTCTAAAAAACGTCTGTTCAGCGAGTTCATCCCCAAGAGAAACAGCAGCGGAACTTGTTTTCTGTTGCCCCCCCCGATCGGGGTCAGGACCATCTGTCCCAATGCACTTTCGCAATTTTGCCCCTGTTTACTCCTCCCGCCTCCTTTCATAAGTTTTGATTACCCTTTCTTTTTCCTTTTTTTTTTTTTTTCTCCCACCCTTCCCTTTTTCTTTTTTTTATGTTTGTATGTAGGCTCACGTGCTCGAAGCTTGAAGAGGACTTTTAAACCCCCGTTTCTCGGTCAAGTATTTCTCCCCTTTGCTGATTTAAACGTTCTAATATGACGTTTCGCATCTGCCTCGCGGTTCTTTGGTTAAGAGAAACCACCCCCGTGGTTTTCTTTTCCAGAAAGACGAACCCGAACCGGGTACACTTTTCCAGCACCTTGCCCTTTTATGCTGTCCCTCCTCCCATTTTACTCCTTTCACCCTGAGTGATTTTTGTTTGCGGAACAGTATGCCCAATCTTACCCCGCCCACCCCTCTCCTGCCATTATGGCCCCCGTCCGCGTGCTACCGTCCGATGCAACTCTTTTTTCCAAATATCTTTTTAGCGCCCCCACACCCCGTCTGTTTGACTACCAAATGTTAGCAGCGCTAGCTTAGCGTTCCTAACTTTTTTTCTTCGTGACCCCCCCCCCCCATCCTCATCCCGGCTACGTACGTTCCGGATGCTATCACCCTCCCAGTTTATTTTTCCCCCCCAAGTCAGGTCCGAGCCGTTACGCTTGATTTTCCGTCCCTCAGAAGGAGCTCTTAAAATTGGCACAGATTTGTCGCTTCGCACCTGTTGCTGGCCTGCCACCGTAACAGGTCCAAGGACCCTCTTGATTCCCGTTTGATACGTTGGGGTTTCGACCCTCGTGTTCGTTTGCTTCCCATGCGCCCCTTTCCTCAGATTGGCGCTTAACCCTATTCCCCAACCCTTCCCTTTTTCTGGCTGTAGTCTTAAAAATAGACAAATTCGGGAGACATTTCCCAACTCTCCCTCCCCCCCTTCCAATTTCCCTAGTCCCAACCCCTTTTCGCAGGTTTGTTTCCGCTATGCGTTCTCGGTGCGCCATGTCTCCTCACTAGAGCTCCAATTTACCTTTCCCCCTTTGGTCCCTTCAGTTCGTTTTAATATGGTAGTGCCTTTGGCGATTCAGCGCCGCGAAACTCAGCAAACCGAACTTTTGCCTTTCTCTCCTCTACTGGTTCTTTTTTCTCGTCTTTTGGAGTTGAAGAAGAAGAACTTTCGTGCGTTGGCGATCTCTTTGTAATTGTTCCTGAATCACCGCTTGCCCTCCTCTGACCGCCGTTTTTTATATTTTTCTTACTATTTTTTGCCCCTCTTAGCTACCCCCTTTGGTTCCCTTCCTTGCTCAATTTGTCCTATCTTTTCCTCCCTTTGTGGTTTTTTGATCTTCTCTCCCCCCCTCCTTTTTTTGGATTTTGAACATGCTACCGCTTATTGTTTTCATCTTCCTCCTTAAATTTAACACCCCCTTTTATCATCTCGCCCTCCTTTTTCCTTTACATGGAATTCGCCAGTGCCCTGCTCGTCCTCCTCCTCGATTTTTCTCCACTTTTCATAGAATCAGCAATTTCTTACCTCAAAAGTCTTTTTATGTAGTTTCGCTGACCCTTTTTGCATCCACCTGTAAGTGCCCCTTCCTTAATACAGGTTAAAGTGGCCTCTTAAGATAGCCCCTTTCCTTCGCCTGGACCCAATGCTTTTGCCCACTTTCCTCTCGCAAGGGCGGTAATTTCCTTTTAGCTGTTATCACTATTTCCTTCATTTTTATTTTCTTTTTTTCCCACCCTACCAAGGAGGTGTTGTTATATTGTCCGCCCTTCTGAGGAAAGATACTTAAATATCCCCCCCCCCCGAACCTTTGCCGACAGCCGACACAACCGTACTTTACCGTACCTCAACGGATGTCTTTTTCCAGGTTTTTCTTCACCTTTTCCCCCTCTTTGTTTCTCGTTAGCATGGAGTCATCTAGGATCCATAACGCTAAGCGCTTCGCCTCCCTTAATTTTTTTTCAGTACATTAGGTATTGTACGGCGTTTGTCCGGAACGTCGTCGACGTATTTTTATGGGGTTTTCTCCTTCTCTCTTCCCTGCCCAAGCCGATTTCAGTTGCTCCCTCGTTTTGCGCAACTATGTGTTGATCTGCCGTTCTCCTTTTTAGATTAGTCCTACTTTTGAGCGCCCCTGTTGCGCCGGTCATTCCTAAGGTAGGTTCACTTTGTCCCAAACTCCCCACTCCTTCTTCATTTTCTACATTCCGTTCTTCACACCTTAAGGCACGGTTCTGCCGTGTCCCCGTTGCGGACTCGTGCTTTCCCCTCCTGTTTCGTACCTCCCGCATATGACGCAACTGCTTTCCCCCACGTCTCATCGCGGCTCCCTCCTTCCACGTTCACTAACACTTTTTTTCCCGTCCCTGCTTCGTGAGCCCTCCTCACCCTTCTATCCCACTCCACGTTGGTATCCAAACAACCCCCCACAGTACCATCCCTTTTTTTCCCCTCCCTTGTAATCGGGGGAGGTGTTATGTTAAAGCCGCGTCCTTTTTTTCCAATGAGCAGTCTCCAGTGCAATCTTTTTTTTCCGACCCTTTCCGCTTTCGGTTTTTTTGGCCATCCCACTCCCTTTGCCTGCCTATTTCTCTTTGACCCCCCTCTTTCGCCCACCGACTTTTTTTAAATAGATTGAGACTCCAAAAACCCACCCACTTTGGTTTCTTGGTTCTCCCCCCCCCCAGACCATCCTTTTCTCCCCAAGATACCGACTTTTTGTTTCGCTCTGTTTGCCCCACTCCTTCCTTTTTGCCGTTCTGCGTGCACTCGAAGTGCTTACCCCTCCGCGGCCTTTCTTTTTTAAGAACCCCCTCCTCCTCGCTTTTTTTTTTTTTTCCCGCACCGCGTTCTTGTGTTGCTAACTACCTTTCCCTTGTGTGTTTTTTCCGAATTCCCCCACTGTCCGAAGCTAGCACTTCCTAACGGTACCTTTTGCATCTTTCCCTCGGCGCGATAACCGTCTCCTCTTTAGCGTATGTTGTGCTCCCTCCTTTTCTTGTTTTAGCGATGCGCAAGCTGTTTCTCTTCCGAAGACCATTTCTCTCCCTTCCCAGGTCCAGTTCATGAGTTTTTTGCCTCCGACCCATGAGCACCCCAGAACACAGGCCCTTGCTACGCCGCCCGTTTCCGCCCCTTCTACCCCAGCCCCTTTCCACCCTCTGTTAATGAGTTGTAGCCATGACATCTTTTTCGGATTTTCTACTGAGTTATTTTTCTTGCCCAAGGTTTTGGCGGGAATTTCCCTTGTTGCGGCGATGATTTGTTTTTTGTCTTTTTTTTGGTCTGTTGGTGCGTTTTCCTGAGGTATCATCCGTCCCTTCTGCCTCCGCCACCACTGTTTGCACCTTTCGGCCCATCTATCTCTTTTCATAACCTCTTTTTTTTTGAGCTCTCTTTCCTTTTTCCTTTAATTGCTTTGTGCTGCCGATTTCTTGTTTTCCCTTGATTTCTTCCCTGCAACTCCGCCATTCCAACACCATCATCTCCGTTTCACCACTTTCTGGGCCCAATCCCGTTTTCCTCCCCCACCATAATTCGCAATCCTACGATGTTCATGGCTACACCTCTTCCCAGACCAACCATCCCTCCCCCGCATTTTTTACCACGTATTCTGTCTATTGGGCGCGACTGTCTTTCTCTTTTTTCCGTTTGTGCTCCTGGCTTCCCCCCTGCAACCACCGCTCCTTCCCCTACTGTTTTAAGATTCTCACTAACTTTTTGTCGCGTTTACACCTTTGGTCTATCTTTAATCCTCATCTAATTGGCGTTTCTTCCAACCCCTCCGCTCAGTTTCCCCGGAGCCGTTTAGAACGAACGAAATGCTGCCGCTTCCCTTCGTTCTTGAGCCTGGGCCCCTGACAAAGTCCGGCCTGCTGTATTGCCCCACCACCGGGGAATGTTCTTTTTTTCTCACACACCCTTTGTTTGTAAACGCTCTTTGTCAAACCGGGCCCCGCCTAAGGTTTCCCCTGACTCAAATTGTCCCCAGACACAGCCGGCTGCTTTATCCTTGCGTTGCAACCCAGACCTTTGACCAAAACCTGTTTTTGATTCCCCCTTTGAGATTTGTTGATACCAACCCCCCCCCCTTGTTTTTTGAGTCCGATTCTGTCAAGCACTCTTGTGCCCACCCGTGACGTGCGAAACAATACCTAACTCTTAGACCCGTCGTCGGACAAACTGACGCGAAATGGGTCCCTCCCCTGTCGGGTCTTGCATCTTTGCAAGAAACAGCGGGCACCTGAGAGGGTCTTTCGAAATTAAGATTCCGTTAACAATTTCCATCCCCTCCTGGTTTTGCCCTTTGGATTCGAAAACTTCAGTTTTTGTTTTTTGCTCCCCCTTGTGCGATTCTAACTGATCTTTCTTCTTGACTCCGTGTATCCTAGAGCTGTTTGCTTTCACGTGGTACACCCCCCCGTTCCTTGAATTTTATTTGCCACCTTTGCTTCCTTTATAGCTTTATGACGCACGCTCCTCTTACCGTGGAGGTGTCTCTTTTTGCTTAGATCAACACCCTTTTTTTTCGGCCTTAAGTGATGGGCGCGTCAGCCAGCACTGTGCTTCGTTTTCCCTCCTCTGTATCTTTTTTTGTCAATTTAGCAATGGTTCAATCTGTTTTTTCGGCCCCGTCCACTCGAAGGACCCCAGTCCCTCCAGTCCCTGACTTCACACCCGTAACCTTTGGCGACGCCACGTCCCCTTCCCGATCAACACATCCGTTCGAAAACCCCACCCCTCCTTGAGCAACCCTTTCCTTAGAAAATAGTCTCCCCCGGCTTCAGGCCCCTTCGTCACTTCAGACACCCCCTCACGGCTTCTCCTTTTTCGGAACATTCCTGCGCCTTACCCAATCCTTTTTCCCATCACAGTTCTTTTTTCCGCGCCGCGTAGCGTGATGCGCTCCGTAGGGTGAGATCCCATTTCTTTCACTCTTGTCCGAGAGCCCTGTGTCTTTGCTGCACCGTACCTTCCCTCTAACTGAGGCTAAGGAGAGTTTTTTTCCTCGTCTTCTCCATCGGGATTTTCGTTTTTCCGACCCGATTTTGCCTTTCCTTCAGATGTGCCGGGTCCCAATTTCAACCCCCCCCCCCGCCCCGGATTTGGCGGTAGTTTTTTTTCCCCCTCAATAGAAACTTGGGGGACCTCTGTTTCTTTTCCCCCTCTCAAGTACCCCACCTTCCCCCGCCCTTTCGATAACCCACGGCGTATGGGGCAACCCGCCTCTGGTTCCCGGGCTCATTGATAGACAGCCTCTGTACCATTACTCCCCTTTCCTTTTGATGTCTTACGATTGTTACCCTATGGGCTTTTGCTAATGAAACTGCGCATCCTCCCTCTCCCACCCCGTCAATTTTTTCGGTATTTTTACCTTGATGCATTATTATAGCGAGGGAACTAGAGCGTGCTTGGCGCTCTTCCCATGGAGGCCTTACTTCCTCGACCCGATTGCCGAACTACAGGTTCATACGTGGAAGGGCTCTCCTTCCTTTTCCCCCACTCATCTGTAAACTTCCTTTTTTTTCCCTCTTTT